>Ga0065711_1006696_pt1 | contig 32013 bp, 15 predicted proteins | sample Hoacrofraction12_FD_59098 | JGI IMG/M metagenome (GOLD analysis project Ga0065711, IMG submission 59098) | Hoatzin crop microbial communities from Cojedes, Venezuela - Epithelial fraction 12 v2 (version 2) | ecosystem: Host-associated > Birds > Digestive system > Esophagus > Crop | place... | reverse complement strand
TTAAAATATGCAGCCTTTTTTTTTTAAAAAAAAAAAAAAAAAGGTTGTAGGCCCCAGGAGTCTGAGTAGCACAAATGGAAATAGCATGAACCTTGCCCATTAGCAAGGGGTTTTACTGCAAACACAAGCAGCACATTACAGGAGCTTCCGGTCATTCTGTGCTCAGGCTGTAGCAGGGAGGAGGAAGACGACAGAGATTATTCACAGGACTGGGGTTTAGCTGAGAGAAGAGTGAGCTCAGGTGAAACTAAGCCAGGCTGATGAATAAGACCTGATACAGCAGCAGAACAACAAACTACACTCAGAGGCTGTGCTATGCATTGCCTTCTGGTGACTTGATTTAATAGGACAGTTTAGGGGGTTTCTGATAAAAGCCCAGAGCCTAGCCCAGAAGGAAACAGTAAAATGAAACAAGCGAAAAACCTAGTTTTATTTCTTTTTCCTTTCTGACAGAAAATACAGTCCAAGCCTATGCCATAGCAAGGTCTGTCTGGAAACAGTCCAGCGCTGCTCCAAGGAGCATCCCACAGACACGGCAGAGTCTCCAGTGCCATCCTGGCTGCGGGGCAGTTCTGGGCCTGTGCCAGGACCAGGCAGGATGATTGCAGTAGACCTTGGGGCTGAAAGAAGGGCTCCTATATCTTATTCAGCCTCTCTTATTGTCAGAGCTTATATAAAACAGTAAGCAGCTCAGGGGGAATCTTCCCAGTGTGTTTAACAGTCGTTTTTGGATTGCATCCTGCTCAAGCCCTGCTAGTGCATTTTGCTGCAAGAAGAGGGCTGAGCACTGCATCCCCCCAGGCAGTTCAGCGTTTGGCAGGGGTCTGGTGTCCAGTCTGCAGGCTTCAGTGCCCTAAATCTACCCCTGCCTTCTCACCAGACCTGGCTGCTTCCCCCAGCCCAGGGGAGTGCAAAAGGCAACGGGGCCTGGAAGTGCTCTGAGCAAAGGCTTCCCACCGCCAGCTAGCTCCCAGAAAGGCGCCTTGGCAGGGAGGTCCCGTACCTGGCACGAACACTGTGCTGCGGCCCCTGTGGGTGGCAGGGCCGTGCGGAGGTGGGGGTCTTGTCTCTCCTCACCCTTCCAGATCCTGTTGCAATGAATATGCATGCGGTTGATGCGGGGCTTCGCTGAGCAGCCACGCTGGGGAGAGCAGGAATGGACTTCAAGGCACCTTCAGGCTGGATGCATCTCCTCTCCCCAGGAATTCATTTATGGAATAAGCAGAGGCCCCTTTCAAGGCCTGTGTTCCACTAAGTGAATATATAATGATGCAGTCTATACATTTATACATCATCCCCTGCAAACAGGGGCCTATTTAGGACAAGATCAGACTATGCTTCTCCCGGCAGGGGTTGCATTAGCAATTCATTTCATAGCATAAAAAGAGTGTATGGAGACAATCATCCATAGCCTGAATAAAACACTGGTGGAGAAGCCAGGAACCAAGAGAGGAACAGGATGATTCCTTTGAAAAGAAAGTATAAAAAAAGAAAAAAAAAAAGAGAAAATACAGATCAGAAAGTAAAGAAAAAAAAGGAGAAAATACGGATCCTCTAGAAGGCAAAATCTCCTGGAAAAGTAATCAGAGAGATAGGAAATCTGAGCTGTTTATTATTCTGGATTGATGGGAGAAGAGGAAAATGGGGAACAAAGCATATATTTCCTCTCAAGATTGATGGAAATAGGACTAGCAAACTCAAAGAATGTATGAAAAGAGCTTGGGAAGGAGAAGGTTAGAAAATGTTATCAGAGACACATACAAATGCGTGTGTGTGTGTGTCTGCACACCCAGCCTGGAGGAGACCAGAAAGAATCTGAAGGAAAATAAAAACAATAAGAAGTCCGGGATCCTGCCTGAAAAAAACATGTATTCTGGCTCCAAGATACACAGACTGCAAGATGATAAATTAGGGAAAGTTGGAACAGGAAGGTGGAGTATGGGAAAGAAGGAAGGAGAGAAAAGGAACAGACAGAGGATAGGAAAGGTAAAGTGAGGACTTGTTTACTCTCTCTAATAGGCCAGACCTTTCCAAGGTGCATGTGGGATCACTCAGCCATCAAAGGATGTAGCTTTCTGAGACAGAATGAAGCACATGCCCACTACCATCATTTGTCTTTTTCTCTGTTTAATGGCCTTGTTTACATGAGGGCCAACGATTTCAGATGGAACAGCTCGTGTGGGTTTAAATTTGTGGCTGTCTGACAAAAGGGAGAACAAAGGTCCCAGAGAGGGTTGGGGTGCTCCATAACCTCCTAGCAGAAACCTCTTTGAAACCAAACAGCCACACACAAAAGCAACCTAAAGCCACTAATAACGTTCTCTAAATTCCCCTTATGGCATTTCCCTGCACTTCTAAAACTGCACCAGCCCTCTCTGAAGAGCTTTAACTTCTGGGTAAAGTGTTGGTGCCACCTGATGCTGCCTCTGCGCCATTTGTCCGTACCAGTGCTGTGGAGCAGTGCCAGTATTTAGCAATATCTGTATACAGTCCTTCTCCTGCACAAAGTGACAGAAAGGACTGAGGGCAAATCACTCCCTACCCCAAGCCTCCTCTTCTTCAAAGTGCACCTCTTCAAAAGTACCTGTTAGAATCACGTAGCAAATGATGCTCACAATCTCTTTTCTTTGGGTTGAGTCCCACCTGCTTGTGGGGGCTTGAGGCACCTTGCAGGTAACAGCTTTCACTGTTTCTTACCCCACAAGCAGCAGGCATTTTAAATATGCATAATGAAAAAATTAAGGGACTGAAACCAAAGGTCTTGGTCTTATATTGCAACCATCTGCGTCAACACGATGCTGGCTAGCACCACTGCCTTGGCATGCTCATGCGTTGCGGGGGTACCTCTGTCTTCCAGAGTCTCTCTAACACTGCTCACATCCCTCCTCCCCAAGACAGAGCAGATGCCTGGTTTACGGCACTATTCCTCTGCTACAGGGACATCAGTGCTGCAAAGCAATATTCGGCCCAAAGGCTGTTCTCATTCCCTCCGCTGCCGGCCTGAGTGACTGTCGCCCAAGATTTCCTCCAGACAGGCCACACAGAGCTGCATTTTCTCTCTGGCCCTGGTTGTTCACGCCAATGAGTCTTTTGAGAAAGCCACTAATTAAAGGCATGTGATAGTTAAACTTTTGCTAATCAAGACAAATGAATCAAGTCTCGAGTGTATGATAGTGGAGCTGAACCGCTCCTTCCCCCACACTAGTCAGCCTTCAATTACAAGACTCAGATATTATCGTGAAATATTTCCCCCGAAGCCCCATTCTGCAGCTCTTGGTTATGGTTCTCCTGATTCGTGGTGTTTATTTAGCGTTATGGGGGTGTTTTGTCAGCAGAACACGCGAGTGTATCCAAATGTTAACGAGCCCATTAAAGACAGACAAGATGTAATCGGACCAGACACTCTTACTGACTGGCAGCAGGACAGACCAAAAATTCAGGGGAAAGTGTGTTCCCTTGCCCAGTCGCAGTGACAGATAGGTTTAGGAAAAGAGCTGCAGGGCAAAGGACATAGGCCGGACTGGGAGACTGTTCCAGAAAATTACTGAGAGTGAACCAAGGGAACCACTGCCTCTTTTTAGAAGCCTAAAAATAAACAGGGAAAAAACTCTCAGCTATTTGAATGGAAGGAGGATTGGGCCCCATTTTCAGCCTCTTCAGAAATCAAGGGACTTTGCAAAATGCAAATAGCATCAACCAAAGCAGAAACTGAGCTACTGAGTTGGAAGCAAAATATCCTGACCTCTATTACACTTCAGAGTTGTTGATTTAACTGCTGTATTTTCAAACACCTAATTTGCACCCTCAGGTCACCAGTATAGAGCTGCCAGACTGAGGCAATTGGAAAAAAAAAGAGTAGTCTGGGCTGGAGCAGAGAGAGGGAGTTAGAAAAGTAGCAAGACTTGCTGTAAACTTGAAATCTGCTTGTGCGTGTGTGACCCGTGCTGCTGCTGAATCAGTACTTGCTTTGATTTTTTGTTAGGTGACCCACAGATTGTATTTTTATGACTCCAGTATTTAGGAAGCTGACAAGTAAGTGTGTCTGTGTAAGCCAAGACCTAACCTCAACCTTCTCCCCGAGCAAGGTAGCTCCTCTCCCTGCCCCGGACCACGGACAGGCTCATCCTCTCGCAGCACTCATCCAGCCCAGCCCCGGTCCCCGCTGCTGGGATGTGCCCTGCCCAGGTAGCTGGCTGCTGGGGCCCTGCACGAGGCCGCCATTGCCCTTGGAGGCAACGCAGGCTTGGGCAGAGCAATCTGCCTGCGTGTTGCTGCTCGGCAGTCGGGTGCACGATGGCTCGCTCACAGCAGCAGCTCTGCATGCGGGCACCGCTGTCAGCATGACCATTGCTTCAGCTGCTTGCACAGTCTCAATGCAGTGTTTCACCCTTTTTTGAGTTTGCCAGAGACTGGACCCTATCGTCACTGCTTCTAATTCTACAGATGTCCTTGCTCTTCATGGCTGTTTGACAAACACGCTCATTGCAAACATGTTTTGGTCTTTGGCTGATCCATGGGCTGTTTGGTTGCAAGTAGCCCCTTGGTTTGGTATCAGTTATTTGAGCGGTGAGATCACTCGAGCAGTCACAGCTCCTCTTTAGTCATCAGATCATTCACTTTTCGCTGGTTTAACCCTCCAGCCTGCAAGTCAGCCTGCAGTTGGTCCCTGCTCTGGCTGGAATGGGGTTGATTCCCCCGGGAAGCCTGGCAGGGACACGGCCGGGCCAGCTGACCTGAACTGCCCCAACACGGGGGATTCATTGCCATTGATGTCATGCTGGGGTCCGAGGATGGGCTTCGCGGGGGGACAGGAATCACGGTCGGGAGCGCGCAGGGCAGTGGGCAGTGAGAGTTGTTCCGGGTATTTGCTTGCTCTTGTGTATTCTTCTTGTCAGAGTTGTTGCTGTTGCTGTCCGCTCCCTGTGCCAGTCTGTCACACTGCCCTTAGCCTGCCCCATGGGTTTGACCTTTTTCTCCCCATTCTGTCCCCAGCCCATGGGGGAGCAGCCGCGGGGTCCCTTGGTGCCGGCTGGGGCCAAACCCCGACAAGTTTCATGTGGAAATGAGGGCATTCATCTGGGTATGCACCCTTGCCCATCTTAAAGACTAATGGCTATTTCATGTAATTTATTAATAACTTAACTAATAAGTGAGGTAAAGAATGATCTATCAAATTGTTCTTCCAGTTTTCGGCAGCACCCTGGCAGCAGGAGTTTGAATCAGCTTAAACAAAGATCCGTGTTTCGGAAGCAACTGAATGGAGCTGGAACCTCCCAAGAAGTTCTGAAGGTAAGAGTCCTTAAGAAGGTGGACACTTGGTGAGCCATCTCAGTGCAGTGTAGCTGGCATTTCAGTGTACACCCGCCACAGATGGGTTTGGAAGCTCCTCTGGAAGGAGGCATCATGTTAGTAGGCATGGTGGTGATGGTTGACAGTGGGACTTAGTGATCTTGGAGGTCTTTTCCAACCTTAAGGACTGAATTATTCTATGATTAAGACATGACCATACGGCTCTCCTGGAGCTCCGGTCCCGTGTACGGCTGCATCTCTGCGCAGCACCACTCTGGAGGCTTTAAATTGCACGTCCACGCCAGCAGCCAAAAAGAACAGTTAGTGCCACTAACAAAAACAACTCTTATGATCTCCTTGACATCGGTGCAGCAAACATCCCACTCCGGTGCATTCTTGCATAAAAGAGAAGCCTCTTGCTGCTCAATCACACTGCTTTTAATAGCTTTCTGAATGCAAACATCCACAGCTTTTATTTCAGTTTAATCTGCCAATTTTTCTAAGTCTTTATCACACTTTATCAAACAGTGTATCAGTGTGAGATATCCAACCCCCTCCCCTCAGGCACCTCGGAAATTGAAATCCCAGGAAGACAGCAGCTTCTTTCATATTTTAATTATTTTAACATTTTCCTTTAGTGGCCTCTGTATTATTATGACTTGTTTTTCTCTCTGGAACAGGGCTGTGATCCCACACTGGGTGGGAAATTTGTTTGTCTAGAGCAAAATAGCAGAATGCCTCTAATGCATTAGATATGGATTAGAGAAATTGTGTTTGGGAAATACATAATCTCTTGGTAAAAGAGTAAAAATAAAAAGCCTGTTTCATTTTGGTTCTAATTTGGTTTTCCCCGATTATAATTTTTAATGAAAAAGTGTGTTTTAACCACATGAGTGCTGCTTAATGTGCCAAGTGTTAGGTATAAACTGCATCTCCAGTAATGTCTCTTCATTCTTTACCATTGAGGGCTCTGATTCAGGAAAACATTTAACCACATCCTTAAATCCATCCTTCCTGTAGAAAACACTCATGCGTAGAATTAACTTTAGGTATCCTGGGACTTACTCATGTGCTTAAAGTTTGAGGCACTGAAATATTTCTCAAGTTTCAGATTGTCTCCTAATTTAGCATCATGTGATCTGGTACAGAAGGCATTAAAGTTGACATCAGGGCTCACAGCAGTTTTGCCAGGTGCCAGCTTGGCCCTGGTACGATACAGAAGTGGTCACTGCAGCCCAGGCACAGTATCCTCGCCCTGCTGTGCTGGGTGGAAGCAGGCAGAGGAGCAGCGCTCATGCCCAGGCACAGACAGTATCTCGCTTATTATTAGGATTCCTTTTGCTGCAGACGGTGTTGTTTCCCTTGCCCTGCATGATATCTGCTGTGCATTGGATGGGCATTACACCTGAGGAGAGGACAGAGCTGATTAACCGTGTCCCTGTCCTGTGCTGGGCTCAGACATCGTGAAGGCCGGTGGTCAAACCACGGTCCCATGCCGTGCAGATAAGACTCTCCTGCCTGCAAGGGCTGAGCTGTTTGCAACAGTGCTTTTCCCGTCTGGTGTCTGAGCCCTGGCTTTTCTCAGGCTCTGCTGGTTCCTTGCGTGATCTGCTCTGTGTCAGCTGTCCCTGTGTCACTGTAAGTTGAAAAGCACCTTGAAGTCTACACAGGTATGAGGAGAGTTGTGCCTGTGTCTATAAGGAAAGGGAAGCAATTAGGGCAGCAGGAGACTACTCTCTCCTGCTAATCCTTTCCATGGAGTGCTTGGGAGTAACCCAGGTGAAGCAGAAGGGCATGTGGCTGGGTGCAGCTCCCAGCCCTGTCCCAGTGTGAGCACCACTGTGCCCTGACCCTGCCTGGAGGTCTGTGCATGCCTCTTCCCGTGATTGAGATTCTCTTCTGCTGCTTCATTAGTGAAGCTGTGCTAATGCCACCCCATTTACTCACATGTGTGCCAAAATGTTCTCAGCAACCCAGCTCTCCATGCACAGTTCCATCCATGCAACTCTATTGCAACATCCTTCAGGTCCTCAATTTATTAAAAATATATACAAAAATAAAGAAAGAGAACTAAAGAGTCACCCCTATTAGGCAACTGATGTTTGCTGGCCCCTCGGGTCCTCCCTGAGGCAAGTTTTCTGCATGTCATTCATGAAAACATTTTGGGTTAAGTGTAAAAGAAATTGAATTTCAGCTCCTGGAGCAGCATACTGCAAGTCCAGTTATCAAAGATTGCTGCAGCCCTTTGGCTCTGAACACAGAGGGAGTCCAGTGAGACTTGGCAAACAGCGAGAGTCCAGGAGGTAGCCAGATCTGTGTGTGTGTGAGTTTTCTCTTCCACTTGCTGGTATGAATGAGGAGCAAGAACACTGAAGCGTGCTGGATGTATGCGCTTGCAAACCCAGGCGGGAGAACAGGGTCAGGTCTGGGTTCCTCTAGACACAAGCCCCAGAGGAGCACGGCAGTTTCCTTCTGCTGGTTAGTTTGTTATGGTCTTCAGGTGCCACCCATATTCATTTAAAATAGACTTTGATACCTGTTGTAATGAATTGTTCAAAAATTGTCGTTGTTCAAAAATTCCAGTGTAACCTACACCGGTCCTTGCCCCTTGTGCCCAGCCCCTGAGATGTGCCACCCTTGGCTCAACTCCTTGGGTCCTCCTTCAAGCTTGGGAGTTTTTTAGAGAAGCAATTCGCTTCTGTCCTCGTCCAGGCTTGCCTCCCTAGCTGCCAGGTTGGTCTGGAAGATCTGAGTCTCAGTGTTTCCTAGGGTCTGATTTTAAATTCCGTTTCTCCCATTTTCTGGCAAATCGCTCCATCTCACAGAGCTTTCCAGTAAGCAGGCATTGTTGGCACAGAGAAGCCAGGCCCATTAGTACTGTATTTACTCTGGACCTCAGCTTCTCTGTCTCATCCAATAAATCCATTTGAGAGCAAGGGGTTTGATAGACACTTTAATAGAGCTCTCCTTAACCTGACCATGTTAATGATTTTTTGGGGGGCTGGCTCTCTGCCAGTTCATGCAGCTCATTAGGGTTTTTTCTTTGTTATGAGCTGCATCTTCTCCTTCTTCTTTCTCCCCACTCCTGCTTGGTGAAGGTCACTGCTCCATGCTGCCCAGCCCCTGGAGACCAGACCCCAGCACTCAGCCCCTGGTCATACGCCAAGGTCCACTCTGTTGCTCAAAGGCCACGAAGACTCCCAATTACCTGGTAAACAGCCTCAGCCCCGGTAGATGACAGGAATATCAGGACAGTTTGCCTGTACTGTGTATACTGTTTGTTTTTCAAAGCACTGACTGACTTGATCTTAACTGGTGATGGAGAGGGGGAAGGGAAGGAGATCTCTTCTTCCTTGACAGGAAACCAGTGCTGAGCTGTGCACTGCTGATAGTGCTGGCCCAGCCAGAGCTTTCCAGCTATGGTGTTTGGGGAACCAGCTGCTGGAGTGTCTCCCTGTTGATGAGCCCCTCTAATAGCAGAGTGTTTTTCCCTCATCAGCAGGAAGAACAACTAAAATTCTCTGTTCAAATGCTATCTCATCTTCTTTTTTTCTACTTTATACTGCTGGGAGAATCATGATGAAGGAAACAAATGACATGGGCTCAGGATGCTGTACAGGGACTCAAAAGAAATAAAATTTGATTTTGAAAGGATAAAATGTTTTGACTTCCATGATGGAACAAGCTATTGTCCATGGATTTGCTGTGCTCCAGAAATGGAACTTCATGCTAAAGAGAGATTTTATGGAGCTCAATTGATTATCTGATGATGGAGAGCTCCCAAGCCAGCCCTCATTCTCCAGCTGGCTTCCTAGCAGAGTTGCTCTGATAGTGTAATATATCCTGGTCATAAGTATTGAGATTCAGCCATCATCAGCCAGTATAATTACACATAGAAGCAAGCGGCATATAGTTCCAAAGGCTTGTACCAAACCAGTGAAAGGAGAAGCTGGAAAAGCACTGGGATCCCAGCAAGAGTGTTCTGTGCAGTTAGGAACATCTTCCAAGGAGAAACTACAAGGTGCTGCTGTTATCCTCCATGCATGGATTCAGGTGTGCATTAGGCACCATGGTGGTGTCCTAGTGAGCCCGGGGTGACAGGAGAGTGGCCACGCTCCTGTTCTGCAGGGGCACAAGTACCACCTCAGCGAGTAACTGTGGCATAGAAGGCTGCGAACAGATTCAGTGACCAACAGGGATCTGCTTTTTGGTAGTTTGGGCTGAAGAGCTGTGAATGTGAAAGCTAGTTTCAGAAGCCCCTCACACCTCCAGCCCCACAAATGTTATCAGGACCGCTAAGCTTCCTCGGTACTCAGGTGATTCTTTTGAAAATCAGATTCCTGCAGATGTGATCCTGGGTTTCCTGAAGCTATAATCTCCTCTCAATGGCTTTCTTGAGTAGGTGGAGTTTAAATTTAGGTAAATGCTTTCACTTTGTTCCTTTTCTGGCCGCTAAGGCTGTGCTAGCACTGAATACAAGCACTCAGTAACACAGAGATTAAAGCAACCCTAGGCAGCACCAACATGAGTCCTCAGTGACAATGCAAACCAAAGTGTTCTGTGACATTTAGGAAACGATCCATCATTGTATTATATACACAGCATTTTTGTTTTCATTTCCACTGTGCCTCTATACAGCTGTCACCTGTGTGAAGCATGTGTAGCAGTTGGATCCACAGTATTCAGCACTGCCACACTGATACCTACTACATGACTTACAGGGTCGTTCCTTTAATTGGAAGAAGGGAAAATCTATGTTCCTATACTGGAGCTTATTTCACTGCTGAGTTACACTTACAGTTGCAGGTCTTTCTGGGAAACAAAAGCCTGTATGTCAAAATACAGGGAAAAAGAAAATGCAGTCTTTCCAACCAGAAGCCTGACAGTCCAAGCACCGATTGAGATGATCAAGGATGGACTTTTGAGACTGGTTTTACGTCTGCATCATTTTCAAGCGTGCAGTAGATTTCCCCCCAGTAGATAATCCACTTAGGACGCCTGTCTCTCTACATTCATCATTCCTGGGCTCCCCTCTTGCATATTCCATAGGTAACTGCTGCACATACACCTTATGCCATTTACCTTTCCAAATCACATTTCTCGTTCTAATTAAAGGAGCAGGTTTTTATTGTTAATGATGGCCTTGCACATGGAGAGGATCATTTTATGGTAGTATGTCAAAGGATGAGATCTGCCTTTCCCAATAGGTTTCTGGCACAGTGAGAGAAGGATGAGCATTTTAGGGAAAGGAATCACCCAGTTCCTTGCACACTCCAGTGGAAACAGCGCTTGAGTTTCACCAAGTTCTCTGGACACATCACGGACTTGCATCTTCACTGAGAGAGGATTGCAACTGTAACTGCAGCCTTTCTCAACCCATACCTGGTGCAAACCAGCAGAAGCTCTGATAACCACAAATGATACTAGGATCTTGGTCTCTTCCCAGCAGAAGAAAGTTATAAACCCACTCCATAGTCCAACACTACCACGTCATGTATTTACAGCAGACATTTCTCCCAAGGTTTTTAAGAGGGTGTCTTGCTTTTGCCCTCTAGGGGAAAGTCACTCTTAGACATTCTATTCGAATGGAGAGAATTTAATTCAGGACCTATATCTGGATTTCCGTACAGTTGATCTGCTTTTGAATTACTGCCCCAACCACAGTGCAAATTCTGATTATGCAGTACCCACAGGGGCAGAGTCCTTTTGGTTTACACATTCAGCTTTCCAAAGGAATTCACAATACTCATGCAATCCTACAGGCAGTTTTAAACATTCAGGGCATTCCTGCAATTCAGAGCAGAGCTAGCTGTCACCTGCAATAGCATCTCACAGGCTGTAGTGACAAGCCTCAGGCTGGGTCAGATTCTGCCAGTTTTCCCACAGATCTGGAGGAATCCAGCTGATTTTATTGAAGCTCAGCTCTGTTTTACACTGAGGCTCGCAGCACAGTTTGGTCCGTTCCAACTTCTGTTGGCTAATTGCACCTTTTCTGTTCTTCAGGGTCACATCACTCTTTTGGGGATCAGCCATGAGGGCTGGATTCGCTCCAGAGCACCTGTGGTATTTTGATAACTTCAAATATTGCTAAGTTCTCCTATTTAAATATACAACTTACAGACAGGGGCAAAGTTTAACTCACTCTAATCAACTATAAAATGAATCCTGAGCTCACAGTTACGCTTTAAAAGAAGGTCTTTTTTATGCTGATCATTAACTGCAGCAGGGATATTCCTTCCTAGAGATTTGTTATTAATGACTGCTGAAATTACTGATTTCAATTAACTACGTTACATTTATATTGAAATACAGTTGGTGCTGCTTCGGGGAAATATAAATACTGAAATGAGAGCTGGTGCCTCCTCTGTTAAAGAACTGCAAGAACAAACAGGACGTGCAGCACTCCTTTAGTTCTGCATGGTATGGATGCTCTACCCTCTTTCTGTTTTTTCTGCCATTCCCCCTTTTACCTCCTTCTCTCCGTCTTGCTGTTAAAAGCATCTTCCCTCCCTGCAGCCATCTGATTCTGCTCCCTGGAATGTCGATGCCCCCAGGGACTCATCACCCTCCCAGCCCCCTGGCTCTGTGCCTTTTGGCTTTTGAGATATTGGTGTCATTGCTTTCTGCCTCCATGGCTTTTTTCTCATTCAGGCCACGTTGTCGCTGAGGGACATCCAGTGCTAAGCCACCAAAATGGGATTGCACAAACTCTGCACTTTAATTAGTTCAATGCATCTCTCTGCTAGGGAAGGAGGGAGGGAACTGTTGGTAATAGCAGACATTTTGAAGAAGGTTATGCGAGCTGTGGGGTCCAAAGAAAAGCAAATGAGGGGGAATGGCCCAGCTCTAGCCTTTTACAACTAATTCCAGGCTTAAGAACCTACAGTGTTTATTATTGAGGGTCTCTCTGTTTCCATTTCTTCTGTTTTGCTGCTCAGTACTTTGTGCTGCGCTTTGAGATCCGTGCCCACGCGTTTCCCTGTCCTCTCATCACTCGGGCTCTAGCGTTCAGCAAAACAGGAGTCAAACCCTTTCTTCCTACAAAAAGTCAGCACTGGTGCAACATGAGCTGGACCACACAGTAGTCTCTTAGCAGTGCAGAAGGAGAGAATTGTACAAATCTCCTGGCCTCCCCCAGAAGAGATCCTGGTTTCTGACAGCTGCGTTGGCACTAAGTCCTGAGCTCCGGCTCACAGATGCCAGCCGAGATGCTGGAGAAGGGTTGGAGCATACAGGTGTGGGGCTGCCTCTGTGCCATGCGCCGAGCACCAGTGCAGCCTGCTCAGCTTATCCAGGCAACAGGAGATACGTGTGTGTGTGCATTGGGTCCCACTGGCATTAAAGGACTCTGTAATTACTCTCAAAGGTTTCTGTTATGTGCAAAACTGTCATTAACTCCCAGTGGTGTGATTGCCCTTTATTGATAATATAGAGCTCAGCAATCCACAGCCATGGCTTATTGTCCTTGCTCATAGTGGAAGGAAATGAACCTGCCATCCTTTCTCTCGCAGCTTGCTATTAAGGTGTAACACACATATGAAGGCTACGCCCACCCTGACCTGCATTTGCCCACAACTGAGATATCACTCATATCTGCCTGAAATGACACCCACCAGCTCCACTTAACTCCTCAGGCATCTCTGAGCTATAGGCCCAAAGAGGAGAGCTGGGAGAGAACGGCTGCAGACCCTGAGGCCATGGACCATGATGCTGCAGCGCTTCCTAAAATACCTGTGGTGAAAGGGGCCATGGGTCTCTGGGAAGTGACCTGCCCTGAGATGCAGCGAAAACGCCAGGCAGCTTTGCATGGACTGAAATTCAAAGCTCTGTGGTCTTATGCAGTCTGGTGTTCTCTTAACATAAAAACAGGAAAGTATTCTCTCTGTAAATACATCTCATTACCTTTAGGTGATAAAGAGGAGCAGCTCTAGGTGCATTTTTCAGCATCAGCCTTGGCCATGCTTTGTGGCTGAGGGAGAGCAGGTGGGAAAAGGCAGGGGAGAAGCTGTTCAGATTCCAGTCCTTGCTGGAACCGTGTCCATCAATCACAGGATACAGTAAAACCTGATTTGAACCCAGCTTGTGGCACATACTCCAACACAGGGACCACAAAGCATAAAATCGAAATCAGGAGCAGAGGCCGCTGGGTTTTGTTGGAACATTATTGCTCAGTCTTGTTTCCAGTCACTGCATCTGTATAACAACATCACTTCTATACCATGTAATTAGACACTTAATTTGTTAAACAGCGACTGTAGTAAGCAGAGAGAGGGAGATATATTTATGTTCTGACAGAAGAAATACTTTGCAGGGGAGAGAATACTTTTCTGACTCAACTTCAGCTGCCTCCTAACATGTAGAGCACTTGAGAGGAAAATGTTTTCTTGGCATAGGCTCTGGATCAGCCCTTGGGAGAGCTGGATTCTGCTTGTGCTGCCCTGCCATGGGTCTGCTGCATGACCTTGGTCAAGTTGCTCAGTCTTGCTGCCATGTGTAAAATGAAAATAATAATCTGGGCTTTCTCCCACACACTACCTAGTTTGTTCTACTTTTCTTGTCCACTTTTACAGGAAGCAGCTGTGCATCTTTTTCTGCTTCTGTCAGGCTCTGAGCACACTGTGCCCCCCCATCTCTCCGTGCTCCCCAATAATCAGTGTCTTTCCTTTCAGCAAGGTCAAACAAGCAGGTTTTGCAGACTGCCAGAAAAAGGCGGCATGTTCTGAGACTTGCATCTTCCAAGGTGGGAGTCAGAGGAACAAAGCAAATGCCAGCTTTTCAGGTCCTCGGGAAGAAATTGTCTTGGTGTGAAATTCAGCCAACAAAAAAATCCTATTTCTGACAAAGATGAACATGCTGATAGCTGCCTACTTGCCCATGGGAAAACACACGAGACCCAGGTCTTCCAGGCTTCATAAGCCTGAGGCTAAAGAGTTATCTCTTTATTGAGGCCCAATGTACTGACAACACTACAGCGTGTGAAGCAAAATGTCCACCAGTGGTTTTCTAGTAAGCCTACTGAACATCTTGGCTGCTAGGGGCTTTGGCTGAAGCTCCGGAAATTTAACATATGGTTTTCCACTGAGTTCAGCGGACTTTAGGAGGATGCTGACACACGAGAGCGCTCAGCACCCATGAGTGCAGATGTCGCTAGTGAGAAGGGTGTGTCCTAGGCACAGGAGAAACCAAAGCTCCTTTTGATCCTAGGTCCTGGAGGATACTCAGAACATAAATCGTTCTCTTCCATTCTTCCTATGTCGTGTTAGCAGACCTACATGGTCACAGCTGACCATGCTGGGTAAATAATCTAATGTAATTACAGGGTAAAGAAATGGCAAATTCTCTTCTAAACCAGAGCAGAGCTTGCATCTATTATTTATTAGAGGCAACCAGCAGAAGAGAGCAGGTTACGTGGTAATTACTTTTTGACCTCCTGGAGGTAATTGCATAATCATTTGCAGAGAATTGCTATTACAGTTGGGTGAATCCTGCAAGCCATTTCATGTGAACAGTCATTTGAATTTTTAAACCAATTTTCACCTAACTATGGAGTTCTGATAAGGTCATCCCACCACCCCAGTGTCTGAACAGCTTTTTTCCCTGCCTTTTTTGGGGGCTTTGTGTTCTTCAGATACTAAAGTAAATGAGCTAACTGGCAGCAGTACTCATATCAATCACACAGATAAGCTTAGCCCAGCCTTTCAGTGGTTGAAAACTGCTAACAGGTTTTAGATCTGGGCAGAGAGAGGTGGTTCCATTTCTGCTGATACTGTTAATAGGTCAACATCTGTGGAGTTTTCTCTCTGGAGTGAAAATCAAAGTGCTGAGATTCGCGATGAAAATGGAGCCGCTGATGTGGTCACCTCCCCAGGACAAGCAGACTTTGAAATAGGATCCAAGGGCGATGGGCTTGCTTGGCTTGCCTTTGTTAGATGCCGAGGTCTCCAACAGCTTAGAAGCTGGACTGCCAAAACCTGGGAGCAGGCACTAACAAGACATTTCCTGGAGGCTTTACTAAGTTTGTCACAGCTTTAGCTCCATCCTGAAGTAGGAATTTGTGACACATGGGATGACTTGGCCCCTGGATCTTCCTCACTCTCTATCAGCTGGAGAGGGAGCCACAAAAACTCAGAGCAGACAGCCAGAGTTAGGCAAGACAAATCTCACTTTGATTTCTCCTTTGGTCTTCTTTACCTCTTCGCCCAGTTTTATGGGTATCCTGGAGCTAAGCTCTAGTAGTTCCGATGTTGACTGTTCTTTAATTCTTCAAACTTTGAAATAACTTTATTTATGATTGAATTGTTACCATTGGGATCCCATCTGGAGGAACAATATTCCAAGCATCAAGGAGATCATTGCACAATCTTCTGTGCCACACAAGTTGGTTTTTTTTTTTTGTCTAACACCCCTCTCAGCCTGTGACTCCTTTCATCTTGCCTTCAGGAGCCATGTGGACCCTGAGGGGACATCAGAAACCCTCTTGAGAAGTTTTAGCCCCCCTGAAGTTTCTTCGTATTGCTCACCCTGCAATAGTTGAGACCATGCTGTTTTAAAATTTATAGTGTAATTGATTTCTTTATAAATCATTCAGCTCTTATTATTTATTAATTCTTCTGTCAAGGTTAATTTGAAATACTTCTAAATAAGGCTTCCTGACAACACCTTTGTTTATGAGATTGACAGCATGCCATTGCATGCTCCTCCATCGCTTGCAAAGGCAATCTGCACAGACTCCTGTCCCAAGAAAGGTGATTCTCCATTTCATTCCAGATGCAATGCAAATCACCCACAGGCCCTGCAGTTGTTAGTCATTAATACTGCAGAATCGGACTCCTGTTGTCTGCGCAGGATTCAGATTAAAGTGTTACGTGTGAGGAGGACTGTGGTGGACAACTTGCTGCCGTAATCTTGCAGGAAGTCAGCCGAGCAATGCACCAGGCATGAATTCAGCTCATATGTGTCTGAAATCATAAACAGTGAGGCAGGATTTCTCCGATCATCTGAAGTACAGCAATAATACTTTATTCTGTTGGACTCAAATATAGAAAGAGAAACAAATATTCAGCAGGCGCTGCTCATTGAGAGGAGTCACCAAGAAACATGATATCTAGAAATAGCAGAGCTTAAGGTGAAAACTGCAGGTGACAACCATCAGGAGTAAAAAGGGCATGAATATTCATGGTGTCTTCTGCAGTTCTAGGTGATTAGTTGGGAATATGCCTTACTACCTGCCTTTAATATTGCCTTTCTTCTTTGTCGGTTTTAGCCTGTGAGCTCCAGACAGCAAAGCCCAGATGCCTTTTAATATCTAGGAAGCACCTGAGAGCAGTCATAACTGCAGACATTTTGCACCGCTCCATGTGGTTCAGCACTCTCATAAACTGCTGACTCTCACGGCTGCTGTCTGGTGGGTGAATAGAGAGCCCTGGCTGTATGATTACATTTAAATGACATCCGCCGCGTGTGTTTTTCTTTTGAACTGGTAATATTTCAGGTTTCTCTTCCGTGACAACAGTTCTGCAGCAGAGGACGGCAGCCGGGTCCCCGCATCTGCGCTCCCTGTGCGGGGAACATCGCCGGAGCGCTGCGGGCTGGAGCTTGCCTCTCCTTCCCCGAGCTCTCGCAGGAGAGGCCCATTTGTCTGCCGCCTTCACGTGTGCAGCTTCGATGTTCCCCTTAATGGGCTTTTTGTTTGTTTTTCCCTTACTGTAGGGTGAATTAGCACAAACCTTTCGTGGAGTTTTGACTCCGTTTAATGAACAATTAATGAACAGGAGCAGAACTAGCACAGAACAGACTGTACCGTGCATAGGTGAGAAAGTGGGGTTTGCTGGATATCCCAGTGCACCCAGGTTGTGGTTACCAATTTCTTCTTCACTGTGCACAAAAAGTGCCCAGAGAAGTAATTATTTTGACTTCTAATTCAATCTTCCTCTACTTAAATTCTCTTCATTAGAATGGGATTTTGTGAAAGGTACTACAGCGCTAGCTGGCATTAGCTGTTGAGATAGATTCAAAGGTGACATAAATGCAGGATTACACCGCACAGCTGTAAATTTAAATAATTTAAGGAGAGCCCGTGTGGATCAGCGTGAGCTGGCAAGCAGTGCTGCCGGGGGAGGGGTGAGATGAGGACAGCCCGGGGAGTGGGGCATGGTCAGGCAGCAGCTTGAGAGACATGAGGGGAGCAAGGTGGTGGGCACAGACGCAATTTAGGAGCCGAACAGACCTAGTCGGAAAGAGATGCCCATTCCAAACATTTGAAATAGAGTGGTGGATACCCCTCCCTCCCAAGAGACTCTGCTACCTAGAGGTGTATCTTGACCCAAAACAAGTCCTTTCCCTTCCCGGTGTTTTTCTTTTGCCTCCCATATTTTGTCTTTTCTGTTTGGGGTTTTTGAAGCGTGCTAAGGAGGTTCAGAACAGCACTCTGTGGGATGTGGATGTCTGGTCCTTTTGAAATTTTAGGCCTGAAGTTTCAAGGCCCTCAAAGGAGGAAAAATATCTCACTTTATGTTTGGAGAGCACAAGGCATCACCGGACCCTGGTATCAGAGGTTGTGGGGCATTGGAATAGGCAAATAAAAAAAAAAATAAAGCAGAAAATGTAGCACAGTACATTCAGAGGTTTGGAGGTTTTCACATAAAATTTTACTAATGCCTAAAATTCTGTCTTTTTTCCACAAATATTATATTTAGAAAATTTCACAAAACATGAAACCAGCCAGTCACGCAAGGTGTTTGCAAGTTACTCCACTGGTACAAATAAGGGCTGAAATATCCAATGAATAAATTATTTGATGAGCGTTGTCCTGCTAACTCCATGAACATCTCTGCAGAAAAGGAGCACTGATAACCTTGTGTTTCCTACATTGCTGTCCCTCACACCTCACTGTCCCCCATTCTTCCCATATAAAGCTCTTTTTAGATAAGAAGAAGAGATGATTATTAAGATGGGAGCACAAGAGCATCCACCAAAGGAATACCAATGAAGCAGTATCTTGGTGCATACATAAACTGAGCCCTTTTTCAATAAACCATCAAATGTAGGCAGAAGAGTGACAAACAGTAAGTGATTCCTGTCATCAGCAGAATTCACGTGGGAGCCTCTGGTAATTGGCATTTTCTCGCTGAAAAAAAAAGGGGGATTTAAAGATTTGGTGAATGCCAAACAGTGCGTTACAGGCAGCCAACATCAGTCAGCAGTGACCTGGACTGGCAGCAGCATAGTGATGGAGGAAAGCAGAAATGCCTCTACAGAGAGTGGGGATCTTGCCCAAAGAGTGTGCAATGAGCTCAGGCAGGAATTTATGGTGGATAAAGAGTCATTATTGAGGGACAGCTTTGTAGACTGGAGCCCTGGACCAAATCCAGAGCTAAGGATAAGTGGCTGCCATGCCGCTAACGTCAGTTGCGTTTCACACCAGCTCTGAATCTGCCTACTTTTCTCTGCACAGTAGAAGGGTAAATGGCTTGTGTTAGGGGAGCTACAGTATCATCTGCAGTCAGTTCTAATAAAGTCCTCCTGAAAAAGCACCCACAAAGTCCATCTTATTTATCACAGACAGAGTAGTCCAGATGCCTGAGGAGACAATCTGAAGCATCCCTTCTCCCACAATTGGCTTGAGTGCTCTCAGGTTTCACTTAGGCAGTAGATAGACAGCTTCTCTATGGGAAGGGGCGAGGAGCAGAGTCATCAAGAGAGCCCTGAATCTGGACACAATCCTTCCAGCTCCACAGCGAGCTCAGCTGCTTTCTGGGCACGGCTCTAGAGGCCATGATGGGGAAGGGCAGGCAAGACCTAGGATACAATAAGTCAGTAAAATCACTTTATGGTACCACATTTCCAAGGTAACCCTGTAGGATAACAATTCTTTAGAGTTCTTATTATTTTCCTCATTTTCATTAACTGTTATTTCCAGTAGCTTCATTTTATAACAGTTATCTCCACTGGCATCAGCAGTCCCCGCATCTGTGTTTGTTCTGTCTCTCTGTTTATTTCACTAATCATTTTTCTTCCCTTCTTCCCTGTCACTTTCTTCTTAAGTAATATTACAGTGAGGTAAAGAAGAGCTGGCCATCTGAAAACTGACCTCTTTCAACTCAATTCTTCTTCTTCATTTTAAAATTAAAACAGAAAACTGAAAAATGGGGTGACTGGATTTATTTCTCTGTCTTGCCGCTGGCTGGCTGTGTTAGCCTGGTCAAAACTCCATATCCATGTCCAGTAAATTTGTGGCTCTCAATATTCTACTGTTTCAATACAACAGTAACAGGAAAATATTCAATAAACTGGACCTAATTGTTTGCATGTACTGTCTCAGATTGGAGGTGAGTCTTTACACACCCAGTAGGGAAGCTCACGCACACACTTTGGTTTCAACCTTGAACCTTGGTCATTTCTGTTCCCTCCCAGGCGTGCCCACTTTGCAGTTCTCTGTATTCCTGAAATGGCTCTAAATCACACATCGTAAGGTGAAAAAGATCATAAAGGAACAACAAAGGATCAGCAAACATAAAATAGAAGAATGGCAGCCTCCCCACCTTACACTGCAAAAATCAAAGGGAGTTTTCAAACAGCCCCATTTCCAGTCAGCTGGAGATTTAATTCGCACAGTAATTTACTGTCTGCACTTTTTCTGCACCCCCCTCTTCCTCCTTCTCTTCTTTTTCTCAATAGTTACTTTTTTCTTGGCCTATAATAAGAGGAACCTAGTGACCGAGCCTTACATGCAAATAAGCTTTTTCCTGCAATGTGTGCTGGGCAGAGGGGGAATGATAGGGGAGATTCATGGGGGGAAAAAAAAGCCATTTATTGCAAAGAGCTTTTGTATTGTAAAGTAATTCTAGTATTTCAAGAAAAGAGGACAAGTTCACACAGAAAATTATGCCAACTGAGACAGTTAGAGTCTGCAATTTTCTTTGCATGCTGTTGGGGCCAGCGATCACTCTGAATTTGTGGGTGTCCGTGTCCAGCCATGCAGTTCTGTTTTCAGGGCAGTCCAGCAGCAGCTCTTGTGTGTTAACTGTTTCCTCCTCTGGTGAGTGAGGTGTTTTCCTGGTGATTTTTATTAGGTAATGGCTCAGTGGGAAACTGAGCAGAAGAAACATTTTCATAATTGATGGCTCAATTTCAGTCCTGAAAACACTCAATGGCTTTTTCAGCCTCACTAACACTGGAAATTATTAGAAATTATAAACTGAGATGTGGCTAGAGCATATCAAAATGGACAAGTACCAAAAAACCCCAGGCTTGATGGGTTTCCACTTTGGGGGAAAGGGGGAGGTGCGGATTCTTGCAGAATATCACAGAATTAAGCACGAGAATAATTCTTTTCTTAGAAAAATAGTGGGCATAGCAGTGCCAAGTTGAAGGGCTGCATCAGGAGCCATTATGAAGTCTGATATGTGAGGAAAATGAAGCTTAGAATAAGGATTATCATCAGGATTTTCAGGAGAGATTTTCCAAAGGGCCTGGTTACCCTGAGACAGAAGAGGACTGACTTCTCTCCCCTCACTGTGAGAGTTACTGGATTTTGGTCTCAACTCCCCAAAGACCCGCTGTGGTCTGTATCTGTTCACAAGTGTAAGGAAGGAGAACCAGAGAGGGAACCTGCAATTTTGCTCTTAGCCACATATGATTCTTACTAAAGCACTTGAGCTGTCCCAGGTCGTGTAGCACACTGAACCCATTGGCTAGTTTTTATTTTCAACAAGCTAAATCAGGGGTTCAGTGGGACCTTCAGGAAGGAGGTGGAGGTGGTAAGACCTAATGGAGGTATAGATATTTACTGAGCACATAAACATTTTTTTTCCCTCATCCCCAGGACATGCTCTGGGTTCTATACATCGTTCTCCCACAGCAGTGTAACCTGGTGTGTGGAGCAGCAGCTCCCTTAAAACAATGCTCCTCAAACATCTGAATCCGAAGTGGCTCATAACCTTACTGAAAAGGAAGGAAAACCGTGAATATTCCTGGATACTGCAGTCCCAGAAACTACCACTTTTAACCAAATAAAACTGAAGATGCAGGTTCATCTACTGCCGTAATTTCACCATGCTGATAGCTATATTTGGAGAGGAAGGAGGGATTATGATCATTTCAAGTACCATCTTCTAATGTCCTCCACTAGTGGAGAATTAGTGATAAATTCCTGCAAGGACAAATACATCCGGACTTCCCATATAACACAGAGTCGGTTGTTCTCTCACAGCACTTCTGAATGGTGGAACAGTTGAAGAAACCACACATTTCTATTTTCCATGCTAGCTCTAGTAGTCATTAGCAGCTGCATGACTGCAGCTACTCTTGTACAGTTGCATTTGCTCTGCAGCTATGGCTAAGTACCAGCCTTTGTATATTCTGTTCTTTCAAGGACACACCAGCAAGGGAAGCTGCCTGCCTCCAGGCATCCCCTTCTGGAAGGCAAAATCACCATAGAATAACTCACTATGAATATGTCCTTCCTCAAGGCAGAGATTTTATTGCTGTTTTATTAAATTGCCACAGGACAATGTCACTGCCCTGAAAATGGTTCTATGAAAGTGTGTGTAATAAATGCACAAGGCAGCACCCTGCTGCGGTGATGTTATTTCTACTATGCACATGCATCATGTCATTGTATCATGACTAGAGTCAGCAAGAGCAAAGCTGGTGGAGGTCCTAAGGATCATCAAGGCTACTATACTATCAGGAGAAACTCCATCCTGGAAATGGCTTCGTAGCATGAATCATCGCCATCTCTGATTTCACTTCAATCTGACAGCCTCTATTAACCCATCTTACCACCTTGGACATGCCTATCATTGCATTACTGAGGGAATTCAGATACTAAGCACTAAAAAGTGTAAAGGCATGTCTTAGTTATGCTGAAGATGAAGGGAAAAATGGTTATAGGTGAGATCCTCAGAAAGATCTGTCTTCACGTCTGGTTTCCAGGGGCGTGCCCTGTTGCATCCTGCTCACTTGAAGGTAGACGGAGCCTCTCCAAAGAACATAGTCATGCTGGATGCCACCGATTCCATCCTCCAGAGCCATGGAGAAAACATAATGGATCATAGAAAGACCTGTATTAAACCCTGATATGTCCAACCTGTAGTTAATTCAGTTTTTACGATTAGAAGCAGAACTTTTTAGTTTAGTCTTTCTGTGTTTCTATTTCTATCAACATGAAGGGTCATCAATTACTTTAAAAGCTAGGGTTTTTTCTTTTTTTTTTTTAAGAGGAGAGCTGCAAGCTTTGTTTTCTTTTAATGCAAATGATCTTATTTGGCCCTGCTGACATTGGAAACCATTGCATGCATTCTGAATCTAGCACAGAGGCACGGAAAACAGAATATTGCGTGAGCATATTTTATGAGAGCTCTTTAAACTGGGAAGAAAAGAAAAAAAAATAGAAAGAAAGGGAAAAAAAAAGAAAAGCAACCACAGCCATAAGAGAGGTTTTGCTGATTCTCTGTCCCCTGGCATTCCCCCCCTCTTCCCTTCTCCCTCCTTCTATTTCCATTGCTTCAGGGACTTACTACAACCATGAGATTAATGGACACCTAATGCCATCTCTACTTTACAGCCTGGAAAGTCTCTTGTCTAGTTTACATTCATTTTTCTTTTCTGATGCATTTGCAGAATCTGAGATACCAATGGCGGGAAACAGAGATAAAGAGGGAAGACGTAAGAAAGAGATACATCCTCTGCCTCATGCTTCCAGTACTGAAAATGCTTCTGGACTTTGGAGCCTGCACATACTTCCAGCAGCAAATACCCATTTACTCTTTCCTGCCATCATAGAGGACATAGGAAGGGCAGCAGTGATAGTTTTGCTCTCTGGTGGGCTGGTGTTATCCATCACTCAGGAACAGATAGGGAATGCATTGCCTTACACCAATTCCCGGTGCAGTGAGGTCTCTCTTGTGTGATTTGGCACTATGCTCCTTTTTATTATAGTTCTATTTTTATTATAATTGCTATTAGCAAGACTAAGGTAATTTCCCAGGATCTTCTCCATAAATGAATGGACACAGTGGTCATACTCATGAGGAAGCTAATACCTACTCTCTCAGCTGTGCAGAAAACATGGTATTGAATGCAGAAGAGTGATGGGCAAATCTAACAAGTCTGAATGATGTCAGAAATACTAGGGGAGGCCTAGGGCTAGGGTTTTTGTGAAATTAGGCTTTTGCTGGGTCATCAGCCTCCTTGTGCACCACGTCATCTTCAGCGACTCTGATGCAATCAGGAAGGGTGTTGCTCTCTACCAAACCTTACCTCTCTGCAGAGGTAAGAGACAGGAGATGGGAGCACAGCCTCCTCCTCCATTTAGTGGTACTGCTCTTTCTCCTAACAAAGTGCTGAAGTAAAGCAAGACTGCTGTGCCGTGCACCTGTGGGGTGAAATGACCTGAAGACATGTCAGCAGGTCAGATCACATCAGCATTGGCAAGAAGATTAGTGGGGTAGAAAGAGCTCCACGAGCCTACTTGCAGTCCCCAAAACCTCACCAGTAACATTACAGTGCTTGACAGCTCTGCAATTTTTTGTTTATTGGTATCATGCACAAGTGTCACCCATCAGTAATAAAGAAAAGATGAATGATCTTTTAGTTAACATGCTAAACGCTGCCTGAAGCCAGGCTGTTTTTTCGTAATAGTGACAAAAACACAGAGTCAGAAAGAACAGAAGGAAAATGCCATCCTGTGACCATGTCTCTCTCATCTTCAGCATCTTTGGTGTCACTTTTGTAAAGCTGTTGGAACAGAAGATGGAGGAAAATGGGAATGATGCTTAAAGCTTACCCAGCACCAGCTGGTGTCCATCTTCCACTGGCTCAGTGTATGAGTAAATTCTCTGAAAAGAGAGTTCTTTCTTAGTCTGCTGTAGATATCTCTGGTATCTTTAAGTGCCTTTGAGGTTCCTTAACAGACAGTTTGGACTCCCTGTTAGGCACCAGTTTAAGTGTGCAGCAGAGGTAGAAAAGCGGGAAAACTGATGCTGTTGCGTGTCGTTCGCTCTTTGCCATGCCACTCTGTGTGAGTGAGTGGCACGTTGTGTTCCAGGAGCGGCAGGAGCCACTCAGCTTTGAGTGATGGTGCTGCTCAGGTGGTTACCACCTCTCTTCAGCTACCCCGTAACGCAGTCTCATTACTACAAAACTCTATCGCATCATGCCAGCATCTCAAGGCAAGTGGGTCACAAGGCTTTTTTTCCCACTCTGAGCTCCCAGTTCCAAGCAGTTCTTCTCACTCTGCCATGAAAAGGAGTAAATTGTTGTTCAAACAAGTGTGACCATGTGCTTTGCTGTCATCAGGACAGATTTTTAGAAGACATTTAATGTTTAATGTGGAGCTCTTGACAGAAATGAGCTATTCCTTGCTGAGCTCCTGACAGACTACTGGAGAGTCTCAGGAGGAACAAAAGAGATTTATCGGAAAGAAGGTTTTCTACTACAGGAAAGGAAAAAAAATAGGAATGTGGTCTTTAAAAGAGCAAAAAGCAGGAAAATGAAAGGAACTTTGGTGACAGGTCCTGTCTCCCATCTAGCTGAAGAAAGACATTTGCAAAAATTCGGGTTAATCTTGTGAGATAACTAGTGTCTGAAGTTTTTATTGCAAGAAATTACATGTTGTCATCATGATTATTTATTTATTTTTACTCCAGTTAATAACTGTATTCAGGAAATTAAAAGAAAAAATAGCATGCAGTTCTGTTGGGAAAACTGTGAGGAACCAGATCAGCAATTGAAGACAAATAGTATACATAGCTCAACAGCACTGTTTCTTTTCCCATGCATATTTTCACATTTAAGGGAACCTGGGTTTGTTTGCTGTGTTTTGCAAGGATGGGTTTCATCCTTTTTTCAGGTCCCTATACAAACATCATCTATGTGAGGTGGAACCTGCAAACCTTCGGAGTTTTTTTCTTCTGCTTTTGAAATTATGAAAAATTCATATTTTTATTCATTATTCACCTCTTCCATTGTTTCACTGCGAGGAAGAAGAACTAGGTAGTGCCTTAGCTAACTGCACAAGTACAAACAGTGAAGGGACAGTCTTCCAACAGTCCAAAGTCTAAAATCTTTACCATCTTGTGGAGTGAATCCTGAAGGATAAACCAGTGAGAAGAAACGTTTTAAAGGACTTGGTTGCCTTATAACTATTCACTTCAATGGAAGTTTCACTTCTAAACTCTTCAGGTATACTTGGAGAATTGCACCCTCCATCCATGCATTACTGCAGTCAGAAATAATAAAAGAAAGGAATGAATTTTTTAATGAATAGTGAAAGCTGTGAGGTGATCCAAGCTCTCTACACCCTGGGACATTGCTACAATAAAAGGATGATCTAGAGACTCTGAGATGGATGGGACGATAAACATGGTACAAACTGCTACCAGTTCCCTGAAGTCAGGGGAACGATGCTGAATTTCATCTCTTAAGAATCTGTGCTTGAATCGTCAAAACCTTCTGGAAAACTCTTAAAAAACTCTAGACTTTCTCCACAGGAGAGTAGAGGTGTTCAGAGATTAAGGTGTTTGACAAGGTTCAGATCTTCAGTCCCATGCAGGAAGAGAAGGCAAGTCTCAGAGGTCTCCACAAAACTGGACTTAATCTAGGGAGGGTTGGACCATCCAAGACAAGTAGAGCGGGGAAAGAGAGAGAAAGGGAATCTCTTTCTGAAAATAATTGATTGCACACAGTGTTAGTCTTCTGCTCTCAACTGCCCATTGCAGATCCAGAGCAGACAGATGGACCTCAAAGATGCTCCCCCGAAAAAGTTCAATGAAGACCATAAAAGCCACCAGACTAAGCAATGGATGCTTTTCCTGAGGACCAGAGGTTTGTCCTTTCACTACCTGAGCCCTCCATTTCAGCTCACGCTGTACCAGTCAGCAGACTAGCCAAGTCCAGATATAATGCTCCCTACATTGTTTTATTTTTACCACAAAAGCACCTCAAAGAAATAACCAAGAACCGACACCATGTCACATTAAACATCTTAAGGAAAGAGAATAGAAAGACTAGACTGTGCTCCAGAGATCTTACAATTTAATTGAAATTCCAGGAACAAACCCATATTTGAGCAAGAGCTTAGTTTATTATATTATTCTGCAAACCAGTTTTCTTGTGTTCATCAACAGAGGAGGCTTCCTTCTTCACCTCCCTGTTGTAAGTAAAATCCTGTGTTCTTCCTTCCTTTTTTTTCCCCCTCCAAACACAAGAGGAAAAGAGAATGAGAGGTGAGAGCTGATTGAGTGTGCAACAGCAGGGGAAAGAAATGAGTATTTATCAATGTTCCTCTCTTTTTAAAGCACATCAATTCTGAAGCTGCTGACAGAGGTCTGCTGTAACTGCTGGAGGAACCTCCAGGAGCTAATAATTTTATGTTCAGGCTTATGTAAAACCAGTTTTGATTAATTATTGATGCAAAGTTAGGAAAATGAACATTCGCTCTGCCTTGGCACAGCCCTATCAAATAAATGAAGCTGCGGCTGCTGCACAGCATGCCGTTCCACCCCTATTCCTGTCTAGCAGCTCTTCATTAGCAGGGGCAGCCCAGGTTCCTCGTGGGGGGCAGCGTGTCCCCTCCCTTTGCAATGTCCTTTGGAGAGCTTGTTTCCAGGCTCCTGCGATCTAGGAGAAACCATGCCACAAAACACCAGCTTTTCTTATCCACCTCAGGCAGAAGTGGGCCATATTCCCTTTTGCATGATCCTTGAGCTGGGCAAATATGCCTCTTTTTTTCACTATTGACATAAAATTAGTGCCTGAAATCTCTGTCTTATTTTGCCACTACTTTGTGGAGCTGGCTGGGGTTCAGCTGAAGGCACAATGTCCCCATGTCCAGCATAGCACTCCTGTGGGTTCCTGAACAATGTATCCGTGCACAGAAAGCAGTCTTGACAATAACTGCTTAGCAGATTCAGTTCAATCCTGTCTAATTAAATAGGTTCAGCAGCACAAAGACTGCAGAAATGGCTGCAATCTCATGCTAGACACGCAGCTGCAGAGCTGCGACACATGCTTGTAAAAGGTGCAAAAAGTACATTTAACCTTCTTTTAGTGGAAAGCCCCATGCAACATAAAAATCTCTACAGTACACATATATCACTTAAACTACACTTAAATGTCTTGATGGCGACAGTAAGAGTCAGACCCAGAGACAGACACACACCTCTGGTCTGTACACATCTGTATTCCCACCCCATGTTAGACACACACAAACCTCCTTTTCCATTCTGCAAGCCATTTTTTGCCTGGATCCATCTCCACTGGTTTGTGTGGGGCTGCACTGGTCACAGTAGTAGCCATAGAGGATGGAAAGGGGAGTTTTATCAACTGCTTCTAGGTAACCAACCAGCCGAAGTTATCTTGCCCATTAATGACAGTGTCATATAGCCCTGCTCTTCACTTCGTCACTTTCGTGTCCTTTCCAGAGTGATGCCATTTTACATCCCGCAGCCTTTTATAAGCTCCTCATGTCCAATACAGATAGTCTCTTCTTATCATCTTTCTCTTTTTCTTTTTAGCACTCCTGGCTTCCTAGAACCATTTTCTGGGGCCGGCTTTTTTACAATGGTTTCAATTCTTAGCTCTTCACTCTTCCAATTGTTCTTTACAGATATGGAAGGTGGGTGACTTAAAAGCGCCCTGGCTTAATTCAGCTCCCCTTGAACTCACTAGTATAGAAAAACCAAACTGCACATTTCCATTGATTTCAACAGGGGAAGAGTAAGGCAAGTGCATTGGGCTTTAGAAATTCCCCCACTTGATGTTTTTCCATCACCCTGTTCCCTGTCATTAGCATGCTTTGTAGCACTGCTCCCAGTTCTGCTGTAAAGTGTGCTCCTATTTTCATTCTCTGTTGCACTAGTCCATCTCCATGCTTCATCGTGTTTGAATTTCTTTTTATGAATTTTGTAGGACTGTAGCCCTGTCTTGTGGAACAATTACTGCTGCTTTGTAAAGGAGTTTATATGGAGTTATTCGCAACCAGAGCTTCATTTGCCCAAGAATATATCATACAGCTATAACACGGAGACATCACCTGCAGCCTCACAGCTAAGTAGCAAGGTTTTCATCTCTTGGCAGCCAACACTACCACCCTCAGAACGAGAAGCAAATTTTTAATGAGAAATTTTTGCCCAAAAGTTTGCTTGACACTATAATTAACATGAACTTCATGTATGCACTATTCTGTTGGAGGAAACTAAATTGAGGCAGCTTATAACTGAACTTCATGCTTCTCCTTCTATTTCCTAATCTCCAATTTTGTAGTGAAGTAGTGGAGAGTACGTCTTCAGCTGAGCTGTGAAAGACACCGTAAGCTTTGTGCTATACCGTAAGAGCAGTGATAACCAGTGATATACTCCTCTCTACAAAGTTAGATCTGTACTCCTGAATGCCAGCCTGGAGTTCATCCTGCAGACTTTCCTTGTGAGATTTATCCTGAGGCACATGGTTTTCCAGTCCAATGGAAGAGTCCGAAGACCTGAAGCCAAACCCTTAGTGCAGTCCCACCACTTAGGCGTTTTATTCACCTTCAATGTACTTCCATACAGCAAAACAATGTCCAATGACTAGCTGGACCTCAGGCAGGAACTTTCGTGGGTGTAGAGGCCTGAAGCTGCACCAAGGCTAAAGCCATCACTGATGCCTTTTCCACTTGCTGTTCTCATTGACTGTAACCTAGGTGGCAGATCCCTTGTCTGAACTCAGGTGCAGACTTATAAAAATGGCTTGTGAGGTCTTATTGATCACTCCTCTCCAGGCGGTTGTACAAGACTTTCTTCCCAATGCCCAAAATTATGTCTGAAATCAGTTTAGGGAATGAGCAAGTCTTTTAATTAAAGCAGTCTGTTATGATGAATCTGTTATTACAAAGTCTTACCTATGTAAAACATTAATAATACAAATTTCATTTGTTTATGTCAGCACCAAGCATTAATTTTTAATGGCGAAACGTATGAGTTATGAAAGGCATTAATGCAAAACAAATCACCAACTGAGAAGGGAAAGGAAATCCATTTTTTCGGGTAAGCAGTGGGAATGAAATATTATTGTGGTTCTAACCAGGGAAAAAAGTATTTCTTAGGGCTTCAAGGGCAATTAAAAAAAACCAGTGAAGCCTTGGGTTTTATCATCATGCTTAATATTAGTTCTATATCCAGCAAAGTTTGTGTCCATTTCATCCAGCCTGTGCCTTGACGCCATCTCTCAGGAAGCCTTTTACACAAAATTACTCTAATTGCCATGCAACTGCCATGAAAAGCAGATCGGATACGTGCTGCATAATAACCATCTCGCTGCTGTGAATGAGTGAGATCACAGAGAGCCCAGAAGTCAGTCATGCTCGCTTCATGGGCCAAATTCATCACAGATGTAAATGGGAGATGCTCTGTGCGATACAGGAGTCACTCCTGCTCACACCAGCGAGAAATTAACTCTGTGCATTAATTGCCAACTCATTCTTACAGCTTATGATTATCATTCTGCAGGATAAATCAACACCAGGTCATTTTCAAAACGGACTGTAAGGGAGTTGGTTTTGTTGTGCTGCTCCTGGGTCTGAGGCAGAGATACTGAGAAATTGTAGCTTTTTATAGGACTTTTGCTTCAGCAGTACCTGACATCCTCGTGTTTAACCTTTACTCTTGCAATGCTTTCTCAACAGGGAAATGCCATTAAACCCTGAAATTTGGGGTTCCAACGAAAACGGAAAATCCTCAAGTGTTTAGGGACCAAGTCTCACTGGTACTGGGCCAGGTCTTTAGCAGGGGTTAGGTGGGTTAAGGGGGCTGTGGACAACACAACCCTCAGTGCCTCTGTCCACAGGAGCCAAGAGCATCCTTTACCACACCAGTAATCTCCTGTACTGTCCAGATCTGTACAGTGAGGCCATGCCTCCTTTTCTTACCAGTGTGCTGTAGGAAAGGTGGCTGTAAGGGGTTTGCGGAGTGCCCGTGAAGCCTAGAGACAGCATCTATGCATAGCATAGAAGCATTGGGACCCAAAATGTTGTGACAGCAACAGTCAATGGGCTGGATGTTGTGCACTGCAACAGCAAGGGACCCAGACAACATATATCAGTGGTGGGACGGTGTGAGAGCGGCAAAGAGGGGCTCAGAAATCTCTTGGCTGCTGCTCAGACAGCCTTGGTGAGCCACGTGGGGCACTACCCTGGCACAGCATAATTAACATTTTGCTGCCAGCCTAGCTGTGGCTGTTAAAGGACTGCTAGCTAGAGAATGGGGACATCATCTGGTTTTAAGCTTTATGGAACTGGACTTCGCCTTTTTTCCCTAGTTAAGACTTCAGCAATATGAGCAATACATCTTGTAGCTTCCATCTCTCTCCCACACTCTTCCTTTCTCTCTTTCTGTCTTTCTTTCTTGTCTCAGTCTAAAAAAGTTGCTGATATTAGCAATAAAGCAAGAATTTAATATCATCCTACAGGGTGCTACGACAAACTACCCCTTGATTCCATCGATTCAACAGGCCTGAAATATAGGAAGGTATCTAAGGGGGAAGGATACAAGATGAACTTTGCAGATATAAATTCTGTAATATTGGATTTCTCCTAACACATTTCAGGGCTGTGTAGTGTCACACTGGCATGTCTCCCTCTGATGCTACAGGATCTCTGTTAGCTAAGCAATAGGCTCTTGTTGGTGAAGCTTTTAGAGCAGACCGTGGTATTTCATCTCAACAATAACCCCAATATCACAATGTGTGACAGATCCACTGTTTCATGCCTTGGATAGAGACACACCACCCAGCCTGAGGGTCCCAGAAACCCAGCTGGAAGCAATTTAAGGTCGTTTTCTTCTTCCCAGCATCAGTGTGTGAGGTGACCTACATACAGAAATGGCTGTGGCTATAGTGGAGAGCTTGCTGTACTGGGTATCAACGATTTGATAGGAGAAGCAATTGCAAATGTTTGGGACATGTAATGCTGTACTCCGTTATTTCTTGTCCCACACACACATTTCCCCTCCAATCTGTAAGTATCCATTTGGTAAGGTTATAAAATAATCAAATCTTAGTCTTTTTCTCCCTTTGGATACTTAGCAAGTTCATTTTCAAAATTTATGACTTGAGAAATGAGATTCAGTTTACCACACAGCATTCAAAAAACTATCAACTTGCCTTTCCCTTCCTCTTAAGGGGAAGAGCCCAGATCGCTAGGAAAGGCTTTCTTCTATGTTTTCAGTCTGGCACTTTTCATGATGTTGCATTCGTATTACAAATGAAGTAAGCAATTGCCCCCATACCATCCTCGTGCCCCTTGAAATTAAAGCAGCAGAGGAGCAAAACAGAATAGCTTATTGCATTGTTCTACCACCTTAGGAGTTGGCTTTGACCTTTAATATCCTTTCATTTGAGATTCTGGCTAATTTAAAACTATACAAAAGAGTACAGGGATAGTGTCTGCGTGTGGTGCAGAATACAGTCGGATATGCAATAGGTGATATTTGCATTCTCTTTAACAACGAATTGCACATAATCTGATTGCTAGCCGTTAGTTCTGTAGCTGCAGTCCCATGGCCAGGTCCCTGAGGCAGGCACAAAGATGATGGGCTCATATTTGTTGCAGGAGCAACACCATAAAATGCTGTTCAACGTGATGTCTCTCGTGTTAAAATGATATCAAAAGCCCAGTGGTCAACCAGCAAATTGAAAAGACAAAACCATACATTTTTGGTGCCACTTCTTCCAGAACTCCAAAAGCTTTTT
>Ga0065711_1030606_pt1 | contig 32015 bp, 42 predicted proteins | sample Hoacrofraction12_FD_59098 | JGI IMG/M metagenome (GOLD analysis project Ga0065711, IMG submission 59098) | Hoatzin crop microbial communities from Cojedes, Venezuela - Epithelial fraction 12 v2 (version 2) | ecosystem: Host-associated > Birds > Digestive system > Esophagus > Crop | place... | reverse complement strand
GGGAGGGAGAAGGCTTTCGGGACGAACCGATGGCGCGTGAGAGCTGGCAGAGGGGTTAGGGGGGCAACGCGGACCCCCACGGAGCAAAATATATTTCATCTCCAGCGTATAAAACGGGCAAACGGAAGAAGGACGAAAGGCGGCAATAAGAGAGGGCGACGGGGCACCAGCACCCAGAGCAGCAGGGTCGAGTGTGTCCGTACCGTACCGAGCTTGGCCCCGGGCATGGGGCTGCCCCAGCCCGAGGCACATCTCCGAGTACCCGTAAGAGGAAGGAAAAGGGCAGGGAGCGCCAGACTCGGCTGTCCTGACACCTCCGCAGGCACCGAGCCCGGAGGCCGCGGTCCATGCCCGAGAGCTCGCGTTGCTGCCAGGCACCGTTCACAGCCCGGAGCGGGGCCATCCCAGCTCCATCCCAGAGCCTCATCCCTCCCGGCAGCCATGGAGCTGCACAGAGGGGGAGGCAGACTCAGGCCCTTCCTAGGACAAGCAGAAGGGACCTCCATGTTTCCCCAAAGCGTGAAAGCAACACAGCTGGGCCCCTCCCTCACCTCCTAACTCCGTCCAGGCCCTTGAGGATGCCACACTGCTGAGCAGCAGCGCGGCAGCGGCAGGGAGGCCACAGCTGCTACCGCCAGCCCCAGGCACGGGATGGCCCCTACAAACAGGACAGGCAGCAGCACATTGAAGGCAGGAGGGCAAAGAGCAGGACGGAGGGAGCAGAACTCTGCCCTTAAATCCCCGCCGAGTACCCAAGCGCAGGTGCGGAGCCCTGAGTCACGCAAGACTGCGCGCAGGCACCCACCGCCGCTCCGGGCTGAAGGCAGAGGCACAGCCCCAGCCCCGAGACTCACAGCCCGGGCAAGGTGAAGGAGGGTCCTGCCACGAGGCAGTGCCAGGCTCAGACCTGGCCCAATGCGTGGGCAAGAGGGAAGTGGCAGCATCTCTCCACTCCCTGGAGGCACTGAAGCCCTGGAACATTCATGCATTAGCCAAAAGGCAACTACAATGGGATTTAAAACATATATATAAGGCTGGTCCCTGCTCCCCTCTCAGGGCTGCGGGAAGGGCAGGGTGTCTTCCGTAAGGGGGAGGAAAGAAGCCATCTTCAGCGCCACGCGTGCCCAGCGCCCTTGGAGCTCCGTGTCCTCCTGTCGGGCCACGCCACGCTCCAGCTCTCCCCCCCACAGGCGGCAGGCTCAGAGAAAGTCAAACACCCCGTAATTCTTTGCTGCTTGATAGAAGAAACACAAAAGGGTGAAAAGAAAGAAAAGATGTTTAGGGTGGAAGGACCGAGGCAGCAGTGACACACGGGCAAGCAGCACAGGGCGCTAGGACGGATGCGGATTAATGGGGTTAGAGAGGATGTCAGGAGGGAATTGCCATCGGCAATACACAAGTCTGGTGGTGGGATGGGCTGGCAGCACCCAGCAGGACTGCCAGGCCCGTCTACCCCGCTCGAGGAGGGATTAGAATCAAGGTTTAGTTCCATTTATTATTTTTTTCCCTTTTTTCTTTTCATTATCAAGACAAAAAAAAAAAAAAAAACAACAAAAAAACCCACAAAAAAACAAAACCCAAAAAACAAGGGGTGAAGCCAGGGCCGGTCCTAGGAGACAAACGATGGGGATGGAGGGGGGAAGGAGGGGCAGCAGACAGACAGGGGACGGGCGCTTCACATTACATCCACAAAGAACTCACTGGGGTTGCCCATGGCCATTCGGAAGGACTGTCTACTGGCTGTCAGTTCGGGGGGCACAGAGGCCAGGTCACGGCCTGGCGGCGCCCCGGGGGGCCCCATGGCTGAAGGCGGCGGAGGCATCAGCAACATGGGGGGGCTGAAGAGAGGGGGGAGGCCGGGCGGCCCGTACGACTGCTGGCTGTGGTGGCTGCGGATGCTGTGAGCCAGAGAGTGCTGGCTGCGCTGGCTGTGCTGGCTGGCTGGCACCGAGCGCTCGCTGGCCGCGCGCTCACGCCGCATGCTGCTCCGCGTGGTGTGGTCCGACTCGCTCCCACTGCCGCCTGACTTGGACTCCCCAGTCTTCTCTCTCTCCTTCCTCCTCTCGCTGCCGCTGCGATTGGAACCGCTGCTCCGGCTCCCTGCGAAGTGCACGAGGCAAGGTTAGGTGACAGCTCGGCCAAGGCGGGAAGAAAGGATGCTCCTCCAGCCAAGAGAGCACCGCAGCACACTGCAGCACAGCCAGCACTGTCCGTGCTCTCAGTCTCCTTTCAACTCTTGAGTTCCACAGCCCTGGTGAGATCGCTTTTGCCCTGGCTCCCCGCACAAGCAGGGCCTTGCCTAAGCAGCCTTTTCCTGCTGCTTTCCTGGACTGAACAGGGCATCTGCCCATCTGCAGGCGTATTTTAGTCTTTTTCACTCACCTTCACTGTGCTGGCTGCCTGCACTACCCCCTCCGTAGCTGTAGCCTGGGTCAGGGAAGCCGGGGTGGGGGTTGTATGGATGAGGCGGTGGATACTGATACGGGAAAGCCATAGGCCAGGGTGCGGCTCCCGGGTGGGGGAGCGGAGCCAAAGTGTCCTGATCAGAGGCACCGCTGGAGCCATCATGATCATGAAGAGACAGATTAGCCATGTCTGCAAGAAAGCAGAGAAGAGGGGTTAAACCAAGCAGAAAGACAACCACGTGTGATGAAACAGCTCCCTGCCCACTCTTGCTGAGGGACAAGGATGGGGTACACATGGAGACGCAAGAAACTGGCACCCTTCCTGCTAGTCAGTGCAGCCACTTGTGCTTCCTGGCTGGACAACAGCCAGGCTACGTGAGTCCGAGCTGCCGCTCTAATACAAAGAGCACCCTGGTGGGAAAGAAGCTGCAGCTCACCCTGCCAATTACTTCCCCCATCCCTCTTGTTTGAGGGGAACCCAGTTCTCTGAGCACCACCCCCTTGCCAGCACTTGATGTTCAGAGCCTGGAGACAAAGTGAGTAACAACTGACTCTGTTATGGCTGCCTAGGAGAAAAGCTCACACAGTGGGTGACACTGTCAACGCTGCTTCCAACTTCACCACCCCAGCAGCACGACAAGAGAGCTGGGATATTCTTCATCACTCTCTCACATGGTGTGTAGAACAAGGGGCCCAGCCTGATGGCAATGGCTGTAGCTATGTCCCCGCCATGTCAGCAGGGCTCTGCAGGACCTCTACCCCTCCATCCTCTCCCTCCCACCCACGTCGAGTGCCATACTTCCACAGAGGTCCCCGAAGATGTAATAGCACTGCTCCGAGAAGGTGATCTTGTTCACGGTATGTCGGATGTAGCCAGCCTTCAGCAGATTGCTGGCGTATTTGCGGGATTCGCGACGGTCTGTAAAGCCCTCCACATGGTGATAGAGCCAATCCACCACATCCGAACCTGCCACCAAACATCAGAGTTAAATACAGCAAGAGAGAGGAAGACAGTGGCCCTTGAGGCAGCGGGCCACAGTGGAGCCAAGATAAAGTGAGCCAAAAGATGAAAAGGGACTGCAAACTGAGCCAAACTGGTTCAGTTTGTGACTCTGGCCCCGTCAACAGTTAGTTTACAGTGACAGAGACGCTCCCTTGGGCATCTGCTTGGACAGCAGGCCACCCATACCCCGGTCCCTGCCTCTGCTGCAGGCAGCACGGTCTCTTACCAATGAAGGCATTGGGGATGGTGATCTTCAGCCACATGCGGTCACGCACCTCCAGGCCTGACTCTGGTGAGGCCATGGCTTTGACAATGGTGGCCATGTCACTGTGGATGGACAGGTGAAAGTCATCGAGGCCTGTGGTGTGGACGAAGGAAGGGAGGCAAAGATGAGAGAGGACAGAAAAGACAACAGGGCCACATGGAAGCATCGCACACAGGAGGGATGGGCCAGGGAACAATACATCGCAGACAGCCTTGAGGTGCATGCTGTGTAACCCCCCTTCCAGGCTTCCGAAGTTATCCTTCACACGTCAGCCACTTCCTCTCATGCAAAACCCAGGCTAGAGTCTCCTTGCTTCCAGCCAGTCCCAGGCAGCTGAGATCCCAAAGCTGCCAAGTGACCCCACACAGCCCCACACGAGAATTCTCTGCTCCTCACAAACTTACAACAAACTCCTAGCTTTGTGCCCTGTCTGAGCTCTCCAGACCCTCGCTTCAGGGCTCTGTATACTAGAATCACCCAAAACCTTCAGAAAGCAACCAAGAGAGCCCTGTGCTCAGCAGGACCCTGCCCCACTGTAAGGCTCTTTGGTCCCCGCTGCCTCCTCCATCCTGCCCTGTCTGCTGTCTGGGAGGGCAATTGCTCCAGGGACAAGCTGAACTCCTCTGGCCCCACACCCCCAGCTGCTAACCCCTGACTGTTCTGAGCCTTTCCTCTGCACCTTCCTTGGCTCCCAGATTGCACCCAGACTCTTCTACTCTCCTTACACAGAAGGCTGAAAAATGCGGTATTAATTCACCAGGCAGAACTCCCATTGATCCAAGCGCCTGCCTGGCGATAGCTGCCTCCCCAAGTCCCTTTGCAGGGCAGATCTTGCCTATCCCAGCTGTCCCCAGGCAGATGTATTGCTCCCTTTACACCACAGCGAAGGCGAGGAAGCCGTGCAGCGAGTGGAGCACGGAGGCACAAGGACTTACGTTCAGTCTCTGGGATGGAGCTGGTGATGGAGGAGCTGGTGGAAGTGATTGTGCTCATGGATGGACTCATACCGTACGCTGGGTAGGTGCCAGTCATCGCTGCCGTGTGAGATACCCAGGCTGCCGGGTCAATGGGCCGGATGGGCTCACCTGCATTGAAGAAAGAGTCAGTCAGTAGCTATTAGAAATTATTCCCTCATCACATCAACCTCTGGGGAGGGACAGGGACTCAGCACAGCCTATTCCATCCCCAGCATCTGCCGGGACTCACCCGGATCGGAGCATGGAGAGTCTGGCCCAGCCCAGATCCGCTGGGGAGCAACTGGGAGAGAAAGAAGAGAGGGAGGGTCAGCAGGAGAGGTGCAGAGGGAGAGATCCCCCTATGGCTCAAGGGGGGGTTTCTCTTTCCTCTGGCGCCCCGAGCAAGTGACCTCCCTGCCCCAGTGAAACGCGTCCCCAGCGTGATGTGGGAAGGAGGGCTGGGCTTATGGGCATTTTGGCCTGGGCATAGGACATAGCAGCCTCCTAACAGGAGAGCTGAAACCCCATCAAATCCCAATTCAGTGCCACATGGAGTCACACACACAGGGGTGGAACAAGACAACAACCAAGTAAGTGCTTAAGGCAGGGCTCACATGAGCTGGGCACCAGCGTTAAGGGTGGGTCAGCTATCCACTTACTCCTGGGTAACGAGAAGCAGCCCCGGGGGCTGGGGTCCCAGCACTTGGCCACTGTCAGGGTGATGGGCCTGCAACAAAAAGGCGAGAGTTAGAACAAGAGCCCAGTGGCACAAGCCCCCCCATGATGGGTGGATGCTGTACATTGGCTCTCTCCTGTGAGACAGGGAGAAGCTGCCAGTAAAGGGCCCTTGTCCCCATCCAGCTACGGATTTCCTTAGTGGCATGGAAAAAATGATGTGACCCTGCTGAGGGTTGCTGATGGCCCTAATGACACAGCATCCCCACAAAAAAGGGGCACAGACCCCAGTTCACCACCATTCTGTTGGCTGCAATTCTCGCTCTGGGCATGAAAACCCAGGAACCAAAGCGACACCAAAAACTTAAGTCCTGAGCTTCTGCAGAGCCACCGGCAGAGGTGGCTGGAAGACACGACTGACAGACCCCAAGCACACACCGTACAGCTGCCCATGGAGGTAAGGAACAATCCAAGTACTTACCCTGGCTTGTGCACAATCTCCCTCAGCACCCGCACAGCATCATCGTTGCTCATGTTCTCAAAGTTGATGTCATTTACCTGCAAACAACGCAAAGAGGTGAGTCCCAGAGATGTGACCAGAGGCTGAGCTCCCCACTCAGCTCAGCAGTGACTCAGCTTCCCTCTTCCAAGCGCAGCTTCCTGGGTTCAGCCTGCCAAAGTGCGCAGCGAGGCTTCTGGGTCTTTTCTTACTGCTTTCCCAGGCCCAAAGATGGAGGTATGTGGGCGTGAAGTACCTGCAAGAGCATGTCTCCTGGCTCAATCCTGCCATCAGCTGCCACAGCGCCACCCTTCATGATAGAGCCAATATAAATGCCTCCGTCCCCACGCTCATTGCTCTGTCCCACAATAGAAATGCCCAGGAAGTTGTATTTCTCTGCAGGGATGGAAAGAGAAAGAAGTAAGATACCATAAAGTAGTAGGCACAAGCAGCCCTAACCTCAGATAAACCACGTGCTAATGATGGTTGCTTGCACCCCTGTCCCAGAGAGATGTCCTGGGACGCAGAGAAACTTTTGAGAGACCAGTGCTTCAAGACAGGCCACTTTCCTACAGAATCCACCTCCTCACTCCTCCCCACATGTGTTCTCTTTGGCCCCTCCCCAGTTCCTTCTTCGCCACCCAGTCTAGCTCTGGAAGGACTGCAGGCTCCACGCACACCTCCCACTCACCCATGTTCAGCGTGACTGTGATGATGTTCAGGGACATGGTGGAGTCTGTGATGCTGCTGAAGGACGATGACTGAAACATAAGCGAAACGTGAGATGTCCTCTTGTGCCTCAGTAACATTCCCAGCCCCAGCTCCCTCCATCTGTGCTCCCTGCCACTCCCTGTGGCACCACAGCCCCCACCCATAACTCCAGCCTTATGCTGGGAGCTTTGCAGAGCCAGAACGCATCAGACACAGTTCTTGTGATGTCTCCACAGTGAGGACAAAGTCTGTGGTCCCAGCTCTTGAGGCTTGGAAAAGGTTTACAGCACTTTATGAAGTCTCAGCACTTGGACACCACCCGTGCCCACAGCAAACACAGCCCCTGACCATCCCTGAAGCACTGAGTAGAGACCCACCAGGCAGCCCACCTTGCCCTGCATTGCCCTCCCCAACATAGCTAGCCTCTGCGTACCCGCTCAATGCGTGGAGCCTTCTGTTTCCGCCGGCGTCGCTTGTGCCTCCTCATTAGACGGGAAGCACTGCTTTGCTCTGTCGAACTGCTAAACCTAGAGGTAAAAGTGAAAGTCAGCTCTTCTGCTGCCAGGGTGGTGGCTCTGGCAACAAGACAGCCACAGAATTGGCACAGGGAATATAGGACTGCAGGGGCAGAACACGTGCGCAGGGGACAGATAATAGCAGAGGGGGCTGCTGGGTGAGACTTGGGACAGCAACAGGTCTGAGCAAGGACTCTGGAGCCCAGGATTACTGTGCCCCGCAAACGCATCTCTCTGTGCTGGGAGGTAGGGGGAAACTAGTGTTCCTCCAGGACCTCAGCTCTCCTACCTGCTGGTGGAGTCATCTTCATCTGAATCGAAGAAGCTGGTGGTCTCCAGCTCACTGCTCATGAGTGTGGAGGAGCTCTCGTACCCGCCCAGGTCTCGGCGCCGCTCTCCCTTCACTGTCCCATTCACCCTGGGTGCTATGAAAGGACAAGGCTCAGTGTGCTTAAGACAGGTCACAGGGAAACAATCCCTTTACTTCCCACAGGGCTCACAGCAACCTTCCCAGAATGAAATTGTCCAGCAGGCTATCTCATCTAGTGCCATCCAGCTCTAAGTCCACCCTGGGATCAGAACTATCTTCTGTGGGACACCTCTTCTATCATTACAGGATGGGCAAGAGGCTGATGGGCCACTAGGAATAATGCTGCTAAAGTGGTGGAAGACTTGCAGCTGGTTCCTTGGCAGAGCAAGCAGCAGCAAGGAGTGACAAGGCTACAGCACACTCTGCTTTTCAACCAAGAAGGACGGAGGCACTGCTGTCTCGTGCTCTTGACGCTTCTACACGAGACATCTCCTTTGCCCCCAAGGTTTCAACACCAAGCTCTGATGCAACACAGGTGTTAGTTCCTGTCTCCAGCATGAGGCTATGGCCTCAGATCACTGCTCAGCCCTTCTAAGCTGGGAAGGTTCTGCAGAGCAGAGCGCGCTGCCCCATGTCTGGAGCTGGTGCTCCCACCATAACCCAGCCATGACCTGCAGAGCTCTTGCCATGTTACCAACACTCACCATGTTCAGGCCCATCTTTCCGACGAGGTCGTTCCCTTTGCGATGAGACCACTGAGTCTGTCTCTGTCTCATTGTCCAAGTTTTCCCGGCTCCCCCCAGTGTTAGGGCTGCAATGAGATACAAAGAACAAATATGTCCAACAGGTAACAACTTAAGCAGGCTCTCTCTACCTCTGTGCTGGCCAGCATGAACCTCCAGCCATCAGCTGTCTCCTTCTTGAGGGATAGGAGCAGAGGCAGTGGGGAACAACCACAGCACATCTATGACTGCATGGCAAGGGACTGGGCGAAGCTGTGCCAGCTCTTTGCCAGGTTCCCTGCGCTATTTTCAGCATGCCTTTGCTTGTTGAATAATGCAGCTACACTTCAAATCTGTTCCCAGCCCCATCCTCCTCCCCTCTGGCTGGCTCTGATCCCTGCCAATTTGAGTAGGAGTGTCCCAGCTGCTGGTCTGGATTTACAGCAAAATCACTGTGGGTCCCTCAGAAACCAAGTCAGGTGTCCAGGTAACTTACTGGAAAGAGGGGGGCCTGGAGTCTCCAATTCCTCCTGTGCGCTCCATGGAGGGCGGCAGCTCTGTTTGGTTATCGGCACAGACCGAGCCAGCATCTGAATGGGAACCCTCCGCAGACACCAGCTGGAGGGACGGGAGACAGAGAATGAAATGGATGAGGCACTGGGAAAACGTTTACAAGAGTGGCCAAACGAGCTGGCCAAAAGCCTGGCTGGCCCAGGATCTCATCTCTGACGGTGGACAAGTGCAGATGCCCAGGAGCAGGTATGGAACAGGCCAAGCATGTAGCAACATTCCCCCTCAACGCCTTCCCAGAAGCCAGCTATTTGTGGCTCAGGAATTCCTGACCCAGTGGTAAAGTCCGGGTGGCTGATAGCCCTGCCTGGAGACTCGGCCATCATCTGCACACCCACACCGCACCATTTTTACGCTCAGGTAATCTTTAGCACATGTCCCGTAGCAATGAGTAGATTCTTCTCGTTCTTCTTACATCGGAAGGGGCAGCTACCAGTCCATCGTCTTCTCAATTTTACCAGCCCCCTCAACTCTGCCTTCGAGCTGTGGGACCCAGCAGGACTTTCATCTTCCCAGCCCACGATGGAAGCTGGGGGTAACAGAGCTCAGGGCTGAGGCTGGCTTTAAAATAGACTTCAAAACGTATTTTTTTTTCCCTGGTTTCTACAAGTACTTTTCAAACTTTCAGCTTCTGTCCAGCTAAGCGGCCTGGGCATAGCCTCCAGCCAACCTCTGGGAAGCTCAGCAGTTGCCTCAGCACATAAATCCAATAAAGGGTCAAACCCCAGGTACTATTTATACTATCTGTGCTTTGGGGCAGCCCAAGCACACCTACATCTGTGCCTCTGGCACTAATTTCAGGGTTCAGGGAATGAGGTAGAGGCTCTGGGGGGTTACTCCTGGGGGGTAACAGGCTCACTAGTGGGATGAAATGGAGGACAGCTCAAATGAACTCAAGGGAAAGTGGTTTCCCCAACATCACTCCGTACCCAGGTTTGTGCTCTCCCTGCTTTCAAGCTGCCTTGAGCAGAGCTAATTCCGATAGAGCCAGGCAGGAAAGCAACAGAAAGCCTCTTCCTTGCAAGAGACATTCAGTGACCCCCAGAGCAGAGGTGACAGGGCCCTGAAAGGAGCCCTCCCCTGGCCAAGGAGTGAGTCCCCAGGGAAAGGCTAGAGCTCTCGAGCAAGGCAAGATCAATTTCCATCTCCAAGGACATTCAAATGTGCTTTTCACATCTGCACCATGTCTGTCCCCTGCATGGCATTGGCAAGCAGGGGGATTGGCTCTCTCCCAGTGTTCAGGAGGGACCACAGGACCCAGCACCTTGATCCGCCCCAGACAAAACAGGCTGTGGGTCAGCCTGAAGCCATCCCAGGGAAGCGAGCAGACCAGAACAGGGGTCAGGCCTCAGCTCGTGTGCTTGAACCAACTGCCAAGCCATCAGCCATCACAAAGAGGTCTGATCTAACAGAGGTGATGGACGTGTCACCGTGGGTCAGGGCAGAGGGATCATGAAACATGGGCTGGAAAGGAGCTGATAGCTGCTGCCCAAACTGTAACACCCAATTTAAATGCAGAGGCAACTCTGCTGCTTGCTGGTGAGGGGATCAAACCCGCATGGACGCAGGAGCAGATGCCTGCCCAGGTGCTGGAGGCACAGCCCATTTACACAGGTCCTGAGTGCTTCCCAGCATCACTGATGAAACACAGAGCTGCACCCTCCCCACCTCGGAGAACTGGGGAAGATGATAAAGGGGGCAATGGACCCCACAGACCATCTTTAGGGCAGGGGGAAAAAGGTCTGCTGCCAGGGAGGCACTGGGAACAGAGAAAGGGATGCAGCTGTGGCAAGGAAGACAGGCCAGCCCCAAGAAAGCCACAGCCACGGCAGCAGACAGGGCAGAGAGCACCCTGGGGTGCCAAAAGCTGCAGAGCCCGTCCCACAAGCCCCAGGACAAGCCCAACGGCTCCTGCTCTCACAGTTGTCTAACCAGCTCTTGTCTCCCACTGGGCTCGGCTTCCCTCCCTCCAGCAAGCCCCAGGCACATGCCTGGCTCTGCTCCTGGCACCTTCCTGGTGACTTGTCTTCCCAGGACCCATCCCACTCCCTGAGGGCCACATCTCTGCTCTGGCAGCCACTGCCTGGGAGCACAGGGTAGAAGAGATGCTGGAAGGGCCCAGCATCACCTAGGGAAAAGTCATATAACACTCTATGCTTGAAGACCTCAAGGCAAGGCCAGGCAAATAGAACTGGACAGAGGGAGCTAGGCCACAGGCAGCTGTCAAACAGCAGTGAGGAGCAGAGGAGAGCAGAGGGGGTGTTCCTGAGCAGGGGGACTGGTGCTGCCTTCCTCCAACACTCCAGGGGCTGGGATTTCCTCCAGGGAAGTTTTTGATAACCACCCTGCACTTTTCCTGCCTCTTACACTGTCAGGAAATAACCACTTGGACCCAAGCCCCAGACTTTCCCTCTAGCTAAAATTAGTACCAAACTCCTAAAATAGCCTCATCCCAGCCTGTCCGGCAGAAGCAGCAAAGCAAGTGCTCCCCCCCCAGCCCCCAAACCACCCATGGACAAGGAGACTCCCAGCAGAGATAGAAAAAGGGATCAGCAGCTGTACATCAGGGTCTCCAAGACGGCCGTCACCCTTCGTGTGCAGGAGCCAGCAGTGGTGCTAACTCCAGGCACAAACTTCCCGCAAGCAGCCAGCACACCCAAGCAGCAGCGCGGTGCCCTGGTCACACCGGACCCGTGCCACTCGCACTGAGCAACCAGAGAGCCCCTACCAGGAAAGCCAGTGGGTGCATGGGTGCGTGGACCGCAAGGAGAAGCACACCAGGCAAAAGAAGAGCAACGGAGAGGGTTCAGAGACTCCGGGACTGCCCATGGAGCAGGTGGAAAGCAAAGGGCAACTGGAAGGGGAGGCTGGGGAGGTGTCTGGAGCTGAGAGCTGGCAGGCTGCTCATGGCGGGCCTGGCTCACCGCTGGCGGGGGCGGCAGTGCCTGCGGGACACACGACGTGGGACACGGGCAGGACCCCCCCTGCATACGGCGCCCCCAGGAGCCGGGCTGGCAGCAGGCATCCTCCCGCCCCACAGCCAAGGCCCAGCTGCTTGGAGCAGGGGTAGAAGCAGCATTAGGTCCCAGCTAGCCTGACTGGCTGAGGATTTTCACTGTTTAAGGGCTATTTGGTGGCCTCTGGAAAAAGACACTTGGGGCTTGGTTCCACTCCTGGCGTAGACCCACACAGCCCCATCAGTACAAACTGCAGCTCAGCAGAGGGGAAAAAGGGATGACAGGCTATGGAGGCTGAATACCCTCTTGCCCCACCCAAGAGGGTCCCCTCGAGGGCAGAGGGAGGCATGCGGGCAGGGGACAGAGCATGTGCACGGCACAGCATGGAGGGAGAAGCTTGTCCTGCAGCTGCCCAGGCAGTACCTTTAGTCTTCAGGGCAGCCAAATCCAGTCCGCTTCACCAGCACTAAAGTCACTTAAGCCCTTTGCGCCAGTCACCGGAGCAGGACTTTCCTTGGAAAGCTGACCCTGCCATAGGGGCACACGGGTTACACTGCGGACAGGCCGGGACCACGACCTCTGCCAGGCATCAGTCACCACGAGCTCTCCACAGAGGCATCCCACATCTTCCCTGGCACAGGGGACCCAGTACCACACTGCCCCATCTCCAGCTGAGGGACTGGAGTGTGGTAATCCAACTCCTTGGCTTCGTTAGCAGTCACCACACTGACAGCACAGAGCAGTCCCCGTGCCTTGCTCAGCACTATGCAACCGAACGGTGGTTTTCAGAGAGGGCAGAAACAGGCAGCGAGATACTGAAGCAAGGGGCTTGCTTACCCATGACACCACCCGGCCGTTGAAGCAGGGAAGCTTGGCATTGTCATCCGAGATCTCTTCTTTCACCACCCTGCAGAGGAGAGAGGAGGCAGTCAGAGCTGGGTCCGGGACTTCAGAGAGAAAGGAGACCTTGCTAGGTGGGTGTCTGCACCCAGCAACAGGCAGCCCAGGCTTGGGGATGGGGCAGCTCCCTCCTGCTGCCAGGCTAGAGCTTCCTATGCCCACAGCCACGACCGGCAGGCTGGAGGGGAGAAGACAAGGGCAGAACAGGCTTCCCTGTGTGCATCCAGCTGTTCTATCCCCCGATTCACATTTTAATCAGTTAAAAAAAAAATTCACAAGCATATTTCTACCAGTTCGCTTACTTCTAAAGAAATACATAATTTAAACCTCTTTATAATGATCTGAAGGAATCACAGCCTATGCCAGAGATTTCTAATAGATGAAAGTGAAATACATTAAACATGCTGCCTCCCAAATGTTACTGTTGCTTTTTAATTACGTACATAATATTTCAACATCACTTTAAGCTTTATAGTTGTGCCACAATGTCATGTTCCTGCATTACACAAACAGCTATGTTATTATCAGCCTTCATAGTGGAGGAAGCACTGATAATTTTTTTTCCCCAACAGTATAAACACCGATATTCTTTGGAGACAAAATTTTTTCTGTTTTATATATCACTGGGCGCCTAAATGCTTTTTCCACAGTGAGTCTGCAATGAAAACAACTTCACCAGATTCAATTAATACCATCTTTGATAAATCAAATTTAATGGCAAAGTAAGCTTTAACAAGCTCATTTTCTCTTCTACTCAATTACAATATTTTAAGCACTTTAATACAAAGACATCTTACAAGTAGTTTGTGACATTAATTTCAAGCTATATCTAAGGTAGCTTGACATATATATTGTGCTTAAAAAATAATGTAGTAACTAAACAGTGAATAAATTATGTTTGGGGGGGGAAAGAATCCAACAGAAAAAGAACAAAAGAATGAATGTGAAACCAAGGGAAACTACATATTAAAAAGAAGTAGCTTATCAGTAACTAATAGGTTCACAGAAGGGGGATCCTGTCAACAGCTCTGAAGCGTCCCCAAGCCAGTCCCCAACTCACGGAGAATCGAAGAGGATGCAAGCGTGGGCCGCGGAGCTGTGACCCATTGCCCCAGACTGCCTGGCAGCCCAGGCACTGCCATCGGGTTGCAGCACGCTGGGGCTCAGAGAAACAGGTACTCTGGGGTTCTGGCTGCGCTCCCTGGTGTGCCAACGGCTGCCCAAACCGTCACTGAAAATAGGATGGCAAGGCTCGCCAACACTCGCAAGGCACCAGCAAAAGGCAAATGAACAGCGCGGGAGGACCAAAACCTGGGGAGCAGGCTCGCTCCACCCTGCCAGCCGCGCTGGTTGCTCCAATGTCACACACGCCCAGCAAAGGGCTGTCCCACGGGGTGAAAGGCAGCACGTTGCCATGTCTTTGCTGGCAGCTGGCACTTGCGATCCTGGTCCAAACTGGAGAGCCAGCAAAGGGATTGGATAAACGCTACCCACCCCCAGAAGGCACAGATGAGGAGGTCACGGTCTGAGCAGTCTAATCCACTCCCAGGATGTGCGTTAATTCTTCTTGCACAGATGGAGAAGCAGGAAAAAGCGGGAAAGGAGCAGTGAGGATGGATTAAACCCCTGCAGACTTAATGCTTCTTCAGCATGCCCTGTGCCAGCCTCTGCCCAAAGCCCCTGCAGCCCAGGATGAGTGTCAAACACAGGCAGACCCCCAGGACCCATCCCCTTTGGTGTCCAAGTCAACCCTTTCCAATGCAGGCAAGTTGCCGCCTCCTCCCTTCCAAGTGCGCACACACGCACCCTGGCCTGGCTGCGCTAGCATCCATTCATACTGTCGCCAGCAGCCTGGACTTCATCCAATTCCTAGAGAGAACTTCAGGCAGAGCCAATTTTCAGTGCTGCATGCTGCCTGCTCAGGGACACAGAGCCCTGCCTGTGGGTGAAGGGACAGGGTGACATATTTGCAGGGTCAAGGTGACCAAACGCTAAGCACAAATGAACTATTCCACTTTTGGTGGGGACAGAGGAAACCAAACCCCAGGACCCCCTGCCCACCCTCAACTGTGATGCCCGACAGAAAACAAGCTCCCTCTGTCCTGAGAGCTGGTCCCTTGTCACTGCTATCACCCTGCTGCTGCTCCAGACATCCCCGGGGTCAGTCCCACCCCGCAGCAGCTTTCTCCCTCCTTCCCCAGCCACTACATTATTTATCACTATTTACCACCCAGATGCCAAAGCACAATGGATTATATATTTAGACTCTACAGAGCAAAAACTGATAGTGCTGGAGTTGGGCAGATGCTGAGCAGGAATATCTACGCAGCCCTGCTCATGTCTGCTGCGCCTCGCACGGTCCCAGCTATTCGTGCCCTGCATTCCTCTCCAGCCTCAGCCCTGAGCTGTAGCCTTTCTCCCCCCACCTCTCACCACTCTCTTCAAGTCACACTTCTCCCACGAACCAGACCGCAGGTTCACATCAGAAGCCACCGACTGAGCAGCCTCTGGGGGAGCTGTGAAGGCTGAGCTGTGAGCGGTGCCACGTTTCTCCTCCGCGGTTGCAAGGGGAGGCGGCCATGAGATGAAACCATCCCGTGGATGTACTGGGAGGGAAAACCATCCTGTGAATTTGCTGGGAAAAGCCCCAGCTGACAGGGTCTGAGCCCGGGAATCCCGAAAGAGCAGACCCAGAAGGATCTCAGGCTCTCTCGATTCTCTAAAAGCCCTTCTTTTTGGCAGGAGCCACCACAGCCCAAGGAAAACATCTGCCCAGGGCTGATTTCAAAGGGACTGCTTTTAGTTTGCCATCCATCAAGGCAGCCCGGTTTCAGATTTTCTGGTGTTTAAAGTCCTGCTGGGGGCTGGGCACAACGTGGCTGAGAATGGCGGTGAGGGAAACCCCTCTGCTAAGCGAGAGGCAGCCTGAGCCTTGCCCAGGCGAGCGCGGGTCCAGCTCTGCATGGAGAATCGCCCAGCAGAACACGCGCTTGCCGGCCCCATCCCGTCCCCGGGGCCGGCTGACGTGCTGCGGCCAAGCTGCGTGCTCATCGCCTGGCCGGCAGGCCCAGTGCTCCCCAGCACTCATATGCCTTGAATTTTCCAACAAAGAGACCTGCGGGAGGGAGGAAGGAGGGAGGGAGGGAGGGTTACAGGGGAGGCAGGCCGAGTGGGCGGATGATTCGAGCGCCATCCCCAGCGACACGGGGCCAAGCCAGGGGAAGAGGGGGGGACGAGGCTCTGGCTGCTGCCGGAGCCCGGCTGGGCTGTGCGGAGGGGGCTGCCAGGGCTGACACAAGCAGCACATCTGCTCCCATGCAGCTGGGGGAGGGGACGGGGCAGCCCCGGCACCAGGGAGGGAAAGTGGAGGAAACGCAGCTCCGGCCATCGCTCCATCCCTGTCCTCCCACCGGCTTCTCTGGAAGAGCCGGCAGACCCTCCCCCCAGGGCCTGGGAAGGTGCCACGCTCTCAGCTTCCCTCCCAGCTCCCATCCCAGTGGGAGCAGCCTGGAACAGGGATGCAGGGGCAGGTGAGGGACAGGCAGCAGACACTGCCTTCTCCAGGGAGCCCCAGCTCGCCTCAGGAAATCAGAGGGTATTTTATATCACAGAGTCATGTCCTAGGAATGAAGGGAAAGCAGGGAACAAGAGAGCGTGCGCAGGAGAGACAGGAGGACAGAAAACCCCAGGCTGGGAGCGGGCTGTGCCGCGTCAGGGACCCTGGGTGTCACCAGCACAGCTGCTGCGCTCCCAGCCTCCCCGCTTCCCCTCGGTGGCCTCCAGCCCGTCGAGCCTGCGGATACAAGGGAGTTTCCAGCTTCAGCCAGCTCTGCTCTCTCCTGAGCAGGACCCGCTAACCACAGCGGGGTCCCAGTGAAAAACTTGGAGGGAATAACGCGAGCCCAGGGAAAGAAGAAACCCAAGAGGCCCCGACAAAGGCTCCGGCAGGAGGATTTGAACCTCAGATGCGGATGCAGGCTGGAGCTCAGCAGCAACTGCCGCTCATCTCTGGTGATCCTGTCCCCCAACTCATTTAAGTGCTTGCGACGGGGAGGATACTCAGAAAGGAGCAACCACAGGACACAGCGGTGATAAGAAAAGCTGAATCTGGAGTTGCGGGGGGTCAGTACCAAGAAGGGAGGTGAAGGAAGGGGACCCCTCAAGCATGTTCGGCAGCTCGATGGCCAGGATGAAAAGGAGCCTTATCAGGGGAGGTGCAAAGATTGAGAAGACAATTGAGCAGTGAATCTCACACCAAAAAGATGAAAAGCTAGTAGAGCAGATGGGGAAAAAAAAAATAAAAATCTCTTCCTTCATTTAGTTCAATTATTGAGAGGAAAGACCTTCACAGAACAGCAACATTTTTTCCAACATTGCAAAGCCCAGAAATTCAATGTTAAACTTAATCGTCTATTACAATCCCCTAAAAGTGCACAGATAGGTAGGTCACTCCTCTGACCTTAACAGCCCCCATCTCATACAGCCCACAGAACCACAGGAAAAAAAGAAAAAAAAGAAAAAATAAACAAAAAACATCAGGAGACACTTCTACCCAATAGCACAAGCTTCAGGGATTTACACACCAGAAATGTGAGCTCATTTTCAAGACCTTTAGTACACACCCCTCAGGGCAGGGATGTCTTGCCTCCAAATGACTGTATAGACTAATAATGCTGCGTAGCTAAAGGAAGCACCTTCATGTGCTACTATCCAAATGTGAGCATCTCCTCGTTCTAGAGCAAAACCTTCCTCCCTTCTGCAAGATCAAATGCTGGGGCCCCAGGGACAAGCTCTGCAGCCATTTCACCAGAAGAGAAAATTGGACAGGACAATTGTCCGACAGAGTTGGGATTTTGGATGGGAAATACTCGCCTGTTAGAGTATTTCTACTCTAAGCCCCGGCATGACACATGTGCTTCCTGTGGGGATACAATCCCCCTGAAGGGCTACAGGTCCAGCTAAAGAGTACACACATGTATCAGCGAGACCTTGGGCTCCGCAGGCAAACAGCACGCCTCAAACAGGATTAGAGGATTTGAACTGTCTGTCTCCATAAGCCAGGGCATTCTTCGGGTCTTCCTCACTGTATTTTTACCTCCTACGCAAGGAGGAGGAGTACATAGGGTACAAATTGCACAGTTCACTGGGGTAAGCAGGGCTCTCTGAGTGTAAACAGAGACCATCATGGTCCCATTTAATTTCCCTCCCAAGCCCCAAGACAGGGTATTCTCCACTGCTCTTCTATGCCGTAGTACAGGGTAAAAAGGGAAACACAAATCTGTGGGTGGTTGGGCTCTGTCAGACCACCTCCAGAGGAGCTGCTGTGTTCCCACCTGTCCCTGCACCCCGTCTGAACACAAGCTCCCTTGCAGCACTGTCTTTACCTGGGGTCTTTTTTAAGACTCGAGCACAAACCAGCTGTCCTGCTCACACAACAGTCAGGCAGCTCTGCATTCAAGCAGGAAAGGCCACCTCTGCTCTCCTAGCAAATCAAGGGAGCTTTACAAGGATTCCTTCGGGAGCAGGTCACCCCATCTCAAGCTACCACCCACTCTCCTCAGGAGCAGGGACATCGTGCCCATCAGTGGAAGCACAGGAACAGTCTCTTCCGTTTTCAGGCTGTAACCTCTACAGCCTCCCTCAACCGTGCTCACCACTGCTGCCCCACAGTCTCGCCATGCATCCCATAGCTTGCTGTGCTTTCCCCCACGGTCACTCAGGCAGGGGCCGAACCGACATCTAAGATGGCGACTGCTTTCCCCAAGAACCCCCCATCCACACTTTTGCAGATACTCCACTGGACATATGCCAGGACAACCCCAGACCCCCGCCCAGGAGATGCTTGGCTCCAGCTGGACCTGCGCTCAGCCCTACAGGCATCGCTGGGTGGAGGACAGACCTCCTGTTCATCTAGTCCAAAGACTGGAACAGGAATGGCATTTAGGAACGAGTCACCCGACCTCCCAAGCCTGCCCAGGAGCAGCACTTACCAAAGCAAAGCTACAGACTTTGATTCCGAAGTGAGTGCAAGTGCGCTGGCCGCCCCTCCCGCCTTGATCTCCGGAGTGACCATCTGGCTGCAGCACTGCTCTGCGAACAAGCCCATCAGGCCTGTCCTCCAACAGACTGACCGACCAGGAGGAGGAAGCTGCACCCAGACTGCAGCAGGCACCTCCACACCAATTAATCCCACCCTGCCCAAGCGATGCGCCCAAGCCCCAGAAGGACATTTAGAGACACCATCAAAGGAAGCATTCTCCAGGCCCCGGAAGATTCAGTGACACTTTCATTCTCTTTGAATTGGAAATCAGGACAAACGGGAACACCCAGCAGAAGCCCAGCCAGGATCTTCACCCTGGTAGCTCAGTTTCAGCTCCTTGACAACTCTAAGAGCTTGCATGGCCCAGCACAAGGACACAGCTGCAAGGACTCATTGTGAGAAAGAAAGATTCGAGGTTAAACATCTGTAGAAATGACCTTCAGTGAACTGAGAGTTCCACAGACACAGCAGCGATCAAAATCTGGCCTTGCATTCAAGGTAGCATAGGAAACCCACCCAAAGAGGCCTCAGCTGAACAAAGACACGCGGATGAGGCAGGGCAAAATCCTGATGCAGTTGCTATGGTTTACATATTTGTTGAGAGATGGCAAGCTGTGGCACTTAGCTCTATCTGGGTACAGATGGTAGACGGATCTCACAACACAGAGCTGCAACATCGCAGCTCCTCCCAACAAAGAGAAAGGGACCATGCAGAGAGGTGGAACACGGGTTTACCCAGTGACTGCAAGTAGCAAAAGACACAGGGAGCAAAAACATCTTATCAAGAAGTTTGTGGAAGAGGTGCCTGGGCCCCACAGGGAATTCCTTGCAATTCACCCACTCCTCTCTAGGCTGGTTAGAAAAGCAACAGGCTCCCCTGCAACACCCTGGGACTTCACGCTGGTTAAGAGAACAGCGATGAGCTGCAAAGGGCTCCAAGGACAGCCGGGAGGACATTAGCACATACACAACAGGCAAGGGAGAGGGGCATGACGTCCAACAAGGCTCCGCACGCACCGAGGAAGGTAGGACCAGGCCTTCCTTTTCTGGCCCTCAGCTGAGGGACGCCAAGTCAGCCCTGCTTTTTCTTAACAGCAGGCGAGACTCCTGCCAAGAAAGCACTGCTGCTTCTGTGGAATGTGCTGGGCCAGCAGTACAGCTCATTCCTGGAAAAGCATCAACTCAGCAGGAGAGCAAGGAGAGGAGAAGAGGGGGAAAAACGGGAAGAGGGGGAGGCTGGGAAACAAAATCCAAAAGCTTGGACTTCCACACCTGAGGAAGCAGGGAGCTGCCACGGAGCACTCTGCTCGCCAGCACCCCCTTGTCCCGGGCTGCCAGCACCGCAGCCCTGCCCAGCACCAGCCCTCTGCTCCCACAGCTCCTTTCTGGTGGCCAGCCACCTCCAGAGCGGGTCTGGGAAGGCACGGACAGAGGCAGACATCCGTAGGGAGGAGGAGTGAAGTTTGCTTCCTCCGTCATGTTAACGATTAATTTGTATTTAATGACAGATCTCCAGCAGGAGATGACAAAGCAGCCTCCACAAGTGTCCTGCCCTCAAGGCACTGACCAGCTCACATTACTCTCTCCTGGCACAAACAACTTTGCAAAAGTCTCCCAAGGAAACCAGCTCAACCTCCCACCCAGTCAGAAGGGGCCTTGAAAGGTAACAGGCTCTAGATGACTGCACCTACTCTTCACACCGAGCTGGGCTACCATCAGCAACATCTCTGCTAACTGGGTCTGTAAGACACGCAGAGAACCCCTATAAAACCATCGGGGAGTTAATAAAGCTCAAAACTAAGTTCCACCACAAAACATCTGCCAAAGACAATAAGGAAGACACATGCAAAGAAGAGCCTTTCAGAGCCACAACAGCCGCATGGTGGCAAACAACACTGTCCCCGATCCCAGGCTATTGCAGCACTCAAAAAAGGGCAAACAGTGATTCTAGGTCCCTCTGGTCCTAAAATTCAGGAGGCAGCAGACAGCATGAGGGGTCTGAACACTTGCAAGAACCATTTCTGACCATCGCTAGGACAGGCACGCGTGTTGTTTTTCTTCCTCACCTTTAGGCCCTGGATAATTTGTGGTGCAACCTGAACTATTCACTTCACTATCAGGAAATTGTCAGCAAGCCAGGAAGAACTTGGAGAGAACCAACGGTTTAAATGATCAGCTCCTACGTAGGCCCACTAACAGACAAACCAATCAAAGGTAAAGGCAGGCTGGCTGTTTCACCTGGTCTCCTGCTTTTGATGGTGTCAATGCAGGGGATGGTACAAGAAATTCCCTGTACAGAGAGACAGCAAATAGAGCATGTTTTAGTAGCCTTTTACATACTTCATTTATTTCGGCTAATACCAGTCATCTTCATCAAACTCCTTTCAAGCCCTTGAACAATACAACGAGCACTCTCCTACCAAGCACCCTGTACCAGGGCAGCCAAGCTTGCCCTCCAACCATCACCCAGCAAACAAGTCAATACTGTTCAACTGCTGGAAGAAAGAGACAAGAAAGATGCTCCAGTCCTAACCAAACCAAGCGTGTGCTGGTACACAAGTCACTCAACTAGAGGTCCAGACAGGGAATGAGAGCTATAAAGCAGGAGCCAATCAACTACTGTAAATTAAAAGGAATCCGATTAGCCAAGAAGCAGGGAAAACATGAGCTGTCTCCACCATGCTGCTGGTTTACTCTCAGCAACGAAAATACTCACTTCTTTTTCCTTCCTTTATGAAAGCCCTGGCCCACAGGACTCGTTCTGAGGCCTGATGCATGTTCTACTGGACAAAGTAGTATCTAGGCAGTCAGCAGACCATCACCTGCCTAGGACTCCTTCAAAGGAGCGTCTGAGATTTACTGAAACAAGGCACAGGCCACGGTCTCGATCTGGAAGGAAGGTGTTCTCTGCAAGTAGTCAGGCTTTTCTGTTTTAGCAGCCCAGCCATAAGCGATGACTGGCACTAGTCCGTAGTCTGCGTGAGGTGCCATCTACAGAACTCGGTCCACATCCTGCCAGGACTCATCTCTCCACCAGAGATCAGCAGCCTTGTCAACAAGAGGGTAGGTTTCCCCACAATTTAAAAGAGGACGGTGCTTTGGAATAGACTACAGCAACACATCCCACCTCTCCAGGACCAAGTTCAACTCAGCGCTACTGCTTTCCTTTGACACTGTGAACTCCTGGGACTGACCCCGTCGCATACCATTCAAAACCTTCCACCTGCCACCTCTGACAACTGCACCAAAGGCTGGGGAGCGGTCAGAGACCTCCAGAAGTCACCACGACACATGACGTGAAATGTTCCTCTTGTGGAGGGTCTCAAAGCCACAGCTGCCAACGCCCAGGTCCTTCAGAGATGGAGAAGCACAGAGGAAGGCAGCACAACCTGTCTGCAGTCTGTAAATAACCCATGAGATCAGTAACTGTGCTGATCTGGTCACTCTACACGTTAACTATTCCCAACGGCAGCCCAGAAAGACTCGTCACACGTTATTACTGCAATGGGGCCACTTCTCGTGTCTGTGAATCTGCTGGTTAGTCAAGTTACAGCAAGACCCTGATTTTGAGCTTCCCAATTATCTGTGACACTGACATCAAGTTCCCATGTTCTTAACATGGGAACATTACTTCTTTAAGGTCCTAAAGGAACATGACTCCTTTAGTCACACGTAAAGCCACCACAAACACTTCATGCCAGCACCATGTGTTGACCGACCAGGAGCTCACCTGGTCCCTGCAGATAACGTGGACAGACACTGTCTCCACATCTCACTACCCGGGAGAGCATGTGCGCCACGCAGCTTCCTGTTACCAGAGCACAGGTATCAACTGCACCAAAGGTAATGTATGAAGGCACCAAAAGATTTTTAATGTGTCCTACGCTAGCAATATTAAAAAAAGAAAAAGACTGCTGTAGTAGTCTCCCGTGTCTCTGCGTGGGGGATTCAGAAGCACGGACACATGCTGCACGAGTCTGACCCAGCTCCGACACACCAGCCTCAATGCACATACCCTGTAGAGATGTTACGTACCTCTGCAGTAAGCCTTGGGGAGCTGCCCCAAGGAAACCCAGACAGAGCAAACCCTAAGCAGAAGCAGATGTTGCCACCACAAAACTCCTCTGCTGCTTCCAGGATGCCTGGGCAGGGAATAATTTACGACTTTTCCCAAAGTAACCCACCTTTTGGCTCCATCTGAATGGGAACATTTCCACTCTGGAAGGAAAATCCATCTCACAGGAGCCCCTCCAGCACCTAAAGCTGCATTTACCAGCTCTGGGTCTCAGACAACTGGGAGGTCTGCCACAAGGGACTCAGGTGTGCAGCTCAATCCATGAAAATCCACTGTTCTCAGAGCTACAAAAGCCAGTAAGAAAAAATTCAAATGAACACTGTGCAATGGCAAGACTTCCTCCATTAAGGCCCTATATGGGCTTCCAGTATAGCACAGCCTCAGCTGGGCCCACAGGCAAGTCTCTCTGCGAATGGCACTAAAATACTGGTTGAGCTAGGCAGGGCTGAATGAACTGGGACAGCTCATTAGCCGTATGCAAACAGAAGTACGGAGTTTGCATATACATCACAGCTTCTGAAAAAAGCTTCAATCTGAGAAGCTGCCGCGCCCCGGGGCCAACCCAGCCAACAGCCATGGGCACAGCAGCAGCCTTCTCCCTGCCCCTGCCCTGCTGATCCCATCAGGCCACACAGCCGGGTTCGTCACCGCACTTCTGTCACTGCTCTGGTTCTCAACAACGGCGGCAGGGCACAGTGCAGCGTACAGGGGACAGCGTGTTTGCTCGCAGATGGCAAAACACAAAAGTACCACATCTACTCAAGTAGGTCTGAATAGGTCAGAGCAATGCTGAGGGAAAAAGCTGAAGCCCAGCGAGTGGGCAGGCTAACATGCTAGCACCAGCCTCCCCACTATGGTAATCCACGCGGACCCAGAGCTCCCAAAACACAGGCCCTGCTGGCAGACCCTCAGGATCCTTAGACCCAGCCTGTACACGGCAGGAGCTGCCAGCCATCAGGAAGCAAGGAAAAGCCCATAGCCTCTGTTACCCAGATCCTGAATTCCCAGGCTATCACAGAGACAGCTGCCAGCAATCAGAGGGGCCACGTAGCAAATAAATTCCTCTCCAAACCCTAGGGGCAGGTCAAAAACCAGCAGAGGAAAGACCTTCCCACTCAGTGGCCGGTGCCAGCTCTCCCAGAAATAGATCTCTGCTCCAAGTCATGCGAGGAAGCCTTCACCCCTTCAGCCAGGACCAGAAGGACAGACTCTCACTGCAGCGATTCAGTCACCGCTCACTGTATCTTCCTTTCCTCCAATTCTTGCAAGATAACAAAATTTGGCCACCAAGGTACACAGACAAATACCTCAGTGAAGGGATAACCCACAGAGAGGACTTTGTGGAGCAGGGTGCCCAAATGCTGCTTCCACTGCCTTCAATAGCTAGCTGTGACTGGAAAAAAACAATGCCTCTGGCACATCTCCTCTAATAAATAACTGATACAACCACCACAACAGTCCCAGCCCTCCACCGTGATACAGGATCATGCTGCACAGGAAGGTCAGCACCAGGCATCACTGCCTGCCAATGCCTCCAGAGAATTCCAGCCCATTCCTGGACGGGCTCAATATTAGTGCTACAACAGTAACAACACCATGATGGAAACCAGTGAAACCAAGAGCTTCAGAGCAGGAGGGGCTCAGGGAGACGCTAATACTTCAGCTCTGCAAGCTAACACAGACCTTGGAGACAGTGATATTCACAGCCCAAGAGCTCACATACTCCCCTAAGGCCACCATGGCATTACACAGATAAGCACACGGACAAAGCAGACAAAGTCACAGAGATTAGACTAACTCCCAGATTTGTACCTTACTTCAACACCTCCCAAAAAGCCTTCATGAAAGGATTTGGTCCAAAAATTTCCACCAGCAGGATTAAGTTTTACTTAACTCGCCAGCTGCTGCCTAACAAGCCAGCACCACTAGGACAAACAGTAACACAGCCACGTGGTGCGACATCCCCCTTCTGGAAAACCACCATCCATCCAGCGCAGGTCAGAAGGGCAGGCTCCGAATAACAAACATGGGATGGAGAGAGGAGGAAATCAATAGGAAACACCAAAAACAGGCAGCCCTGACTGCTGCCTCATCAGATGTGCAGCGCGATGCAAAGCTGGTGTGACAACATGAAGGCAATTTCCTGCAGGCGCAGTCTCAGCTGTGTTCTGCAGGCCCAGCTCTCCTTCATGGGCTTTTACACAGCTCAAATATCCTAAACCACAACATTGTTCTATCTATTTGGATGCAGTCGAGGGTGGAGGAGTAGCACATCATTACAGCAGATACTCTCGGCTCAGAACAGCTCAGCAACCGCCATGCAGACATGTAAGAGTCTTCCCACCACTTAAAGTACCATGAACTCAAAAAGGACTCAAGGAATTTTAACTATGCTCCCTACACCTCTATGTACACAGCCTTCAAGTCTAGATGGAGGGCCTGATGCCCACCCCGAGAGAGGACTGAAGCCAAACACATCTGTGCAGCAGAAAAGCTGCGGGGGAAACCAGATCTTATTTGCTTGTACTCACAGCACCCTTCTTCCCTGCGCACCCCCAAACGCAAAGCGGTGGGTAACTACTTCCACCTTCAAGACTTCAGGTCACCAGGCTGCAGACCCGGATGCCTCTGCCTGCTGGGAGACCAGGTGAGGAAATCACAACTGAAGGAGGCCAGCAGCATGCTAGAGAAGAGGGACTTACCGAAGGCTCAGTGCTCCCAGCGCACAGGCCTTGGGCTCAGGGGCCATCTGTCTCCATGCCTACAAGCCAGCACCTTCCTCCTCCGAGTCCATCACGGAACGCTGCCTCCCCAGCTGCCCATCCTGCTCCCACCATAGCCGCATAGGAAGGAACACCACTCCTCATGCCACCACCCAGAACACCCGGTACCCACTCCTCAGGCGAGCCAAGGTCTGGGATTCGGGAATGACCAAGCTCTAGATGAAATCCTCAAAAGCCGTATTTCAGCAGGAACCAGAAGACTGAGCGGTGAGGCCACCGCTGTCATCCCATAACAACGAACAACGGTCAGGTCACAACCCAGATTGTGGTGGTTTATGAGCCATTTTTAACAGCGTTTGGCCTTGACCTCAGGGACTGAACCATGTTGGAGCACAGCTGCACCACAGACAGTCAGGGCACACAGATTTACTTCATGGCAATTTCCGAGACACTGAGGTAGGTTTTTGCTCTGTGCAGGAATTTGAAGAACCAGAGTCCTCCAGATGATTTCAAAACACAGAACTGCATCAAAACACCTGTGTTCTTACGGATGGGCAAAGGTTTCTCGACCTTCCTTTCTCTTTTTTCCAAGAGATGACAAGAGAGGCTTAAAGTTCTGAAACACCCCCAGCAAAAACAGAACTGAAAACAATACCTCTCCAAGAAAAATGCTGGCTTCAACATAACACCATATTTTGGGAGAAAACACATTCAGTCAAAAAAAATTCTGACCAGCTCTAGCTGCAAAAAACTTCAATAGCTGTTGTAAAGCTTCATTGTTTGCATAGTACAGACAAGGCCTTAGGGAGATTGGTCTGCAGCCCGATTAGGCTAACTTGGCTTCCCGAACGCCACCCCTGGGCAAAGAAACCAGGCTATGACTGCCATCCAATGTGACCTTTGGAGCACAGCTCCAACCACAACAGACAAAGCCGGACACCTACGGAGTCAGTAATAGCTGGGTCTGAGGAGCGGGACGCACTCTGCCAGGCGCAGACAATGCAACCAGGGAAGGAGCGAATACCATCAGCTAACGCTCTCCATCCGCACCCCAGCCCTGGCACTGCTGCGGCCCCCTCCCTCCACCCCCACTTGGAAACAGCCTCCAGCAGCAGCTACAGCCAGCACCAGCTCCAGTGTCGACGGGCCACCCCCCAGCACGGGCGACATTACAGGAACTTCCCACCACAAGCACAGACAGTGGTTAGCAGCTCTCTGCCAAATCCTCAGCAGCCCAGGAGACAGAGGCACAGGCTGCAGTAACCTACATGCAAGATGTCCAAAAAACAACCTCCGGTGGACCCTAGCTAACCAGGGCAGCACACCTCACATGAGCAGGCAGGGAACCACGCGTCCTCCAGAGCAGGGAGCACAAGAGATGGGGTGCTGCGGCCTCTCATATGGCTAAGTCCTGCACCCCACACAGAAAGGACGGGGACTAGCCAGAAGATGAGGAAAAGTGACAGCCACCTCACTGCCTGGTCAACGGTGTCACTCAGACAGAAGCACCACAAAGGACGTGAGCACGTAAGCGAGTTGTGCTCAGTTTTGGAGGCTCTTTTGTCACAGACCTCTTGCCAGCCTCTCCCTGCATGAAATCTCTGCCGACACGGAAGCGCTCTCCACCAGGGGCATGGGACAGGCAAACGTCTTCTGCAGACAGCAGAGTTCCCAACTCAAAATTTAAAAAAAAAGTTCCAAAAATCAAAACTCCCCCAACTCACGCTACAAAGAGCTGGCAGAAAAGGCAGGGGCACCATGCCAGCCGCTCACCACTGCTTATGGACTGACACTGCTTATTAAGTTTAGGATCCCTTCCCTGGCTCCACACACTTCCAGCCAGAAGGACAGTCACTGCTGGCATCAATTTCAAAAAGACCCTGCAATAAAAATAAATCACTCAGCCTTTCAGTGAGCGTCAACGCGTTTCCCCACGCACATGTGCAGGAGATGAGGTCGCCAAATACCAATGGCATCTGACCCCTGCACTGGGAATTCCAGCAGCGCCCGCTTTGTTCTGTCTCCAGAGTGTTGCCCTCATCACTGCCTTGTACCCGGCTTTGGAGAGAGAGTGATAATTAAGCAGGTCTGGATTAGATACTGGGCTAGTGATTAGCTGGATACCAATTTTCACTTGACAGTTGAGACCTAGGAATCACTCACCACAGCTCTAAAATTAAAATTGGAATCGAGAACTGCAAGAGGGAGAAACCAGCAGCGGTGGGAGGAGCAGCACCATCCCACCACTGTACCTCAAATCGCTGGTGTCTTCCCGGCCATGCAGAACACATAGGTGAGATGGGGAGGGATGCTCTCCTTGCAGGAGGAGCGGGCCTTTCTGCTCTCCAGCCTGGAAGGGGAGAGGTGGCCGAGTGGAGATAAGCAAAATGATCAGCCAAGTGCCTTCTCCGCACGCCAAAGAAATCAAAACTTTCAGGCACTCCAGAATTTATGGAAAGACGAGATGAAACTTCAGGCCAGGTGCTAAGGACTTACCTGGATACACAAATTGCACTCATTTAACTGAAACTGCTTTGAAAAGTTAAATTTAAAATTTAGTATGCCCCTGTGGGATCACCTTTCAATTGATAGAAAACGAGCAGCGTCAATTACAAGTGAAAAATGAGTCAAAAGAAACCACATTTCACTTGATATAAGAATATCCTCAGATTTGTACTAGTCACCTGGCCAGATGAAAAGTCAAACCTGTAGTTCAGCTGGGGCAAACACGCACACAGCCTGGCTGGCGAGAAGATCCACGCCGCCCAGAGACAGGTACAATTCTCACGATGGACCTGGGCAGGAGCAAGCACTTTACACATCACTGAAACCCACGTTCCAGCAAACTGCGAACTACCACGGACAATCAGCATGGTCGTCCCCTTCCCAACTGCACAGCCGCCCAGGAGAATTCTCCGTACTGTTCCTGCGGCACCTCTACGGAACTGAGAGCTCTGACACGCTATGATCCACACGAATGTTTGCTCAAGAAGGTCACAGTGTCAAGTGGACCAGACAAGGCACAGGAGCACTGTTAGAACTTCCACTTTACAGATTAGGAACCAAAAAGACAGAAATTTAAAAGTCTGTTCAAAACCCCATGAAAAACCCGCAGGTGGCTTGATGGAAACATAGATCTCGCAAGCAGTCATAGCACTGCACTGATCTAAGGTTCCCTCCCGCTGACCAGGACACAGATCTTGCCTGTAAGATGTTGAACAAAAAGACTTAAGCTGTAGAAAAAAAAAAAATCCTTCCTTCTCTAATGAGGGCAAGGTTAGCAGGCTAAGGGTAGTTCCACACTTCACGGTGAGGCACATCCACACAAAGTATCTCAGGTCCAAGACCAGCGTACCGCATCCACGCTCTGCTATACTTCCACCATTAGTCTGCTTAGCTCCTCCCCATCTCTCCTGTTCTGGGATTCGCAACACACAAAGCCAACGAGGGCACAAATATCTGCACCCTGTGTCACTGCCCTGCACCACCAGGCTCGGGCTGGATTCTCTACTTGCAGCCGTAGCCCACTGCACGCTGGGTAGACCAGGCAATGAAACCCCGCAGCCTTCCTGCTGCTCATAGCTCCTCTCCCCAGGATCGGGTGTGTGAAATCTTCTCATTTCTCCTCCTTCCCACCTAGAGGTGACGCCATTCTGGGGTCTTCTTAATTTGGGGCTGAGTGCTTTGACTAGGATTAGCTCCCGGCATGGCCCGACAACTCCACAGCCACCCAGGGGAGCCTCAGTTCACATTTCCAAGGAGATATAAACACTGAAGCTGCTCCATCACCGCCCTGATTCTCAGAGCAAACAAATATTAACAAGATAAACAAAAGAATGAAAAATCCCACCCACCAAGACTGTGGCTGTAATATTGTCTTGGGGATGGGGAGAGCTGAAGGGAATGCCAGGCTGGAGATCCACAGCCTGGAAAGAGGAGGAAGAGGGAGAAACAGATTCAGTTTGGGCAACAGAGGCGAGAGGACACGCACCACATCTTGCTCCAGCTGACCCTGGAAGGCGAGATGCCTCCATTCACAACAAGAGATGAGAGGAGAGCTTAGTCATATGCCACAGGGATCCTGCAAAAGGTCCAATTGCTGACAAAAAGCACGAGCCATCGCATCTGCAGGTCTCCTCCTCGTCGATCAGCTGCCGTAAGGCCATCCACAGTTAACAGCTCGTTTCTCAGGAAGGGGCCTTACTGCGGGTGCTACTTCTGGACATTGCCCAACTGACAAGAACCAGCCCTGCTCAGAATCTGTCAGCACAAGCCAGGCCATCCCCCACGCTGGGCAGAGGGCATCTTGCAGGAAGGTGCGGAGAGGGATACGCGTGTGAGTGCAACGCCTGTCCTGGCACACAGCTTCTGAATACAGCCATCGTTAATCTCCTCCTGGTTTCCACTCACTGCCCATACACTTACAGCCAAGCAGCTGAGGTGCCTCCTGCCCTTCTGTCCCTGTCTCCTTGCAGGCCAACGTTTGCTCTCTCCTGGATGCCAATTACCAGGGATCACAAAATATTTCAGTCGCATCTCAAAGCACTTTTCCAACCTAGACTATTCTACAATTCTATGACTCTATTTCGAGTGATGCCTGGGGCTCCAGGGCTTCTCAGAGACAAGGCTGCAGCTGGACTGCTCTGGCTGTTCAGCCCATGCTCCAGCCAACCACCAGCACGTTCTTCAGCTCTCCAGAGAGAAGCAAAGACAGTTTTCCTGATGGGGCAGCATCCACAGTGGCACCACAAGGGGCTTTCTCCCCTCTCTTCCACACGAGGCCTCGCCACACGCTGCTCCAACTGTGCAAGTTGTCACGCAGGGCTTCGCCAAGGAACAGGCTGCGCACACGCAGCCTCCGGCCCCTCTCAGCTGCACCTCCCCTTCCAGAGAGGTCCGCTCTTCCCAGAAGAATTAGCTGAACTGGTCCCAAGAAAAATCTCCTCCCATGCATTTCTGACGCAACCCATCTTGCTGCGCCTTCCTGAGTGATTTTCCCCTCTCCCTGCTAGCATCCACAACTCCCTATGCTGCTCTATCATTGAGTTTCATTAATCTACCATCTGCCTCCTCTTGTGGAGCCTTAAAGAAACAGAGGATGAAAAGGCACAGCACAGAACTTTGCTGCCACCAGACCCCTCTTCCCAATGTGAGACACTGCTGTTTATTACTAATCTTTGTTTATAGTTACGCAGACACTCTCCCACCCACATGGCAATGTTTCATTCAAGACAAGTTTGAATTCACTTCAAGAACAACATTTCAAAGGATCCCAAAGCATTTGTTTACAAACAGCGTGCACGGAGAATTCACTTCTCCCACCAATGAACACGGTCCCCTCCGAGACGGGGAGCGGCAGCTGTTTTGTAGCACCCAACGCTACTCAACAGCTGAAGGACAGGAAACGATCCGCAGACAACTGATATTGCCATGGAAATTTATGGAAAATGAAGGCTGGAGACTCCTATTTGCCTGGAGAGGACAGGGAAGCTTCTGAGCACTCAAGCTCTCCACTGGGTCAGGAGGAATTTAGGGAGGCAAAGCGTCCCAGACTGTGGTCAAAGGAGTGACTCCAAATTTCAAGCCTCATCTGAAAGCTGGCACCTCCCAAGCTAACGGGAACCCGGGCACTGGGATAATTTGGCTGCAGAGGGGAGAGCATCCCCTGCCGAGGCAGCCACACCGCTCTCCATCCAAGCCCTGAACAGACCCAGCCCTGTTCAATGTAGGGTATGAGCCGAGATCGCAGCCTAGGGAGGTATCTGGTGCAGCAAGACGACAGTAGGAAGACTACAAAACTGGAAGCTTTTTGCCTTCCCAGCCTCCATACACAAGACCTACTGTAAACACTAAATCTTCAGAGGAGGACAAAATCCAGAGGAAGGAGGATCATGCAACTCTTTCAAATACCAAAGAGCTAGGAATGGTAAAGGGTCACACATTGTGGACGCCAAGGGAAGCTACGTTCCCAGGATGGAAGCGGAGGTCCTCAAGAAGGCTAGAGGAGAGTCAGATGTAGGAAAACTCTGGACAAAGCAGAGTGGGGACAAAGGGTCTTACAGAGAGTTGGCTTCACGTGGTACTTGCTCCCCAGAACAGTCATCGGCTTTATGCAGGCAGGAGACAGCAGGGGCTCCCCAGAAGGTCAGTCAGCACAACTGTCCAAATGAGGGACAGAACACACCTCCTCACCTCCCAACAGCCACACGCGATAGAAGGAACCAAAGGGTATCACCAAAAAATCGATGAAAATGCCGGTGTCGGAAGAGACCTGCCCCACAGGAGATGGGATGCGAGGCAGGGCTGCACCTCTCTTCCGTGCAGACCGACCCCAGAGATCGGGCACGGGACACCCTACACCGAGGATGGGACATGTGCGTGGGCACAGCAGGTCTCGGGGACGGGCAGCACGTGGAGAGCTCTCAGCACTCCTCCACGGAGGCAGGGGAGGAGAAAGCTGCTCCCCTTCACCCATCCTTCCCAAAGATGAGACGCGGTGGACGAAGCTGCCAAGATGGATGTCCCTCCCCAAAATGGATGGCAGGAGAACAAAACTGTCCCCAAAACCCGCTCCCCAGGCAGGGCTGACGGAGGGGGCACTGCCCCGCACCCTCTCGGCAGAGGGACCAGCGGGAGATGCCCGGGCCCTTCCGACGGGGAACGATAACCCAGAGACGGTGCGGGGGGGG
>Ga0065711_1030605_pt1 | contig 32020 bp, 16 predicted proteins | sample Hoacrofraction12_FD_59098 | JGI IMG/M metagenome (GOLD analysis project Ga0065711, IMG submission 59098) | Hoatzin crop microbial communities from Cojedes, Venezuela - Epithelial fraction 12 v2 (version 2) | ecosystem: Host-associated > Birds > Digestive system > Esophagus > Crop | place... | reverse complement strand
GGGGGGGGGGAAGAGAGAAGAGTATTCAGTAGAATTCATGCCTCACTGTAAAAGGAGCTGGGCTGTGATTCACACTCTCCCCTGCTAAACAGCTGATATACCTTAGAGCTCTACTACAAATATGGTATACATCCTGTGGATGCAATGTCTTCGATTAAGTCTATGTTTAATTTTGTAAGCACAAACGAAGCAATAGTGTAATTTAAACGGTTTGTTAAAGAGTAGCTAGTCAGATGATACTGAAGAATTTATGTTTAGACACAGCACAGTTATTTCTAGTTTTAATATTACACCTCAAAAAAAAAAAGAGGAAACTTCATTGGGTGACAAATACCCTCTGTATTAGATCCCCACTAAGGTTAAAAAAAAAAAAAAAAAGACTCAGGTCTGCCCTTTTCATTTCTTCTTTTTTTTTTGTGCCATAATTATAGTGTATTGTTGATCCTGGCAAGGGGGGCTGGTTGGGTGCAGTGAAGACCTTTAAGCTCTCAAAAAAAAAAAGTTAACAAGGTCAGCTGATTTTATTAAAATAAAGGCCATAGTAAGCAGCAGGAGCTTTTTCACATACAAGACTTTGCAGGAGTGCTTTGATATACTCAAATAGATATCTAAAAAAAGTAAATGGATAACTCCATAAAGCCATTTGTGTAAGACCGACTTGCGCTACTAACTCAGTATCTTATAGCTGGATTAGAAGTGGCAGTAGTATATTTATTTATTTATTTTTGTATAGGTGAATCAGGTGGAGATAATGCCAAAGTAGAAAACACTAAACAATGACTTCTATGTATTGTATAACACTGTTTACCAGCCTCTACTACACTTGCATTACCTTCTGAACTTCTCCACTTTCCTTAGTTTAACACAACATTTATATATTTCATAGGTTGTGCAAGCAAAATTTTAACTGCCTTATTATTAAATTTGCAAGAGACGTATGATACAGTGAATCCTATGTGCTATGTTGAAAATTTACCTCCTACTGTTATTTTCAGTATGTTTTTCATGCCTCCATATACGTACTGCAGTACAACACACGGGTTAAAACATACTGCTGTGGAACAGAAAACTACAAAATGTATCTTCTAGAACAACAAAAAGCAGAAACATCTGTGGTATCCACTCATTGTTTCTACAGTGATTCAAGCAATTTCAGCAGGAAAAGTTACCTATAAATTTGCTGCCTAGCTGTTTTACTGTACTATATACGAAGTAGCAAGTTCTCAGGATAACAACCTAGTTTGCTGTTGTTCAATACTGAAGACATCCTACCAGCACCTGACTTAGTTGCTATCCAGTATCATCATCGCTTTACCATGCACATTTACATACTTCAAAATCACAGAGCAGATCCTGGAAGGCAGCAGAATTTGGAATAATGGAGGTCTCGTGCCCACTGTCGACAGTTCCCACCAAGGAAAAGGTCAGATGGAGTATATGGCTGTTCAGAAGTGATCGTTTCCTCTTTAACAGCATTGCCAGCAACTTGAACAAGTAAATAGAAAGGGAATTAGTAGCCTATGAACGCACAGCAACATTGTCTAAGCACAAATAAGCATGGATGAAATGTCGCTTTTGAGAAGGCCTTTAAAGTGTATCTGATAGTTGATAATCTTGATGAAAAAGCTTGAAAGTGGCATTACAGTTGATTAGAAGACAGGCTCATCCAGGACACCCTCCAGCTCATAAAACATCTGTTCTGCACAGCAGTCACTGCAGGCTGTGAGGATCAGGCACACATAGACACACCTCTCGGCTCTATGGTAGTCAGTCACCGTTTAAGACAGCACATGATAGTTTCTCAGATAGTTTTGTTCCTGGACAGCAACTCTGGACATGACAGACTTAAACAGAGCACTCCTAGAGTACTGCATGCACAAATGAGAGGTATTCTGGCGCTGAAGAAAAGCAGCCACGACAATATAAATTCGAATAAGCCTGACTTTCTTTTTCCTTGCTACCGTTTGTTGCCCTAGGTATGACAGCAGATCTCTTCCTTTCAGTTCTCATTTCTGTTTTAACTTCTTTTGATGTGGGTTGGGAAAGAACAAATTGCCAGATGTACTATTGCTATTTCTTGTCTTCTGATACAAACTTGTTAAACTCTTAACATATTGGCCTGTTCAGCTTCTTCTCTCAAGCTGTGCTATTTGCTGAGGTCAATACAAGTGGAATGTAAGGTCGTATGTGATGATCCACTGTTTATGGTGCAAGGAGGACACTGTCTAGATTTGTTTAGTCAAAGTAAGCCAAGGTCTGCAACAGGCTACATGGAATAATATGTTTTGACATAACTACACTAGCCACTCGCATTACAAGGTTTGTAAATACACCACCCAAAACACAGCACGAACTTTCACTTTCACTTTCAGTAAAGCAGTCTTCATGACAAACGTAAAACGCATTGGTCACGTGAAGATCTTTTCAAGTCAGTCAACCAAACCTTCTGCATAACTGATTGCACTTCCCCACCCCTATTGAGAATTAAGAATTCTTTAGCCTGAAAGCAAACAGCATCACCAACTATAAAGTCTGTGCAGTCTCCTCAAAATGATGATTCTAGGAGTCCGCTTGTTTGCTTTTCTTCATGTGTCTCTATTCTACTCTCTTACTGGCAGATCACAGAGACAGAAGATCCCAGCCTTGCAGGGTTGGGTTCATCATCACAGGAAAAGAATCACCCTAAGTGCCATAGTTGTGCTCTTCCTTGCTCCTAATGAAAGGTCAGTTTCAGCAAAACAGCTAAACATGCACAACTACTTAGCAAAACTTTCCACCTTCTCCTTTAAAAGCCATCCTAAATATCTCATCTATGCTAATTGGCCAAGAGCTCAGTAAACTTCAGAGCAGAAGTTCAGGTTACCATAACACAACAAGGAATTGCCATGGGAACTTCTAGGACTGAAAATGAAATTCAATCAATCAGCCTGGTCTGACATTTCTTACATACCTGATAACCTCTTCCCATTTCTTACATACCTGATAACCTCTGATTCTTTCCATTTCTTTGCTGGCTAGGGGATTGCTCTTTACCACACAGACTAAGGCCTTCACAGCTGCATACAACCCTTCTACATCTGATGCCATGGCTACAAGTCCTAAAATTGCAGCTGCTCCACCAATGTACTGCAGTGTAGTGGCAACAGGCTTGGGGACGAATGTTCTTACTCCTGAGCACAGGCAGAGAAAATAAATCAAAATCAAATCCAATCTAATTGTTGTAGGAAATAATTGTGAATATACGCAACTAATTTGCATTCTAGGATTGCTTGAATTATGAAAAGAATATCACTAGAAGACCTATGACACCTCAGAAGATCAGGAAATATTGCACTGGAAATTAGTTTATGACCTAAGTAATTAAGTGTATTTTCATAATGACATGGCAAACTGAAACAAGCATCCCATGTTAGTAAAAAAGAAAAAAGATTATAGTATGTCCATAAAATATAAAAATGTTAAATAAATTTAACAATGTACCATTAACGTTCATCAATTACAGGATTTATCTTATAGACTTAAGTTCTTATTGACAAGTAATTAATCATATTTAAACGTATTACTTCTTAAGTACACAACTAACCCAAATATCCTATTAAAGCTGCACCAATGGAGCGTGCTGGTCCATTCAAATGCCCTGCTGAGTTATGTAGCAGCTTCACAGGTGTGGCATTTTCATGAGAAGAAATCGCCAGCTGAACAAAACAAGAAAAAAAGCAAGGGCTAAAGGGAAAAGGGTTTTTTTTGTAAGCCTGAACATAACATGTATATTTTCCTCATGTGATAAAGAGTAACATGTAACAAAACAGAACCATGCTAGAGTCATTAGGACATTGTCCAAAGCAAAGAGAAATCTCCAGTCTCCAACGTTTAAGGAAAATGAATCTAACCTCCGCAATAATTTCACCGGATCATAGAATGGCTTCGGTTGAAAGCGACATTTAAAGATCACCTATTCCAATCTCCCTCCTGTGGACAGGTACATCTTCCACTGAATCAGTTTGCTGAAAGCGCCATCCAATCTGACCTCAAATACTTCCAGGGATGGGGCATTCACAGCTCCTTTAGGCAACCTCTTCCAGCATCTCACTACCCTCATCGTAAAACGTTTCATCCTTATGCCCAATCTAAATGCACCTTCTTTCAGTTTAAAACCCTTGCCCCTTGTTCTGTCACTACATACCCCAGTAAAAAGTCTCTCTCCGTTGTTCTTACCAGCACCCCCCAGTATGTACTGAAAGGCTTCAACACGGTCTCCTCAGAGCCTTCTCCAGGCTGAACAACCCCAGCTCGCTCAGCCTTTCTTCATAGATCGTCCTTTGTACAAGTAATTCACTGGCTTCTGATGTATTTTGAAGAAAAATGTAAACCGATACTCTGTTTTCCAAATCTGAATCACAGTCAGAGGACTACAGAGTCAGCTTTGTTCCTTTGCAACAGTAGAAATATTGTTCAGCAATATTATATTGTTTTTCAACAGGATTACAACTGCCGTCTATGTTAAAAAGCCACAATACCTCCAAAAGGCGCTGAGATACATAGCTACTAGTAATTTCAAGAACACAAATAAAATTCAGGGGTACAATCTTCCTCATTTTTTAAAAATTCTTCTTAAAAACACGAAAGTTATTATGGGCAACTCTTCTGACAAGTACATTACTGTTCCTGGTTTCATTGAGCAAATTGCCTTGAAAGAAGTTAAAAGAAAGGAACAAACAAGTAGTACATTAACCAACTCACTTCTCACCATACCTGTTTAGCAATAGCTTTACTATCCAACTTGTTGTAAATTTTCCTTATTTTTGCCACTGTAAATGAAGAAACTGACAGCGCATAGAGACCAAAAGAGACCTTCTCTTCTGGTACCAAAGATACTGGAGATGGGTTGATCCCTTCAGACTTCGAATCTTTACCTTAAAGACAAAATAAAAGTTCTTTCAGTAACAGTACTATTTTTCTTATCGGTTTTGGGAGCAAAATCTTAAGCAAATTATATTGCAGAATAAGTATAGAAGAAATGTTCTACAAATAGCTGAGATTTGACACTGTCTTTGCATACTTGCTCGCTGTACCGAAGAATAGCTTGATAGCATACGAGTCGTGGAATAAATCTGCTATTTAAGATAAAAGGGCAATGCACAGCAAACATTTCCTTTCAAGAAGGTCTACAATATTAACCTGTAATGGCAAATGGCAGCCTGTGCCTGGCCAAGCAATAGAATATGTGGTGCTTCCTCATCTGAATTTTTGGAAGGCAACATTACTCCTGTACTCAATTTGCGTACAGCCTAAGGGCTGTTCACTTCCTTTCCTACCTGAAGAAAAACAAAGTAGTCAAAAACCAGAGAAGTATTTGGCACATTTGCATCCTTGCCTGTGACAACAGGCTTTTTACAATGGTTTGCTAGGAAAACTGCCTTACAGAATGGTACAAGAGACGCAAGACTGAATAAAGATCAAAAGGCCCAGGCACCGAAGAGACCCTACAACAGTATCTTTAATATTTTGTATCCACTGCCCCGAAAGTGGATGCTTCCAGTGAGGTACTGCAAACACTATGATTGACAGCTGTCTACAATGCTCAGAGGAAGCGTGCAAAACTCAGCACCTGAAAGCTCAACATAGAGATTCACTGCTGCATCTTCATTCCAGGTCAAAAGGGGTCTGCAACTCCAGTGAAATACATTAATGGAACTTAAAAAGCATGAAGGCTCCTCCCCTAATATTGAAACAAATGAGAAGCTGAGTGTCTAGGTAATTTTCTGAAACAGGGTCAAGTCTCTATCAAGACTCATTAAAAAGAGTTTTAGAAGTCTTAGTTTCCCCGTAAAAAAAATCCTTACTGGAACCTCTGCTCACATGGAAGCCCTGAGAACATTCCTCCATTTCAGTGAGCAGACAAAGGAATTCCTTCTCCTTAACTAGTAACCACTCTCTAAGCAGTCTTTCCAAGACTTAAAGAGTATCAGGTTTTTCATTTTATTTAAACACACGAAAAACTCTCTGAAGATTGCAACCTCACTCACTGAAAACAGGGACAAAACTTCCAAAAGCAGCATTGCATGGGGAAACGGCAAGTCAGACACAATTTTCTTGTAAAGGACAACAGTGGAATACTGCAAGGGCTCTTCCCTTCTTCATCACTCCCACGAATAATCACTATGCTATGGAAAAACCAGCATTTTGGAAAGAGAGGCAAAGATAAAAGGGTAAGATACAGAGCTTCATACTGCACCTCCTACCAAACTCTATAGGGTTTGGCACAGTGCACATGATGTGAACAGAAGCCCCAAACAGAAACACGCCCTTTGCTCTGGAGCAGACCACTCCTGAAATACAACAAACCGAGCAAAGCTTGTGCAGGAGAAATACAGTGCCACACTGGAGAAAGTCAGCATGCTAAGAAGTGAAGACTTCTAAGTTGCTGTGGGCTTCCTTGTGAACATAGCCTCAGCATAAAGGCAGGAGGATCTTTAGTTCTCGAAAGTGAATGAACAAATTCACATTCACGGAATTTGCTTTCACTAATTTGGTACTTAAAGCTTGCACAGTGCCAGTCACAATGCCTTCTAGGAGAAATCATCATTGACTAGCAGATACCCAAATCCAGAGCTGTTTGCCAGGTTTGTCTAGCTGTCAAAAAAGCAAGTATGTGACACAGATCTGTAGATGACAAAATCCAATTCCCTGATGACAAAATCCAATTCTCTGAAGATTTTCACTCAAGATGGTCAAGGAAATCTGCCTTCCTTTCTATGATACTTCATTCTTTCACAGCCTGAACATCATCTACGTTGAGGGGAAGAGAATGGGATGGACACGTTTGTCACTACTCTAGTGAAAGCTTTCACCATGAAAAGTAAGACTCTGTGCACTCCCTGTACATACTTTTGTTTTCCTACCACTCTCATCACTCACTGCATCCTTCCTTGAGATGGTGACAGTTTCCCTCCAGAAGCGCTGGAGAGCATTATGGTACTCATGGTGACAGACAATGCAAGGACAAGACAACTTGATACATGCCCCATTTTTATTTATATTTCACTGAAAAGCCTTGTAATAGCCAGTTAAAGCAATGAGCATCTTCTGATGTAACAGTGATGTTAGTGAGGAGATACTCTAACTGCAAAAATAGACAGGAGCTCTGCTGAACCGGAAAATCCCACTACTGACAGTTCATCTTATAAGAGAAAAAAGAATCTGTTGTCTGAATAGTTAAAAACAGGGTTACAGACACATGTTTCTAACAAGGTTATTCACATCTTTTTGTGTTGCACTCCCCTCAATTCCAAACAAGAACACTTAAAAAAATGTAACAGAATTGCCCATATTTGTTTGCAATGAATGCTTAAAGACTATCTGCTGCACCCCAATCCCTCTGTTTCATTTTCTTCCTCAGCTGACCTCTTTAGGCCCTATAAACAATGACATTTCAAGACAGCTGTGTTTAAAGTACAGAATACATTGCAGATTTGCAAATGAGTGCTATCACTAGAAACTGACAAGTTAAAATGCCTTTCCAATTTCACTTTCTACAGATAAATACAATATACAGTATGAATAATGACAGCTTCAAGCATTTCTAACTGGTTTAAAACCAAAGCAAGGAATACAAACACTTCTATCATATGTCAGTACAAGAATTACCAGGAGTATGTTAACACAGTAATTTGGATTTCTATAATCCACCTCAACAGCAGCTACTGATCTTCTTCATATGAACAGTTAGCTTTTCCTCTCTGCTACCACATACTCTCCTTTTTCACCTCTTCTGCCAGCATGCCCAGAAAAGATTCCACTAGACCTGGGCCAAGTTACTAGCTACCATTTGAATTGTACTTACATGGTACGTATACTGCTTGAAAGCTTCCAACATAGTTTGGTCCCAGCTCATAAATGGTGCTAACACCTGGGGCAGGCAAAACTTCTTCCAGGAAATGCGTAGGACCCAGACGCCACACTAATGTAGAGAGCTGGCGCTGTGCAGGCGGTGTGCCAATATAGGCATAAACAGTGCTGACTACAGGTGGATTGGCAGAACCAGACCCACTTGGGCTACTATGAATGTAGTGAAGCTGTAAGGGAGAAAAACACAGTGAAGTTATTGAGAGAGCATGGGTACCGTGAAAAGAAAGCAGACAGATCAGAAATTTGGGAAAGCCATTTGCAAAACCAGGGGACGTACCAAACAAATGATATGTAATGCATGGTATTCTGATATGATACAGCAAAAGTCATTAACCAGAAGGTAAATGCAAAGCTCAGATGTTAAGTGGCTTTCAAAAGATGAAGGACGAGAACATGCAAGTTCTGTGCTTAAAAATGCTGAAGAACAAGGGTGGATCTTGCTTCTGAAAACAGTGCTTTACGATGGTCGTTAAATTTTGGAAAAGCAGTAAGACTATCTCATAACCTTGTGTTCTTTCTCCTTCTTCCTCAGCCGGTGAAAACATGCCTTTGGTAATTATGCTGTTTCGAGCTAAAGTGCAAGCGTGATGAACTTAATTTGATAAGATTTTCAGATGGGAATAAAACAAATACATGGAGAAGATGCTGGCCTACATATAGTGGCAGTAACAATCTCACAGGCATTTTCTATTTACCTTATAAAAACTCTATTTACCTTATAAAAACTCTTATTACCAGCTATTGAATATAGTCACATATGGCCAGATGCATATTCATGTATTACAGCTATTAGCATAACAAGTAAAGCTACTAAAGTCCTCTTTCTGAAACAGGAATACCAAAAGGTAAACTTTCAAAGTCAAAATATTGTTTTACCTATAGCAGTACAGTAATGCTAGCTAATTTGCACCCCACATGAGGTTTAGCTTACTTCCTTAAGGCCCACGCCTGCCAGGTGCCAAATGCACCATCTTTGGTTACAAGTCACGAGTAGTTTGTGCTCAGTGGACAGGTCCACAGTGCTCTTCATTGCTCTTTACTTTTGGCCTCCTAGTTTCTCCCAGCTAACAACAAAATATTGACCTTTACAACTAAATGCATTTCACCTATGGTCAACTAATGCTGTTACTGACAATGGGATGCTATTTCTGGGGTAGCAATAGGGTTTGGAAAGGAAAAACATGGCTAAATTGAAAAAAGCTTTCTTATTCCATAATCTCCCTGTTATTCAAAGCAGATCTCTGCTACATGGTCCTGGGATAAGTCTTCTACAGCTTTTTATCATCCTTCTAATTAATCTAGTCAGCAGTGTAGCTGTGTCATCCTTGCCTCACATTCAATGCAACATGTCCACTTCACTTTAGTGTTACTATCACTTATGCCTGAGAAAGTACTTGTTATCTTCTCCTCCTAACAGGGCTAGGGCTAGGTCCGAGCCATGTACTGAGCAAAGACCCCTTTTTGCAAGCCTCCTCATTTCGGTTTTGTAGGGGTCTGGGGGGATTTTTTTTGTGGTGGGCTTTTGTTGTTGTTATTTTCTGTGGCTGTTTTACACACACATATATGCGCAGAGAGAGTGAAATCACTCCAACCCGTAAAAATGAGGATTTAAGATTTAAAGTTTTACCTTAACAGTGCTAACAAGCTGACCATCAAGGTAGAGCATAGCTGTGCTGTTCTTTAGCATGCCTTTACTCATGACCAGAACTAGGTGATGCCACTGGCCTTCCACAATGAGGTCACCACAGCGAAAACGGGCACAACAAGGAAGGATTTCATAAAATGAAGATTCCTCACTGAAGTCATCGGCTAAAGGGAAAGTACCAGTTAGTGGGCACCAGTAGAAACGTTATTCATCTGTTTTAAGCTTCTTAGACTTCACACGAAACAATCTACAGCAATACATTAAAGTCAAAGTTTTAGAAAACTTGTAGTTAACAACATGACCAAAAATACAGTTAACAAGATATGAAGTCATAAGGTTAACAAGATATGACTTGAGAGACCTTCAAACAAAAGAACTGCAAGAATGGAATCAGAAGTTTTTAGAAAGTATTCAGACCAAATTGTCACAGTCTGACAGGCTGAATGCCCTTGGATACCTGCACATTAACAAACCAGTATAGTTTTGGTAGTATCAACAATGGGTCTCTTCTTCCCTTGCCTTAATTCTTCTTTAAGAAAATTCTCAGGATACTCTCAGATTTTTGACAATTAAATTTCGCTTCTCCCCTTCTACCCTCCCTTTGAAATTTTAGCTGGAATGACTAGTTTGCTCAAGTTTTACCAGCTTTCTCTTGCCACTACGTAGGTCCCAAAAAGATTTTTTGGTTTGTTTTTTTTTTTCTAAAAACATTTTTACAGCAGCAGTCAGCAAGAAACAACACATCTCTGCAAACCCACAGAGCTACTTTTCACCTCTCATACTATGGAGAGGAAGATACCCATACTTCCCGGACTTCCTCCTCACACTTATCCCTGCTCCACCGTGGTCTCCTTCACAGGCCCCACTGCCTGTTCCAGTGCGGTCCTCTCCAGGAGCTGCAGCTGATCTCTGATCCGGTGCCTGGAGCACCCCCTCCTCCTTTGGCTCTCACCTTGGTGTCCTCAGGGTGCTTTCTCTCACCTTTTTTTCCCCCTTACTCCTCACTCTATGCAGCGTTTCCCTCTCCCTTAGAGGTGTTTTCACAGAGGCCTCACCAGCCTGGCTGCTCGGCTCTGCTGTGTCCTGCAGGGGGTCTGCTGCAGAGATGGCTGGAACTAGCCATGTCTGGCATCGGACAGCCCTGGCTTCTTCCTACAGAAGCCCTGCCTTGTCCCCTCAGCACCTGGCCACAGACACCCAGTATAAGCTCGCCACCACCTTGCTCAAACCATTAGGTCACGCACAAAGGAAGACACAAGTAAAATGACTGCCTTTCAAAGTGTTTGTGTCGGAATCATGCTAAATTACAAAGTGTAAGCGAAGTTAAAGATGAGGTTGAAAGCCCGAGACATCTTTCCTTAATAAAAGCTGCAAATACAATATCTGGCTAGCAAGACACGCCATCAAGCACAAACCAGGGGTACTCGTAACTCAAGCCTCAGCATATGGTTTCTCTTCTTACCTTTTTGCAGTTCTAAGGAAAACTAATTTTGTGAAGCGCTGCTAACTGAAGGGGTAGCTCAGGGCTGAGACATTGCTGCCCAAGACTAAACAAAGACTTCACGATGTCCCATCCATTCCATTCCATTTCAGTACTGTAACTGCAGCGATTTGCCCTTGCCTTCCCTACAACACACCAGCAGCAGATCCTGGGTCATAAGGCTGCTGACCTGATCTGAGCACCAGCTGCTGTGGGCTGAGGTGAGCTGCACCTGTGGCTCCATTGGCCACCCTTGCACCAACAGTGAGAGGAGCTGGAGACCGACACCTGCCTTGCAGAAACACGGCCAGAAGAACCCATTTCAAGCCTCTCCGTAGGGGCTGCAAAACACAAGCTGCTGACCACCCATCCTCCATTCACCCACCCATACTCTTCAAGCATTTCCCAGGTCTGTCTTCACTAACTGGTGCTGAATTCTCTTCTCCTGAATGTTAAAATACACTTTAGTTCTCAGCACACAATTTTTTAATTTCTCTAAAAGGCATCCTTTGACTTCATTCTAGAGGGTGTGATCAGTTTGCAAGTGCATTAGCTTCTCCATCACATAGCAGAACGACCTACACTCTATATGAAAGCCCTGCCCCTCCTCCCCAAAGACAAAGCTCAAAAATTCTCCACCAGGCAACGCTTCAAAAGAGAATACAGGTGCTTTTCAGATCTCTCTTCATTTGTTCCTATTGAAGGAAAAGAAACCGCTAATCCTCTTACCTCAATAGGCATCTGCACAGGGAGAACACTCATTTCTTTAGAAACAGCACAAGGAAAATTATGAAAGCAGTGTACTGGGAACTAACTTTTAGATACAAAACTTATCTCAAATTCTTTTTCTTAGCCAAACACCTCTGAGCACAATTCTCGCTCACAAGAAGGATCCTTAAACCACCTAATTTATTCTTACAATAGACCGTCAGCACTTCCAGTCCCTGCACTGCCAGGCCTGCCACCTCAGTCATTCAAGTACTTACCCCCCTTGCTCAGCACTTGACGGTACACCACCAGCTATGACTTAGCCACAACAGGGTGGCACTCCAGTATAGCGAAGTATCTTGTTCAATTAAAAAACAGTCTTTGTAGTCAGAGACCTTCAGATCTTCTCTGACAAAATCTTTTCAAATCCAAACTCTCTTAAAGAATAGATAACAGGAGCCTACTAAATAAAACAATCAATCTATAGCTCCAGTGCAGGCTAAAGCAATTAATATAAAGTTATTTAATTCTCTCTTACGAAGAATTTGGTCTTCTGAGAAAGAAAAGACTGTCAGTCTCATTGTAATTTAAGAGGTTTAGTTCCTCCCTTACACTATGGGTCTTCAGCTGTCAAGTTTTAGGTTTTGAACCTGACTTCTACTAAGAGAAATTACTGTGATTAATAATGCAAATGTCTGCTTATCATGAAAATAAGGAAAATTCTATGCAGTCTGCTTCACTGTTTGATTTTTTTTTTTTTTTAAATAACAACAATTGTATAAATTCTTTATTAGTGCCTGGTACTCAAAAGGAAAAAACAGAAGCAGGAACAGATTTTTGATAACCACTTGTAACCCAGAGTGTTGGTCTGGTAAAGAGTTAAGCCTGAAACATATGCAGAAAGCTGCCCAGCTCTTCTCAGCTCCTCCACAGGCATGATGCATAAACGGCTTGTCCAAACTGACCATTTTTGGAGGCTCTGATGGAGGACAAGGCAGGAGACAGGAGATGGCTAAGCCTGAAGCCCCTGACCGTACCGACAGCTCTCTAGCAAATTCACTGGCCTCACCAGCTTCACTTACATCTGCACTGCACTTCCTGTAATTCCACCTTTGATCACAGATACTGAATGAAGCTACAAACTCTTTCTGAAAACTGATCACAGCATTGAAATGTGAAGTGAAGGACTGATCACCTTCAAACAGCCCCTCAGCATTGGGACTATCCAGACTGAAAAAGCCTTCACAATCCGCTAGTTTACTATTTCCAAGCTTCCTCAAAGCAAAGACAGTTAACATTTGCACCTCCAGAGATTATGTCTAAAATGAACAATACAACAAAAAGGCAAAAACCCTCCAAAAACAATGATGTAAACCCTTCTTCAAATCTATACTCCTTGTAGTTTTGGCAAAAAATTTTCTTTATATGTAGACATCAAATCTTCTACATGAATGTTTACATTTTGCATTTTTCTACTATCAAAACCCATAAGAGGCTGGTGAAGCTGCAATTAAAAGTTCCATCACACACAACTGTCACATCCCCATAATGCTGTCTGGATTAGCTGATTACACAATACAGGTCTTACCATAATTTTGAAGCAATTCTTCTTTAGTTGAAACAATCAATGACCGGTCTTTTGCTGAGAGGACAATGGCAAGGCATATATAATGTTGCTCCGAGGAGTTTGCACGGCGCACTACAGTAAGAAGTCTCACAGGATGGTTATTAGGAGGCGTACTGAAATGTTCAATACAAAACCAAGTTGAGTAGCTGAAACCCGATGGTGGTGGGAAAAATCTTTCACCTAAAAACAAAAATGAAAGCCCATTACATAGTTGCAGCAGCTAGTACTTAGGATACTTATTTGTTCCTGTTCCTTTTTTCATATTAGCTCTGTTGATATCAGCTGTGCTTTCTCAGACTTTTCCTTCAATGGAGTTCAATGTCAGTTCTTTCATTTGACTCAAGCTTAGAGGAAAAGCTACGTAAAGCTAGCTCAGAGGGGTTTCTCTCAAAACAAAGTAAAGCAAGAATTGCACACTATTCCCTCCTATCCTAAAAACAAAAATCAAGCTGTGCTTGTTCAGAACAACCCAGTTTCAGTCCCCCAGATGAAAAAGTAGAAACGGATGAGGCCCTTAGAAACTGTTACTGTCGTGATAAGATGCTTCTTCCATAGGTGTGACTCGTTGAAGAAGCCTTTGTTGAAGATCTCTCCACCACATACACCTGACTCCGTTTCATCTCCTAGAGTGCTCCCACAAAACAACAAAGAGCTCACAGACTTCAAATACTGTCTAACACTAATTCCATCTTGCTGCAGTAAACCTCCATCTTAGTTTTTAGACTTAACACCTTTTTTTACTAAGTGACCATGTTCAATTAGCCCTGCAGCACACCAGATTCCTGTAGGGTGAACTGCCTACAGTGAACAAGGGATAGCAAACAATTTAGATTTTTGTAATGATGTGTGTAACTACACCTGTCATAAGTTCAGTCAAAAATTCAGCAGAACAAAGCCAAAAGTACAACACTACAATTCATTCCCTGTTTCCTACGCTCTTCACACTACTACCTCAACTTGTACTTGATGTATCCAGGCTCATCATTCATATGCTTCTTTTGATTACAATTTAATCTTCTGCTGACAGCCTTGTATTTTAAAGCAGTCACACATTTGTATTTTATATGGCTTTTCTTTGACTTGGGGGAAAAAAAGCAACAGGAACACACACAAAAATACTTAAGAAGTTCTCAATTATGAGTGTACAACATCCAGCTCCATACTATCACATCATGGCTAGCAAAGAAATTCAAGAGAACTAAAGATCAGATACAAAACACTGCTAACAGTCATACTCAAGTACTTACCAGTTCCAATTCCACTCACAACTGCACCATCAATAAGTCCTGTTGTAACAGCATTATTTGTAGGTGCATTATGGGGAGCCAAACTCGGCAAGAACAGGCAGCTGTTAAACAGAAGACCAGTAACACACTAGAGTTTACGAAACTCAACATAACCAGAGTACAATACAAACAAAACATAGCCTAGGAAAATATACCATAAGCACACCATCACTCTCCTTGACTGTAGGTATTCATGAAAAGTAGAAACGAATTCTTATGATTTCTCCTTGTGAGGCTAAATTATCTCCAGTTGCGAAGAGCTTTGGCAGCACATGTTTTTGGTGCTAAGGCATAGACACTTCTGCTCACGTGGCTCCATAGCGTAAGATGCTCCCTTGTGGGCAACTATAACTCTCTTCAGGCTTTGAGATGTTTTGGACACTCAAAGAGACTGGATTAGCTAAACATTCAGAGGATCTGATAATTGCGTATTATGGTGTTCCTATTTCAAGTACGTATGGTCTCACAGTAATATTGTATTTCACCAAATTAGTGACATTGGGTCCTTGCTAGAGCCACCGATGCTGTGGACACAATGCAAACAGATAAAGGAGTACTTCCCTTAGGTACCAAAAGATTTTAAGAGCCCAGATGGTTTCAGTGACCAGCCTACACAAGGTGGAGTGGATCCCCACAGGAGTTCAGCTTCCAGTTTGTATAGACTGTCCTACTGAAGGCAAAATGATGGCTCTTCCACTTGCTGAAGAATCATCATTTTGTTGACATTTACACTTAAGCAGGCTAGTTTAAGTATAATGTAGCTGAGTTGCCTGATAGAACTAGGAGTTACTTTGTTCTCAAGCAAGCTATGAGTTAACTCGACCATCCATCTTGAAAGCAACAGCAGTCCATGGTTCTGGTCACTATCATCTTCCTTTTGATTACAATTCTCATTATATACTTCCTCCTCCCTCTTCAAAATGTTCTTCTCTGGGTAAATCCTCCATGGTCAATGGTGTTACAAGCATGTTCTCTCTAAGGAGATAACTTGCAAGGGTCCACGAACTGTTGAATTCATGAAACACCCGGGCACTTGAAAACAGACCAAAAAGTTTTTAGATTTTTTTTTTTTATATTTATTATAGCAGCTTTCTTAGATGACTTGCTGAAATCACAAGATGTCACAGCTGCACTACATGTATTACTTCTGGACATATTACCAGCACCTACAAACCTCCTGGAGCAACCACACTGACAATTCATTTTGCTAGCCTATTTCAAGTTCTTCCTGGGGCCAAAACATTCTCTTTTCTCCTATGAAGGATGTAGAACAAAGCTTTGAGCACTTGGTTTCAAAGAAATCTGTCTCTGACTATAGTGGATATGAAGGCTAGATGCAAAACAGGCACTGCATCCTTGCTTTGCAAAGCTGAAAGGAATGTAGAGCAGCAGAGCTCCCAAATATCCAGGCTGGACTCTGCTCTCACACCACTCATCCCACATAAACCAGAACAAGTGCACTAAGATGTAAGTGGCTCTGTCAAAGGCCACATCAGACCAGAAACAGATTTAAGAAACACAGTAGTATAAATATTAGGTCTGGAAAGAAAATGACAAGGTGAACAATTCTCTCAGGTGGAGCTGTTTCTGGTTTTATGAAACTGTGGTACAGTTGTGGACAACAGATCTTTTCTACCTCTTCTCACAATTCTTTTACAAAAGATACCAAAAAACACATTGAGGAGCTACTCATCTCACATAAGAAACTGTCCCACTCCTTTGGGCTTCACAGCAGTTGTCATTTTTGGTGGTTCATATCACTAAAAAACTTTTAATAGAGCTTCTAGTCAAGGTTTTAAAAGCTTTTAACCAAGCTTCTGGGAAATTCTGATCAATTACTTAGCATTTGAGTTGCCATTCACAATTGTCTGACTTGTATGTACCTCACAACACTGCCTTCTCTGAGATACTGGCTCTCAGCCTATTTGCAAGCCTCCACCTATGGACCAGTCCGCAGGCAGTTAAGGAATGCCTCTCCCTTATACTATTGGTCTGAATTTTTATAGCAATTTTTCAGATATTTACCCCTTAGGACAGAACAAAATGAGTGTTTTGAGGTTTTTCTATTCCATTTTTATAACCAACAAGACAAAACATTTTCCTTAAACAGATGCTGAGAATGGTGTCATGTTTTCGTCTTCTGAACAGTCAAGTTAAATCATATTACACAATCCGCATAAAGTGCCCCATCAGCAGGTTCTTAATTAGAGAGCTAAAAACAGTAAGTGAAGGCGATACTGGGTGCTAAAGGAAAAAAAGCATTATATTAAGCATTATATTCAGGCTACACATCCAGTTAATATTTTTTTTTCTGGTTATTTGGACTCAACATAACTGCGTTCTCTGCTTTACTTGTATTTTTGATTTGCCCACTTCCGCATTTCCAAGTTCTTCAGCAATTTTAAGTAGATTTCAGAGCATTTGGGCCATCCAAATGTCACACACAAATCCTAGCATCTAATGAGTTTCTGCAAGGGTATGTTGGCATTCCTTCATCTTAAAAGGCATGTGAAATCCCAAACTGAGATCTATCAATGTTTAGATACATACCTACATCTACTTTCACACATGGCAAGCAGTCATTTGCTCTCAAGACATTAATGAATGACAGCATAGAAATTTATGCGGCTTGAAGTATTCCTTTCTTTTCTTTAAAGAATTCACTTGGTTTTAGTTTGCAAACAGTCCATTACAAATTACAAGTATTCCTCTGAAAGAAGAAAGAAAACGTTGCACTGTGCCCCATGTTATTTGGGAGCACTGTAGGACCTTACCCGAACCCTTCAAGAGACGTGTCAAACTCAATGAATGCCGGTGTAACTGATGATCCATGAAGCCTGATATCATGTGGAGTTGTCATGGAGACCAAACACTTCACTCTCGTCAGGGGTACTGTGCTCCCTTCTGCTGGCTTGAGCAGGCTCTTGCTTATCCGATAGTGGCTGTCTTCATGCAAACTGAAGACGCTGTCAGAACCCAGACCTTCCATTGAGGTAACCATGCTATCTACAGCAGAAGCCAAGAAACAACACAGCATTGCAAAAAGAAGGCACATTCATGCTATTTATTTGGACTTTTCAAGTGCTACTTCCAATGCAATAGCTGAATTGCCAATCAACATTGACTAGTTCAGCCTCTCAGCAGACTATGAGCTGGGAAGCACTGCCATCACAAAAACGTTCAAGTCAGGCAGAGACAAGCATCTTGCTCAAGGTACTACAGAGAGCCTGTGGTAAAGCCAAAAAATTGAGCCAAGAGGCCATCTTGGGAAAGTGTCCCTTTTGCAGAGCCTCCGTTTCAGTCACATTCCTGCTACCTGACTTAACAGACAGGTAAAACTCTGTTTCATGTTTTTCAAATGCAGTAACTCTGAGCTAAAAGTCTCAGAGCTCTCAAAAAGCAGAAAGGCTCAGTAACCTTAGATTAGGAAATTTAACAAGGTAACTCACAGCATTCAGGAAACTAGCCTTGCCTTCTCTTTCCTAGGTTAAAAACTTTTCAGCCTCACATTTTCACAATTTTCATTGTTTAATTTCCCCCATGATAATACCCTCTTAAAAATAAACAAATAAACTAAACTCTGGTCAAGAGATAAGTTAAATCTCTCCTTCTCTCCCCGTTTTAAATGTACCAAACTTGATGACATAACATGAATTCAGTGATTTTATTTATTTATTTGATGCTTGTAATTCATTACTACGCAGGATACTTTCTAGTTCTTTTTAAATAATTCAAACATTTCAACTGAAATATATTTAACTATGTGTTACAACTGGCTGTATGATGACTGAGATTTAGAAATAAATATTATGTGCTCTGGAAAGTTATCAATAATTTATTTGTATTACCATTTACTGAGATTCTCCTGTACTCCATGAACAGCTATTCCCAGCTCTACAACTCACAGACAATAATGGCAAAGAGACCATGAAGAGAGGTTTGGATTGGTTGGAGAAATCTGTCGGTTACAGACGTTCAGTGCAGTTTATCAGAGTGGTTCATTAAAGGGCTGGAAAACAGATGTAACTTTCCAGTGTGATAATCAGAGCTGATGTGTAATTGCTTTACAAAGTATTCTATCAGATGGATGAACTTCCATGACAGGATACCACACAAAGGAATAATGAAAACATCCACTGCATACGTGTGCATCTGCGTATCTATAATCTAGGAATATCTAGTGAATAATCTACCAAAACACATTGTGAATACCTTCCCTCAGCGTTAACACCAGGACTGAAACTGAGTTGTTGTGGTGTCCTCTCCCCAGCCCCCCCCTTCTTTTTTGTTTTTTAAAGCTAATTTAAGACTGTCCTTTTTCTTGACAATTTTTAAGTTACTATGTGCTCATAATTCAACACATGCTTAACACACTCTACTAAAGATTTCAATTTTAATATACTAGGAAAGCAAACATTGAAAAAGTGAGCAATGAGTAAGACCACTTTAAATATTTACCATGAAAAATTAATGAATGGTTAAAAAGGGACATTTAAATAATTAAGAGTGGGTGCTCCGACTCCAAATTCTACATCTTCAGAAGAGATATGATTATTAGACTGAGCTTCTGCCAGATTAGGTAAATTGTGCTGCTTTTTCTTTTTAGTTCTTTCTCATTACTAGTGATGTCAATGACAAGACAGGTTATGGAATCAAGCTGAAATAAATGGAATTACGCTTAAGTACAGGAATATCAGCTGTTTTATCTGACACCTTCCTGAACCCATGAGACACAATACATAGATTTAATGACATGTGATGTGCACATGAAAGTATCTTGAGAAAAATATTTTCCATTTACTGTTAAACAACTACAAACTCAGGACCTACTCAAGACTTAAAAGCAAATTACTATTATATTTAGTTGTTACTGTTCATAAAATAAACAATTATAATTACGTCACTGGATATATATTAAATATCAAGTACTATGTTCCCTCTGTTCTAAACTTTTTCCAATCAAACCATTTTGACGATTTCACATTCATACACATCAAGGGTGAAGTCAGGTTTTTCCAGCTGCTTATCTACAAATTTTAGATAAATATGCAATTGGGAGATGACAGTGAAGCATTCTTTACGCAAATTTCTAGCAATTCAGCACCTACTTCTCATTTCCGGTTCAAAACTTAGCGAGCTGGGTTTGTGCACTCGGTACTGTTTCAACAGCTTTTTGTCCCAAGCTCCGCAATTCAAAGGATTTCCCAAGCGCAAAAATTCCCTATGAAAGAAAATAAAAAATTTACAAATAATTTTGTGTATTTGCCTAGAATGGCACAAATTTTTTAAAAGATGGTAATTATTTGTAATAAACATAACTTTTAACTGAGAAAATAAACTAATGCATAATCACAACAAACACATTTGATCATTTGAAACTACTTAAGTTTTGAACATATGCTGTCAAAAGTTGACAATGAAACAATTTTGATAAAACTCCCAATTCCCTTCTCTTAATTCCAAAGACTGGGCAGAAGGCTGCTGCATCCTGTAAGAGACCATCCAGATGCTCACTGATGTACATTCAGCAAACTGAATCCATCTGGAAAGGCAGACCACAGGTTGAAGTGAGTAACTGACCTCAGCTTTGTTTTATCCATGTGCCCTATTTGGGTGGGGGATCATTTCACATCTATCAACATCTGTATCTATAGACAACCATATTATCCGTATCTACCGCTACCTAGGCTATCAGTATCTATGGTAAGGGAAGCTTAAGTCCCTGCGATGCAACTATCAGCAAGCATGCTCCTTGCAAAATCATTTCTGACATGGCTACGTGTCAATGAAATGAACCAACTAGCTGTCCTGGCTGCAAGGTCAGCCGTCCATCCATAGGAGATAATACAATGAAGTTCCTTATTTTAGCTGAGATCACCAAATCACAGAATGGTTTGGGTTGGAAGGAACTTTCAAAGATCATCTAGTCCAACCACTCTGCTGTAGGCTGGGACATCTTTCACTGTATTGGGTTGCTCAAAGCCCCATCCAACCTGACCTTGAACACTTCCAATGATGGGACATCTACAGCTTCTCTAGGTAACCTCTTCCAGTGTCTCGCTGCCCTCATTGTAAAAAGACGTCTTCCTTACGTGCAAGTAAGATCTACCCTCTTTCAGTTTAAAACCCTTGTCCCTGGCCCTGTCACTACAGACCCTAGTAAAAAGTCTGTCTCCTTTGCTCTCATAAACTCCCTTTTTATATTGAAAGGCCGCAAGAAGGTCTCCCCAGCAAGCAATCCAAAGCATCACACAGCTGCGTGGGTATTTAACAAATGGTTCAAAATATGCTTATAAACTTTTCAAGCTTGCTTTTCTAGTACCAGCACAGATGTACAAACCTACTTGCACTAACATGCAGAAAGATCAACTTATTAAAGCTATGCATGCCCAGATTTTTCGAGACACCTCTTGTATCACATTCCTGAATTTCCTTCACACAAAATAAAATGCTAAATAAAACTGCTGGCCTGAAGCTTTTCCAGTCTGAGGTATTTAACATAGCACAGAAAACTCTAGGAATTCATCCTCTTCTATGGCAGTGTTACTTTTAAAACCATCATGTTTCCTCTTCCTGAGGACCTAGCCAGGAACAGCATTTTTGATAGCCTCTCAAGATTTGCAGGAAGTAAGCAAGCATTTAACTTCAGTATAATCTCTGAAAAACACCAAACAGATATCCCTGCTCCACACTTCTCCCTCTTCCCCTGTCCACCAGTTCCTAGCGTCTCCAGGGTTACATGCTGATTAACAAAAGCAGAACAGTCTATTCGATGCAAAATAAAATGGGATCCTATGTGATCACTAACACACAAGGTCACTTATGCTCTACACTTATCTCCACCATTTACAGTCAGTCAGCAACAGCGCAAACAGCAGGGCTCAGCTCAACTGGACTTCAGTGCTATCTTTCTGACCTCAACACCATCGGCTGCAGTGCCTGGGACGCCAGCCTTTCAAACATCCTTTGGAGTGGTGGATGCAGCGAGTGGTCCTCATCAGCCAGAGCAGCACTGCATCTTTGTAGAAGTCGTGCATGGAGCCCAGCTTCACACATGACTTGCTGGTTTCTCTCTGTGTGCACTAGAGATTGCAGGATATTGGCCACCGCCAGCTGGAGATCCAGCGCATGCTGACAAAAAAGAAAAGCACACAACTTGACAACACAAATAAAAGAAAGCCCTTGTGCATAACAACGAAAAAGAAACTACCATTAGCAATAAATACACAAAATGTCCTATACTGAAATATCTGTGCATGCGTGGGAAGAGACACTTCCACTTCTTTATGAAAAAAGATAAATTATATGAGGGATTACCATGACCATTGTAAAGAAAAACATTTCAGGTAGGGATGAAAAGCACATGAAAGCTCTCCTTTTCACCAGCAGAAGTGAGTCAGTTTAGAAGTTCTACGTGCTTAGAGTGCACTAAGAACTATTATTTTTGTGACTGCTAAGCTGTTCCTAGTAACTTAACACAGAATCATAGAATCATTTAGGTTGGAAAACACTCTTAAGATCATTGAGCCCAATCATTAACCTAACACTGCCAAGACCACCACTAAACCATGTCACCAAGTGCCACATCTACACGTCTTAAATACGTCCATGGATGGTGACTCCACCACTTCCCTGAGCAGCCTAACCCAATGCTTGATAACCCTTTTGGTGAAGAAATTTTTCCAAATATTCAATCTAAACCGCTCCTGGCACAACCTGAGGCCATTTCCTCTCATCCTATCACTTGTTACTTGGGAGAAGAGACCGACAACCACCTTGCTACAACCTCGTTTCAGGTAGTTGTAGAGATCGATACGGTCTTCCCTCAGCTTCCTCTTCTCCAGACTAAACCACCCCAGTTCCCTCAGCTGCTCCTCATCAGACTTGCTCTCTAGACCCTTCACCAGCTTCATTGCCCTTCTCTGGATACACTCCAGCACCTCAACGTTTTTCATGCAGTGAGGGGCCCAAAACTGAACACAATACTCGAGGTGTGGCCTCACCAGTGCCGAGTACAGGGGCATGATCACTTCCCTACTCCTGCTGGCCACATTATTCCTGATACAAGCCAGGATGCTGCTGGCCTTCTTGGCCACCTGGGCACACTGCTGTCTCCCATTCAGCCGGCTGTCAACCAACACCCCAAGATCCTTTTCCGCCAGGCAGCTTTCCAGCCACTCTTCCCCAAGCCTGTAGCGTTGCATGGGGTTGTTGTGACTGAAGCGCAGGACCTGGCACTTGGCCTTGTTGAATCTCATACAGTTGGCCTCAGTCCATCAATCCAGCCTGTCCAGACCCCTCTGTACAGCCTTCCTACCCTGAAGCAGATCGATACTCCCGCCCAACTTGGTGTCATCTGCAAACATACTGAGGGTGCCCTTGATCCCCTCGTCCAGATCACTGATAAAGATATTAAACCGAACTGGCCCGAATACTGAGCCCTGGAGAACACCACTTGTGACTGGCCATCAACTGGATTTATCTCCATCCACCACAACTCTGTGGGCTCGGCCATCCAGTCAGTTTTTTACCCAACAGAGAACATACCTGTCCAAGCCATAGGCAGCCAGTTTCTGCAGAACAATGCTGTGGGAAACTGTGTCAAAGGCTTTAGTAAAGTCCAGCTAAAAAACATCCACAGCCTCTCCCTTGTCCACTAAGCAGGTCACCTTGTCATAGGAGATGATCAGATGAGTCATGCAGGACCTGCCCCTACAGACTGGGCCTGATCACCTGGTTCTCCTGTATGTGTCATGTGATGGTACTCGAGATGATCTTCTCCATACCCTTCCCTGGCACTGAGGTCAGACTGATAGGCTGTAGGTCGCTGGATCCTCCTTTCTTGTACACGGGCATCATATGTGCTAATGTCCAGTCAACTGGGACCTGCCTGGTCAGCCAGCACTGCTGACAAACGACGGGAAGTGGCTTGGTGAACGCTTCCACCAGCTCCCTCGGTACCCTTGGGTGGATTCCATTTGGCCCCATAGAATTGTGTGTCTACATGCGTTGCTAACCATTTCCCCTTGGATTTTGGGGCTTCATTCTGCTCCCCCATCATCATCACCTCTGCAAAATTCAAGATATATGGAACACAACTGCCAAATTAACGCCCTGAAGACAAAAGTTGCCACGGTCATCACCAGTAGACGACCAGAAAAATGAATCAAGTCTGGTAATTCTTGTAAGCTTTTGGAACTTTTTTTTTTTTTTTTAAATAAACAGTGTTCTTCCAGTATGACATCTCAAACAAAAAATACTTAAGCAACTTCAGAAAATGTCCAACAAATCCTTTATACACAAAACACCAGTAGAGGTTTTGGTTTGAGAATTGTACAAAGCAGGCAGTACAATTTTGGAACTCGAACATTTCCAGTTATTTCAAACAGCACATATACACCGAGCTATAATGTCCAATCCCTTGTCCTCCTCGTACTACACGTTAACACCCGATACATCAGGGAAAACATGAATTAATCACAATGCCTGGCAACTTCTCTGATGGCCATTTCAGACATTTCTTTAAATTTACATTGTTGCCAGGAGTTTGAGAGAGACAAACAAAACAAAGCCTATGAAATAAACCAATTTCTATCAGACCTTCATATCACCAGTTATCGAAAACAATCAGTGTGTGAAGTGTATTAGTTTCTCAGCACAAAATGAAAGGACATCATCTGTTTTCCTGTTTCCCATATCCATCCTTTTTCCCAGTCACTCTCAAAGCTTAAAACAGCAGAATTTTTTTTCCTACCTCTGGGTGTGTAGTTGATCCAACAGAGGCCAGAAGATCCAGCACAGAAAGCACAGCACCAGGGTGGATAATGACCGCATCGGAGCTTTGTATGGATATGGGTCCTGTTTGGAGTTTCACATCACCTATGTTTTTCTGAGGGCAAACAGCAGGTGTTGAAACAGAATGATATGCATGCCTGCAGGACAGAAAACATCCCATAGTTACAACACCCATCTATTATGAGCTTTGCATTTTTCAAGCAGCTGTAAAGTTGAACTAGGCTATGGATATTACTCCCCTCTCCTTCTCTTCCCTCAGTTAGACAGACCAAGCACTCTCCTATTCTCAAACCTGTTGGACATATTTACCCAAAGACAACCGGGAAGGGTCTCAATTTCTTGACTAAGCTAGAACTCAGAAGTCTTTTCCCCAGCTGCTATGCAGTTTGAAGAACTTAAAGGTTGCTTTTATCACCTCTCCCTTTTCATTCTAGTTGTGGTGGCAGCACACAGCAACAGCAGCATGCAAGCTATCACTGCTCCTGTTTTGGGGGACAAATTCAGCTTTCAATATGTTTCTCCCCATTTGCTTTTCATTAACAACTGATTATAAAATGCGCTATCACAAAACTCCAGCAATCTCTAATTAGCCACAGGAACAGGAAGTTGATCTCTGTGCACACTCGTTCCAGCAGTCCGTATGCTCTCAGTCTTTCCATGACTGCTACAGCACTTTAGTTTTACATTAAGCCGTTTTAGTCCAATCCAGGGAAAAGAGGCTTTGACACTCTGACTTAGAAGCAATCATTTGTGCCAAGAGCTGTAGATGTGTTTCTCATTGAAACTCTTGGAGGTATCAGCTTTGTGCCATTCTTCTTTCAGCACAAGATTCAAAACACAAACAGCAGAAGCAGCTTACTGAACATATGCTCTGAAGATGGTACTTCAGAAGTAAAAGGTAGCTCAAAAGGCTTATGCTCACCACAAAAAAAAAAAAAACCCCCACACACAAAACCACCCAAACACACCCATATTCTCACAGTATTTACCATATATACTTATTTGTAAGAGAAAAGAAAACAAACTCTAAGTAACAATCTTTCCTGAAGATCAAATATTGCCTGCCATTTTACTAGATGTGAATCCAGCAGAGAAAAGGTCTCTTCCTATCAAATCAGTTGAAAGAGGCATTTCCTCTCTCCTGTTCTCACTCATGGGGGATTTACCTAACCCTAACACAAACAACGCTCAGAGACTCATTGTGTTTCATTCATTAGGCATTTCCAACAAGCAAGTCTTTTCTCCTGGGAAAAACAGAACATAGATGAGAGATGAGGAAGGCTGCAAGCACAATTCTGTACTAAACACTTTGAAGGTTGCATCTCGAACACACTGACACTCTCCAGCAAGAAATGTCACTTGTGGGGGAAAGCTGAGGCACTGGATTACTTAGCTTAAGACAGGACACTAGAAAGTACAGCACAATCTTCTTCTGGCTGGAAAACGGGCTGGATGAACAAAGTTTCAACAAAAGCGTTCCTACTGAAAAGGGTCATGGCAGATCAATAACAACTGGACATCTGGAACAATCCAAGAGCACTTATTAATAGAGAGTTTTTGAAGAAAGATTAAATTACTGATGCTTTCCTTATTCAGCTAATATTTATAGCAAACACGAAACAGTATGGCAATTCTATCATAACCAACCACTAAGAAAAAAATCTGCCCAAATAAAATTCTCTAGTGTTTTCACAAACTCTCTAACCATCAATTTCCTAAACTTCTCTCTAGCAGACTCACTGATTAAAACATCTGGCAGTTAAAGGAAGGCTTCACTCTATCTTTTAAAATTAAATGGAATTAAGAACAGCAGAACAACTGATAATACTATCACAGAGAGATGTTATCTCAGACTTTTCTCTGTCTTAATTGAAACATGGGCAATTGTTTCTCATGCATCCCTAACCGCACTGCTCTTCATCTGAAGAAAACTGTTACTTCTTTCCAATGCCATTCACTGAGTGTCTCAATGCAAGTTTTACACGATACAGTTTAAAAACTAAATATCCATTTGTATTTAAGAATGCTCTTCAGTCTAGTGAAATTCCACTCCCCAAGACATTTCTGAAGATGAAGCTCCTGTCCACTTTTAAGCACAAATTTTACTTCTACCCCTGATCTGCAGTATCATATTCACCTCATTAGGTAAACTGTGAAATTACAACACAGTAGTACAGTGAGAGCCTAATAAAAACCCGAGCCATTGCTCAGTATGATTCACAAACAAGCACGTGATCCTGGCCTCAAACAGCCTGGACTTCAACATTACATACAAACTGAAAAAAGGATACAGTCAGGACTAGGCAATTTGCTTTTCTGCTAGCAATCTAAGTAAAAGTTATGTCCTTAAAGTATATATTATTGAACATTTTTCACATCAATTGAAAATATCTTCTATATATAGTTTTTCCATATACGGAGTACTTCTATCAAAACAATAGGAAAAAAACCAGTTCAAAAATATTTCTCTAGGCAGTGAAAAGAAAATCGATCCTACAAAATCCTGCCAAAATATTCATTGAATGTTAAAGGTCTATGAGTCAGTACAAAACCTGCAATAAATTTATTTAGCCATGTTTATAGATTCTTTATCTGATCCCTTTAAGGGAGAAGAAAGACAGAAATGGACAATGGAAAAAGGCAGTGTACCGAAGATGACATACAGATATGTCTAATTTACAAAAAAAAAAACCTGAAGAAAAATTCAAATTTCAATTGTATAACTAAGTAGAACTCTTGATGAGAACTGTAACACCATTTTTATTTGGAAATAAATAACTAAGATTTATAGTCAATAAACCCTCTGCATATCATTCCCCAAGAGTGATCACCATTCAAACTTTGTAGAAACAATGGCTATGAGTATTTTAAAGTCAAAGTTACATTCTATTCTCTACTTCACCTGTCAGGCCCAAAGCATCCTCTTAAAAAAAATTACAACAATCAAATGACTGGCAAAGATGTAGTTCTTGATTCAAATTTCACAGGAGGGGTGGAAGAACAATGCATTCCAGGTAATAGTGAGGACACCTATGTACCGCCATCCCAACGCGTGTGCTGGAGGAGTCCTACCTACTCTGCATACATAAAAGGTAACACTCGTAGGGCACCACTACTCAGGGAAATATAGCTTTCAGAAGTGGCAGACATGTCTGAGAGAGACTATTAGCATATTTTTGTATCCAGAACTGTTCTAGACTGCGTTCATCAAAACCAGAACTGTACTATTTTTGTTCATAAGAATTAATTGTGTGCACAGTGTCTGCTTGCTCTTTTAGCCAAAGAACATAGGGCTCTCCCTCAGGCACCTGTCTTACAAGTCAAAAGGCAGAAAACCAGGCCACAGCAACAAAGGAGATCCCGAGGAAGCCAAGTAAAAGAGACAGAAAACAATAAGAAAGCGAAGAGCAAACATTTCTCTCAGAAGAGTCAACTTCAACAGAATCTGACTGTACTTGACATTTAAAAAGAGAGAAAATCAAATAATATTGGACTACAAAAACCCAAGTTGCTTATTTTCGAAAGTAGGAAGATCCCAGCTACTGGCACTGAATTCACTAGGAATGACAAACACAATGCTGAACAACTATGAGAAAGTAGACAGCTGCTCAAACAGACTTCTTGAAAAGCCTAGCCCTATTTTTTCACTTCAAAACATATTTTTACAGAAAGGATCTGAAAAGTCACCCAGGGCCTGCACAATCATACTGTCTGTCCACTTTTGCTTTGAGTCTTACACAACTTGTTACCACCCAAAGGCCTTTTTTGTTTGTGAAGATCCATGTCAAACACATTCGTTTATTCCAGCAAGTACCCGCATTACTGCATGGGTGGTTGCCTGAATTGCCAAAAGCACCCCACAGCAATACTGACTCTTTAAACTATCTAATCTTTACCTTGCCTCATACCACACCGTTTTCAAATAACTGCTTGCACTTTCAGTACTACAAAAAACAAATAAAGGAATCCTAACATATCTATTAATATATACAAATATTTGTAGTTTAATTACCAGGTTGCATCAACCACCAATCTGGCACTCTTTTATTTATTCCACCCTGGAATCAGCTCCTGTTTGGTAGGCGTTGCACGCGTTCTGCTGCAAGCCTTCGCATACCCGTCCATTTGAGTAATTCAGTGAACCTGAGCAGCAAGATGTAGTACAGGAACAGCAAACTATAATAATGCTAGAGGTTAATACCGGGGCAAAGCTGTAAAAAGTCTCCAAAAAATGCTATTTTCTTTCAAGTTTCTTCAGAGTAAATGCGAGGGAAAGGAGTTTGGCAGCTAAGGTTTTTCTCTGTGAACTGCAACTGCTATGCTTGCTCCTAAACGCTTCAGTGTTGGAAAACAACGGCAACCACCACCTAAGAGGTTCTGGATTATCAGGAAGGTGGCCTTGTCCAAGCCAGACCCTGCAGAATAGCCAGGTATGACCTGGGTAATGTCACTCAGCAAGACAGAAAAAGGCTTCTGTTTACTAACCTGCTCAAGTACAAACATTTCCTTTCAAAACAGTTTCCAAAAGCAGCTTTGGTTGCTTCCCTTTGCAAAATATTTTACATTCCAAACATGAAATTTAATGGCATATTTTAAGCCAAATGCCAAGCAAAAATGACCGTATTTTCCACAGATAGAACCTGCACCTCAGATAACCCACTGTCTTTCAAATGTCTTTTTAGCCTTCAAAAGCAAATCTTTGCCAAAGCTGCATCTTCAGATAACGAATGGCTGTTCCCTTCCCTGGGGGCTCCATGAAAAACCTCCTTTTCACCATTTGCACAGGCCTGTAAGTCACATTGTTGTTGAATCAATAAAAAAACAAAAATAATAAAATAAAATTTAAAAAAATATCTACCAGACACTAAGGGGTATAACAAAAGATAGTAGATTGGGCAGGGGGACAGTGGGTGCTAGGATTTCTGAATTGCACCATTTGTGTTTTCTTTCCTAATCTTTTAATTTAGCATTACATCACTTGGTAGTCAACTGCTGACAGGTTCATGCTTTATTTTTTATTCTGTGCAAACAAACACCTTAACAAGGCATCCACTTTCCTACCAAAAGTACAGTTTCCTGAAAAATTAGTCAAGAAAAAAAGAAATCCTGCTGTATTAATTGATCTACTAGCATAGTCTGAACTTCTCTGAACTGCTCCTGAGAGTCTTACTTACACCTCCCTTAGACCATTTCTTATACTAGGTATTATTTGGTTTTGAATCAGGAACGTTACTTTAAGTGCCTCAGGAGTCTGGAGACATCTCTATTCTTGTACATTAGCATCACTACCTAGGATTCACTACGAAATCTGGATTCACCTTTACATTTATTTTATGCAGCAAACACACAAGTGAAAATACACATCTCAGAAAAAAAAAAAAAAATAGCAACTTGAAAGGAAAAAAAATCCCAAGAACTAAGAAACACAAAGGCGAGAGAGAAATCAGAAGAGAGATCAATTTCTCTTTAAAGGTTCGGTACCTTTTCCTGGACAAAGCTGGTGTACCCCAGGGAGAGGGGAGAGAAGTCTCATTTGTCAGGCAAGGAGGGAGCTGTTCTGCACGACTACAGACAAAACAGACAGGGGTAGGACAGAGAGGTTAGAGAAGAAACCAGAGGCTATAAACTTGTTAGTTTTACAAAAGCGCCAACAAAATCATTACTAGGATCCATTCTTCAGAAACAACACGGATGACAAAAGACACTACTGAATGACACGCACCAGGTAAACACGTGGACATGCAAAGCATGCACTTGTTTTATGGCATGACTCTGTAGTGCTTGTTCATTACTCTGCAGAGGTTTATTGACATGGTCATGCTAGCAAAACAGAAGATATTTCAATGTTAAACAGCAGAAACTGAGAGGGGGAAGGAAAGCCTGAGCAAATTAAGTACAACCACAGCGGCTAAGACATAAAAGCAACGTAAACTTTACAAAGAATGATGGTAAGAAAATTTAAGAAAGAAGGGAGAACGCAGTCACTGAAGATGACAGAAAAAAAAAAAAAACAGAAAAAAGAACTTAATGAGGTAGCTTATGCAACACCACTGTAGGATTTACTTACCCTATTAATTCCTCATACTCTACTGTTAGCCAGTTTTATAACTTCTATAGTATGTGCAACACATTAATACACATTTCCCCCCTCCCATCTGAATGGCTTAATACTACTTTAAAATTAGATCAAGTAATTGATTTCTGCACTTGGCTTTTGTTTTTCTGGTTTTGTTTTGGTTTTTTAAATAAGAGAAAGGCATTAAGATTTGCTGCTTTGGAGGAAAAATTTTCATTAACAAAAATATGAAGTTTATACTTTACTAGTCGCCTAGTTTAAGAAAGCCTGACCAATCGGCAGCTCTATGAATATCTCAACCTACACAGCCACACCTTCAACACTTGGAAAATCAGACCCTGTCTTTGACTAACTAGGTGGCCTGTCTTAGAAAAACAGGGTCAGATGCATTAAGTAGCTGGAATGCAGCAGCTCCAAGGTCCCAGATATGAAGCTTAGGTCTGTGTTCCACTTTTTTGTACCTTAAATTATGGATGACAATCACTTTCAGACAAGCCAATCTTCAATACATGCTTCAGTAAGTTTTGCTGTCATTTTAAATCACCTTTAAGACTTCACTGCTCATTTCGAATCTTGGGTATAAGAGATTGTGTAGTTGTGTATCTCTGGGAGTGTCTCCCAGTTAAATTTAAAAAATAGTCGTCTACAGACTAGCTAGAACTTCAAAAAAAACATGCTAATCCATCTAAAACAAGATGTCTAGTCTAGATGTGTTTAGAGGAAAGGAGCATCAGAGGAGACCTTATCACTCTCTACAACTGCCTGAAAGGAGGCTGTAGCAAGGTGGGTGTCAATCTCTTTTCTCAAGCAGCAAGTGGCAGAACAAGAGGAAACGGCCTCAAGTTGCACCTGGGGAGGTTTAGGTTGGATATTCAGAAAAATTTCTTTGCCAAAAGGGCTGTCAAGCATTGGAACAGGCTTCCCAGGGAAGTGGTTGAGTCCCTGGAGATATTTAAAAGATGTGTAGAAGTGGCACCTGGGGAGACAGTTTAGTGGTGGACTTCGCGCAGTGTTAGGTTTATGGTTGAACTCTACCATCTTAAAAGTCTCTTCCAATCTAAACGATTCTATGATTCTAAAGTCATCATGTTATTATCTAATTACTTAAAGTCCCATATCAAAGGAAAAATGAACTGAAGATGTGATATTCAACAATCAATTTTTCATTTGACTCAATAAAAGCATAAAGATCTAGTAGTTCTGTATGATAAAGCAACGAGAGAGTCTGCCCATAAATGACCAGGTTGCTTCAACACATGAAGTATTACCATAAACTGACTTCTCTGTCTTAATTGCTGCCATGATAAAAACATTCAACATCAGAGCCAATGGTGCATATCCTGGAGAACACCAGCAAGCTAAGTCAATATTTGGTCAGATGTTGATACATTATATTGCTCTCACTGGAGTGAGGAAACAAAGAAATAGATTAAAATGGAAATACATAAGCTTGCAATGAACATATGCCCAGAAAACTATTTTGGTGAACGTGGCG
>Ga0065711_1030604_pt1 | contig 32022 bp, 21 predicted proteins | sample Hoacrofraction12_FD_59098 | JGI IMG/M metagenome (GOLD analysis project Ga0065711, IMG submission 59098) | Hoatzin crop microbial communities from Cojedes, Venezuela - Epithelial fraction 12 v2 (version 2) | ecosystem: Host-associated > Birds > Digestive system > Esophagus > Crop | place... | reverse complement strand
GAATGCATGGATCTGGATCAGGATCTCAGGCAGGACAAGGAGCAGGGTCCTCTTCAGAAGCCGGCCTTGGATGAAGAGAGTGAGACCCTGGTGATCCCCCAGCTTTAAATCGAGTATGATATGCATGGCGTGGCATACCTCCCTGGTCAATATTGGATCACCTGTCCTGTCCGCCCCTCCCTGCAAACAGGACCCTTCCATGACCCCTCACTTGTGGAATATAAGAGGTCTATCAGTGACCTTGACTGCTATAATAATAATCATAAACATGGGCCTTTTCTGCCTTGCATTCCTACAGTTAGCTCAGTAAAACTATAAACACCAGCTGTTACCAGCTCTGGAGCGGGCATTGTCTGAAAAATACGCAGCCAGCTTCAGAAGAATGCAGTTACTGAGAAGAACTTAGCTGAAAGAAAAATTCACTGAAAGACAATTGGTTTTGTTTTAACCAAACCCAGGACAGTACAGAATAAGTATCCAGCATTTTTTCATGTATCTATATAAACCGGTTTTCAAAAGGTACGTTAATCCTATAACATGTTCATAACATTTTCAGTGTCTGCGCACTATTGATTGTATTCTGGTTTCTGCAACTATCTTTTAAGCATCTGCTTCTTTTGAATGGGTGGTGTCCAAACTTATGCATGGAAATTACTCTAAATATTCTTTATATAGTATTGGGACTGTTTCCACAGAAGATGAACATCCAGACAGAATGATGGCTGAATGGCAGCTAGGTTGTAGTGTGGTATATTCTCAGAGCCAGAAGCCACCTTAACGTTCTTTTGACTAATTTTTCAGTGGCAGTCCTTGATTCCCGAGAGGATCACCTCACCTTAGTGGTGCCAACACAGCTGTTTGTAAAACCTGCTTAGATTACAAATAACTGCGCTCTAGGAAGTGTGTGTTTGTGCTGTGGTGGTGTTTGTTGTTTGGTTGTTTGTTTTTTTTAAACTCCAGTAGTGTTATGGTTTAACCCCAGCCAACAGCTCAGCCCCACACAGCCGCTCACTCACTCTGCCTGGGAATTGGAAGGGCAAAAGTGAGAACTCGTGGATTGAGTTAAAGACAGTTCAAGTAAAGCAAAAACCACGCAAAGAAGCAAAGAAAAACAAGGAATTAATTCCCTGCTTCCCAGCGGCAGGCCGGTGTTCAGCCATCTCCGGGAAAGCGGGGCTCCATCACGCGTAACCGTTACTTGGGGAGACAAGCACTGTCACTCCGAATGTCTCCTCCCGCTTCCTCCTTCTTCCCCCAGCTTCTGCACTGAGCATGACACCATATGGCACAGGATGTCCCTTTGGTCAGTTGGGGTCAGCTGTCCCCACCATGTCACCTCCCAGCTTCTTGTGCACTCCCAGCCTGCTCGCTGGTGGGGTGGGGTGAGGAGCAGGAAGGGCCTTGACTCTGTGCAAGCTCTGCTCAGCAGTAACAAAAACATCCCTGTATTATCAAAGCTGTTTCTAGCACAAATCTAAAACATAGCCCTGTACTAGCTACCGGGAAGAAAATTAACTCTATCCCAGCCAAAACCAGCACAAATAGTTTCACTGGTCTATCTTAAACCACAGTACCATCAACAGATATCGGGGCAACTGAGGGGAGAGGCTGAAGTGAGACATGAAGGCAAGTTCTAATGAAGTCAGCACACTGTGAAGGTGTGAATGTAAAAATACAGCCCCACAGCCTGCTGATCAAGGAAGACTCTAGAAAAGCACAGTCAAAATTGATTGTCTGGTTTTGATGGCACTCTCGGTTCTTACACTAACACAGACTAGGAGGTTCTTTTTGCCTGTTTATAGCTCTTCTTAAACAACGTGATTTTTCTCCCCCTTTTCTCCTCCGACCTATCTTCCTTTCTTCCAAATTTACCTCAGCCTGTGTTTTCAGTCTATTTTTTTATAAAAATCTCAAAAAACAGTGATTGTCTAAATTTTATTAAGAAATTAGGTTATCTGTAGTACTTGATAGCCTGTGATACACGTATATAGTGGATTTTGACATGTGGAAAAGGACACTATTAATTGAGTAACCCTTTGTCCCGGTGCTTTCTGCTTAGCTTTTTCATCATACAGCTGAAAATTTACCCTACTTTGTTTTTCATGTATATTCTTGAAAACAGCTTTTAAAAAAAAACCAACTAACCACAAATCAGAAGAATTTATCAGCCTGAAGATAATGATTTAAAGCAAACTGGAGTCTGGCCGCTGAAGGAACTAATATGTTCTTCCTGTGGAGGGGTTTCAAAGTGAAACATTAGTTTGTCACAACATTGAGGGGGTGCTTAATGACACAGGAGAAATAACTAGGAAGACTTCAGCATAGATGTGACTACTGGGTATACATAGAGGTCCTCATGTAATTTTAAAGATCTCTTTTCAAAGCTCACTTCCCTCCCGCTTAAGACACTTGCCACAAAATACTACGGTTATTGCAAGTTATTACCTATAGAGTATGAAAGATTTCCCCAGCAGGTTGAAGAGTATTACAGCTTTTTCTTCCTTTGCTGTTTTCCTCTACGTTGCAAACTTCAAATGACTTAAAATACAGTGAGGGACATGAAATGGGTTTGATCTTTGCAAATGTTTTTGCACATGGAAAACATTTTTGAGAGCTTGCAAGAAAGTGTTAATGAAATAGTTGAAGTCGTAGATACAGGACCTTACCAGATTCTGATTTTGCTAATTTATGTTGGGATTGGTTGTAATAACATTATATTTGTATTATGAACTTGTATCTTTTTTTTAACCTCTAAACTTTGACAGAAGATAAAGCAAATGAATTAGTAGATTATGTGGAACTAAAAGTGTTTTGTTTTTTTCCCCCCCCTTTAAGGTCAGTGTGATAAGAAACCTGAACACAGACAGCATTCTAGAATCAAAATCGGAGGCAAAATACCTATCTGTAATGAGCTTCACATCAGGCCAGTCAACGTTGCCAGTGAATAATGAAGTAACCTCATTGGAGGTGGAGTCAAAAGAAGAAACTGTTAGTCCTGAGAATTCGAGTAAAGGATCATCTTCTGTCCCTTCCCCAGAGGCACCAGCCAAAGCAGAAGAGGTGTCTGTGCACGAAAGCACAGAGGAATTATCTTCTGATGATGAACAGAATCACAAAGTAAAAGAGAGTTATTTCACTTCTGACAGTAACCAAATGGATATATGCAGCAACTCTTCCAGTCCACAGATTTCTGCCACAGAAATACAGCAAACAGTCATTCCAAGCAGCTGTCTCAAGTTTTCTGGCTATGATAAGCCTCATGTTCCATTAGATATGTTGATAGATGTTGGTGAAGAACAGCCTGTCATTGCTTACAGGCCGACTGACTAACCAGAATAGCTGCAGTGTTTAACCAGAGCTCAGGAAGAACAGCATTACTGAAGATTATGGAAAAGTCTGGGTTATAGTGTGAACATCTACAAGTTGTGCTTGTTCTGATGCAACCAAAGTAACCAGTACACAACTTCGTACAGTGGGATCCTGAAAGGGGACTGAAAGTAGTGCCCGGAAACAGCATAAAAAGCGGGAAGACACTTCATAGTAATCACTTTTAGAAGTGTTTGTGTACATAAAATAACTCACTGTTTCCTGTTTGAAATAGCACTCTGTTTTTTTAACAGTACTCCGTGGAGAACAGACTTCATAAAGGAGTATAAAACAGCAGCTGTATCATTATTCCCTTGTTTCAAATCCTTTTCAAAATTAATTCGACGAACATAATGCTTAAGAAGTCCTTCACTTGGTTATGATAGAGATATGCAAGAAATACTTGAGAGTGTTTGCCTTATTGGAGGTATTGTCTTGCTTGTCTTTTTCCTCTTGAAGAGTATTTTTGCATTAAATGAAATGCTATTAATTCTTTTAAGTAAGAATATGCCTATAACCTTTTCGTGTATATCTTAAAAATTTGATTCCATGGCCAAGAACCAGTTATTTATAGTCTTCTCTGCAACTAGATATATGTACTTCCAGGACCATTGCTTTGTACATTTCAGTGAGTAAACAATAGACTTTTGCTTTTGTAATGGAAGTCCTGTGAGTAAAAAAGCCATTTATAAAAGTGCTGTTATTTGTGTGTGGCTGCATCCATTTGGATCATGTAGATGCGTTGTGTAACCATGTCACATTCTGGATGACTCTTGTATTAGCATGCTGGCTGCTGGTCATGGGAAAAAAAGTGTGTGCAGTGGTTGCACAAATTCTTTAGAAAATGTTTTCAAAATTCAAAAGCCTACTTTCCTCCAGAGCATTTTTATCCTCAGACCAATATGATTTTTTTAATAGAAATTCTTCCAAACATGTTTTCTAGCATATTCAGAATGACTACCATTTTTCCATTTCCTATGGCATAACTCAGGAGCTATGCCAAATTACCTCCCTCGAAATACACATCTCAAGGCAATAAAAAGGTAGTGTGGTAAGTTGTAGTTTGTGAGTTACTGTCATCTGACAGCCCTCTGAATTTTGTGGCATGAGACTGTAGTTTTGAAAACTGAAGGATGAGGATTTTATTTTTTATATTTAAAAACTTCTGAGTCTAATGCCTGCAATCCAGTTATTGCCCTTCAGCCAAGATTTGATTGGTATTTTCTGTTTGTAGGAAATGTTTACAATAGGTCTTAATGAAGCTTAGTTCAGAAAAAAGGATGGCTTACAGACACAAGGTGGTGCATTTATACAAAATCATGTCTTTGTTTTAAAAGAGATTTTTGTAGGATTATCAGAAATGTTTTCATGTTATAGCAGGTGGATTTAAGGAAAACCTGTGTCATGGTACTTCTGTACTTAGTTTCTTAGTGACGTGAGTATTCCTAAGATAAAGTTAGTTTATAGAGCAGTTTGTGAACTGCTTCCATTCCTGCAGATATCAGACATTAACCACGATACTCAATTCCCAATGATTTAAAGACAATAGCTGCTATTCTGTTCTCTACTCACAGGAAGAAAACAGATCTGTTAGCAGGGTTTGGATAATTTTAGGAAAAGCCAAATCAGGTGAATTTGTAATTAAGGTGTAATGGAAAGCGCAACTAGAGAGAGATTTCAGTATGTGTTAGCTGGCTTTGGTTTGTTTCTGCATTATGTTCAAATGCGCGGAGACCCCCTAGCAACTTTTTCAGTGTCAGGATCTGGGTTGAGTTTGTAGAAGGCAGTGCTGGAGACTTACTGCCTAGAATCCATTACTGTGTAGTTATCTCCGTTGCAGAAGTGCAGAAAATAACTCCTGGTGTTACAAGAAGGCTTTGAAAACTAAGAATTAACTTGCACTTGAAACTTCAGCTAAATTGACTTTTCTCAGTTCACCGCTGAAGCATGCTTTTAGCAGTCTGTATGCGAAGGAGATGAGCAGCTGTGTCTTGTGCAGAGCTTGAAGCTGGTATCATTTCTTTCAGGTTTAGTAGGTTTGTTGACAGACACTGCAATAAATACCTTGGGACTTTATAGATGTTAGATAAGTGTTTAAGTTAAATGACACGGAAGGGAGAAACAGGGTGTTAGAAACTGTGAGGTTAGCTTGTTTTTTGGGAAGAAGTTTCTGTCAGACAATTTGCTGAGTATCTTCTGTGCTACTGCTCAGAGTATTTCGTCTGCTTGCAATTGGTAGCTTGTTTTCCTTCCGTCAGTTTTGTCCAAAAAAACTGTTGCTGCGCTTCAGGAATGTCAGGAGATAGCCATTGTAGTCATTCCATTTGGTGTATCTGCCTTAAAACTATTCTGTCATAAGTATGTAATTTCTTGGAAATGTTAGATTTACATTCCTAACAGTGCCTGTTGAAACCCTGGTGCTGTTCGGAAAATTGTTAAAGAAGACTCAGCCTCTTAGATTTGTGTGAACAGAAGAGGTCACTAAGTATTTTCTGTTCTGGAAGGTTTTCCTTTCCTACTACATTGGAAGAAGAATTATATTTTTCGTCTGTGTGAGGTCAGATAGATGCATTTTAAAACCAAGTGACTATCTCAGATTCTTTTCTCTTTCCCCTGCACTGCTGCTACATTGTACATTGTCCTGAATCTGTCAAGTCACATGGAGATGGATGTGCTGGGGTATAATTAAGGACAAGGATGTTAAAATTGTTCAGAAATGACACAGAAAAATGTCATGAGCGTATGGGAAGAATTTGGCATGGCAGGTAGTTACATACAAGGGAAAGGCACTGTTATTCTGTAAACTGAAAATCAAGCACAGGGGTATGGGTACTTTGTGCTACACAACATATATATATATGCACACAACTGACCTCTTGTAACTGTCGTGGGGTTTATTGTATTTTTTAATGAAAATTTCTGAACTGTAATTACAAAAGCCACTGAATATCACCCTCTCTGCAGGTGTGTCTTTGTCCTATGTATTTATCAAGTAGCCAATAGCACAGGGATAGTTTAGATGTTTAAATTGCTTGGGCCAACTTGCAGGTTGTATAGTTGTGGAATAATAAAGTTTAAGGGTGCACGAAGCACCAGATTCTTTTATTAGCTGTGACTAGCTGAAAACGTGAGGTCACAGTGAGACAACAATGTGTTCCCTGGGTTAATAAACTCTGTTTCCCTCATTCTTGTTTCCAGCAGTTGCTAATAGTGGTATTGAGAGCCTGGAAACAGGGCAAGTGCATGGTGGTGTTTCTGCTAGGATACAATCCAGCAGCCTGCAGGGTGAGGACTTCTTGGGCCAGGAAACATGGAAATGCCTTACCAGCTACAGCTAGTTAGCCTTGCTTTTGCAGTTCTGTAGTGCCAAATATCTGAGCCGCATGGTTTGGAAGCTGTCAGTATTTATCTATGCATTTTCACTTAACTACTGAAAGAGTTTAATAAATTAATATTCTACTAATGGAGAAGTAGTTTGCTTAAGCTTCTGATATTCACCCATAGCACCTTAGCACAAGATATCAGTGCCTAACATTTACAGGTTCAAAATCATTTAACATTAATGCCTTTTACAGACATATCAACTGTCCAGTGTGAGATACATAGAAGGTTTCGCCTCTTCGAGCTGTTCCAGGTGATTTTTACTCTTGTCACGGCTGCTCAGCATTCCACCCTTCCTGCATCCTAAAAGTGATTTGGGAGATGATGGAATATAAGACTTCAAAACATTATATGCTGTGTAAGAGAAGTTGTGTCACAAAGCTTTGGCCTAATACCTGACAGCATTTCTAAGAACTTTTTTAGTTCTCATTTTTGTGTAGATGTTGTTAACTTCATTAATTGCAGATCTGATAATAAAATAAAGTATTGTGGTAATACTACATGCTGGCACAGAAGCATCAAATGTTCTGCTTTTATGCTTTTCCCACATAAATCAATAATGTGGTTTAGAAAAAAAAAATCATTCTTGTCAAATCTACTGACATCCATGGAAACGACATCTTGCAATGTCCCAGTTGCTTAGAACAGACATGCACATTTGTGTGTAGCCCTTCACTAGGGAAGACAGCAGGAAAAGAAGCGTGTGTGAGAAGAGCTGTTTTTCTCAAGACTAGAAATACCTGGTTGCTTTGAAGTGGTGCCGTGTAAACAGGTCAGTATTAATAAATAAGAGCAGTTCTACTAGGTTCAAATTAATAGTTTCAGTATGTCTTAAAAAAAACACCTAAACAACAACAAACCAAGCACAAAGCACCTTTCTTCTTATTTTAGAAGTGACCTGCATAGATTTCTTCAGTGTAGTTTTTAAAAAATGAGTTCTTCAACTATGAAGCCTTTCTTTATTAATACACTTTCTCTGTTCTCTAAATGGATGCAGTCATTGGTCTGGGTGAAACTTCCAGGGGTCTGTGGTTCATTCTTCTCCCCAGAACTGCATCATTCCTCCTACGCATTTGTCTAGAGAGACCATGACCCCATCAGGCAGTTTATTCTAGGAGTTCTTTACCCCTAGAAAGTATTTTCTAATGAAAAGAACTCTTTGATCCACTGATTCTGGCTACTTCATCATCTTGCAATTTCTTTTTCGCCATTTGACGCTATTGATGCAGCCTGCAGTAACTTCAGTCCAGTTCTGTTGCTTGAGCCTGGGGACTCTGCTTGTGTTCTATTTAAAAGTTATGGACAAGGATCAAATGGTCGCACAATATGAATGGATTAATTGCTACAGAACAAGGAAAGCTGGGCTTTCTTGAAAGTCTTCCTGATTACTTTATTTGAAGTGATCACAGAAGTCTTACTTATGTGATGTTTACTTCTTACTAGTGAGCATCTGCATTCTTATCTGTATCTTGAAAATCAATTATTTGTCTTTACGTCATGCTAATTTACACAAAAAAAAATTAAGGCTACTGCTAGAAGAATTTTGGTTTCACTTGTCTGTCAAGTCTAGAATGTGCAATTTAAAAACATTTTCTATTCCCGATCAGCACTTTGTCACAGTTTAACCCGGCAGCCAGCTCCCAAGCACTGGACAGCCGCTCGCTCATCCCTCCCATTCCCTCCCCAGCAGAAGGGGGAGGAAAAATGGACAAAAGGGGAAACTCGTGGGTTGAGATAAAGACAGTTTAATAAGACAGTAAAGGAAATGGTGATAATAGTAATAAGAATTATTACAATAATGAATATGCAAAACAAACTACGTACAGTTTTTGTCACTACCCGGTGACCGATTTGCAGTCAGTCCCACAGCAGTGATCGCAGAACCCGTGTGTTTCCTGGAGCTGACAGATTTCCCCAGACTCACAAATTTCACACAACTCCCCCAAAATCCACTGAATTCCCAGAAAAGTTTGAGCTCATGGAAAAAAGAACAGCAGGTTCCTGCCCCCTGGCCAACCCCCATTCATAAACTGAGCATGGCGTCTATGGCATGGAATATTTCTGCTGGCCACCTTGCGCTGGCTGCCTGGCTCTGCTCCCTCCCAGCTCCTGCACACCTGCTCAGCAGCTGCATGTGAGAAATAGGAAAAAGTCCTTGATTTCATAGCAACCACTGCAAATGTCAGTGTTACCAACATTATTCTCCTTCTAAATCCAAAACACAGCAGCTGCTAGGAGGAGAATTAACTATTCCAGCTGAAACCAGGAGATGTGGTTACTCCTTCCAAGTAACTTCTTAAGGTTATGAGTAGTGCTGATTCCTGTAAGAAGAGTCATACCTTAAGAATTCAGGTTCTCTTAGAAATGGCTATGCAGGTTGACCAGAGTCAGGGATTTATAACATGTCTGCACTAATTACTACATTTAAATTTATAACACAGACTCTGCGAGTTTTAGTAATGGATTAGGTTTTTGGTTAACCTGTTATGAATGAATCACAGTGAAAACAGTTTTCTTCCCTCAGGTTTTGGTTTTTTTTATCTCATTTGAACATACCTCTCACCCTCATGCTTTCTAACTCGCCCATTTGTGTAACTGAACAATGACAGGGTCGCTGATCAGGCTGAAAACTATTTTTTCATTTATTTGGGGGCAAAGAAGTTTTATTTTCTACAGTCCAGCCACAGCTTAGAAGAGGAAATGCATTGCACACAGAGCAAATGATGAGCGGGCAAACCAGGTAGTTCTGCCAGCCAGCTTGCTATGTGTTCTGCAAAATTAATCCTGCAGTTGTCAAATGTTTGCAAGGTGTGCAGTAGTTCAGGAAGCCATTTCAAGTCTGATCCGGCTTTTACCTGTGCCAACATCTCGAGTAGCACAGACTCGAAAAGGTTGCTTCAACAACTTATGCCCCTTCAGAAATACCCTTCCACAAAAACTATATAGAATCCTTTCAGATTGAAAATACAGTGAAAAGAATGAAAATCTAATACACTGTATTTTCTTTCTGGGTATGATTGGTTTTTTGATGTTTTAAGTGTTTTGGGGTTTTTTTTGCGAGTTAATAGTTAGTTACAGGAAAGGTGGAGTGCATGCGCAGTCCCATCGCAGAAGACAGGAACGGTATGGAGTGTTGTGTGCTTTCTGCTACCAGATTTGGTAGAGCTGAGGCCTGTGATAGCAGCAGCAACCTGCTGCAAATGTGATTAAATGTGAGATAAATTATAACAGGTAAGGAAAAGTCTCAAAAGCTTGCCTGAATGGGTAGAGGGTGGTGCCAGCACCTGAATCAAGGCAAAGAGGCAGAGAGCGCCTTCGCCCTCCCTCAGTCCCTTATTCCACTGGGTTCATCCCGGGAATCAGTCTGGCCTTATGTCGGGCAGTAGTATAGTACCTGTTCTGCCCCACCCCAGTCTGAATGGCAATTGTAACAAAACACTGTGAATTTGGGTGATTAATTGCTGAGTGACTTTATCAACTGCTTCCAAGACGTGCAGCAAAACTAGCAATTTTATTCGAGAGACGCCGAATTTCATTTCCTGCAAGGAAAAGAATATAGAACAAAGCTTGTTGGCAAGTAAGTATCATGGTGATCTAAATTTCCTGGTTAAATGGTCACATTGCAGTAAACTCGAAACTAACACCTCTGAGAAGTGTGAAAACGAGTTACGCTGCGTGTGGAGGCTTCTGTCCTGAAAAGCTCAGCACGCCGATTCCTGAATGGCAGGGGACTGCATCCACACAGGGTCTGAGACATTGCATTTAAAAAAACAAGCTTGTAAAATGACAGTATGCTTGCAAATGCAGTAGGAGTTTGGAGGTAGTTGAGAAGATTTTTAGAACAGAGTCCTTTTCTAGAGTTCTCATTCCTTGGATGAAAAAGAGATGATACTGAGAATTCGAAAGACAACCGCAGAAGAGAGCCACCAGCTGGAAAGTGGCATGCTTACAGACTTCCACTTGCAGAAGAGATGAGTGAAAGGCAGTGTATTTTTTTTTTCCTTCTTTTTGTTTTTTTGCCTTGGCCAGGGAAACCCCTGGAGCTTGCATCTTTCCAAGTTTTATCACCAAGTAGCTACCAGAACCATTCGCTCCTCCTGCAGCCCAAGCCTTGATTACAGATGTGGAGACAGTCATCCCAGTTCCCTCCGTCTCTTCCCACAACGTGCGCCTGCCAACCTCTCGCCCTGCTCGTGCTGCACAGCGACTCAGCCCGGCACGGACGGGGCTTCGGTGGGCAGGCACGGAGACTGCCAATCACTGCCCGCAAAAAAATGAGCGCATGGGTCATATCGTGCCCACACTGGTAATATTTCAGGCGTTGCCTCAGCTGCCTCTGGTGGCGGCGTGTCAGAGAGAGCAAGCATCGGCACGACCAGGCTTTACGCCTTCCTTGCTTTACTTTAGCAGGTGGACCAAGAAAGCATGAGCAATGCTCGTGTTGTACCTTTCCAGGCTTATCTGTGGTTTCTGCTGGCTGTGTGATCACCTGGCACCTTTGCTGTACTGTTAAGATTACCTAAACGAAACCAACAAACTGTGGAATATTTATTCCACCTGTCTCTAAGCTGGTGGGTTTTTGTCTGTAGATGACTTGGTGAGGGACCTACCAAAAGTGGGTCTTTCCTCAGTTGGCTTAAACAGGCTACAGCACTTCTTAGCAGTAGAGGGAAAAAAAAATCATATGGCTTTGCAAAGGAGAAAAACTGATAATTCTAAAGAAACTCATCATATAAATAAAAGGCTTTGAGCTATTTTGGTGTTTAGTATTACCTACGGTTCCTAATGAACTGTAGTGAGTGCTGGTTACTGACTTTCTGGTGCAATCCGGTGACTTGCAGATCGTTAAATAAATATCATGTGCAAATAATGACTTGCTACACAGCGAGCTTTCAGCAGACGTTTGTCTTTGATATGTTCAAATGTCTCAGTATCGAGGTGCAGCTGTGGCATTGGGCATTGCTAACCGCAATCTTATTAAACTGTTGAGCCAAGCCCCTCGGCAGTGAGAGCCGAACGGTTCGTACCTGTGGGCAGGAAGCAGTGAAGGCACGCACGGCGCAGTGAAAGTCCGCCTTGCTTCCTCAGAACTTCTCTGTAAGCACCCGTGTGATGCAATGCCTCTTCCCTGAAGTGCAGGGGAAAAAAAATCCAGAAAGTCCCCCCTGCCTGACTGTGAGTTTTTGGTTTGGTTTTTCTTTGTGCGTGTGTGTGTTCATTCATTTTCCCAGTGCCCTGCTGCACGTGGGACACCAGAAGAATCTGAGGGACTGGGTCCCTTCAGCTGGGAGAGGTGGTGGCTGGGGATGGGACCTAATTGCAGCTGCCAACTGCGTAAACATTTCCAGAAACGACAGACTTTTCTCCGAGGCCTCCAATCAAAATGCAAAAAGCAGCCCTCATAAGTTGCAGTGGGGGAGTCTCACGTGGATACATGGGGGAATAGCTCACACTGAAAGTGGTTGATGGTGGGCTAACGCTGCCCTTAGCCCTGCTCTGAGCATTGGGCTGGAATGGATGACCCAGGGTCCCCTCATAAGACAGATTTGTCTGCGAGTCTGTGCTGGCTGCTTAGAGGGGTAAAAGACTGAAAACTGCAGCTCCAGCTGAGCGTAGTCTTTGGGTCCAGAATAATCTGAACCACTCGTTTTTTAGTGTCAGTTTGTGTGAAATGGCACGCAAGAGAGAGGCTTGCCTGGCCTCTGCCAGGTACTGGCAGCATTCTCTGTATGCTTCAGGAGTTTCTACCCTTCCTTCATCTTCCCGCACCCTCATACCCTCATCCAGGCGTTTAAGCGAAACCCACGCTCCCATCCACTGCAAATATCAGAGACTCACATCTGAAAAGCATAAGGTGGTACCGCAGAAGCAGTTCCATTAAAATTAAATTTTCTCCTTTTATGGGTGGGCAACAACTCACTTCAGTGAAAAACAAAACCCCAAACCAGTGCGGTGGTGCTGTTGGATTGGATGAGTCAGGCAGCTTCCAGCAAGAATGTTCTTGACTTTTACCTCAGTGTAGCAATATCCAATCCTCAACAGCAAGAAATCTGTTTACCCAGCATTTGGATAGGTTTTTATTCCAGGAATGGAAAAAGTTCTTATGCCCACGGTTCTGTGTCAGTTCGCAGAAGCATCAGTACTTCTGTTTCACAAAGGGTTGGATCAAAAAGATGCTTCAGTGTAAGCCAGGACGAGCTAGCAGCATCGCTGCTGACATGCACTCTGCTGGGGAAAGTAACGCATTTTCGTTTTCCATTTCTTCACAAAGTCCTGTTCAGAGTATTCTTAAACGATATTGTTTTTTAAAAGTTCTCATTCGTATTTTAAATAGCATTGCAGTGCACCTCATCATATAGTGTTCCTCAATTGTTTATGTTTTTAAAAGCATTATATATGTATTCTGTGAAACTCAAGACATGTCTGTATGTACATGTCTGTATGTGTGTGTGTGTGTAGCTGGTACTTGTTTGTAGCCATTTTTACCACACAAAGCACTGAAGAAGCATGACTGAAGGCGATGAACAGGGCAATGTTACGGATGCTAATAACCTGGGGATTACCAGCGGCTGTTTCAATAATCACAAAAATTACGTGAAGAGTTACCGATTACTTCAGAGTGCCAAGCCCAGTCGCAGATTAAACGCTATCAGAGTGCAGCACGCAGGAAACCCCGAGTTTTTCCACAGGGTAGGCGTTTCTTTCCCCGTTTCACCATGCAGCAGAGCAGCCTTTTCGGAGCGAAACCCACCAGCGCCGGGCGGGCTGACCCTCAGCTCTGCGCTCGTAGGACGACCGGCCATCAAAAGCCCTGTTGGCAAAGCTCCATGCTTCAGCTCCCGGCAATGGGCTGTTCCGCCGGGTACAGGAAGGTGTGTTGGTACAATTCGAGTAAGCAAATACACGACCTGTGACTAAACTTTGATGACATTTCAGTCTGGTGACTGGGTTATAGAAGTTCCCTATTCCCGCACTTGAGCTCATATAACAGCATGAAATACTAATTGTGTCTGGTGTGGGGAACTACGTGAAGGTCATTGGATTTTGAAAATGTGTTTGGGAAACGGACAGATAAAAAATTCCCAGCTGGTGGTGACAGGGTGGCCTTTCTGCCTTCTACCTCCATTTTGGGTGGGGTTTTTTTTGTCTGCGTTTCTTCTCAGGTCTGTAATTCTCTTGATTAATTATTAAAAGCTACAAATCTAGTGTTTTAATATATCTGCTGCAGGTTTGGTGCTTGGATAATGAGGTATGGGTGATCAGTTGAACCGAGAGCCTGTGCCCATGAATCTGACCGAGGCCAGCTTCTCGGTTAGGTGTTGGCCAGTTTCCTGAGTATAACCGATTGCCTTTAAATAAAAAAATACCTTTCATTTGAACTTGCACTTTTTTGACATGACAGAGGTTTTACTTCCGCCTCTTCCCAAAGTAAAGATGATTGTTAGGCAAATTTTTGTTTCTGCAGACAGATAGTCTTCATGTCCCGTATTTCTTTGGTTGGCGTCATGGCGTAGTGCTGTGCTAAGTCACACGAAATTTGGGTTTGCTCTTCTTGCTTGTCAACATGAATGTGCAAAAGGAGAATGCATCCTGACTTTTGCCCAGATGCACTGGTGCGTGAGCGGCAAAGTCCACATGGATGTCGGGGAGCTTTTGGGGAGGGAAGAATGTGGGGCAGGGCTGGGCAGGAAGGCCGGCAGGCTCCCAGCTGCCTCCCGCCGCACCACGTTCGCTGCCAGTGACCGACTCGGCTGAGCTTTCCGTACATCCCAGAAGCACAAAACCTGGCTCCCACCAGGCGGGCGCACACGTGGCATTAAATCATTTACAAACACAAAGTGAGATGGCTTTCTCCGGGGACCCCCGGCACCCCCAGCCCTGCGGTCAGGCTCGCAGGGATGCACATGGAAGAAAGGCAGGATTCAGAGGGCAGCGGTGACAAACACCGATACTCGTGCAGGCAGCGTGGTGGCACACCCGCATCGGCCGGGGCGTAGGACTCCTGGCAGTCTGAAAGTCCAACGCAGAGCGGCACTTTGGCCTGATGGGCTGGGCTCGCCTCCTCGTTCCCTGCTCAAGGCTGGCAGTCCGGCGCCTGCCCCGGCCTCCCAGCATCTCCCCAGTAGCCAGTGTGGCGTGGACGCGCTGCCCACCAGACCCCCTTCCTCCGATGCGATATTCCTAGATGACGTCCTGCCGCGAGCACCCCCGCAAACTCTATCTGCTTGCTTTCAACCCAGAGACAGGCTGCCAAATCAGATGACATCCCATGGGTAGGTCTTTTACCTGTTTGCAGCAAAATTTCTTGTGTTCTTCAGCTCTGAAGGACTAGTAAGCTGAAAACAAATAAATGAATGAATGAATGAATGAATGAGTGAATACATAAATAAACAAATAAAAATCTTAGCATGGCAAACAAGCAAGCTTGTGTGACAAGTTTATGGGATAAAGCAATATTGCCAGACATTATTTGGGAATTAGTGCCTAAAAAAAAAAGGACCTTTTTCATGCTGGTTTACTTCATAATTAGTTCCAAATTTCAGAGCGACCACAGCTGCCAAGTAAGAACAACTGCTTGTGTTTAATTTAGAGTAACTCATATGTTTTTCAGCTAAATTAAACCAAAGCCAAACCGGGGATTTTGGAAAGAGCTTAAAATAAGGGGAACTTTGGTGTGCTTAACAATTACTTCCTTGTAAGACATGCCCAAGAGGAAGAGAGATGCTCTTCAGTCATGGAGTTGCCCTCCTAAGCATGAAGGGGATCACGCTTTCCTCCCTCTGCTTACTCATGCACCTGCTTCAGGATGAGATAACAAGTAAGTAAAGGCTTTCCTCTCTTCTCCTATGTGGGGAGGGGGTGCTGGGTCTGTTACTGAATCTCTGGAGGAGTCAGGAAACCTCTGGATCTTTTGGTGGGTTTCAAAACTCCTGTCACTTCCGAATTAGTCTGCTATTTTGTTTTTCAAGGTTCTGAAATGCAGATAAAACAAGCGTGTTATTCATTCAGTTTATTCATGGCTGTATTACCAGTTTAAGTTCAACTAGTACAAGTCTTACCCAATTCTGTGATATGCCAGGGATAAAGCTGCAGTCATCGGGGTCACAAAACCCAGAAAAATGTTAGGATTTGGATGGTTCAGAGAGGTTGTTAACTGATTCTGTCATCAGTAAGCATCACAGTTTGAAAAAAGATTATCTGGAAAGTTTTCAGGCAGTTTTTTCCTGTAGTACAGACTGGAAAAGCAGTGAATCTCAGGTTATTTTTTATTAGGCAACAGCTAATAAACACAGCTGTGGCAACAGTTAAAACAGTTATAAACCCTGCAGGTTAAAGCTGAGATGTGGAGGAAAGACCACTCAGCTTTAACTGCTGAAGGGGCTGCTTGCTGCAGGCTCTGTGAATTGATCCGAAGGGTTTGTTTCCTGGGATGTCCATCAGGCATCTTTCATAGCACTGAACTCACAAAGGAAAAATGAAAAAAAAAAAACAAAACCAAACCACAGAGAAGTGTTCCTTTCATAATACTGAATGTGTTTGTTGTGTAGCTGCTAGATCTAGTCACTCTGACTTGGAAATTTTGAACATGTGATCCAGGAAATTTAATTTCCCTGCAGTCTGCTCATCATGAAACCAAACGAGCTGCAGTGATATCCCCCAGTTTCGATACGGAGGAGCGTGTTTGTGACAAGTACGTTATGTTGTCATTCCTCATTATTTGCAGCGATTTTAGTTTTGGAAAACCGAGACCTGCAAGATTCGATTAAGCCGCAGAAGGTAGAGTTTCGTTCGTTAAACTTCAACAGCACTTTGCGGTGGCAGCCTGGGAGGGCCAGAGAGGCGAGAGACACGGTCTACTTTGTGCAGTACAAAGTGTAAGTACCAGGGAAACTCCAGCCTCCCACCGGGCTGGGTCCCATCCCTGCTTGGCACGTCAAAGGGATTTCTCGGGTGACAAGGGATATTCTCCCCTTGCCCGAGGAACAGCCACATCATGCTCAGCTGCCGGTTCTCTGCTGTTGCTGTGCTTATTGATAGCCCATAGGGTGCAGCTGGCAGCCCGAGGCAGGCAGGGAACAAGTGCCTCCAGCAATACGCTCTGAACCTTCATTGCTCCATAGAGTTGCAAAAAAAATGTGGTTTGCAGGGGACCTCTGGAGGTCCAACCTCCTGTCTGAAGCAGGGCTAGCCAAGTCAGGTACTTCTGTGCTAGGACATTCAAGGTATTTTGGTGGCCCAGCTTGCCCACAACAGTGCTGCAGGATGCCTGAATTGGCAAAATTGAGGCAGTGCTAGGAGCTGGTCCTCCGAGGAGGTATGCTTCCGTCCCTGCCACACCTGGTGAGCATCTGAAATAGCTACTGTCTTTGAGAAATTAGCTGGTGGAAACCGACATTCTGCCCAGCATTGAACACACTGGCTAAGCTAAAACTCACCCACCTCTCCCAAGGGGCCAGTATGCGGTGGCTTCCTGCAGGGCTGGTGACCCACATCTGTGCTTCAGGTTTATTTCAGAAAAGACAGAAACCTGCAGCTCCCAAACACCTGTGGAATCTATCTTCCCCATCATCAAATCGAAGGGAGTTAATTTCCATGGCAGAAGGCTTGTCAGTACCTCCGAGTTAAAACAGACGGTTAAAAATTTGTACGGACCCAGTCGGCGATAGCTAAAGCTTACATCCTTCCTCCTCTTTCTCCATAGGTACGGGCAGACCACATGGCAAAATAAAGATGACTGCTGGGGGATTCAAAATCATGTCTGTGACCTAACAAGAGAGACCTCTGACATCCAAGAGCCTTACTACGGCAGAGTGAAAGCCGCGTCAGCTGGCATCTATTCCGACTGGAGCCTCAGCTGCAGATTCACTCCCTGGCGAGAAAGTAAGTGCAAACATATGGGTCTCTCTGAGAAAGGAACTGGATTTTCTGTGGCACAGAATACATCATTCCTGCTCCCAATCTGCAAACATGAGTAGTCCTTTTCCAGCTACAAAGCCGTACCGAAAGAAGCTGCAAGTCAATAGCTCTCAGGTGAAGTGTTGTAATAAAATGATTTTCCCCACACTTGAAAGCCAATCGGTTGTGGATAAGTAGCCACTTATCAATAATTAGGGGATCAGAAGTGCTGGGTCCCTTTAATTCAACCTCTTCCTCAAGGCATGAAACTACACAAATCATTTTCAGCTGTTTTCAGAGCTGCTGGAAGGACTGGACGCAAGGTGGAAAAAAGAAGGAAATGTTCTCTGCTTGGGAGGATAAGGGAGAAGAGTGCTGAGAGCTGTGTGACCACCATCCTCACATTTATCTGTTTTCCTGACTGCAGTGTATTTAGAAAGGACGTGCGCAAAGCTGTTCGTTAGTACAGTTGTTATAATGCCATAGCATGTTAGAAATTGGAGGACTGCCAAAACACTGCACAGTACCAGTGCACCTACCAGTAAGCTGCCAGTGAATTAATCAGTTTTCCCTCACTGGTCAATGCAAAATTGAATTGTGAATGTCAATGCAGGTCACTTCACATCCCTGAAGTGCAAACTGCCTTGAGCCTCCTGTAGGGATGCAACCACGGGCTTTGACATAAAGCAGTACCTTGCAGCAGCAACAGCCCATCTTGCCCTGTGCCACCTCCTCCTCCTGGAGAGACGCATGGGGCTGCGGCTGTCCTGTCTCCCCACATCTCTGGGGCTGCACGCACAGGTATGCAGGCACTCGCTTGAACCTCTACCTGTGTTTAACCAAGCAGATTGCAGAAAAAACTTGAAAGTAATGACTGAAGCTGCATCCTTGGCATAACTGAAATGGTTCAAATAGGTATTTTATCCAGTTCAAGCACGCAGATAAAAATGGGAGGAGGGAGGAAATCAGGGCAAAGAATCCAAAGCATTTTGCTTGACCAGCCTGCAGTCTGCAACATGTAGCTCTGAGAGATTTCAAAAAGTCTGGTTCAAAGATAGATTTACAAACACAAGAAGTGTCAGCCCCCAAATGCCCTAAGCAATAACCACCTAGAAGTAAGGATTTACAAAGTGGCACTGTAACAGTAAATGTAGCATAATATATTGTTGGTAACAAGAACATTAAATTGTTGAATGGATTCAAATTGCATTCTGTGAAACATTATTAATAAACTATAATTATGTTCATAGCTTTGTTTTTTTTTCCTTAGCTATGATAGGACCTCCAACGGTAACAGTGGTTCATAGCAACAAATCCATAATACTAAAGCTACAGGCTCCACGTTCTCCTTATAAGAGGAAGACAGGCAGCAAGATACCAATGACAAATTATTACGATCTGCTATATCAGGTCTTCATAATTAACAACTTGCTAGATGAGGTAAGTGCATATTTAAATATGAACCATTTACCATTGAAACGCCAGGAAAGTATGAGCACAGCATTCTTGATTTACAGTTGAAATAGTGTTCTGGGATTGTGAGAGCATCGATGACTGTGCAAGTATTTGAAAACCAAGTAGGCTTATTTTTCAGGAGTGGAATTTGATTGAATTGAGTTGTAATTCCTTGTTTAATTCTTTCCCATCAACTTAGTTGGGACAGGAGGGGAATCTGGGAGGCGAATTTTCTTCAAAGATCATAAATACATTATTAATGCTATTGACTTTGTGCAAGTCCACCTGCTGCTCTGCATCCTCTGTTCTTATCAAACTTTGCTCACAGACAGACTTGCTAGGGTAATGTACTTGACTGGCTGTTTTTACTCTGCTTGGTCTGAAGCAACACAGAGCCCTGGTGTACGAAGGAAAAGACAAGGTTATTAAAATAGAAGATTTGAGGCCCGGAGTCAGCTACTGCGTCATGGCTAAAACGTACGTGCCGATGCTGGACCGCAGCAGTGCCTACAGCAGCAGGCAGTGCACTGTGCTGCAGTGACTGGGCTGGCACCTCTGCGACAGGTAAGTCGCCACCTGGAACTGGAGATGACTCTGGAAGTCAAGGGCTATCCGCTCACCAAAGGCATCAGATACTCGCCAAGAGGAGAAAAAAAGGTGTGGCCTAAACACTGCCATCCCATCCAACAGTATTAGGCAGAATTCTTATATCACCTCAGCTGGTTTCACACCGGGTGAGAATGATACAGCTAAGGAGATTAGAGGAATGGCATGGGTAATTATCTGCATGCTCGCACACTCCTCAGAAACACCTTCCTCTTCCCTTTCTTTAAACAGTTATACATAGTATTGCTGTCATCATTTTTTATTGCTGTCAAGTAATAATTAACTAGGAAAATGAGTGACCTCCAGCTTTGTTAATACGCAGTTCTGCTGCAAGTTCTGCAATTCTGTCCAGGGATTTATCTGATGTCTGTAATTCAAATGAGCCTGTCCTCTTTTCATGGCCATTCTTCAGGTGTAACGTCTCTAAAAGTAAATGAGTTGTTGAATTTCACGAGTTTCCATGGGCCGAAATGCAAGAGTTATCTCAATTAGCTGGTCTGAAAAAGCTGTTTGTTTGCTTACCTCAGTGACCAGACTATCTTCATGTATCACATGCCCAGCAGAGAGATTTACCATCAATCCTGCCTTGCGGGTGCCAAGGCAGAGTGTAGAAAGACCTAAGCCAAAGCTGACTTCAGTGTCATTGGCCTCAGCAAGCTCAGGTTTGGGTCCTTTCTCAGGGGAACAGGAAAACAGGAAAAGCATCAAAGTTTGAACCTGTGCTTTTGTTCTCAGCTTGGTACCCGAACTACAAAAGACTTTCTTTCTTCTGCTTCATAATATGATGCATAATGTTGGTCTTTCTTAAGACACAGTCGGTAGGTTTAGGCTAAGGAGGGAGCGGGTTTCCAGGTGATTTTTCTGCATTTTTGCGTGCTTTGTCAGTATTGTAAAAGGCTGGAAGCTCAGGTTAGAGCTGAACTACTGAACAGCCTGCAGAGGTACAGGAGAGATGCAGGCAAATGACATGTGTTGCATTTGCAGTTAAATTGAATACCACCCAGCTTAAATGCACACTCCAGCGGCAATTCTCTTTCTATTCCCAGTAACAGGAATAATGGCAGAAGATGCCTCCCATCACAGATCCAGCTGTAGATCAACATCTGTGGTCTATGCCTGGAATACATACTTGGATACTTTTCAAATTAACGTTTGCTGCATTCAATGATCTGATTCATTATAATCGTTTGATGTTACATAAAGGCCAAGGATACTTTTTATGTTCTATATTACGATGTAAAATGGTATATATTTGCATTTAGAAAGGAAATAGTCATGTACTGTGATAAAAAAAGAAGACAAAAAGCACTTGTGAAAATATCCTGAAGATTGTTTCTAGGGATTTTCTATTTTAAGCCTTGGAATTAAAATACAATTTATAAAATAAAAGTTTCAGATATTTTATTTCTTCTACAACAAAGATTGCAACAGAAGATGAAAAAAGCATCCTTTCTTTAAAATAAGTACTGTGTAGTCCAGGAGCATACCCCATACTCACAATGTCTTCTTAGTGCCATCAACATAACATTTCTTATGGTGAAAACAGTCTGGGATTCAGCAGGAGCTCATTTAAACTGAAACAGGTAAGATGCTCACTTTCACTCAATGACACACAGTTAAAGAGACCTCTATTTCAACCATCGCACAGTAAATGATACTAAATCTCTGTACAGTACCTAGCACCATAACAAGTCTCAGATCCGGCACACCCTGCCACCCCTCTTGTGCTGGGCAGAACCACAATAAAACCGTCCAGGCAAACTATTAAGAAATAGCTTGCAATACATTGCAGCAGTGGTGACTTCATCCACTCATGGGTTATCACAGCTGGAAAACAGCATCTGTAGTAATTCAAGCTCTTTCTCAAGTTCACTTCTTTCCTTAGGGCAGCTCACGTTGCTATTGTTACACGAAGATAAACATTTATTAAGGTAACATCTACTAACCCTGGTCAAGGAACAGACTCTGACAATGCCTGATACTGTACCTATGCCAGCTGCCGAGGATGAAACTGTTTAGGGCTCTCAAATCTTCCAGAATACATTAAAAAAGAAAAGAAGCAGCAGAGCCATAAGGGTTCCTGAAGCATTCAGACTTGGCTAGAAACATAGCTGCTGCCATGCTATGGAGCTATGGAGATGCTGGAAACCTGGAAGTTTTTCAGTTTGATAAAATAATACAAGATGTGCAGCACTTTTACTGCAAAACACAATAAAAGGTCTGAAGACATCTTGTGCTATGATGTTTGCTAACCAGTTTTCACTTCCTCAGCAACAACGCAGGCTTACAGAAAGCAGCACACGAGTTGCGGGAACAGCCCACCTACATTCTGACAGCAACAGAATTTATTATTGCCAGTCCCTCGACATTTTGCAAAAGCCAATTTTCTCTTTCCATTTGAAATGCAAATTTCCTGCCAGCTCTGTTCTGACATGCAATTTTACTGGGGAAGGGTTTGGTGAAATGACTGGTGCTGTATTTTTTTCTCGGCAATCAGTGGCAGTGGCATGTTCCCAAGACATGCTCCACTGGGTTCACAGGATGGGGCTCCTGCAGCGAGAGGTACTTTGCTGCAGCACATAGCAGCTGGGTGATCTGCACCCACAGCTTCTAGATAGCGTTGGAAATGTTGTAGGTTCCAAAAACAACTTTGTTTGTTCCTTAGCCTGTATGCTGCTTTGCTGTTTACATCTCCATGAAGGGGGTAAGGACGAAAAGCTCTACCAGGCTCTAAACTACAGTTGGGGCTTTTCTGCAGTTTGGAAATACCTGGGAAGGTGAGCTCTGGCCCTCATTCCCCTTCCTCCTCATGGGCACGAAGACAGCATCTGCTGTGTGTCCACCTTCCCAGAGCTGCCCAGGCGGCACGTGGCTCAGCGGTGGTCAGTGCTCCTGCACGCCGCCCAGCACTGGACACTCCTAAGTCCTCAGCTGGACCCCTTCTGACCATAATTTCGCAAGGCCCAGCTGAAAACACCCTCCTCTAGGTTTTCCAGTCACATACAGAGCATCTTCTACCAATGTGACAAATGCCAGCTTCTGTTTCAGGAAAGAGAGAAATAAATGCTGGCGTCTAGGGCTGTGGCATAGGGTGGGGAAGATTAAGCAAAAGTGTGACAAAACAAGACGTTGGCAACCAGTTCTGTAAGCCCTTGCCTGCAGTGTCACCACGGGATGTCTGCAGTCACAGACATGGCCTGTCGCAGTGGCCTCGTCCAGCCAAGCCCCTGTGTCCCTACAGGGCCCTGCCGATGAGAAATAGATATTGTCTTTTAGAGTTTGCAGTTACTGATCTCCGTGTGAAGAGGAGACCATCCCACAAGGGCCTGCCCTGCTTTCTTTCATGACCATGGCTGAACATGATCTCATCTGTCAGATGGAGTAAGAGCTGATCTCCCACTGTAAATGGTCTTAATTTCCCGTTCCACTGGCACTCAGAAGAGCAGTATCCAGCTACCAGAAATTCAAGAACAGGGCTCAGGAAAAGCTGATAGAGCAACAGCAATGGACCAGATGCTCCAGCCTTATAAATTAGGAGGAGATTATGCATAGCCAGCTGTACCACATAAATGCCCAGTTTTATATGATGCCATGATCCTCGGTGTTTATCATATGGTCTAGCATCTGGCCAGTCCTGTTCATATGTCCCATATATCTGCTCTAACCACATGTGGACTTGGGGTTTAGTTACTTGCATGACTTGATCTCAGCTAAGAACTGCTCTCATGGCACGGAGGTGGGGTGCTGTTGTGAAATGGCATTGGCTTTTGCCACAGATCTGTCAGATGTTATCCAGTATTCCACACTGCAGGGAATTAATCATAAATATGTGGGTTTTCTGTGGATTTTCTATGGGTTTCAATGTTTACTACAATGATCAAAGATGCTAATCAGTGAAGTCTCTCTGAGAAGAAAAAAAGAAGAAAGAAGAAGATAAAACTAAAGCCCCTGAGAGTTAGTTTGCCACAAAGGATGCAGGGAACAAAACAAGGGTACTTCTGAAGAGGAACAGAGGGAAAGAAATTACACCAATGTTCACCAGTAAAAGCTACAGTCTCCTTTGCAACTTGCTTTCAGAATCTTTTATAAAGTGCTTCCAAGGAAAAAAGCACTTGAAAATTTAATTCCCCACATGATGAAATCACTGGCTGTTTTATTGCAAGTCTTAGGTATTGAGTCTGCTGAAGGCCCAGCTCAAGCAGTCGTTGCTGCCAGAATTTTGGCTTGTGATGGGGAAAAATGGGAAGCTCAAGCCCTGACACTTACAAGGAAAAGGAATTCCTGAAAAGGGTTTGTTTAATAGCTGACAAGCACATGACTTTTATAGGACTGGCTTAAGCTCGTATTTCTGGGCTGAATTCTCACTACAATTCTTCTGCTGGAAAGAATAAAGCTCCTAAAAGATACCGGCAAAAAGAAAACCAATAGGGTTGTCTCCATTAAACCAAACTTAAACACTTTTAGAGGTTCTGTGGTGTCACTATTCATAACCTGGGTGGAATGAGAATCAGAGAGACAAACCTGGAGGAGAAATTGCTTGAAAAGTCTGATTTAAACTCTGATGAATTAGAAAGAGCTGCACAGAAACTAATACAAGGAGAGAAGACAAAGTACGCTCAGAGAGGGGCTGGGAAGCAAAGACCCTGCAGCATCGGAGCAGAAATGTGCATTTCAACAAGCTTACAAAATACAAGCAAAGCAATTTAGCCAGCAGCACAGTATAGCTGCTGGCACAAACACTAAGCAGTTTCTGCCTCGGAAAAGGACTGCTATGTATCTGTGGAGCAAAACCATTTTATACTTGTGCATAGCCAAGGAGAGCATATACCTATAAGGACGCAATGTTTATGCGTTCTGCTCAGAGAGGCAATTTCAGCTATTTCAGTAGCAATCTTAGAGGGCAAACAGCCATTACCAACAGGATTTCAAAAGCTGGAGAGAGAAATTTGTCAGTGGAAGAAGCAGCACCAAGTACTGACTTATTCATCGCAACTGTTCAAAAAAAGCATAGACACACACTGGGACTCCACCACCTCAACATAGGTGCCTAGTGCCATTTAAGATACTTTTGAGTTTCCAGAATGTTTGCACATGGTTGGCAGATAGAGCAAAGGATCTGTGGGAGACCCTCACTTCCCCGGGGTGGCAGCTGAAGTCATGAGGGTACATCCCACAGACATGCGCCAGACATCTATGCTTGGGTGACTGAAGCTCTGCTCCAGTTACTGCAATGCTACTGTAACGTAATAAGGGAGTAGTTACTAGCTATAAGCCGGGCTCTGAAGTAATGTCTATGTGATTTGTAGAGTCACACTAACAAATCTGAACAGAAAACCTGGTTATGGGGATGAAACATAGATGAGAAAATCTTGATGTGTACATTGGAGTTGCAGGGTGCCTCGGATGCATTAGCCTTGCTAATGCCAAGGGCCTTCGTTTTGCATTTGAATGATTACTTTTACATTTGAGTGATCTTGTGGAAAATGGAGTAGGAAGAGTGAAACTCTGAAAAGCAAATGTGAAGAGACTTCAGAAATTGAGTGAGATCCCAGTTTGGTACTGCTTTACGGCACTTTCATTCTGAACACCTTCTTGAAGCTGACTCTCTCACTTGCTGAACTATTGCTCCACTCTGATAAATACCATGAAAAATGATGCCAAAAGTACATAAAAGGATTAAAGAAGTTAAATCCTTTCGGGTGCACAACAAGACGTATCATAATCCCTGCCTACACAAGGCCACCATCTCTGGCCAAGTTGCTCCTTAATGGTGTTTGCCACAAAAAGATAGATTTCTAGAAATAACAGAAGACACAATGACATAAAGTGTAATGTACTTCGAGTCCTCAAGTTTTGAAACAAAAGAGCCTGAGATCAAGCAGAAGCAATGGGAAGAACTGAGCAGGACATCCGCAAGACTGGGAAGTCCAGCTGGGAGACACAGGGAGATCTCTTACTGTGTATGTTCCAGGCATGCACCTCCTTGCTCTGCAAGTTGTGCTGCCACCTCAAAAAGGAAGCAGAGCCACAAACAAGCAAGAGCACTGTGGCTGTGCACTCCTTTAGTGTGTGCAAACACAGTACCTGTGATGCATTGGAGTAAAGCTGGCCAAAATGGCTTAGACCGGAATAGATTTTTTTCCCTAATTTTTGTACGTGCTGTATATTACAGACAGCTGAAAGCACTGAATCTTATTACCAGCAGCCATCTAAATGAACATTATGTTGTTCATTTTCCCATGGCTGACCATTACAACAAAAAACATCCTGCTACTTCCAGATAAAGTCAGAAAAGTAATATTGTAGAGCTAATCCATGAATGCGTTCAAAGGAAAGAGCCTTGCATTGGTGAACCCATTACCTGGTGGGCTGAGGCCAGAAACATGACCTCTCACGGTCCAATGACAGCCAGTCATGTTATGGGATAAAGTGGGGAAATGAGCCAAACAGAGGAGGGCAAAATGAATAGCAGACAAGCTTTGGCTGGTTTTCCTTAAGCCCCCGCACTGCATATCAATAGGATCAACCAAAACACTTCTAGACAAATATTTCTAATGGAAAACTGGAATTTTACTGAAAGAAAAAAAACACTTACTAAAATATCTTTCATACATTATGTATTTCAAGTGAAAAAAACAAGCAAGTTTCTTTTGTCTGTGGCCAAAACCCCATGTCCTTCATTTTCTAGGCTGTAAGATGTCCAATGCCATGTCTACACTTCCTGGAGTAGGACAGGAATGGAAATTTGCTGTGACAACTCTGATCAATCTTTATCTAATACATCCAGTCAGAGCTCATACTGCAGTCAGTAACCTTTGGGAATGCTTTCAGTGAGGTGTCGTTTCTCTGAAAACAGAGTAATTCGATAACCCTTCCTGGAACGCAGCCAACTCCCGTGATCTGAGGAGGTAAGAAAGAGGACATTACTCTGCACAGCCTTCAATCCTAAGAGGGATGCTCACGTCAGAAGTTGAGGTTGCTCTGGTCACCTTCTCCTTCTTATTAATCACACCCCCATGATTTCGCTAACAGAGACTGATGTGTCAGCATTACATTGACATGAAACCAAAGAACCACCGCTGCCTTGGGTCAGGCCTCTTCCCTACTGCAGGTGCTCTGCTCCTGCTCACTCCATGCAAGTTTCACAAATTACACCTCACAACGCTTCATTTCCTTGCTGTGCTGGCTAGAAAAGAACAACAGAAACAACACCCAAGAAATGTTTTCTATGTAGTCATGGGGGTCCAGGCAGCTTGCTGAGATTTACGTGTAGCAAACCGAGTATTAACTCCCCACTCTGCATTTCATTTTAGGTGGTGAATGGTGCAGAACAGGGTGTACATCCATAAACAATCAAGATTAAAATAATCTGTTTGATGTTTACAATCCAAATGCCACTGCTTGTATTTCTAATGACTTTTAAGACTTGAGCAGGCTGAAGACTGAAATGTGACCAAACAGTGGACCAAAAGAAGGGACTGGAAGACATTACACCCACGTTACCCAGCTGGCAACCCGCAAGCAGGCACAACAGAACACAGAAACTAGCTGCTTGAATTAATGAATATACTATATTAATAGTAACATTTCGTCAGTAGAAATGGGTTTTGAGACACTTACCAAGACCTTCTGCACATTATGTCCCTACCAGCCTTAAAGCATCTCGGTTAGATGGAGGACAACATGGACAGACTCACTGAGAGAAGGTCAGCCAGTCCTGTGAGTGCTAGTCCTGGGACATCCTTGCGATATGGAGAATACAGAATTCCCCAGAGCTAGTTACAGTTTCTTAATGGCCAAATAGGAGAACAGAGTGAGAGGTTCACTCTTCCCTCTTGGCCATCTTGCATTAGTTGCTGTTACTCAGGGGGCTGCATACTTAACCCTCACGAGCAATTTAGTCATGTGGCAAGAACAGCTTCTAGGTAAGGACCGAGCAGGTACTAGTCAGCGGTAATGGACATAATTGGTGTGGATGACCATAAGGGGCAACAGGCACAAACTGAAGCATAGGAAGTTCCCACTGAACATGAGGAAGAACTTTTTCACCCTGAGGGTGACGGAGCACTGGAACAGGCTGCCCAGAGGGGTTGTAGAGTCTCCTTCTCTGGACATATTCAAGCCCCGCCTGGACAAGGTCCCGTACAGCCTGCTCTAGGTGACCCTGCTTTGGCAGGAGGGTTGGACTAGATGACCCTCAGAGGTCCCTTCCAACCCCTACCATTCTGTGATTCTGTGGTAAGTCTGGGGTCACGTCGCAGCTACTGCAGAGAGGCAGTGCAGCACAAGTAGGGATAGACTCTTTGCTTGGTGTAGACTGTGCCAAAATTTGAACCAGCTTTCACAATGTGATGGCTAACGCCATGACACAGACCATCTGTATTCACTTGCTTAGAGACCGCATCTTAGCCATGGTGTGCATAAAAACACCAGATGTAAATGTTTCACTGCCACAGAAAAATCAGAATTGCTTGGTATGGAGAATCCAATTCCAAAAATACAAGGAAAAAATATCAAACCACAGTTATAGATATAATTTCTTTGAATTTGCTAAGTTTATCTTGCTTGGCATGAGCTGTGCCTGGAAACGTGCATTTCAGGACTGAGGTTTTAATAAATGTTTGCACTCCCTTTATTTGTTTAAAGAAAAGCATTAAAAAACTGAAAATTAAACAAATTCAGGTAGGTTTTTTGTTCCTGAAACAGATCTGGTTTTATTGTCTTGGAGGGGGTGTGTTTCTACTCAATGCACAAAGCTGTTTCTCCACAGATGGAAAAAATAAAGCTGAAAAGAACAACAGGAAAATCGCAAATCCCAAGGCACGATTTTCTAAATAAACCAGGGAACTGTGAAGAGAACAGTTTAGCTGAACCTTATATGGGATTATACTGACATATTGTGGCAAGACAGTAGCAATGCAATGCCTTAATGTCTTCGGTGACCATAAACTACTCTGCTACTCTCCTCCCTCTGGTTGATGAGCAGAAAGAAGTCCAGGGTCCTCGGTCCCAGACTGACAGGGACAACGAACCTGAGAACATATATAAGCAAGACTTCATGACTGGATCCTTCCAATGCTTCCAGCCATGGTATCTGGAACAACTGAGTCATTTCCACATCTTAGCATAGTGCAAAGTCTCGTCTAGTTATGGAGAGGTAGAGCAGATTGCATCACTGTCTTTGAACCCAGAGCTGAAAACCCTACACCCCACACAGCTGCATCTGTGCATTTGGAGGCCTCCAACCTCTGAGCTTTCAGCCAGCCGGAAAGCTCTTTTTCTTCCAAAACATTATCCCTGAATGACTCAGCTGAATAATCTTTCCCATATCGCTGATGCTCTGGAAAAAAGTTCAGGCATAAGCTGTGCCCTGAGACACGACATTTTCAGAGGACAAAGAACACGCAGAAAAAAGAATTCCCAGAACCGCGGCAATGAATAAGCCATCTGGACTGAAAGTCCCTTCAGCCATGGTGACAGGCAGGCAGGACCTCCCCAGCCTGAAGAGCTCAGAATCGCAGTTTTAACAGTTTCAGCCATTTTAGAAATGACAGCTAGAAAATATATTATGAGCATGGTCACTGTGTACCTCTCTTTCCCAATGTAATTTGGTCATTGGGTAGAACCCCTCCTTTGTCTGCCCAGCAGATGCCCTAGGACATTCATAATAAAATAGAGTCAGCTCCCTCTAATGACTTCTGGTACTAATTTTTCCCCTAGCATGGACTTAGAAGGCCTTTCAGTCCGTGGAGTCACAAGAATCAGACTTAGTACCAAAGAGCTACAACTCATAATAATGAGAGAATAGTTGTGGTAGGGTGGTAAAGGGTGATATGAACCAAGGGTGACCAACCAAAGTTCCACCACGCCATCAGTTGCACAAGCTGGAAGACTTCTGCAGAGTTATTTGATGCAACTTCTTTCTGGGCTATGAGGAAAGTTTGAAACATGAAGCATCTTTGTACGACCACAAAGACCTCAGTCATTTAAACAGCAAGCCAGCTAGCAGAGCTCATATTTCCTAGGTGAGATGAAACATATTCCCATGAAGAACACAGCATTCAGAAAATATTGACTTCAATCCTAGTTAGTCATCTGAATACCCCTAGTTTCAGAGTGCCTTAAAATCCTTAATGTGTTTACCTTTGCAGTAGCCATGTGAAATAGGGAAGGGCTCTAATCCGGTCTACAAAGATGTTCAGAGTTGTTTGTAAAGATACACAGGCATCCAATCACCTTTGAACTGAGTTGCTAAGATTACATGGAAAGTCTATGGGCAGTGCAGGGAACTGGACCTTGTTTTCTCTGCGCTGGGGACCTCAAATGCTAACCTGCTGTGACACTGCCTATCACTCAAAAATAATTATCAAAGTAAGACATGAATGCCAAATTTGCAGTAGAGATAATGATGGAGTTTATATCACAGTCAATAGGCTGAGTGGTTAAAGGTCAGCCTGAAGCACAAGTGCCAGGTCTTTTGAAGGGGGAATGTCCATTCTGGCGTGCTGCGTTTCAAGAGACGCAGGAAGTTACAGGACAACTGGCTTAGAGCAGAAATGACGCTCCCTTCTCTGAGTCCACCTTAGAATGACCAAAAAGACGCATCCCTTTTTTTGCTACTTGGAATAAAACACCAAAAAAGGAGTAGATGCTTTCACTGAACAAAAACTATGCTCTCTGCTTCAGAAAAAAACACCCACTCGTTTACTTCTCAGGCCAGCAAAAATGTGGACCCTCAATCTACAGCTTGAGATGTTTTAACCACAGCTATGTCCTGAATTTTTAACTTCTGTTGTAATCAAAACCAGATTCCTATCAATGACACTATTACATACGAAGGGAATTGCATGAAGCAGCAGCAGTTTTGACTCTGATGAACTTTATGTCGAGGTGAATTTAGCTTTGTGATTCGTTGCTACTTCACACAGTACTTGGCTCATCAGGCACAGAGGAGCATACGGCTACAGAAGAGCTGTGACTACTTCTGTAGGAAACCTGTGGTCTACAGAAACGAGTAGACAATGCCTGTTCTGCCTACTGAGGAAATGTTTTCTGGAAGTGAACCACATGAGGTATTATTAACTACAATAAAAAGAATAATTTTTTTACAGCTTCTGGCATCTGACAAAATTGTTCCACATCTCTGCCACTGCCTTGTGCACAACTCTCCATTCTGTCATGACATAAATGTCAGTTGTCAGAATAAATACAGATACAAATACCAAATGTCTTGAAGCTTACTCACAAGAAGAATAAAAAGCAGTACCTGTAAAACACTCAAAGTACACCTGAGGTAAGAAGGTTTAAATAAGCATTTCTTTAAGCTACTTGCAATTGCCTTGGCCAGAGATGAGAAAGTTGAAAAAAAATATTTCTCAGACTGATGCTTCTGCTGCTCATGTAGTACTGTGCTCCTTTGCACTGGTAATTATTTTTGTGTTTTATGTACTGCAGAGACTAGAGAAAGCCCTCCCAGGCACCACATGGCTCCCTGGTTAGCACAGCCCCGTTTAACCCTCCTGCTCTGTACCAGTCACTGCTCCCGTCCCAGTTGCTGCGGGTATGAGCTGCTCCCGGGGAGGCGGGGGGCCCAGCAGGGACTGGGACAGCCCACCCAGCACATGCCGCAGCACTGGTAGCCTGATTTCGATGACACTCATCCTTAGCTCCCAAGCAGCCGTGCAGGGATGAGCAGTCAGCAGGGCAGCAGCTGCTCTCAGGCTGTGCTGAAGGCTGCATGTAGGGGAGCAGCAGCATCCCCCCAGCGTCCATGGACGTTGGCCTGCAAACAGCATCCTCCTGCAGAAACTAGCCGCTCATGGCTTGGATGGGTGTACGCTTCACTGGGCAAAAAACTGGCTGGATGGCCAAGCCCAGAGAGTTGTGGTGAATGGAGTCAAATTCCGCTGGTGGCCAGTCACGAGTGGTGTTCCTCAGGGCTCAGTTCTGGGGCCAGTCTTGTTTTATGTCTTTATCAATGATCAGGATGAGGGCATTGAGACTGAGATTGAGTTCTCCCTCAGGAAGTTTGCAGATGACACTATATTGGGTGGGAGTATTGATCTGCTCGAGAGTAGGAAGGCTCTGCAGAGGGATCTGGACAGGCTGGATCTCAAAGGGGAAAAAGGATTCTTGGCCACGAGCTGGTGGGGCTCATTGAGAGGGCTTTAAACCAGGTTCGAAGGGGGAAGGGGATATTGCCCAGCTCGCTAGGGATGAGCCTAGGCTTGGAGTGCCAAGGCCAGGGGTGAGATTGACAGCCCAGCTCAAGTGTGTTTACACCAATGCACGTAGCATGGGCAATAAACAGGAGGAGCT
>Ga0065711_1003181_pt1 | contig 32027 bp, 26 predicted proteins | sample Hoacrofraction12_FD_59098 | JGI IMG/M metagenome (GOLD analysis project Ga0065711, IMG submission 59098) | Hoatzin crop microbial communities from Cojedes, Venezuela - Epithelial fraction 12 v2 (version 2) | ecosystem: Host-associated > Birds > Digestive system > Esophagus > Crop | place... | reverse complement strand
TGCAACCTTTTCATCTAAGTCTTTGCAGCAGTTGCCGAAGTAATAGCGGCCTCCTATTTTTTCGGCTGGACGCAGGAAGTAGTTGTAGTAGGCTACCTCATTCAGAGGGTACTTTTTGTCGTAGCCAACCTTGCAATCGTCTAGAACTTCTCGGATAACACGACGAAGCTTTCCTGTGTGTCTGGAACCTTTCCAGTTACTAAATCTTTTCTTGATATCTTCCGTGCCTAAAAGATTTGATATCGCATCCCTGTCTGCTTCGCTTTTATACCAGCGCTCCGGCTCGGTATATATTTGTTTTAAATCAAGGTACTCATTGGGCCTTAAATAGTTGCTCTCGCCAACAATCAGCAACTTCTTATGTTCGTTGTGCTTTCGCCAGTAATGATCTCCAACAGCAGGTATAAGTAGGGGAAACCTTTCAAAGATTCCTTCTGGAACCAAGTCTTCACCGATCCCTGCATAGAACATAGACTTCGGTGGAGCGTCGTTTTTGCTCTTCCCATCGAAGTCTCTGGGATTGAACTTTATAATTTTTTCTTCGATAGTGTTCATACCGTAACAAATTTAGATATAAATATTCAACTCTGCAAAGATATTCCCAACCAACCTTAAATTAGAAGAACCTTAGACGAAATTACTTGAATTCAGGGCGAATTTACGAGGACGAGGTGACGGAAAACGGGGAAAAGTGACGAATAAAGTGACGAATAAAGTGACGAAATAGGGAGACCCTTACGAGCCTCCCTGAAATTACAACAGTTGTGCTAAACACACTTCTGTAACCGAGATACCTTCACAAGCCTCCCGGCGTCAATACACTCTGTGCAGATAACTGCACTCAAACAACATTTTGTTTAACAACAAAACTAACGGGTAACAACTCCCACTAGGGGCCTTGGAGCCTTACTGGCTCCGTTTTAGGCACCAGAGGTCGGGTCAGCGGCCTCTGGCGAAAATCACTGATTAGAAATCGATGGGATCGTCATCATCGGGGAGACTAGTAGAGCATACTGTTGCTACGATTTCCATAACATCGCACTTAGGTTCTGCATAGAGAGCCTTGGTGTCAAAATTGAGTTGCTGTTTTTTCATAATACGAAAATCAACGACTAACCTAAACCGCCCTGACTGCCACCGTCATCAAATTCCTTATGTCCGTCTGTGCTACTACAAAGAACGCTTTCAATAGCAAGATTGAAAGTCTCGCACTTGGGCTCTGCGTAGAGAGCCTTGGTGCCAAGGTTGAATTGTGTTTTGTTCATAATGTTGTGTTTAAATGTTGAGAATAAATAATTGTTGGAATTTCTGAATATGCAAAAGGGCGTCACGTCGTCCGTGGTGGACTTGTGACACCCTTTGTAGAGCTCGTTATTTTAGATGCGTAACTTACATAACTAGCTGACTGTGAACTAGTTATACCCCCCCCTATAGTGGTTGAGCAGTTTGTTGTTACGTTGAGTGTGTTCATCATTGTTGTTTTTCAGTTAGGCCATCTTTTGGCCGAACGGGTGCAAAGTTAGACAAAATTTTCGCGTACGCAAAGAAATATGTTGTTAAGTTTTACGCAATTTATTCACCCGTGTGCAAAACACCCCCTTTTCGCCCACCAAACCGCAAAAATCCTCTTTCGGTGTGCGAATCACCCCCTTTTTGCCCACGGAACTGTTGTGAAAATTAGAAGAACTTCTACCCCAATTTAGAAGAACTTTAGAAAAACTTACTTGAACTCAAGTCAAATTTACTTGAATTCAGGGCGAATTTACTTGAACTTTTACGTCATTTTAGAACGAAATATGTGTTTCAGGTGGTTCTGACGGTTATTTTGCTATGATTAAAATTACGAGAACTCAGGGCAAATTTACGAGAACTCAGAGCGAATTTACTTGAACGAAGTGACGGATAAAGTGACGGATAAGTGGTAGATAAATCAGGTGGTAAATAAATCGGAAAAGGTGGTAGATAAAGTGGTAGATAAAGTGGTAGATAAAGTGGTAGATAAATCGTTCCCAATCTGTTGAATGATGAGGTTTTTTCGCGATAAAATTCGTAGACTCTGGTTGCAAAATCGTATATTTACGGATAATTGTAGCAAACAGCACAAATCATTATGAAGAAATTTACAACCATCCTTACCCTTGCGGCATTAGCCCTTGCATCCCTAACCACCACATCCTTCGCTCAAACTACCAAGGAAGGCGACCTCGTATTCCAAGACTATTATCACGAAGGCGTCTGCATCGTAAGACAGACCATCAAAGGTGGTGCAATCCACGAAGGCAAGGCCTACGACGTCAACTACTACGGCCTCGCAGACAAGAACCACAACATCGTAGTCCCCGTCGTGTACATGAGCATTGAGAGTGTGTGGAAGAACAGGGCCCTTGTAGTGGATAAAGACTACAATAACGGCATCATCGACTTCAACAACAACGTAATCATCCCCTTTGAATACGACATCATCACAAGCACAAGCGACGGCAAGACGGTCGCAGCCTTCAAGCACAAGAAGTGGGCTATCTTCAGCAGCGAAACAGGCAAAAGAATCACCCCACACTTCTTCGATGACATCTCCATGCATTGGACAGAAGGTGGCCCTTATCACTTCAATGGCTTCGTAGACGGGCATTACTGTCCCGTAGCGATAAACTATAAGTGGGGCTACATCAACGAGCAGGGTGAAGTCGTTATCCCCATTGTCTTTGACGATGCTCATCTTTGCAACGATGATGGCAAGTACGAGGTTGAGTTCAATGGTAAGACCATGTATATTGAGTTTGAGAAAGAAGAGAAGTAACTATGAGTGAAACAGAACCTATAGACATCATTAAAGCCTTCGAGCAGCGTCACCCAAGCCCGGCAATGACAGCTTGGCGTGAGAGGTTCGAGAACAGGCAGCAAGACGCCTTGGACAAGGAGATAGCCTATCTTGCGTACTTTTCCTATCAGTTCTTTGAGTTGGAAGATAACACCTTGACCAAGAAGATGATGGCAGAGTTCAAGAGGGTCACAACGGCCGTTAAGTCGGCGTATGATGGGGGAGAGTATGATAAGGAGAGATGGGGAGATGGGGAAGATTCAGCGATTCACGCATGCGTCAAGGATGCGGATTTCCTCCTCGGGGTCATGGAGCCCTTCGTGGTGTATCACGGGGATGAGGTGATTGAGATATAAACAAAATAAAACTGAAAAAAGTTTTCACTGTGGTTGCAAAATCACCTTCCGCCAGATAATTGTGTAGAAACTTTTAAAACTAACAGATTTATGAAGGATTTTTCACTCGCACTTATCTTGGCACTTGCAAATTATGACAATGCATCTCAGGCTAATCAAGCAGACACTACGAAGGATGAAGATTACTATCTTGAGGGCCTTGGCGAAGTGAAACAGATTCTTAAGTGGGCTTCGCTCGCGGCGTAAAATTTTGAGTAAGAGTGCATTTTTGACGAAAAATTAACTAACTTTACCAGAAAATGAGTAGCCAACCACAAAGATGAATAAATTAGCGAAGCTTTATCAAATTCTGGAGAACTCTAAGGAATTAGGTCTAAAACTTAATGACGACGTTTTAAGGCAGACTAATGAATTAGAGGAAGAACTTATAAAAAAGGAAATTCTCCCTATTGTAAAGAACAACATTGAACCTGCCTTGAGGCCAGTTCGTCGTGATTTGGTCCTTGTGGTAGAGTATTCGCCTGACTCTCCCTTAAGGCTTAAATTGAGCCGAAAAGTAGACTTCGTGGATACTATCGAAGCTAAGGAAATTGAACCCGACCCGATAGTTGAGCACAAGGAAATAGGGAATGGTGGAAAGCACAATGTGATGCAACCTCGCACCACACTTCGAATAACATTACCCGATGGAAGAGTTATCAGTGAAAAAACGGCAGCGGCATCTTTGATTGAGTTCATTCGTTATGCTGGAGTGATGCGAGTTCGCTCATTAGGCCTTGCAGCAAACAAAGTCCCTCTTGTTTCTAATAGAAAGGATGCTAAATACGCAAGTCAGCAACACCCAGTTGAAGAAGGTTGGTTTGTGATGACAAATAGTAACACTAAAACAAAAAAGAACCAAATCGAAAGAATAGCTGAAGAATTGGGTCTGAAAGTAAAAGTTGAAATAATCTAGGTTTATGACAGAACAAAATAGCTTTATCACAAATGAACGTGAGTATGTGATGTCTAATGTAATCAACGGAATATTGCCAAAGTGCAGTGCCGTTGATATGTTGGTGGGGTATTTTTTCTTCTCTGGATATTCTGAACTTTGCGATAAATTAAGCAATAAGCATGTAAGGATTCTTGTGGGGATGGAGGTTGATATGCTGATTAGTGGTCAGGTCAATGAGATATATAGGCTTAATGATAGTCAACGTTCCAGACAGGAGATTCGTGACATTTATTATGAGAGTTTGCGCAAAGTAATAAATGATAGTAATTTTATGGATTCGGAAGAGAGTCAGCGTAAATTCAAAATGTTCGTTGATAAAATTCTAGATGGTACTCTTGAAATAAGAAAAACACTGGATCCATGCCATGCGAAGTTGTACCTTTTCCGATATTCAGATGAACTTAATGAAGGTGGAAATGACCCGGGAGCTGTTATTACGGGTTCAAGCAATTTGTCGTTTGAAGGACTATCAGGGAGGAGGGAAATTAATGTCCGCTTGAATGATAAGCAACATTTTGTCGATGGAGAGGAAATCTTTGAAGAGTTATGGCAGGATGCAATAGAAATCTCTGCAGAGGACAATTTTACCAAGGAAATAATAAAGAAGGTATGGATTAATCAAGATTTTAGTCCCTATCTCATGTACTTGCGTGTTCTTGATGAATATTTCAATGTGCCAGAGAAAGAGAATGTGCTGACCCCTTTTGATATAACAAATGGAAAGTTCCGCAATCTCAAATATCAAACAGATGCTATTACAATGGCGCTAAATACCATTGAGGAACACAATGGCGTTATTATTTCTGACGTGGTAGGCCTAGGTAAAAGTATAATTGCATCGACAATAGCCCGAAATCTTCGATTAAAAACGATTATTGTATCCCCTCCGCACCTTGTTCAGCAATGGAATGAATACAAGGATGAATTTGGTGTAACTGCAACTGTATTTAGCGGAGGTAAAATTACCCAAGCTTTGGAGCATTATTATAGCATTGCTCCAAACGAGCAAGTCTTAATTATTATTGATGAAGCCCATCGTTACCGTAACGAGTATACCGAAGATTATTCTTTGCTTCATGAACTTTGTTCTGGAAATAAGGTTGTATTGTTAACTGCTACGCCTTTTAATAATGACCCTAGTGACATCTATGCAATGATTAAATTGTTTCAGCTGCCAAATAGGTCGAGTTTGAATACAGTAGAGAATTTAGGATTCACTTTTAAGGAACTTATTAAACAATATTCTGAACTTAGGCAGGGGCAGAGAAATGGTACCGTTGATGAGACTGATGCTTCAAAAACTGTTGAATTAATATCAAAACAAATACGAAGCATTATTAATCCACTGATAATTCGTCGTTCTCGTCTTGACCTGGAAGCTATTCCTGCGTATAAAAAAGATTTGGAGAAGCAAGGAATAAAACCATTGATTCCAGAGGACCCTATTCTTTTGGATTACCCACTGGGTGATTTAAAGGACTTATATCTTAGTACATTGGAGAAAATTAATCCTTCCTGCGAGGATGAGGACGGTAAATCATATTTCCGTGCAACACGCTACACGCCTGTAAACTATGTCTTGCCGGATAAAGAAGAAGAGCTAGCAAAAATTCTAGAAGAAGAAACAGGTGTTGACTATTATCTCTTGATAGGTCGACAAGCCAATATCTCCAAATTCATGCGCCGAATGTTAGTGAGCCGCTTTGAGAGTTCTATAGAGGCTTTTAGGACTTCGCTTATATTCATGGAGAAGTATTCCCAGCACATGCTTGAATGGGTTAATAAGCGCAATAAAGTTCCCATCTATAAAAAGGGTAATCTTCCTTCAGTTAATGATTTTTATGAATCTTCTGAGGATGGAAATGCTGAAATAGAAGAAGCTTTCGAGAAATATGCTAATCGAGGTTTCTTCGAGATAGATTGTAAATATCTGAAGAAGGACGAATTTTTAGCAGATTTGCAATCGGATATTAATGTTCTTGAAGGTATACGTAAGGCATGGTTTGGTGAGGAGAATAAAATTAAGAGTGATCCAAAATTGGAATCGTTTAAAAAAATTGTTCGCCAACAAATTGAATCAGACCCTAAAAGGAAATTAGTAGTATTTACGGAGTTTGCTGATACTGCTAACTACCTTGGAGAAGCTCTGAAGGATGAGAAATATGGCGTATTTAAATATACGTCTGCTGATGCTAGCCATAACAATAAGAACACCATACGATTAAACTTTGATGCCGGAATTGAAAAAATCCTACAAAGAGACGACTATCATGTTCTCATAGCTACAGATGCTATTTCTGAGGGTTATAACCTACATCGTGCGGGTGCAATATTTAACTATGATATCCCGTATAATCCCACTCGAGTTATTCAGCGTATTGGTCGAATTAATCGTATAAATAAGAAAGTTTTCGATAAACTCTACATATACAACTATTTCCCAACAGATGTCGGCGAAAGCGAAACACGCGTAAAAGAAATATCTACCCTGAAAATGGCTATGATTCATGCCATTCTCGGAGAAGACACGAAGGCACTTACGAGTGAGGAACAATTACAAAGTTTCTTTGCTGAACAGTATAGAAAGCAAATGGGCAAAAGTGAGGCGGAGTCCTGGTATACTAGATTCAAACGTCAATTGGACGAGGCAAAATCTACAGATGCATACAAGGAAGCGATGAAGATTCCTCATAGGTCGCGCGTAGGTCGCAATGTCGTAAAAACAAGGTCTGGTGTAATCCTTTTCGGAAAGAAGGGCAACGATTTTATTTTCAAGATTAGCCAAAATGCTGACTCTGAACCAGAAATGCTTCCAGCCGAAGATGCCCTAGAATTGTTTAAAGCTGAGGTGGACGAACAATCTGCACCACTTTCGGATAACTTTGAACCTACATATCAGAAATTGAAGCAAAGTCTTTTCGAACGAGATGTTGAAACTGCAAATGAGAAAGAGCGACGCACAGCTTACGAAAAGATTAATCTTATATCTGAGAGAGATATCGTCGATAATGACTACATGAAAGACCTAATGTGCGTTCTGGAAAATGATGCGCTTTCGGGTTATGAATTGCGGTTAATCAATAAATTACGCCCTAATGAATACGCAAAACTACCGCAATACATTCATGCGAATTATTTGAAGCGTATTCTTCATACAGCAAATGAAGTTGATAAGGGAGAAGAGACTTTGATATTATCAGAAGAATTACAATAGAAAAAGAATTACAATAGGAAAAAAACTTAGTATTATGGATTTTACAAAAGCATACGACAGAGCATATTTTTTAAATTTTTTGCGCAATAATTTCCTGCCCGAAGATTTTAAAGAAGATACTAGAAAGGTTGTTTTTAATGGCAACCTAAAATATGTAAGTGAAGTTACGAAGCTGGGAACTAGCCGAGTATTAGGTACATCTGTTTATGAGATTAAACATCTAGGTAAAAAAGACCCACGTGTAAGTATATCGCGTGAAACTTTTAATATCCTAAGGCAACAAAGCCAAAGTCGCGCCTTGGTGCTTTTTGTTCCGGTGGACGATAGCTCCAATTATCGTTTTTCGCTGATTACCATGACTTTTAAGGATGATGATAAGGGCAATGTAAGCACTGATATTTCTAATCCTCGTCGTTATTCGTATAAGTTAGGTGAAGCCCTTGCACAAAGTGGATCTCATACGCCAAAGCAATTTTTGGAGAAGGGTGGACGTGTTGCTAATTTTAAAGATTTACAAGAGCGTTTCTCTGTAGAAATACTGACTAAGGCCTTTTACGACCAGCTTTCCGATTGGTATGCATGGGCATTACAAGTTGTTAAATTCCCTAAAAAGTTCGAAAGTGTTGAAGAAGAGGAGCGCTTTAATAAGGAAGCTATGATAAGACTTATTACAAGACTTATCTTTGTATGGTTCATTAAACAGAAAGAGCTTGTACCTGATGAGTTTTTTGACCTGAATTATATCAAAGATTATCTCTTAAAAGAAATAGATGTAGACCATGATAGTGTCCTGTCAAAAAAGAGCCATTACTATAAAGCCATACTGCAAAATCTCTTTTTTGCCATGCTGAATTGCCCTATCACCACCGACGAAGACAAAAATAAAATTATTAGAAGGTTCAAAACAGATACTCAGTATTACATCAATAATGATTATAATAATAAGGGGGTAATGCGTTATAAAAAATTTTTTAAAGACGCGAATTTGTTTCTGGAACTTGCAAATAAAAAGGTGCCTTTCTTGAATGGTGGGCTATTTGAATGTCTTGATGGAGAAAACTCCTATGTTGATTTCTTTACAGAAAGGACAATGTTCGAGTCCAAGCTGGCCATTCCCGACTTTCTTTTCTTTGGAGAAACTGTCGGGCGTGGTCTTGACCTTACGGACTTCTACGGAAAAGAAAAGAAATCAAAAAGTAGTGTTGATGTCTCTGGACTTGTTGATATTCTGAACCAATATAATTTTACTATTGAAGAGAACACTCCCATTGATCAGGAAGTATCTCTAGACCCCGAACTTCTAGGTAAGGTCTTTGAAAATCTGCTCGCTAGTTTCAACCCTGAAACACAGAGTCAAGCTCGCAAGAATACAGGCTCATACTACACCCCACGTGAAATCGTTAAATATATGGTGGATGAAAGTCTTGTTGCCTATCTCAAACAAACAGTGGATGAAGATTTAGAGCCAGAGTATAGAAGGTTGTTAAGTTATACGGAACAAGATGCGAATTTGTCTGAAGAACAAAAGAACAAGATTATGCAAGCTCTATATGATTGCAAGATTCTTGACCCCGCATGCGGCTCTGGTGCATTTCCGATGGGATGTCTGCAACAAATGGTTCATGTACTTACAGAAATCGACCCTGATAATAAAGTCTGGAAAGATATACTTTTAAAGAAGGCATTGGAAGAAATTGATGCTGCACAGACGAATGAAGATAAGACGGAAAGAGAAAAGGCCTTAGCTAATATAGAAAATAGTTTCAATGAGAATAATGTTTATCCCGACTATGCTCGCAAACTATATTTGATTGAACATTGCATCTATGGCGTTGATATTCAATGTATTGCCATACAAATCTCAAAACTGCGTTTCTTTATTTCCCTTGTGGTAGATGAAAAAACAAATTCAGACCCTTTTGATAATTTTGGAGTGCGTCCATTGCCTAACCTTGAAGCGAAATTTGTGGCGGCCAATACGCTTGTAGGATTAAACAAGCATTATGGCACAATAAAATCAACTCGCTCTTATGAGGTTGAGACGCAATTGAAACAAGTGAACCACAAGATTTTTAATGTTCGTGATCGTTGGGAAAAATTACGCTTAAAAAAACAAGTGGTTAGACTTCGTCAAGAACTGGCGAAAGAGATGGTAACCACCGGCTTTTTACCAGACCAAGATGCTTTGATGTTAGCATCATGGGATATGTTTAACCAGAATACATCCTCTAGTTTTTTCGATTCCGACTGTATGTTTGGCGTCGACAGTGGGTTTGATATTGTAATTGGAAATCCACCATATATCAATACAGAGCTTATTCCAAAGAATGATAAAGAGTTATATCAGAAAAATTATTCTTGTTTCTACAAACGAGCCGATATTTTTGCTGTCTTCATTGAGTTGGCCTTAAACACATTGTCTAAAAATGGTGCAGCAGTAACTTTTATAGTACCTTCCGTAGTACATTCTAATCTTTCATATAAGAAACTTCGAGAACTTATCCTTAATAATAGATGGTTGAGAGAAGTATGTTATACTGGTGGAAATGTGTTTAAAGCAACAGTTGATACGACTATTTTATTCCTAAAGAAGGGAAACAATAAAAATATTATTCTTAAAAATGCTGTCAATTTTGAAGAGCCAATTAGCCAAATAGTGCCTAATGATTATTTTTCAAAATTTAATAACATTATTAGCACGAGTGATGGCACGACACAAGGTATCTATAATAAGTTGATGAATGTGAATTTGCCGATACTTGAAAACGGATACACTGTTTTTCAAGGAATTGTAACGGGAAACAATAATGCTTTTATTTTTGAGAGTGAAAGTGATGCAATCTCAAAAGGGGTAGATAAGACTCTGCTTCACCCTTTATGTCATGGCAGAGATATTGACAAGTTTGTTGTAAAGAATAGAGAAAGACGAATTTTATATGTTAATTCTGATATTGATATCACCCAATATCCATCTACGCAAGAATGGCTTTTGAAGTTCAAAGATAAACTTAACGAAAGAAGAGAAGTAAAAAGAAATGTTATTAAATGGTATTCTCTCCAATGGCCTCGTGTAAAGTCTGAATTAGACTTAAAGGAAAAGATTTTGATGCAAAATACCCGTAATGAATCATTAAAGACGAGGATAGTGGCTACATTGGATGATTGTGGTTGCTATGCATCTCAGGGAGTTAATTTTATTATACCACAATCACCCACATACAACCTGCATTATTTGCTTGGTGTTTTAAATTCAACAGTGATAAATTATCTGTTTCGAACAAAGTTTTTAAATCTTGCTATTAAAGCAGAATACTTGAAACAAATTCATATACCAGTTCCTTCAAAAGATAAGGAACAATTGATTTCTAATCTTGTAGATAAAATCTTAACCGCGAAATTAGAGGCCCCAGATGCTAATACAACAAGGGAAGAGCAGGAAATAGATAAACTCGTTTATCATCTCTATGGACTTAGCTACGATGAGGTCCTTATTGTTGATCCAGAAGCTCCAATTTCCCGTGAGGAATACGAGAGCATATAGAGACATACCGACTATTTCTTCGGATAAATTTAAGCGGGATAAAGATTTTGCTTTCTCCCGCTTAAATTAACGTCTTTTTTCTGTATTACCATAATAGCCATTCCCCACTAATTAATAATGAAAATCACATCCGAAAGGGCAGTGTATTCTCTTCCTCCGAATGTGAACTTCACTTTCTTCAATGTTCTATCATTGAAATTATCCAGGTATTCCTTAACCTTGGGCTCAATGATGTCAAATTCACGTTTCATCTTCCACGATTCATCCAGGTCTTCGCGGTTGACCATTATCAAGAACAATCGGTTCTCGGCTCCAAAACGCATTGCTCCCTGATTCTCGTAGAGCCACTTTAGCAGTTCCCCGGGGTTGCGCATGGCATCATCAACTACTTTCTGGCGGTTGGCGTGATATTGTGAGAGAATATCGTCTTTGTGGTTGATTTTTAGCCTTTCGAGTATCTGATACTGCACAAGTGCATCGTTTCCCTTGCTAAATGATATGCCGTTTTCTTTGGCTTGTTGTTTGAGCCAAGACAACTCGCTTTTGTTGTACGCTGCCTTTAACTTGCTCTGTAACAACTCTTTAGGGAAGAATGTCACTTTAAGGTCAATAGGGTAGTCCTTAAGGAAGAAGTCGACGCTCTTTATCTCGCCGACAGCTGAAATGACGTTCGAGTGCTTCTTGAACAAAGACTCTATCAAATAGGAAGTCCAGTTGTTGAACCAACTCAGTTGGACGTATTTCCAGGCGTTATTGGCGATGTCATTGCTCTTGCTGAGCAGCACCTCGTAATCGCTGATTGTCTTCACATAGTGAGATACCATGTACCTGTCGAGCGAGTTCGTTTGGTCTCCGCCCCAATGGTACTCTTGAATGTTGTATAAATCCGTCTTTAATTTAGTCTCGTTCACTCCGAGAGTTTTATAGAGTTCGTTGTCGGTATCGCACAGGAAGTCATTGAGCCATTGAGTGGCTTCCGGTTTCTTTTCCAACAACTCAAAAAGTTCACGCTTCTTCTCCTTCGCACCTTTTGCCGACAATGTCAGCTCGTGTTTGTCGAGGAATCTCGCCAATTGCTTGCCCCTGCATATTGCTCTTGTCTTAAGCCACAGAAGACCATTTGCATCGTTGTTGAAACGATACATCTCTTGCTTGCTGAAAGCAATGCTCCATCTTTCAAAATTGGTCATATTAGTTTTATTTATCAGTACAAATTAACAACACTTCACTGCTACCTGCGACGCTACCTTTGCCGCCTCTCGACGCGCTATATTTCTTCTGTTTAATCTCAACGTTTTTGTGCGGAGATATGAGGGAAACCATCGTGTCAATATCTGGATAGCTCCTGTCATTATAGCTCAATATCCAACATGGGATTTGTTGAGAAAGGTGGAACATCTTCTTGAAACTATCCAATGCTTCGTTCTTCTTGTCAAAACCACTAAAGCGCTTAGGCTCATAGCGATGGGTTCCGTTCACAAAGTCCTTGTCCTTCCAGTATTCGACGAAAGTCTCTAGCAAATGGTAGAACGACTGATAGTCGGCGTGGCTATTGCAATAGGGCGGGTCAAAATAAACCACATCTACACCACTCAGTTTGGGTAACAAATCGAGGATGTTCTCGTTAAAACTCTTATTCTGCTTGTGGTTGTCAAACACTGCGGCATTGTATTCGGGGACAAGTGAAAGGAACAAGTTCTTAAGAGGCCTAATTAGGCTTCGATTGCGCTGAACTCGCTTGGGGTCAGCGGCGTATGCGAGGGCTTGGGTGTGGGCGAAATGGCCCATAGTGACCTTACGTGTCATGCTTCGGCACATTATTGCCAGGGCCAACGACTCTTTAATAGGGTTGTTCAGCTTGCTCACATTGCTTCTAAAAGAATCAGCGAAGCTGGCATCTTCATGTGTAAAGAAGATGCCGGCAAAGACCTTGTCCATTAGGTCGTAGTACTCGGGATTGCTGTTCTCGGAAAGAAGAATGCCTAAATCGTCTTTACTTAGTTTTGTGGAACTGTTCTCGATGAGAGCCTGGCCTATTTTGTTGTTGAAGTTCAGGAAGTCGTTTGTGAGCGTGGTCTTGCCCATTTGTTTTATGGTGTAGGCCACAGACTGAGACCCGCCAAACGCGTCAAGTACAACCTCTGCATTTTGCGGAATATTTTCGGCTATCCAGGCTCGATGAATGTATTTGGCGCCCAAATACTGAGGCTCTGGAAATTTGTAGCCGAAGTAGTCTTCAGAAAAAAGCCATTCCATAATGCAAAAATAAGTATTTTGTCTATTCTTGCCAAATTTTTAGGAATGGCTTTTCGTTGATAGCGTGATATTCAATCTCTCTCCAAAAACCCATCCACCGACTTCTCCTTAATGTCCTTTATTGCATCTTCATATTCCTTTGGATATCTGAGGACTGATGTGTACCAAGTGTCGTCAATAAGAACTTCCTTTTGGTAGTATAGTAGTCCATCTGCCGTTGTGCCTGAACTTGTGTATGAGTTGCCCACAATGTTGCGATAGATGGATGTTGAATCTTGTGCTGCACGGTCTTCGGCCTTGTCATTGAAGATATTGAGGCAACCATACGCCGTGAGGGAAACATCTCCCCAAATAAACTCTCTGCCGTCACCGTTTTCCGGTGGGGGAGTCATCTCGAAGCACTTGGGGTATTTGAGCTTGAAGCCGAAGCGCTCGTTGGTGTAGGTGGCAAAGCCGCTTTCTTCTACTGCCTTCTGAAGACCGGCAGGGGAGAGGTCTGTGCTTTGCTTGGTTCGTGTCTTGCAACCCGTGGCGATGGTTAGGAGGGCGATTGTTGCGATGGCAATGGCTGTAATGGTTGTGGCTGCCATCTTAATGAAATAATTTCTCATCCTGTATCTGTAGTCTTAAGTGGTTTTCTTCGTTCCAATTATCGTACCCGTCGATATCCATGTATTCGGGCATGATGGGTTCACCGAACATGCAGCCCATGTCTGCGAGGACCTTGTTTTGGTCGGCTCCGAAGCCGCATCCGTAGCCGAGGTCGAATGCGTAGTTGCCCCAGCCGCTGCCATCCATGAGGTCCTTCTCGTCAATCATCGAGTAGAGGCTGCATCTGTCAAAGAAGTCCATGGTGGAGTCGTTGAAGTCCTCATCTTCGATGGGGTAGAGGGCCATGTTGCCGTTGCCGTAGCCGCGGCCGTTGTAGGATCCTGCTCCGTTGCCCTTGTAGCCCATTCTCCAAGCCCTGGGGCGACCCTTTTCTGTGATGGCCATGGCGCCTGACCCGTCTCCCAGGACGGGGATGGGGTGGTTGATTATGATTGCCATATTGCAACACCCTCCAAGGACTTGATGCACTCCTCTGTGCATGCGTGAATCTCTGTAATCTCCGATACGATGATGCTGTGCTCGAAGATGCTGAACTTGCATTCGTCGGGGCACTTGACCCCGTCGCGTGCCATCTGACTGAGAGTGGTTGCGCCTGCCCAAAACCAAAGGCGACGTACATCGATAAGTTCTGCGAGGGATACGTTCTCCTGAACGTCGAACTCGTTGAGTGTGCCAAAGAAGACTCCTGCGTGTGCGCAACGAATGATTACGCGCTTTCCGATAAGTTTGTTAATTGCTTTCATGCTGTATTCTTTTCCTGTTTTGCTATAAATATCCAGTTGGGGTGGGTTTTGCAACCAGCATTGTAAATTTTTTTGCTTTGGTTGCAAAAAGGCCGTTTTCTGTATATTTAAGGTATGACAAAGGAACAAATACTACGAAAACTTAATCGCAGGATTGATGCGTACAACAAGGTCGGATGGCATAAGGGCTATGAATGGCTCGGGTTCGATGAGGAGACGGGGGAGTTGTACGGCGAATTTACTCCAAAGTGGCCAAGCGATAAGCCATTGGAGTTTACATGGTATAGTATAAAAACAATCTTCTTTGATGGTTGGCTCAAAGAAGATTATGAAAAGATTTGTGCCTTGGTGGATGCCTATTCCGATTGAAGGATTTCCCAATGGCCATTTTTGTCTGAACCGACACGTTGGAGTAGCCCTTTCTCTTTTAAGGTAGTCACATTGACTCTAACAGTTTCCCTTGTCTTGCCAATGGCTATAGCTAGTTCATCGTATGTAATCTTGTTGTTGCCTGCTATTCGCTTGAGTATTTCCATTTGAGTCTTGTTTACAGGCAGATTTACAGGCAGATTTACAGGCAGATTTACAGGCAGATTTACAGTCCGATTTTTCTCTTTTGTCTGGTTGTCATCGTACAAATCCTCGGGACCTGCAATCGGGATAACTGCCTCAAACACAGTGAGTTTGTCTACGTTAAATATTGGCTCAGGATTATTGTTTGCTTTCAGTAAATCCTTTATGTTCTGTATGCCGTGGTTGAATTGGTTGACATAGCCTAGAACCTTCAATGCTCCTGCTACAATAGGGTTTCGATAATCATTAACATTGGGGAAGTTATCGGGCCTAGCCTTGCCGTACAGTCCTCCGGGATTCATGACTTCTATCCTATCATTGAAGCTATAGAATCTGGTTGGCATGTTGGACTGGTAGTCGCGGTGCATGCAGGCATTGTAGATTAATTCTCGAAGTGCTCCTTCGGGATAGTTAATCATTTGCTCTTCGCGCATGGCACTTACAAATACCGGCCTTGTCTTGGACACGCCATATTCTATAAAGTTCTCTATCTTGTTGAGAGAGACGGCTAAGCACTCCTTGAATGCTCTTTCTTCCACAATCCTATCTCCCTTGCTTTTTCCTCCGAAGCGTCCGTACTGGACGTATGCACCATAAAGGAACTGGGTGGGATTTTTTCCAAATAGGATAAGTCCAGCGTAGGTTGGGCAGTCGTATTGCAGGTCATATAGACCTAATGATGCCATTTTATGTTTGATGTCTCTCTTGTCAGATGCAAGTATTTCTGGGTCAATTGCTTGAGGAAGATAGTCTGACTCTATTTTGTCTAGGAGTAGGTCGTCTACAGTTGCTCTGAAGCATGGCGAAGCATCAAAGCTTGCCATATTTGCGATACGTTTTTCTGTCAAAATCCTTATCTCATCCTCTGATGCCAGGTCACGTCGAGGACCAACCCTTACGAAAACCCTGCCTCTGTACCTAACAGGAGTGGTAAACGAAGGCCTAACCTCTACTGAAAGTAAATCTCCGCCTTCGAATGTGTATTTCTCAACATTCATAATAGGCAGAGGGAGAATGTTACCATCGGAACGGATAGAAGCAATCTTTTTGAGCAGGTCGTCTGTAACTTTAAGACCAGACAGATTACCTTGATTATCTGCTCCAATGAATAGATATCCATTCTGCCGTGAGTCGGGTAGATCATTAGCGAAAGCACAGATGGCTTCCTGGAATTTATCCATGTCATTCGTGCTTACAGTTCGTTCTGCACGATACGATTCTGTGTCGTGCAATAGCTCAAGGACTTCGTCTTTAGTTAACATGCTTCAAAAATACAAAATAAATCACAATGATGCATATCTAAAGCATCTCAATAATTAACCCATTCACAGGATAGAAGACGAGCCTTTGGCGGACCTTGCGGCCACTTAGGGTGATGGCGGTGGTGTAGCAGTCGAACTGCCCCTTGTACTTGCCGGCGTAATGCTCGCTTTCGGGGTTGGACAGCTGGTCTTCGGTGCCAGGGAAGGTCTTGAAGTCTATCAGAACCATACCTTCAGGCGTGTCGTAGATGTAGTCCATCGAGCCTGTTACGAACTGGCCGTTCTTGGCATACTTGAAGGGGAGTTCGTGATAGGTGGTTGTAGGTTCTTTGAAGGTCTTGTTCAGATACTCTGTAAGCTTATCCCATGCAGCAACTACATCCTCTGCAGGAATCTTGTTGGCGTAGCCTTCAGCATCGATAACCCTTTGGGCAAAGGTCTGCCTGTCTTCGGGCTTGCATGCCTCCAGACCGCAGAATACATTGTGGATGCAGGTGCCGGCATCGGCCATGTCCTTGATGCCACCAAGGTGGATGGTGCGGCCAAGGTGCTCCAGAACCTTTATTTCACCAGATATCGGTTTGTTGTCTTCACCCATTATTGAACTAGGAGAGATGTCGCGAAGAGGGTAGTGGGCGTTGCTATTGTCTGTGGTATTGACCCTATAGTCTATTGTCTTGCCTTCTTGCGGGGCTCCACCATAGTAGTAAGCCTCTTCTATTTCCGGAATCTCATCAGTGAACTTCATACCGCAGCCAAAATAGTCGGGGCCATCCTGGACAGTGGTTCCCATAGACTTAAACCATCTAAGGAAGGACGATTTGGACTTGTTGCTTTCTTTCTCTGCAAGAATCAGAGTGTCTTTGGCACGTGTAACTCCCACATATAGAAGCCTTTTGCCTTCTTCCAAAGCGTCGTCATGTGCTTTCTTGTGTCGAGGGTCTGCTTCTATAATAGGCATAAGGCTATCATCAATCTTCTTCTTGGTTCCAAATATCCAAGGTCTAAGAGAGATGATCATCTCTGGATAGAGGTCGTCAACGCTGGGGCCATGCCCATCAGGGTGGAATGCTGAGACGCCAAAATACTCATATCTATCAACTTTGCTCTGGGGGTCATTGGATAGAGAAAGGAGAATAACATACTTCCATTCAAGCCCCTTGGCTCCGTGGTATGTGCTTAATGTCACCCCATCAACGGATGAGTTGCCAAGATTGTTGGAATCAGCTGCGTATGACATGAATCCTGTAACGGTGGCAGGGATTAGCATGGTTTGACAATGTTGTTCATACTCGCCGGCCAGCGCAATCAGAGACTCAAAGATGTTAATGCTATTGCTGGAAGCGCTCCACTTGCGGGATTCATTATACAAATCCATCTCTACAATAATGCTTTCAATCATGGCGCGGATAGGCTGATTCTTGAAAGAGTCCCTCTTCTCTAGGAAATGTTTGATTAGGGGATTGTCGGAAAGGAAGTCGGATTTATTCGTTTCCAGTTTCTTGTCGATAATGGAGCCAATATTAGCCCCCTTGCGTGTAATATAGTCTATCTGTGCCCTTGCAAGAGAATCTTCCTTGTCTACCATAAGGGATAGTAGTGAGAACAGAAGTACCTTTTCCCTAGGCGCATCTGCTGAGTTCTCCTCGATATTTACTGGAATATCATATTGCGAAAGTAAGTCTATGAACGGAGGTAGTTCATTGTTGTTTCGTGCTAGAATAGCAATGTCTTTTGGCTCTACTCCTGATTTGACCAGCTCGCATACTCCATCTGCTACTATTTCATTGTAAGCTTCAGAAGGCACCTTCCATAACTTGAGAGCACCTTTATCTGTCTTATGCTGCTTTAACGCTACCTTATCCTCTTTTAGTGTGTTCGAAAAAGCGGGAACAAATATCTTGTTGGTTAAATCAACAATGGCCTTACTGCTACGGTAGCTGGTATCCAATGTTTGAGAAGCACATTTCTTATTCTTAAGATTTTCAATCTGGCCAGCGACTGCTGAGGTTAATTCAGTGTCGGAACCTCTAAAACCGTAGATTGCCTGTTTTGCATCTCCCACCCAAAAACTTCCACCTTCCATCAGGTCGGAAAGCTTGTCGAATATCTTTACCTGAACAGGAGATGAATCCTGGAACTCATCTACGAACAGATATTTGTAGCTTGCTTTTATATCCTCTTTAACCTCCTGTTTGTCAAGCAATTCCAGGAAGAACTGTTCCATATCGTTGAAGTCGATAAGGCGGTTCTTTTTCTTGTATTCTGAGTATTCATATTTCCACTTATCGGCCATGTCAAAGACCTTGTTGATGTAGGCGTTAAGCCTTTCTTGCACCTCATTTGTCTTGAATAGATTGCCTAAGGAAATTGCCAGGTCGCGTGCGGTAGTGCATTGCTTAATTATTTTTGCGGGACCACTGCAGAGCCCAGCAAGTGTTTGGTAATCAGAGATTGTTAACCTTTTAAGCCTGCCTTGCAGGTCCTTAATGCTGTCGATTCGGCCAAGAGTGGCTTGACTTTGTGTGTCGGCTTCATTTGCCGTCAGTAGTTCGGCTAAAGTTTGTTTGCAAATTCCCTCGGAAGGTAGATGGAAAACACCAGGGCAAAGTTTGTTCACAAAGTCCAATGAATATGACCTGCTATTGGTGAAGTCCTTGACATCGAACTGTGTGGATTTATCTACTATATCCTTTAAGTGCCTCTTCCAGAAATCCCTATCAGGCTCCATGTATGGTCCGTTTTGGGTGGAAACATTGAAGAAGTCCCTAAATTCATAGAAGAATTGTATGTCTTCGCGGCTTGCCATTTCGGCAATTGATTGCTCCTTGTATAACTCTACATCCTCATCCTGAAGTTCTCGAAGATTAGGACTTATTCCAAGGTAATACCAATATTTGCTAATGAAGTTATAGGCCACCGAATGGACTGTGCCGATGCGGGCTAGGTCGAGTTTGGAGGCTTCCTCTATCATGCCCTGTTCGTAAAGAACCTCTTTGGCTCTTTCCATAATCTCCGCCGCTGCCTTGCGGGTAAATGTGGTAAGGATTACCTCTTCAGGCTTAACCTTGTGTTTGGAAATGAGGTCGGCGAGTATATGGGTAAGTTTATAGGTTTTGCCGCTACCGGCTCCTGCACTTATGTATGTGATTCTTTCCATTATCCTTTAAAAAGTTGAATGTTGCTAAATATGTTCGAAGATTTTGTGAATCCTTCCTCATCGGTACCCTCAATAGGTAGGGGGAAGAGGTTTTTGGATTCCATATCTTTAGCATAGTCGACACCCTCTACATCCATCCCTTCGGCCTGCTCTATCTTGCCGACTTCAATCTGTTCCTTTCGGTAGAGATAGGAGTTCTTAATCTGCGTGAAAAGGTCTTTGCCCGCATTTGAACCACCTTCTTCAATCTTTACTACATTGAATTGGGGGCCTTTGAACTCGTGGGTTGAGTATAGTCTCGCTTGGGGCATAAGGAAGTAGGCAACGGCGGCAACTGGTCGCCTGTCTTCGTCTTGTACCATCTTTGAATACAAAGCGAGCTGCGAGGATGTGTTTGATTCGAGCAGTCCATTGTAATATTTCTTGCTACTTGTCCACTTGAAGTCGAATATGTACTCGTTGCCTTGCTTGTCTTCGAGGTTCATGTCAATGAAACCGGCAAGGGCTACATCCTTTGTCAAGCCGTCTTTGTCAAAGATGCGACGCTCACATTTCTTGACTTTAAGTTCGTTCGCCTTGAGAATCTCATTAAGAACTTCGATACACCTTTTGACATCAATATAAAGTCCTGCTAATTGTACCTTATTTTCATTGAGAAGAAGAATCTGGCCTTTTTTAAGGACGGCTTTATTGAAGGCATCGTCATATTTGTCGATATCAAAATTGCCGGATTCAAACATTGTGGCCATGATTTCGTGGGCAACATCACCGCTGGTTCTTTTGATGTCCTGCATTGATGCAAGTCCGGAACCAGTTATCCCTGCAATATCCTCCACTACATAGTCAAAGGGATAGTCTATTAATTTGCTTAACGAAGTAGGGCTCTGGTGGTCTGGCCATTTTATCAGGTCGGGACGAGATATCTGCACGAACTGGTTGGCTCCCAATTGATTATCTACGGCATCGCGCTCGTTGTAAACTCCTTCATCCAACTCTGGAGATTCGGTAATGGCGGATAGGTCTTTGAATCTCTGCTTTAGCATGATGAGCAGGGGATTGCTGTTCTGCTTCTCACCAGCATTGTATTCGTAAGACACTAAGGTTACAGCATCACTGAATGTGAATGGCATATTGGCAGCTTCTTGTCTGTGAAGATGCTCGTTTGTGTCTGACCATATCGACTCTCCGAGGAAATCTTTTTCGGCTTTGGTGAGGAAGGAGTAGGTGGGGGAGGCTGCGCTATCTCCTACAAAGTCGCAGATGATGGTTTTGGGAGAAACAGCTGCGAAATCGGAAGCGTTGCCGACTACGCACCTACCACCGACCTGTGCGGGATGTAGAGGCATGTCCGATGTGGAGTATATGGTTCCTAGCCACCCCGTTATTGTGGCGATTTCAACCTCGTCTGCGGCTTCGTCTTCCAGCAGCATTAGAATAACCTCGGCCTGGCTTGCGACCTGCCTGAGTTGGCTAACTGTAACATCGTCTTCATTCACTGCGGCCACCCTGTTGCACCAATTGGCTAGAGCCTTTATGAAGTCCTGAATCTTCCCCTTATTTGCGGTGGTAGATTGAAGACTGCTCGGCACATCGGTGCTGGGAAGAAATGTTTGTGCGGCTTTCTTGTCATCTTTGTCCTCAATCTCGTTTAGAATCTTGCGTATCGTATCATTGTAATACCCGCCGCTGCTGGTGATGGCGTTGGCTAGTCTGTAGCGTATCCCCGCCTTAATGGGGCTGATGGGAAGATATAGCCAGTCAAGCAAGGTGTATACATTGAGTGGCTTCTTGAACAGGGAGATGCCTAGCATCAGCATCTGCGCTATCTGGGGAGTGCCGCCGCTTGCAACGGACCCGCTGGTCGGTTTCCCTGCAAGATATTGGTAGTTGTCATAGACCTTGTTGTCGGGTATTACCCAAACATCATATTTGGCGTCTTTGCTGATTGTCAGGTAGTTGATGGCGTCCCTTTTTGTCTTGAAGTTCAGGATATTGAAGGAAGCGTCTTTCGTTAGAGGCCCCTGAATGTCCTTGCCGGTCATTAGTTCCCTGATTTTCGCCAGATTGGTGTTGGTCTCTTTGGCTGGCTCAATCCGCTTTATCTCTATGCCTCTAGCCTTTAGGGCATTCAGCAGATTGCGCTCTAATGGGTGTAGGTATTCTATGTTGTTGGGCGTTAAAATCTGCATTTTTGGAGGAAGAGAACACCCCTTCTGAATATTGGCAGTGAGCTCTTTGATGCTTTCTCCAAAAGATGGAAATCCCTTGAATTCGGGTTCTATTGAGGCCAGAAGTTTCAGCCTGTCGCTTGGCTGTGGCTTGCTTGCATTCCAATCTGCGGCAACCAGAAGGTCTCTCCATTTCAGGCATTCTATGGCTGTGCCAAATCCGTCGGTCTCAAAGGATTTAGCCAAAGGGGCATTAGGATTGGCCTCAAAGTGGTGCTTTAGAAGGCTGTAATATTTGGCGGGCCTGTTTAGCCCCTGGTCATTTGTCTCGGGAAGTCCGGCATGTAGGCGTAGCAAGGAGCAAAGTCCAGATGTGTTGACATACTGCGTATCAAACTGAACTTGCCCGTCCTTCAAGCCGGTGTAGATGAACCCTGAGTATTCGGGGGAGTAGTAAAGTATCATGTTTATATGGTTGTGGTCTTACTATTTTTTAAAACGAATGGTCATTGTTATAACATTGTCATATCCCTTAATCGCATAGATGTCTTGGAAGGCAAGTGGCGTTTCTCGCAATGCGTAGAATGGATAGCAGATGCGAGCCTCGGTAATTTCCTGCAATCCCATTAATTCGTTCCAACTCCTTTCCTCATCTGGGTAGTCTGGATGTCTTGGATATAGTAGGTCTTCGAGCGTGTCATGCTCTATCACTTTCTCAGTTACACCTCCCATATACTCTCCGAAAGATGCACAATCGCCGACATTATTGAGGGGATTTTTATATATTATGAGGCACAAATCCCGAAAAGTCTTAATATCGATAGGGTGCGAATAACCAAATGTATAGTTGCGGTCGATTTTTGCCCATTTGGCACAAGCGGTAAACCAGTCTCTTTTCTTGCCTGGTTCTTTGCTCCTTAACTCCAGAGCCCTCATATAATCATCGTATAGTTTCTTTGTAGCTTTGATGATATCCTTATTGGCCTTGATTATCTTTGACCTGCTGATAGGCTCCTCATCTAGGCGCCGCACGCGTTCATAGCGGAGATGTTCTTCTCTGGCTTTCTTCCAATCGGAGAAGGAATAGATGTCCCGTTCAAGTATAAGCATCTCGTCCAGTATTTCATCCATGGTGAGACTCTTGACATATTCCTCTAAGCCTTTGAAATCTCTAGTACGATAGTATTCCTTCTCCAACTTTTGGAGTTTGTCCATCCTGGCCTTGTCTATGGTAGGTTTTTCCATTGCGTGTATATTATATGGTTTTAATTTTACTTGTCTGAGCTATTGCTGCTATCAAGGATATTTATGATTTTTTCATATTCCTTAATTGCGAAGATGTCTTCGAATGTTAGCATAACTTCCCTCATAATCCAGAAGGGGAAGCAAAGGCGTGCTTCCGTAAGTTCCTCTAATCCCATCAATTTGTTCCAACTCCTTTTCAGTTCCGGGGCTTCGGGAAGTTTAGGATAGATAAAGTCTTCGGGTGTAGTGTATGGGCATGTTATACCTTGATTTGTTACTCCTGCTTCAAAGGCTCCGCATCCGGCGTGGGTCTCACCTTCATGGTCGCCGTATATCATCGAACACAAATCGCTAAATGTCCTTTTATCTATGGGGTGTGAATAGCCAAAGGTGTATTCTTTGTCAATCTCTCCCCATTCAATATGGCCAGTAATATAATCCCTCTTTTCTCCTTCTTCCTTGCTTCGAAGCTCAACAATCTTCATGAAACTATTACACAACTGGGTAGAGGCGTTGATGATATTCTGATTCGCCTGTATAATCTTTGGCCTATTGCTATCGTTTAGTTTGAATTCTTCATTTTGGCGATTCCATCTCACAGAACGATGATAGTCTATCAAACTTTTCTTGTATTCGGAGTTTATCAAGTCTGTCCGATAAAGCAAGACCATCTCATCCAAAAGCTCATCCATGGTAAGACTGTACATGTGTGCTTCAAGAGTTTTGTGGTCAGATTTCTCCAACATTTTGAGCCTGTCCTTGCTGGCTTTATCTAGGACTGGTTTTTCAAGTGTGTAGTACACCATTTTGCTGCTATCCGTTTTCTTTTCCATAATATCCTATTTTCTTCAAATATACGAAAATAGCAGAATTTGCAACCAGACTTACAAGAAACTTTTCGGGCATGTTAACTTTTTTGATTTTGCTGGTTGGCCTGGAATTTCTGGCACACGAATTGCTTTTAGCGTTGCCTACACTCTAGCTGGTAATTTTTTTAATCAAAATACATGATAGATAGCTTTATTAGTACCCGCGCTGATTTCGAGCGCATCACCAACCATCTCATCAACAGCTTCTCTACTCTTTGCGCACGCTATGGTCGCCTCTATCTTAAGGAGGAGGCTCAGAGTGTCTACGATGATTGCCTTATGAGTTTTAACGAGGACAGGGGTGCGTTCGGTAGCCTGTTCTACAGGGCTCTTTCGAACAGGTTTCTTAAGATGTCGGAGGGTATGAGTAGGGAGATTCCCTTGGAGTCATACCATGATGTTGAGTGCGAGGACTACAATGCAAGGGAGTTGGTTGAAAGCCTCCTTGCAGGTGCTCCCTTGAGCAGGGTTCAGCGCGAGGTGATTTCCTACAAGTTCTTCCATTTTGAGGAAGAGCTCTCGGATGAAGAAGTAGGAAAGAAGTTCGGGTGTAGCCATCAGAACGTGAATAAGACTCTCAGGAAGGCTTATTCCATTATTCGTCAGGCGGCATAGTCGCCAACATTATCTCTTTTGAAATACGAAGAAATAAGAATGCGCGGTCTGTGACCTCGTGAGTTTGCTATTGATTGGTGCCATTATCTCAGGCATGTCGTATATCCTTATAAAGATATCGCGTGTGTGAAATCCTTTTGCCTTTGCTACCCTTTGGACAAGGAAATTGATCCATTCATCTTCTCGATAGTTGGCATCTGAAGCGGTTAGGACAAGATATCCCCCGGGCAGAAGCCTGTTGATGGCAAACTCCAAGATGTCGCAGTGGATGTAGACCAAGTCCTGATAGGCGGCGATAACATCGTAGTTACCATCACGCCTGTAGCCTGCCTGGATTAGGTAGTGCGGCGGGTCGGCAACGATGCTGCGGAATGTCGGTTTGTAGTAGGTGTGACCCCGCAGGTAGGGCGTCAGAGGCTGCACTTTCTTGTAAATGGGGCAATGCTCAGGGTACTTGTCAAATCGGTATCCTTCAGGCGGTTCGAGGGTGGGGCAGTCCCTGTAGAAGTTCCCTCTTCCGTATGTCAAGTCGCAATCAAAGTGCCCTTGTATGTAGAGCTGCTGGATTCTATCCAGAATATCCTTATCGGTGTAACCGACACTGTTGATTGACTTTACAAGCGTGTTCTTCTTGTATGAAGAAATCTTTCCTTCGGCAGTCTTAATCTGCGTGGTGGGTTTCATGTCCCAATACTTTTTGAGCGTGTTGTAGGACATCCCCAATTCTCTCGCAATTGCGGCACTCGGCTTTGGATAGTTGTGTACCCTTTTGTATCTTCTCACAATGTCCAGCTTGATTCTGGCATTATCTCCTCTTCGGTCAATCTTGCTTTCCTTGATGTATTTGCGGATAGTGGATTCGGCAAGACCAACTTCTTCCGACATCTTTTTGATGGAGATAGCGGGCTGGTACTTGCGCCGTGCCAAATGCTTCTTTTTGTCCATGTAAATAATTTCGTTAATTTTTTGATACTTGGAATGTGCAAATATACGCATTTGTCTTGGATATTTCCAAGGGGTTGCTCTGAATTCACTATCAAAATTTGATACAAACTCATTTTCAGGGAATGTGCTTTGATTGCCTGTTATGGCATAGTTAACAATTTAAATTTTCAATTATTTATGAGTAATAACGCTAACACCTCACGTGACAATTTTGAGAAAATCACCTTAGACCTTATCAGAAAGCACGCTACCTTGATTGAAAGGTACGGCTACGGCTACCTTTGGGAAGAGTCCAACTTTGTTTGCAACGAGTGCCTTGTCAAGCTCGACGAGGACAAGGGCAGGTTCGGCAGCTACTTCTACAAGGCTCTCGACAACTACTTCACCAAGATGGCGGTGAAGTCCTCTAAGATGGATTCTCTTGACTCGGTTCGCGACTTTGAGTGCGAGGACAGTAGCGCAAGGGAGCAGGTGGACGAGATTATGGCCCACGCATCCCTTAATGAGATTCAGCGTAAGGTGATAACTCTCAAGTTCCTCTTCTCCAAGGACATGCTTACGGACGAGGAAGTCGGGGAGATGCTCGGCGTTACCCATCAGTACGTCAACAAGGTGTTGCGTCAGGCAATTGCGATAATGAAAAATTCTTGCGCGGTTGCATAATTCGGTTTTCGTGGATAATTAATGCGTATGAATACAAACAATGACACTACAGGGCCCATCACAAGGAGGCCCGATGCAAGGATTCTTGACGATATGGAAAATATCGTGACGGCTTCGGAAAATCGTGGACTTAACGATGACTTTTTAGGGGAGAACTGCCCCGTTAGGGATCAGATTGACTCCATCTCTCAGAAGTTTGGCATCACAGCTCGTCAGGCAATCATCTTCTCGGTGATGGTGAACATGAACAGCAGGTACAAGGTGAATGACACGGACTTGGCAGGCTTCTTCAATTGCTCGCTAATCAACATCCTCGATGTGAGCGATGACATCATGGCCCTTACCTTCAAAAAGCTCTTGATAAAGTACTCAGGGGATGGCAGTGACAGCTACAGGGTGCCTCAGAGGGTGATTGGCTATCTCAAGAAGAATGAGGCGTTCAAGGCGCGCAGCTACAAGTGCAGTAGCGAGGAAGAGCTCGCGCAGGAGCTTGACAAGGTGTTCGACGGGGTGGAGTACAGGAACCATTGCCCCGAGGTGGCAAAGGTGGATATTGACGGGTTCATCGAAGCAAACAAGGAGATGCCCTTGTGCAAGGCGGTGTTTGACCTCAAGCTCAAGGACGAGATGTTGGAGACTTGGGCCTTTCGCTTGGTGACAAGCACGATAGAGGGCGGCGATGGTGTCAGCCTCGGGGTCATCAACAGGATTTATGAGGAAGAGATTGGCTTGGATTTCTTCAGGAAGAGTTTCAGGGATGAGAACAACTCCCTCTTCAAATCGGGCTTTATAGAGTGCGTTGGAGATGCTTTCATGGGCTACTCCTATTGTCTTACACGCAAGGGGATTGACACCCTTATCCCTCAGTTCAAGGCGGCTCTTCACAAGGGAGATAATGAGGGGAGAGGCATCATCAACCATGAGAAAATCACTCCCAAGATGATGTTCTACAACAAGGGCGAAGGTGATAAGGTTGAGGAACTTATCGAGATTCTACAGCCACAGAACTTCAGCAATGTGACCTCTCGTCTTCAGGAAAAGGGGATGCGCAAGGGCTTCACTTGCATCCTTTACGGCGGCCCCGGCACGGGCAAGACAGAGACGGTGCTTCAGATTGCACGCAGGACAGGGCGCAACATAATGCAGGTGGATATGTCGCAGATTCGCGACAAATGGGTAGGCGAGAGCGAGAAGCATGTCAAGGACATCTTCGATGGCTACAAGAGCCTACTTGCCAAGTCGGACAAGGAGCCAATTCTCCTTTTCAACGAGGCAGATGCCTTGCTCGGCAAGCGCCTTGCCACGGAGCGCAGCGTGGACAAGATGGAGAACGCCATGCAGAACATCATCCTTCAGGAGATGGAGACTTTCGAGGGAATCTTGATTGCCACCACCAACCTCACTTGCAACCTCGATGCGGCATTCGAACGCAGATTCCTCTTCAAGATTGAGCTTTCAAGCCCAAGCGTTGAGGCTCGCGAGCACATTTGGGCATCGATGCTTCCTTTCTTGGATGAGGCCACGGCGGGTCGTCTTGCGGAAGAGTTTTGCTTCAGCGGCGGTCAGATGGAGAATATCGCTCGCAAGTGCAGCGTGAACTCTATTCTCCATGGAGATGATGTCATCAACTATGATGTAGTTAGGGGCTACTGCCTTGCAGAGTCCATCAACGAGGGGACTTCGGTGCAGCCTCGCAAGAAAATAGGTTTTGTAATTTAATCAGTTAAGTATGAGCAATATATCAGTCAATTCAACAGAGCTTAGGGATGTGCTTGATGCCATCCCTGCAGAGCAGAACATTATGCTTGTGGGAAGCCACGGCATAGGCAAGTCGGAGATTCTTTCATCCTATTTCGAGGGCAAGGGAATGAAGGTGGTGGCACTCTTCCTCGGTCAGATGAGCGACCCTGGCGACCTTATCGGTCTGCCTACAAAGGACGAGGCAACGGGTCGAACGGAGTTCGCGCCACCATATTGGTTCCCCGTGGATGGCAAGCCCATCTGCCTCTTCCTCGACGAACTTAACAGGGCTCGCCCTGAGATACTTCAGACGGTGATGGACTTGACGCTCAATCGCACCCTTGCGGGGAAGCGCCTGCCCGAAGGGAGCAGGGTTATCGCGGCGGTAAACGAAGGTCAGAGGTATCAGCTCACCGACCTTGACCCCGCGCTTGTGTCGCGGTTCAACATCGTGGAGTTCGCCCCCACGGTACAGGAGTGGCTTCTTTGGGCAAGGAAGAACGAGGTGGATAACAGGATCATCTCCTATATCGAGGAGAACCCCACATGGCTTGATGGCGACCCCGGCATTGATGCAGATGCCGACACGGGGCTTGACAAGACCCCCGACAGGCGTGCTTGGAAAAGGGCTTCGGACATCATCAAGGGGCACTCCGACCTTGAGGGAGTCTACGCCAAGGTGCTTTCAAGCGTAATCGGTCCCAAGGCGGCGTCGCTCTTTGTGTCGGGCATCCATTCCCGCAAGCTCGTTCAGGCCAAGGACCTGCTCTTCGACTACGACAAGGTTCTCCCCAAGCTTGGGGAATATCAGATGCACGAACTCTCCATAGTCAACGAGGCCATCTACCGCTATCTTGAGGTGGAGAAACTCTCTGACGATAGGGCAAAGACAGCTGCATCTTCCGTAGAGAAGTACTTCGATTGGCTTGTCAAGTCCCGCAAGGAGGCAGCTGCCCACTTCGCAAGCCTCTACACTCAGCAGACCTACTCCAATGCGGTTTCCTTCATGGCAACATCTGCACCAATTCTTACCTACACAATGATAACATACGTAAAGGCCATACAATGACGGCATTAGAAAGACTTTCGACAATCCAGCAACGCTGGTTCCTACAGGAGAGTGCGCTCTTTGCGGTGCTCTGCATCCATGACCTTGTCCCCAACAGGGACATGGCCTGCCCTATGCGCTGTGGCAGAGGCCGCATAGAGTACAATCCTGAGTTTATCGACGAGATATCGGATGAGGCTCTTGAGGCCTTGCTTAAGGTGGAGGCCATAAGGATTCTGCTGAAGCATCCCTACTCCCGTGTCCCAAGTGGATGTGGCCCCCGTTCTGTTGCCATAGGAAGCAATCTTGCAGTCTCCGACAACTATCCGACCATTCAATGCAAGATGGAACGCCCTGGCGACTATTGGTTGGACAGGGGAAAGCCCTTCGAGTGGTACGCAAGGCGTATTGAGGAGAAGGAGAATCAGGGAGAATCTCTCGGCGGTGAAGCGTATAATGGTGGGCTGGATGGCAAGGCTGACCTTGCGCTACTTTGGGGCGAAGACCATATCATGCTGATGGAGATTGACAAGATTATCGAGAAGACCACGAACTGGGGGAGTCTTAGCGGTATGTTTGTGGAGAAGCTAAAGGCCTCCACCAAGTCCCATATCGATTGGCGCAAGGCTCTATTTGGATTTAGGGCGAGTGTGTTGTCAAGCACCAAGAAGCTTACCCGAATGAAGCCCAACAGGCGCACGGGCTTTCAGAACATGGGGTCGACAAGGCGCTTTAATACCAAGATTCTTGTGGCGGTAGATACGAGCGGCTCGATAGACAGCAAGTCCCTGCAGTATTTCTTTGGGGTGATTAATAGCGCATTCAAGTATGGAATCGAAGTCCTCGATGTTGTGCAGTTCGATTGCGGAATACGGGCAATTAACAAGGACATTAAGAGGGCAAAAAGCGATATGATGGCAGTCGGAAGAGGAGGAACAGACTTTCAGGCCCCCATTGACTACGCCATTGCGAACAACTACGACGGCCTTGTCATCCTCACCGATGGCTACGCCCCAGAGCCCGTGATTCCCGTTGGTGCCGGCCTCAAGATTATTTGGGTCTGCGACAGCCAGCAGAGTTATAACGCACATCAAACTTGGATGAAAAAATCAGGAAGAGTATGTACTATGCAGACAAAATAAAACAACTCGAAGCCATGACCGACGAGGAGGTGGTGGCTACCATTGTAAATGCCAGACGCATTGGCATGTTTAAGTCTGACTATATCAGCGGAGTAGAAGTATTTGATTTTCTCCGTTATTATTTAGGTCCAGGAGATGCTGACGAGAAAGGGCGATTGAAGTGTTGCACAGCCCCTCGCGAAGTGGCGGATGCACTTGAGTCTGAGGGCGTTCCAAAAGAAAGTATTCAAAGATTTGAGGATGCTGAAGGCAATAGTTGCATCGTACTGGCTATGCCGAATCAGAATTATTGGATATATTGTGCACCAATCGAGAAGATAGCGATAACGGTACCTGAAGATTTAAACAAAATCTGGTACCACTCATGCTATATCGAGAACAAGGCTATATTGCCATATTACGCAAAGGATATAGCCAAATTGGTTATTCTTGCAGATAGGGTTGCTCCTTTGGTATCGGAGAAACTTGCGGAGTTGCTGTTGGAGAAGGCCAAAAGGAAAAAGATAAGGGAAATAGGCAGGTCGTATGCGCTTAGCGAATTGCCTCGTATTTTGAGGGAAAATGGCTATATATATTTTAGCATAGATCCCCATCGTGAAGATGCACATGTCAAGGTAGACCTCGGTTGCAAGAAAATGGCTCGATTCGATGTGAAGTATGATGTAGCGTTGGTAGATTCTGCTAAACTTATCGCCACCCTTGATTCAATTAAGAATTTTATCAGACAGGTCGAGACCGTGTTTGAAGATACCCTCATCATAGAAGGTCTGCCATACGAGGGCCTACCCAAAGGATGAATCACAGTATAAAAATATCATAAGAAAAATCATGTAGGCGAGAATGAACAAAATTTGATGTTTTTAGATTATGAACTACGACGACAAAATAAAGGAATTCGAATCCATGACCGACGAGGAAGTGGTATCAACCATCATTACTGGTAGGCGTGTGACCTTGCGGAAAGTTAACTATGTTAGTGGAGTTGAGGTGCTTCAATATCTACGCGAAGAAATCGGCATCGGGGATACTGGCGATGATGGGCAATTGAGGTGCTGCGATAATCTAAATGAGGTGGAAAAAGCCCTTGAAACAGAGGGGGTTTCAAAAGAGCGTATGGTAAAAAATGTAGATGCTGAAGGTCATATCCGCATTAAACTTACCATGCCGAACCAAGCGTATCTGCTTGACCATGACATGAGTGTCATAGGGGTTTCAACGCTGGAAGCACCGGATGGATTTTGGGACCACGCAATCTTGCCATACCACGCAAAGGATATAGCAAAACTGATTGTAATTGCCGACAGGGTAACTCCGCTGGCATCCGAAAGGCTTGCAGAGATTAAAATGCAAAGGGCGAAACGGAAAAAGGTCAAGGCTATAGGCAAATCGTCCGCGCAAGCTCGACTGCCATCCATGTTATCTGCTAACGGCTATGAGAACTTTAAGATTGAACATGGCTACGATAGGGCGCATGTATGGGTAGAGGTGAGTCGCTCAAGGGTGGTTCAGTTTTTCATTCGCTATGAAATCTTCGTGGATTCTGCCGAAAAACTCATCGCTGCCCTCGATACCATTCGTGACTCACAAAAGATGCTAGACGACACCCTCGTTGTCGAAGGCATACCCAAAGCAGGAATCAAATGGAGTCGTTAAGATTTTAGTTGCAAAAACTTAGGTAGGTGGATATTTAGAATAGAAAGTGAATATGACGGTTAAAGAAATCAAAGATACCCTGTTTGACAGGAATTGGATGAGACGGGTGCCATTGGATGGACTTCGTGAAGCCATTTATAAGCGTTTAACAAGCGAAAGGTCCATAAAGGGCATCTATTCGGATTGTGACCCAGAAGAGCTTGTCACCTTGGTCGAGAATGAAGTTCGGGAGAAGCGAAGGAAAGAGGCCATTGACCGTAAGGTCAGCGAAATCAGCGCGGCTTCTTTGTCATCCAAGGTAGAAGCCATGTTGCAGGAAGCAGGCTACACGAACTACATCTTTGTACCAAGGAAAAACCAAATGCGTATAGAGGTAGAGTTCGCACGACGCAGGGTTGCAAAGTTTA
>Ga0065711_1030603_pt1 | contig 32028 bp, 22 predicted proteins | sample Hoacrofraction12_FD_59098 | JGI IMG/M metagenome (GOLD analysis project Ga0065711, IMG submission 59098) | Hoatzin crop microbial communities from Cojedes, Venezuela - Epithelial fraction 12 v2 (version 2) | ecosystem: Host-associated > Birds > Digestive system > Esophagus > Crop | place... | reverse complement strand
CGCCCGCCGGACACCGCGCCGCGGCGGCCCCCGCCGCGGGCCAGCAGCCCGTCGGTTCCCCGGGAAGCCAACCCCAGACCCTGGGCACTCGGACGCTGCCAGGGCAGGCCGGGGAAAACCGAAGGGACGGACTCGACCTGGCACACAGCTAGGGCCGCCTTCCTCGCTGTTCTGCTCTGTTGCCACACGTTCGCTCCCTGTTCGGATTCTCCCCTCAGGTGAGCTTTAGATTCCACTTCTTTCAGCAGCGAAATGACCCAAGGTGAACACTAGACTCTGATTTTTTGTGAACCGAAAGCCGACACACCTGAATTCAGTTGACAGTGCCAGTGTGAACTGGACGGTGGAAGTTTCGTACCACAACTGAGAGCACCGGGTTTTTAAACATGCGTTTAACATGGTCAAAGAAAAAAAACCCCTCCTCTCAGTCTTGGCAGCTAGGAAGCAGGTCATGCTGTAGCACAGGTCAGTGGGAGCACATTAGGAAAAAAAAAAAAAAATCAATATTAAAGATAGCTTTAATGGCGTTTATCTCTGATAACATTTTAAAAAGGATTTCCCTCTTACAATCTTTTCCTCCTGAAGTTCAAAGTTAATTTTGATAAATTGTGGAGAGGTAAACAATTAAGGTAATAAAGGCAATTAAAATTACTTGGCTGTTTTACCTTTCCTGAGGTAACTGGAAGACAAACCAGTAAAGACAACTTCCTAGCCACAAACCAAACAAAAAAGAGAATTAGTATCTTAAACATCCATTTCTCTACAGAACAGTCCGTTCTCCTCAGAGCTGAACACACACGCTCCAAGACACAGTTCCCTCCGGCAATGACCTCACACCGATGTCAAGAGGCACGTGCCAGTTCCAAGAGGCCAGACCACCGCCAGTTCCAAGAGGCCAGACCGCCGCTCGCACCGTCTCCACCTGCAGCTCACCGCCCCAAAGCCGAGCTCCCCAGCGCAGGCACCCGCGCCTTCCGCCGCTGGGGCGCAGACGGGGAGCCCCACACGCAGCTTCAGCCAGGTCAGAGCAGCTCCCGCCTTTCCACCTGGTGCGTTTCGCATCTGCTGCTTCGCTCATCACATGTCTCACATGAGCAGAGACTCAGTTTTGAGATTTCTAAACTAAACCAAACTGGTTAAAAAGTATTTACCTATACCGAACAAAATCCTGAGTTTGTGTAAGGCACAGATATGGAACTAAACCTGCAGAAGACTCATTTCTGGTAATCCACCCGCAGAGCCCTGGTTGCTGCTCCACCGCTGTACGCCAGCAGCCATTTGGGTTCAAGTAAAGGCACTGACCAGTAGTGTGCAAACCCCCCTTGGACTTGGGAGTCCCACATGTTCTTCTGTAATAAGCACTCAAGAACTTTTTCACACACACACACCCCCCCTCCCCGAACACTGCACCGTAACACTTTGGGAAATTTACACACAGTGTACACCTGTATATTTTAACGTGAGCTTTTTTGCTTGTTCTCAGTGCTAATGGTAATTTGTAATTAATCAAAGGAAAGAAACTGAGACTAGCGTGGAAGGCCAAGATTTTCATCAACTACACAGGAGAAAGGGACTAGAGTCCTTCTACTTTGGCCTTTCATGACAAAGTTCTCTCAAGTGTTGAATGGCAGATTTTTAACCCAACCCTAAAGATCGATGGACATACTCTGCTAACGTATAGACTCACAACAACAACTGTTTATTCCTGGTGGAATTCACCCAAGCAGGAGATCAGAAGTAAACATGCAAAACATCCATTTAAACTTGTACTCTGTAAGCCAGCAAATACTCACAGCCATTTAAAATACACTACGTTTGACCAAAAACACCAGATCGGTCAAACCTAGGAGGACTAGGGTAAGATGAAATACCGACAGTTTCATGGTAAAAGAATAAGAAGTCCCAATTTCATTGTGCAGAATTTGGCAGTAAAGCATAACAAGCTTCATTTTGCTAGATGGAAGTAAAAACTGAACTTCCAGAAATGTTTCTTACATTAGTATTTTGAAAAAACACATTCTCTACAGTTAAGCACACTACGTATCTTACTTAGATTTTACTTTACTTCTAACTGCAGTGCTTTAGATACATGTTTAAAGAAATGTTCCATGTCCACCACCTTTGTTGAAGTTTCACTAAATACTATGCAGGTTCTGCATCTGTTCCTCCTGAAATATCTGATGTGCAGATGCCTCCTACCGTCAAACCTGAACTACTACAATTTGAAAAAACCCAGTCTGATACTTCAGAGTCTCTGCATTGAAATTCGTTTTATTCCTTATTGATTTTTTCCTTTTCCACGTACAAAGTTGATCCTCGTGACAAAAATGTTTGGTGGTTAAACACACTGATCTCCTGTATCATAAGCTCCCTAATTTAGACTCAAATAGCTGAAATTTTGTATGTGTAACCTTAATTAAAGAGTAATTACGGTAAAAGTAATAAAAGTGTTCTTTCTAAATCCTGAGGCAATTTAGACACTGTTTTGGGAAGCCACCGTGAAAGACTAGAAAACCCATAATTTCACTAGTGTCCTCCTGGGCAGTGACCCTGCAGACAGCAGCTTGACACCAACTATCAGCTGTTAGTTTCAAAGGGATGCTAAGCCTATCGTGAGGGACAACCCTTACGCATCATCTTTCTTCCATCACAAAGTGGCTAAAACAGAAAAAGGGTTAAGAAGGAAACCTAAAGGAAATACGAGCCGGTCATTGCCAGACAGAAAGAAAATGAGAGGAAAAAAAAAAATAGTCAAGGGTTGAGAAACACATGACAAATAGATGTGTTACTAATTCCTTTAATCGTGTATTGCAAGTGGTTACTACTTAAAATATCTTCTTGACCTTTACCATCTCCCAGTAATCTTACTGGAACTTGCTGCTGACTGACCGCTGAAGCCCTCAACCTGTGATCTGGGCAGCAGGCTTCTCCCACAAACTCCGTCTCACCCATACATGCACACACCCCACAGTAAACCAGGCATAAACAGACGGGAGATTTGCCACAGCCACCAGCCGCACTGCCCCACGCCTCAGCATTCCCTGTCACCCATGGCAGCACCCAACGAAGAAACCGTGTGCAATGCACAGACCGTTGGCACCACAGCTGCTCCGGCCTGGCTCTTCCCAAGCCCCTCGCACTTCAGAGATACCCATCTTCTAAAACACTAAAAACGCTTCAGCACACATTGCAGAGCAAAGCCAGGCTGTAAGAGGGTTTAAATGACATGATGTTTCCGAGATTTGATCACCTAGTGCCTAGTAAAACACGCTGTGAGTTCAGAACACACTGATCATACTGGTCGGCACAGACACCTTTGGAAACAGGAAACCTCTAGCAGACAAGCCAGTCATCCATTTGTATGGAAGTTCCCTATCAGCTTCTGAATCAGGCCTTTAAACACAGGGAAAGTTTACATACCAGCTTGAAGGCAAAGACGAACACATTCAGTTCCTGCAGTTTTCTATATTCTATATTACATTTCATTTAACAAGTAAAAACACATCAAAATTACAATACCTGCTATGTAGCTTGGAAAACATCAGTTCCAAGAATCCACCTAGGAATCTGCGCTTATGAAGCGAGTTGGCTGCAGAAGACATTGGTCAGAAGTGTTGCTATGCCTGATGTTTAAATAATCCAAGGTAATGTTTCTAACTGCACCTGATATCACCCTTCTCCAGCAGGTAAAACTTAAGAATGCTGAGCTTAAATCCAGTCTACTACATGTCATATACTTTTTAAATTACTTTTTTTTAACATTAACAAAGTTATACCAGACAGGAAAACTCTTCAGTGCTAGCGTAATCTTATCTACACTTACTGGAAGTGTGGCATCACCAAGAAGCATCCCTCTCTACCAAGCATAAGCTCTGAGCGCCCTTCCCTCTTGTCCAAAGTCTCAGTTAATTCTCCTACCCCTTTCCTCACCAACCCCCCATTTTTCCCCTAAGGTAATTCTCCCTTCAACACAGCAACCCAAACTGTACAGAAGAGATCATTTACACAGATCTTAAATTTTGGTGCAGTACTGCCAACAACTGACCAAGAAATCGTGTTAGAGTAACACATTTTTGTAGCCTGAACTTGTTAACAAGGCAACTTAACCTCCTCAAATACTAAATGAGGAGTTTCTCTACAGCTGGTATAAATCCAGGAGAAGTGAAAAGAACGAGTCACAATACTCCAATCCATGTTGAACGTTTAATGTTCCTGCTACATACTGCCTTCCAGAATTGCTGAACAAGAGTGTCGCTGATCACAAAACTAAGTTAAGCACCAAAACAGTTTTTATTTAACCAATGCCATAAGAACTGGCACCTCAATTTGTATGATCATATCCTTTTCCTTTTGCCGCAGTCTGGAGAGCACAAGAGCTTCTGCTTTAGAACTAGCAAGTCATTCTAGAAAGAAGCTTACCAAAACCTGTCAACAGAGATGGATTCACGGCTCTAGATCTTGCAGGCTGCAGGTGAGCTTTGACATCTACCAACTCCCCTTTTCAAATATTGTAACCCATTGTATGACGTGAAGATATTAAATGAGAAAGCAATCAGAGCACAAGCCAAATTTCTTACAAAGTGACTTTTGAAATTCATCAGACAGCTTTTAACAGTGCTTTCTCTTTTTAAGATACAGTTGCCAGATGCTGTTAGCAAAAACGGGCTAGATCTAAATAAGGACTTCAAAGACTTCTCATGTCCAAAAGTACAAATCCCAAAGCCCCGTATTAATAACTGCTTGAGCTCTTAACACACTACCAGTTTGGTCTCCACATGCCCTGAAGTTTAAGTTTAAACTTAACACTGGGAGACATTCAGAGAAGAGACCAAGTGAAACCCAAACACCTGGCAGGGCCAGTGCTTCAAAGGATAAGCATATTCTGTCAGGATTTATATCACAAGAACACAACCACATCTACTTTAACACACAGCTACTGGAAAGTGTGATGATAACCTTTCATTACTGTATTTGTCTACGCTATTATCTATTGTTACCTAAAAAACACCTAAGAGCACAGCTTCGACACTACTGTTTTATATACAGCTATAGATAACAAGAGCTCTTTCTCCCAAATCCATACGTATCTGGAGGAGAAAGATGAAGCCTGATGGATTCTGAAATGAAGCAGTGTGGTATTTAAGCCTTTGAGGAATAAAAAAAATCAGTTTAGTCAGAGCACACTAGACCTGCTTCCTCTCAGGAGGGCTGAGGATTCTGAAGGGCACTTGGGATAAGCTTCATTCTCCTATTCCCTCCAAGCAAGAGACATCCTAGAGAAACTCTTCTACCAGCCCCATCCTCACATGGCTGTTGCCTTTGACCTGCTCTTTTCAAACCTTTAACCCTTTATGGCTAAGTCAGTATATCAGTGGCAAAAAAAAAAAAAAAGAAAAGTAGCTACTGCAGAAATAGCTCCACAGCTAGCCAGACATTTCCTTTCAACCCTGCAAGGACCTTACCATCCCTCAAAAAGTTATCTGGGTACTTCCTTAGAAGATCAGAACTTCTACAGTTACGTGAAGGACAAGACTGCACAGAGTACAGTAGCATCTTACAGACTAGGAAAACTCAAATGGAAGACATCAGTTCATGGTCTCTTCAAGCTCAGTGCATTTAAATTCACATCTCATGACCACCTCCACTGCTAGGCTAGAGGCAAATTTAGTACGAGAAAGATCTTCCAGCCCATATGTTTCAACTGATAATGAACATCCAATATGGACAAAATAAGAACCAGAATGTGCAAACAAAAGCGTAGTGAACAGAACGTTAGGCGAGGAGGTAGGAATTCCTCAGGGTTTGTTTCCTCCTCTGTAGATGTTTGATACAGTGAGTACAAACTAGAATACAGCTATGTGTTCTAGCACTTCCTCAGGCTGCAGGGCAAAGTTTTGTTCAGGACAACCTAGCTCTGTCCACACAGACTAGAAATTCAAGGCACCTTTCTTGGCTCCAGATTTCACACTAATAACCAATGCCTTAGAGTCAGGCACGGCAATACCAAAGTCCTTTATCAGATCTAGCCCCACTTCTAAAAACTTCTCTTCTCCACAGCAGAAGTGTCGACCAACCACTGAAACATCTAGCTCAGATTTACAAGTATCACATTGCAAGTGGAAAGTACGGATCCAACTTTCCAAACTATTGTGTTTGGTTTTAAAGTGTTACATAATTTACTTTTCAGTAACTCTCAGCTTTTGTTTGTAGGAAAAAGGGAACTGCAGCATGAAAGATATGCCTTACCAGTTTACATATGCAGATACACACATCATAATAAAACAAGACTAGCTTCTGAAAATACTAGGTTTTATTCACACCCCAGTGGTAAACAATAACCTTAATATGATGACTAGCTTTCTTTCGTAGATCACTATGTCACATAAAATACAAAACCCATAGCATAAACAAGCTGACAGTTATGAATGTTTAATGTGGTCTCATTGGAAATTAAACAAGTCATACTAGTCTTCTCAAGTAGTCAAATTCAAAACGCATCATCATCTCCTAGTTAGTACAAGTCACTGCCATTTCTATAACAAAGTAATGAAGGCACAGCTAGTGCAAGCAGACTTAAACCCGTTCAGACTACTGGGCTGAAAAATACTTTGGTTGGTTCTTCAGGAGAGAGTTTTCTCTAAACAAATATTGGTCTCAGTTAACAGTTCTGATAATCTTCACAGCTGCAGTCTAATAGCTACATGACAAAGACTTCACAAGAACCAAACTATGTAGCAATGAATTAACATTCATGCTTTAGGGGAATTACTGCATTCTACATATTGGCAGAAAATTATACTGTTAAAATGCTAGGTAGATTGAACCTACATTTTAAACTGGTTCTTATGTGTTTGATTTCTTTTTTTAACAAATTGATTACTTAATTCTACCAAGATACAAAACATAAGGCTGTAAGTAACTAATAGTTGTGTTTAGGCTATTACAGTGCAGGTAATCCTCAAGGCCACATACACACTGCTTCACTGCTGCTTGCATTCTGCTGGGTTTTGATCCTTCTGTTGAGAAAAAAGGAAATAGCATTTTACAGATATCAGTGTTTTAAAATAACTTTTAATATTGCTAGGCATACTTTCTCAAGTTCCACTATTCAGTTTCTTCTTTCACCTTTCTCCTTATACTAATTGCCCAGTACTAGTAATACCGCTGTCTCTGGATGTGGCAACATCCACAGCGCATTTATTTCCGCTTTGTTAGTGTGTAGGTATGTGATCCAGAACAAAAATCTGTTCAGAACCAAGCATGGATACCCTGAAAGACACTAGAACTGGAAAAAGGAGGAGGAGCTACGCGTAGTAACAAATAACCCAGCGCAGAAGCAGCATCAACGCCTTCTACACATTTTGAGGCAAAAGAACCTTCCTGTGGTCAGTAAGAAGAGCACAGCCTTACTCCAGGAGCCACTGCAGAGCAAATGATATGAAACACCAAATTATGGTACGTTCTTAACACTCTGGAAACAGCTTTTGCTATAAATTCCAGTTGTTAGAAAATTCTAACATGGAAAATTTCTTGTGTTTCAATGTAACAGACAGCCAACAATATCTCACAGTAATATGGCAAACTAAGCAACAGGCTTTCTGGGGACAGAGTTCATCTGCAAGTTTTACTCCAGTATCTCAGTCTGGATAGTTATTGTAGGACCAGAGTGCTTTAATAAATTCAGCTGGCTTTCAGCCTGTGATCAGCTTACAACTATTTATTCTTATGTCAACACGCTGTAGTACCACTACTGTCTCTGGCCCTTTGGCAATTGTCTCTGAAACTGAACATGGAATCTTGCCCTTTCACAGTCCTGTTTAGCCTAGAAAAGCAATCCAAAATGGTGGAAGCAAGAAGCCCATCTTGCAGCTGTTTCATTTTGATTCCAAAACTTTCTCGAATAGGAAGCAATCTGCATACGCTATAGCAGATGAGTCATCACCAACAGGCTGTACATTGTGATTAACAGTTCTATACCCTACATCTTTCTAGGTACAATGCTAAGACTGTGTAATTCTTTCAATAGTACTTTGATTGTAGCTCAAACCATTCCTGCTGAAAAACATGCTGCCTCCTCATTTGAAACTGCATGCACATTTCACAGCAGGCATTTTCAGTTCACATGGACTTCATTTTCAAGACTGCAACTTTCACCTACCACCATTAAATGCCTTCAGGTGGCCAAAAACGTCTTTCCCTCAGCTAGGAAAAAGCTATGAATTGAGTGGCTCTCAATCACTTTTCCAGCAAACTGAGCCTGACTAGTGATTTGCTCTTCCCATGGAGTAAGAAAGCTGACAGTTGCTCTTGCCTGTTCATGTTTTAGTACTTGGCGGTACACGCATTTTGGAACCTTGACTTCTGCTACCCCAAGGACTAAAAGTCTTGCTATTATCTAACCTGAAAAAACCTCAGTTTCATACTCTGCTGGCAAAATCTGTGCCAGAGTCAGCTTGTGACAAGTTCCCCAAAATTGAACCTGGATTATGCAGTTCTCTGCATGTCCTTACAACCATTATAGAACATTTTCATCATTAGCAGCAACCTACTGCAAGGCAAGTTTACAGAAAACCAAGCCTGACTGATTTCAGCGCTCAAAGCCAGAAGTTACTTTTACAAAATGATCCTCAGAGAAAGAACTTTAAAAAAGTTGCTCTACCAGTATTAGTCTGTCAGAACTGTGACTGAAACAGCCTCAGCCAAAACACACTCACCACAGAACTGCTGATTAAACATTTAAACTAAAAAAATCAAGATTTAACCTACATAAAATTTCAAGTGCATGTATGCATACATGCACTTCTCACATGCTTTTTAATTCCTTACCTTTGGGTCATAATCAGGATCGTTTTCTTCATCTGCTTCTTCTTCCCCCTCCTGAAAGAAAACACTTGTTTATATTTCTCTAGCTTACCTACATTCAGCTTCCTGAGACATTTTCAAGAAAATTAAGATTAAAGTATACTCTTACATACGTTAATTACCACTTCAAGCATCTTGTATTAGCTTGCCCTCCACAAAGCACATTATCTTTTGACATCATGTGCAACTTAATTTGCAGCATACCTTAGGGTTGTCTTAGCTTGGTTTGTTTTTTTTGTTGTTTTTTGTTTTGTTTAGTTTTTTTTCTTTAAATATTCACCCTCGATCCACAAAAAGAGGTGTTGTCTTGCATTCGTAAGTAAAACAATGCCCAGAGCATTCAAAAACTAAAGGAACTCTTATTCCAGACAAATTACAAAAGGGAAAGAAACTATCTAAATCAAGGCCATCTGTCAGCTTACCTCATCATCTGCCTCTTCACCTTCTTCATCATACTAGGAGAGAAAATAAATGGTTTTGATAGTGTCATAAGTGCAGCCATTTATGGCTCAAGTACAGCCAGATAAATCAAGTAGATGCCAGAGACCACACTGTCTTGTGCTCTAAGAGAACCTCCTATATCTGACAGATGTAAAAATACTTTATGGTTCAACATCAGTAATGTTCAACCTCTTAAGCTACGCTCTGGTAGAGAAAACAGAATTGCTTCCTGTGTGCAATACTGGAAGAGATTATTGTACTGTGGTAAGCCTTCTGGCCAGCAGGGAGACTCAAAGCCAGAGGCAATCCCTACAGTCAGTCAGTTCCCTCTTCCACCTCCCCCAGCCAAGGCTTTGGACTAAGGGCTATTATTTTACTTCCTAAAAATTAATTTTAAGGCAGAACTTATCTAAGCTATTTAACTATCAAACTGTCCTCACTTGTGCAGAGGCAGTGGAAAGAATCTTTCACTTGTATAAAGTTCTGGGGTTTTGTGGTTTGTTTTTCAAGCTCAGCTCCTTTAAAGCACTTAAGTCAAGCTTCTGCAGAGCATGCTTTGAACGTATTTATCTATCATTCTCTAATAAGAGTGCCCTCCTGAAAGGATCAGTCTTACATCTCAAGTATCACTATAAGCACAAAGAACAAGCCGAGCAGCTAGACAGACAGGCTAATTTGATCTCTGGCAGCTCATTATAGTTCTACCAAAGTATTCGGTACGCCACTCTAGGAATGTCTCATACACAAAGTTCTACTCTGACATCCTGTAAATGTTCAGCTTCTACCACTACTTTTGCCACAAAACTCTGAAGTCACTACTTCAAAGATTAATTATTTTTGTGCTGCTCTTTACTGAACATTCTGAAGCTCAGCTCAAACTAACACGGGTACATCCCATTCTAAGAATATCAACATTATAAGTCAAAAATTACCCAAAGTCTTTAAGCAGCATTATTTCAATGTTTTTAGCATTTTGAAAGAACATTGTACTTACATCATCATCGTCATCTTCAATAGCTTCTCCTGTGAAGTACAATACTGATCGGGGGACTATACGTTCACGCAAGAAATGACCTATTTCAAAGTCTGCAGCAAGGATTGCCTCAGCATCGTCATCCTGCGCAAGACAACATTATTTCCTGAGCCAGAAGCTGATAACTACTTTTGACACAAAACCACAAGTTGCACAGACTGCGATGTGGCCAGATTTATACAAATCCCATATGCTGACTTTTTTGGTTCAATACTTGCATTGAAATCATGGACCCAAGTTTTACATTAAGCAGCCTACTGGCATTACGCTGCTTCTTCAAGTAAGCTTAATTATACAAAATTTTGCAGTTTAAGTTTTATTCTTCCCCCATCCCCAACTTGCTTTTGTTCTAAGTAGAAAAATTGTTTAACATCTCCCACACACAGGCTTTCCGTTCATATGTACAATACCCTTAAGAACCAAACACTAGCCAGGTGAGCCTATCCAACTAAAGATTTTACAAACTACTTTTGATTCCTAAAGTACATCTCCTTCAAGGTTCCCAATAAGCAAGCCACTGTGAAGCACATGAACACTTAAAACTCCGCTTTGATCCAATCCCAGGTTTTCAATCCTTCTGTTTACATACCAAGTGTTCTGCTGTCTCCCATCTGAGAAGTTATCTTCAATTCAAAAGGCTTCTTTTTTTAAGACTATGAACATACAGCTTTTGCTGTCCATGCTAACTGGAGTTCTAATAGCACGCTTCTGGGCTTTAATCACATTTCTCACTCAAGCTGCATAATGGATTCAGCACTCTTAAGTGTTTTTTGGTAGTTTTTCTCCTTACAAAAACATGGCTTATTTCCAGTTTTCTACTAGTGAGCACACAGAAGAGCGGGCTCTTGTAGTTTTATATTCTTGTTTTATTACTTTCTCTGAGAATTAATAGCTTGAGAAATTTTTAACAGCAGAAAATACAAACCAGATACATGCAGCCACTAGAGCAGATCATCCAAACAATGCCCGAATGGAGAGACTTCAACTCTACCCATTAGACCAAAGACTAATAACAAAGATCATTACATCTGTACCACTGCTAGCAATTTACGAGGTAGCTTTCAGGAAGGATAAGCTGGTTAAAGTTTACTCTACCACCCAACTCAACAAATACTCCTTCTAAAAAAGAAAAACTTAAACACTATTCATCACAAGTATTCTCAGTTAAATACAGAAACAGTTGAAGCTGAAGCTGCTTAACAAATTCCCAAACAATTTCAACCAACACTGTATATACAAAGGCATGCATTCTTCTACTGGAGTATCCCCTCCACCACCATATTTTAAATAAGCCTACTTACCAGGTCACCACTTTCAGGAACTGTAGAAAAAAGAGAAGAAACAAGTGAGTGAAGTACATACTACATTTAAAGTTAGTGCAGATAAACTAATGTTCAGTTTACCTTCAGGAGGACTAAAGAAGTTGAAGAAGGAGTCATTGGAAACAGTTTTTGTCACTGTCCTAACTGTTCCGCGACCCTTATGTTTCTGCTTCTTCTTAATGGTTTTCAAAGTAACATTCTTTCCTTTTTTCCAGTCTATTTGGCAACTGAAGGAGAAAGAAAAAACACCCCACAGCTGTGGCTTGGTGCCATTCCACTTGTTACAGATACCTACTATCACAACTGCAAGGGATACAGTGAATATAAAATATTAAGGTAGTATTTATTCCATGCTATCTTTTCATTAGTTTATATGTTGAGAACAAGAGTAACAAGTTCATTTTAGGACTGAAGTGTTTTCATCCAAGAGTTTCTCCTTTCCCACCCTATCTCTGAAATGCTAGATTTCATTAGCTACCAAGTTCTACTTAGCTTCCTACCAAAGAACAGCATCACACCAGTTTCAGAGCTACCTATCCATTATAAAGTAATGTCATATTTCATCATGTTAGTAATATGCCAAGGTTTACCGCACCTATCATTGTAATTAATAAGTCCTTAAAATAATGCAGTCAGCACATGTGCAAGTTTTGGTTAATTTTTTTAGTTGTTAGTTTGTGGGGGTTTTGCCTTTTGTTTATTTTGGGGTTTTGTTTGGTCAGGTTTTGTTGGGTTTTTATAGATCTATTCTGCTTACTGAGCACAGGCTTCTCACTCAAAGAATTCTGGGGACATGTAAATGAAGAAGTCACATCAATTAAGACCGTCCACATTTGCAAAAGCTTCTGATTAGATTCCTTTAAAGACTCTGAGGAAGGGGATGAGTTGTTTTAGGATAAGAAGAGGCTGTCTTAGTTAAAAGACAAAAGAAGAACTAGAAATAAATCATTTTCACATAAGCAGAGCATCATCTTACAACAACCTCTGCCAGGATTTGTTTTTGAAAAACAGTCTAAACGGAGGAAGACAAAACACTTTGGTCAAAGCTACTCAAGCACTTATGGCTAAATCTTACAGGACGTTTGCAGAAAAATGTGACATTAATTGACTGGGGAATGAAGTGGTAAAAAAAAGTCAGTATCAGCAACTGCAGATTAACAGATGGGTAAAACCAACCCTGCCCATGCAGTGACAGGCTCTAAGTTAGCTACCAGATCACTCAGAAGAGCAGTCAGAACACTGAAGAGAAATTAACACTAAAACAACTGAACAGGCTGTGATGCATAGAGCCCTGATGTACATCCTTCTGTTCCCCAGAAAAGGGACACGTACAAAATAAAGAGATTACTTAGTGTGAGAAATAACAGCTAATTTAGAAGAAAAGACATCGAGAAAGGAGTGTGGCAGCTCTGTAAAATCATGAGGAACCTTGGGAGTTAATTGGAGCTCACAGTTCTCCACTTCTCAAATAGATCAACTGAAACACTCAGAAGCAAACATTCAACACTTACAAAACAAACTGGACAACTACAATATAGAAAGTACAACTGGAACAGACTTCCCAAAATGCTGCATGTTATCAGAAATACAAAAGATTAAAAGTGATCAAATTTTGAAAAAGCTATCAAGCCTACAAGATGGTAACATCATCCACCTTCCAGTTCAGCTTCAGCCACTGCAGAACAGTATTTCTAGATAAATACTGATTAGATTTTTTATTTATATGCATATATTATATATACTTATAAATGATATAAATATATAGAGTTTTATATGTTGTATTGAAGTTACTGAAAACACTGATGTTTAATACCTCAAAAAAAAGTCAAAAAACTCAAGTTGAACCCAGCTGTTTACAAGTTACTAGATAGCAATATCTTTTCCAGCACCTTCCCAAGATGCTGTAAGACTACAGCTGCATAATGCTAAGGAACAAATTGTTACATTGTCATTTAAGTTGCTGATTAGCACTTACCCTGTGCAACCCATGATCTCCGGTCCATCAAAAGAGAAGGGATCAGAATCATCTGGCTCTGACCTCATTCTATACGTCTTTGTCAATACTTCGTTTGTGAAGTAGTCATTTGGTTCAAAATGAAATTCTAATGTGAAACTCTTAAAAAGAATTGCAGAGCAACAACTTTAGCAATTTAGCAACACATACCCTGAACTTCTAAATACATAAAATCCAAAACCAAAAATACACACGCAACAGAATATATCCATCTCCTCCAATAATGAAATGACATACATATGTAACTCATTCTAAAATTTGCTGCCCAAGCTATACAACAAATCTTCAAATGTTTTCATTTACCATGTTGATCTTGTGCTTATTAGTCAATAAACTGCTTGCAGTAACGACACAAGATCTCCCAGTGTACAGCTTTCCTGGTGCTAACGTATAGAGAGAACTTGTAAATTTAAAATACTAAAACTTAGCAAGCTATCTGATTTCTGGCATGGAAATTATATCCAGTTATAACAATTATACAAAAAGTGCCTGAAGGTATAAAAATTTGAAGGTGAAATGTAGTCGTCAGATATTAAGGTCAAGTTATTAACTCATCAGAATTGGAAGGTTAAATTAAATATAAACTAATTCATATGATACTGCAAGACTAGTACTGGTCCTTCTAGTGTTTTTCAGAAAACAAGAAGTAGCTGCGTATTTCTCATGATTCTCATAAGACAACTGGCTACCACAGACCATGCTACTAACATACAAATAATCTTAAGCTAACACAAAAGTAATCTTGTTTGATAGGTTAAACTAACCATAGGCTGTCCAACTTCTGAAAATTTCACTTTTATGTCTTTTAAGTGTTTCAGGATAGGTTCATCATGTTCCTGTAAAGAAAACACAGTTTATTCATTTTTCATAGCATTAAACTGTACACAGATTTAAGACCCCGCAGAGATAAAAAGCCGTATTTAGAATGAGCTTTACAGAAGCCAAGAACCTTGTGAACAGCACTGAAACCCTTTCATGAACATGACCAGCAGATGGCAACAATGGCTGTAGAGAGTTTCCACTGCAGTACACAACTTAAATCCACCGCAGAAACACCAAGTACAGTTTTTAGCAATATCTAATACGTATCTCATACACACACTCCTATAAGCACAGAAAGTACGGTAGAATAAGCTCAACAAGTGACACAGTAAGAAGGTATTTCAGAGCGTTCTGTGCTCTTACCTGAATAAAGTACCAGAGGTGACATCCAAGTACTTGTCCCATCTTAGCTCTCCAGACATACCAAGTAATGTACTGTTTCTACTCCTTTCTTAAGGACATTTGGATTAAGTACTAACACAACTTCAAACAAGCCTGGACCACCACCTACCTGAACCATATCACTGAGCAAGTCCACGTTCTTGAACACTGTCAGCCAAAACTCGGGAATTCCTTTAGGGTCTTCTTTTTCTTCATCTTTTTTTTCCTCTTCAAGCTTGGCTTTCTCTTTCATTTCCTCCTTAATGGAATAAAAATGTTAGTTTTTCTTAATTTAAAAGAGCACCCACAAGGTTTGTTAACAGTTTTATGTTGATACCAGTACAGATGAAATTTCATGTGCATGCTTTAAGCAATCATTAAGAATTATTATCATTATTATTAGCAAGTAATCATTATGCACCCAAAATGTTTTTCAACTTTAGTTACTGTATTGAATTTTGTTTCATGCCAAAGCTTGAGATATTGATGAGAACCGATCAAGATACTCACTGAAATTTCTTCTTCAACATCTGCTTTCCATTCACATTCTTCCTCTGTAGGTTCATAAATGGCATTGATGATTTCACTTCGCTGGAAGATTAGACCAAGAATATTTTCACATTTCCTAGTCATTGCAACCAGCAATGCCCTAATCAATAAATTCCTAATCCTAAATTTACACAATTAGCAATACATTAACTATTTATCAAAACTTTTTCTTCTAGCCCTGAAGACAACTCAGCAGTTACGAGCCTTTCAACACAATAAAGTAAGTACCAAAGTTCCAGGAAGGTTACCACATCATCTGACATCTGCTCAGTTAACAAGATGAGGACTAGTATACTGAAGTGGGTTTGGTAACCATGGAACAGATCGAACCTTTCTCCCGCTGAATCTTAGTTGATATTCACATGAATGGTAAAACTGTATCATTGAATCGAATGGGCACATATGAGAATACGTAATTCAGAACATGCATAAGCCGTCAGTTTATCTTCCCTTGTGTTTTAGCTAAAACTTTTAAGTACAAATCAGATGAGCATTAAAATACCTTGTCAAATAAGGGCTGATAGAGAGCAGCATACTTTCTTTCCAGTTCATGAACTTCCTCATAGAACTTTGCTTCTATCTGTGCACACTGAACTTGAAGGTTCTTGAGAGCATTCACACGTCTTTTAACAACTTTAGGCAAGCTGAAAAATTCAGTGATAGAACTGTTACTAACACTGCATTCTAAGCACATACTGACCCCACCTTAACCAGTCCCCTTGCAAGTTAACCAGCTTCAACCAAAACAGATTTTACACTCTACTTTAAGCTTTAGAAAGCTGTACAAATCAAAACTATGTCCCGCTGTACTATGAGGACTGAAACTGCTAGCACAGGCTCTTAAACTGAGGCTTAAACTCAGTGAGAGCCAGAATATTCCGAACACCTGAGTCAATCACAAGACAAACTTGTGCAATAAAACTTCATACTAAAAACATGTTCTACACTATCAATGAACAGCATAGTATATTCATATGATTGAGCATAATTAAGAAAGGTCTTACCACTAATTGGCTTAGTTTTATGAAAGAAAGTTCAAGACAATTGAGTTGCTCTTTGCTAAGGAAATTCATCTTCAAAACTCACGTTTTTGTTTCAATGAGGAAAGAAGCTGATGTTACTGTCTTCTAACACATTAACTGTCACTCCCAAAGTGAGACAGAACTGTTCTGCTGAATGAGCCACTGTACTATGCATGTGTAAAAGGAAAGCAATTAATGCAATCCTCATTATAAATACTTGTCAGCTACAACTCTAATACTAGTTTCACTTGAGTAAACTACGCTAACACAGACTTACTGTTAGGACGGGAAGTTACCTACAATGAGGCTACTGGTGAGATTCACGGAGTAGGATTGCTGACAGCCTCCACTGCCTGTGAGGTGGGCCCAACCCCAGCATACAGCTACAGAAGACTACTATATCAACTTCCCACATTTATTTTATTTATGCAGTTGTGCCATGCTATTTAGAACACAGTAGTAAAATCACTGCTTTTGTTACAGCCAGTTTCAGGTTAGAGGAAGTAACCGAGAATGTATTAGCTTAAACACTGAAGATTCATGTTAATTACTAAAGCTATCTTACCTCTATTAGGTAGCACAAGCACATGTTTCAACAACCTTGTTCACTTTAAAACACAGAACCTTTCTCCCCAACAGCTTTATGCTCAACATGAATATACTACTTCTGGTTACTAAGGTAATATGCATATCACCATTAAATCAAGATTCCCTTAACCTTCCAATTTGGGCAAAAGTACATCTCCTGCACAAACTACCAAAACCACTTAAATTCAGTCATGTATGCTCATAAAGCGTTGATAACATTCTTGTTACTCTGACATTTTCCCAGAAGTCAGTCAAGTTAATAATTTGCTGTAATTTTACCTTCAAGTACAGTACCAGAACTAACAGCCAATTAAGTAGCAAGTTCAGTTAGTTCAAGAAAAAAGCATTAAGGAAGAAAATTAATTTGACCACACAGAGAAGTCCCTACATCAACTTCCCACTTAACGCTGCATGCATGTATCTAGACTGAGAGTATTGGTCCTACCAATTGCGTATAAAGCACTATGGTATTTCTAAGAGGTAGTGCCATACACGCAGGATGTCCAACTCCAGTATGTCAGAGTAAAGATTTTAACCCCTTTATTAGAGAATCTAGAATCTCTTGCATGTGTCAAATCTATCTCTCATTACAGTCCATACCAACTAGTTCAAATTTCTTAATTTTTACATCCACTACCTTTATAGACTCTTTAATTTAAAAAAAGTACAAGTACAGCAATGGCAATACAACCTGTTGCTCTGAATACAAGCCACTAGTGCACGTTATGATCACAGAAGACAACCTCCTGCAAGCAGTTGAGGGCAATTCTATGCTATGAATGTAAGTTTCATTAAATTTATCGTGCACAGGCACAGAGGAATAGGTAAGTTACTGGATAACCGCCAAGCAGTTAGCAGATTCTAAGCCTGAGCAGACAAATGTTTTCCTGGAACCTGTTTAGTTTCCTACCAGCTTATGCATCTAGTTCCTTAACAGCCCACATAACAGGCTTTTAGGATCCCAGATTCCTGCTGACTTCTGTGTCATCTCAGTGTCTAGACCTTGTAGATATATAAGCTCAAAATAATATTTGAGAAGACAGGTATGTAAGAGGCACCTGTAAAGCATGGTTAAGTCAGCATGCATATACTGAGAAAGTGCAGACTCAAGTTACACACATTTTCCAGTTATTTTTGTATCGCAAGTTAGGCAAGCGTTTGGTACAATGGCAAAGTTGCAATGCTTTTGTGATAGAGAATGCACTACTGTACTTGGAACTGATGAAGAAATGGTACAGTATCTCAGAGAGCAGCTGACTAGAAGAATGCCATGTAAATCAATGCTACCACTTTTGTTCACTTCTTAGGCCAAGGACCTGAAAGATTAGTAGAGGCTAATTAACACCTGTTGAAAAACAGAAGAAAAATACTGGGTATAGGAAGCCTGTACTGTACAGTGTCTAGAAGAGAAAGAACCTGGGTATTCCTCTGACACCTTGTTCTTTCTTGGGCCAGTATTTGTCAGGGAAGGCTGGTAGTTAATTGGGCTTTTCTTCCATGCTATCACCTATAACAGGGAAGCGGGATGAGTAGAAGTAGCAGTAGCAGCAATGCCCATTACTCAGTAGCCGCCCCAGTTCAAGTCAATAGCAATGTAGGACCCTATCGCAGCAAGGCAGCTGTAAGCTTTACAGTTCCTGTGGATGTGGTGAAATGTTCATAGACAATTAGAAATTATATAAAAGAGCCAGAAAAGTCTATCTGTTAATGCAGATCAAGTAAAGAAAATTTTAGCAAGACATTGTTGCAAGTTTTGACGCAGAAGGACACCACATGAATGGTCCCCTGATACAACATTCCTAATTTTATTAGCTACTGCGTACATCCTAACCCGAAAATTACTATACTACAGACACTAGGTCTCCAAGTATTAGTCCACACTTAAGATAATTGATGTTTCATGATTAAGGCAAACCTATAAAAGACATTCCAAGAAGCTGGAAAGTGTGCCATATTGTAACTGCAGGGGACAGGTCAGCCACGGTAAATATTTTAGCATTCTTTTCTTCATAAAGGCCTAAATAAACACTCTTCAATTCCGAGATGCACTACAGACAGACCAACTATATTAGTTTTCCTTCTATCTGAGCACCACAGTAGTTTACGACTACTAATGCTACAGACAATACTGTTCAGAAAGTAAAAGAACCATTTATACCACTCTGCTCGCACTGAATAAATACCGTACCTTTCTATATATCCTGTAGATGTTCCTACCAGACCATCAAGTCTTTCCTGAAGGGCTGCAAGAATCTGAGGATTTTGCATCATCTGCACGGTCAACTGCCGAGCTAAATTAAAGAAAATTACATAAGTGAAAAGTGCATCTTTTTGAAAGAAAAGGTACTTAAATACTACAAAAGAGCAGTACATTTACTCTACATACACTTGTAAAAAGAAACAGAGGCAGAGTAGTATTTCAAACACCTCTCCATTTTGGAAGCATGGATCAAATCCAACCTATTCCGAACATGGAAACAGCATCTGGATTAAAATGGCCACTACTCAGCAAACTGAGCTTTTTTGTTAAAAAGGAAGGTTTTATACATGTCCCTAAAAGCATCATTTTTTCCTCGACTGCTTTTATTTTGAATTTACTGAGGAAACACAGGGTAGAATGCATGCTTTTACTTTAAAAAGGGGATGAAAACTGGAATTGGGATTTTCATTCCGTTTTACGTAAATAGAAACAAGATAGTTTCAGACTTGGATTTAAAGCTGCTTTAAAAATCCGTTTACCTGATTTTTCCTGCAAAAGAATAAGTTATTCATTAGAATAGTCTGATACATTATTGACTACAGAATATCAGTACTAGGTCCTTGAAGTCTATCATCCACACCATCTTTTGAAAGCACTTTGTCCAAGTGGGGAACCTGTTTCAAAGTATGAGGTAGGAGTACATTTAAAAAAAAAAAACACATACAAATTCCTAGCCTAAGGGTTCTCATTATCCATCTTAACATCAACCCTTTTACTTCTGCTCAAAATACGTGCCTCAACCTGCAGAAATGAATTGCACAACTTCATATTTTTAATAAGAATTTATGATCAGTTATGATGCTATTTTGCCTTCTTCTCCCTATCCTCAACATCTACAGACAGACAAACAAGTACTTTGCATTCCTTATAAGATACTAGGTTTATACAGCGTTCTTCTGACATCTTCAAATTAGAGTGAAGCTTTTGAATCCTTCCTGATATACAAAGCTTTTGGAAATAGCTTACCATTTTCCGTTTCTACTCCCTTCACTACAGCAACTATATGTAAATATTCTCTTCTACTTTTATGTCCTAGCACTGAAATTACGTGCTGAAAACTTAGGGTGCAACAAGGGTGTTCAAGCAACATCCAAAAAAAGCAGTCTTGTTTCTCCATAATGATGGCAATCCGTTTATGTTTTAACAGTAGAAGCTGTAATTACTTCTTAAAGGTACTACTTCACATTAGTCAACACTACTCCTCTTATCAAGTTATCTAGTTTTCTCCGGTCTTACTATTCATTAGTCCTTCCTGTACACTTGAAAACCTATCCAGTTGCGCCATTTGAGCCTGTTGCCAGCTCTTCTTTAATACCAAATCTGTCTACACATCACGCACATGCTATGCTAATGCCAACAGCCACATCCCCTCAAACTGAAATCTGGCCACATATTCTGTTTTGCAAGTGCCTGAATCCATGAATACTATTTCTTCAAAGAGCTTTTTCCTAAAAGCGTAAGTATTTTACTTAGTGTCCAAAGAAGGACCCTTGACATATTTAAAAATGGAATCATCTACAGTAAAAAGTAAATCAGTAAAAACTAAGGAACTATAACGCATGAAAAAATTACTAGAAAACTAGACAAGCAAGAATTACAGATGCAAAAGAACAGTGTCATGTTTCCCTACTGCTACAAGATATTTCTGACTTATAAACTCCAATTTCCCTCTAAGATTCCTACAGTATAATTTTCCCTCAGATTCTCATGTGTAATAGCTGGAATTAATCACTGAAAATACACATTATTCATCTCTATGTTCCTTTGGGACACCTGAATAATTACCATTTCATTATTGTAAGCTGTTCTTCAGCTGACCAGCATGTTCCCCAGAATTTTGCAATCCAGTTTTGAAAACACTTTTTTAATAGACATAGCAAAGCCTCTAACATCATCTTTAGCAAAATTATCCTACTCTAATGTTATTATTCTGTTCAAGCAATCACATAATGTGGCACTATCAGCAGTCCCCATCATTTTATTGCAGAGATAATTAGTTATTTCTCTTTTGGCCGCTTGCTCTTCAGATTCCATCTGTGCCCCTCAAGTCTTTAACCACAAAGCATGAGTAAAAGTGTTCAGCACAGACAAAACAAGTATTCTGATACATGTTCAGGTTTCTTTATTGAGGGGGAAAAAAAGAAGGATTCATTGATTTTAAGAGTGGTAACTCTAAGCATGATTTTTGTTCTGTTCACAATCAAGCAACTCAGCAGCAAACTACTGAGCTAAGACAAAAAATTAAGATCTACTACTGAAATAAAAAAAATTAGATACACACGTATATGCACCTAATTTTTTTCTACCCAAAGTTTCATATTTTAAAAGCTTTCAACTGTGGTTAATTTTGGAAGAATCTAGTCACATACCCACAAAAATATTTTCTTTTCTAATTATACATCCTTCTAGGCAGCCAGTGCTGCCTGAACTGGTACTAACCATGACTAAAATATGTGACCGCAGACAATTCATAAAAAACGCAACAGGAAAAAAGTCCTTCCTTCAGAATTTAAATATAGGTGTGCATCAGTAGTTATGTTTTATCATTTCCTTTTATTTTAAGCTGTAATATCCTTTTAACACATCAATTAGAAAGTAGGTACACAGCTGCTTAAAAACCCTTGTTTTCAACATTACCTTTGCTGTTGGCGTCTTCACCAGTTTCTTCTTCTTCTACTTCCTCAACATCTTCCATATCCTGTTGATCAAGTTCAGACTGTTCTTTGCTATTAGGAATATTCAATAACAGGATCAAGAAGTTAATTTTGTAAAATACTATAATGAGCGTAAAGAGCTCAAATTAGAGATCACGTGGGTAGAAGCAAACTGTTGCACCAGTTTTGATCTGTGACAAACTAGAAGCCTTAATAGCTAAACAAAGCCAAATTTGTTGAATGTGAAACTTGAATCTATGAAGACAATCTCGGAACAGTTTAAAGAACCAGCAGCTTTCCAGAATTTTGAAGATTCCTTTTTACAAAAGGACTCCTTCAGCTCCTGTTCATATCAACAAGTCAAAGCCTCCTTCTGCTGTACACAATCTTTGTTAACATGTGCAGGCCTTGAGAACTGAGGGTAGGATCACCTAAAGTACACTTCGAATGCCACAAAACATGAGCATTCAAAGTATAGAAAAAAATACATACAGTGAAACAATAGTAATGGGCAGTACTATCCATTTTCCCCCCTCCAGAATTGCAGTGAACATATTAAGTTGACCGGTGCCTTGTCCCAGTTTTAGATTTACTTACAATTAAGATCCCAAACCTATGTGGTATGAGTAACTCCAGCTTTTTTCTCACATGCTATAAACCTCACATCTTGCCACAGTGCCAAGATCACTACCTAGACCCTGTCTATCAAGTATCTGGAGATCACAGCCATCTGAAGTACAGCATAGAACACAGTCAGAGCCTCAGCAACCTACAGATTTTACTCACTTGTCTATGTCTGCCATTCTCCTGGACTTCAAACCCTAGAGGGAAAAAAACAAAAATGTAAGAACAGCAGCATTAGACTTCAGTTACAAAGTTTACAAGCAAGTGCCATACTACTGAATAGGAAAGAAACACAAATGACATCAGCTTTACGAACAAGGATAAATACATATTATCATCTGACGAGCGGCATATCTCCAATGCACTTTGAGCTCTCACTCTAAAGCACACAAATACTGAAACACTTTATTCTGGTTTAGAACCAGTAGATCTACTCACATAAAATCAAAACATAACCCCAGAAAAACTGAAGCAAAAAGGGTACTAGAACCCTTTTGGTAACTGTTCACCCATTTCCAGTATGTAATTGCAGAGCGGATACTTACAGCTAAATCAGGTTTTTTTTAATACTAAAGACTTCTTTTTGCAGATTTACTTTTAATCCCAACTTTACAAAACCAATCCAAGTAGTTCCTCAGAATACTCAGAGAATTGCAATACTTAAAAATTGATGTCAAGTGCCAAGCTATTTAACATGACCAATTTCCATGTGCTGAATGATCAGAATTTTCTTAAGTATCTCAGTATCACCATAGACACATTCCAGACACAGTAATTAGAAACTCTGTATGTTGAGACTACTGCAGATCTTGCATACCATGAAGCACCTATGTTCTCAAACGCATTACAAGATGAGTAACATTTTCCACCAGCAAAACAGTACTTAGGAGTCCAGTCTCCAGAAAGATGTTTCAGGCAGCTTGAAGTCAGAGACAATATTACATACAAGAAAACACTGTCCCATTACTGCCGTCTTGGGTCCAATGGTTGACACCAAGTACCAAGAATAACCCACTGGTCCAGGAAGCGTGGAAACCACTGCTGTAAGAGTCCCCACTTCAGCTGCTCTCCAGTAACCCAAACAAGTTCAAATTTTCAGAAAGTTCAACTCCTTATAATGCATTCCAATGAGAATTTTAGTCAAAGTGCTGGAGGTGTGTGTTCCAGAAAAAAATGAAAATTGCATGTAATCTGTTCAAAGTGTGCAACATAAGAGCACAATCCCAGTAAGATCAGGACATTAACAGTTAATATAAAGAGACATGTTAGAATCTAAGCATCAGAACTTAAGATCTACATTCTGTGTAGATATAATCAAAATACATTCTTCTGGTCTCATAACTGCTTCCCAAGAATTACATGAAACAGAAGCATCTGATGTCTTCATTTAGGACCACAACTTTACAGTGCCAATAAAGTCTGTATGAGACTGCATGTATTCAAAAAGGTTCGTTTCCCTAGTATGCAGAAAAACTAGAGAACCAACTACTTGTCAATCTATTGCAGAAAAATAATACAGTATTTGCTATCAAATAGAATAGCAGCACTACTGTAAATCAAAGAACATCTAACAATTCAGTAAGAAACCGAGGAGTTCTAGAAACATTCTTGACTCATTTTAAGTTTCTTGAAATTTAGACTACATTTGCCTGTCTTGTGATTTCAGGTTTCCACACGGATGCAAGCTGCCTGTACAACAGTTCCAAAGAGTCTCCTTTAGACCATTTTCAAAAGGCAGCATGGATGGAAGACATACTATAATTACATCTCATATTTAGATGTCTCTAACAACACAATAATCAGCATTATTTCTGATTTGCAAAAGATTTTATCCATGCATAATATACAGCTTTTTCCTTACACATTTCCTCTTGTTCTTCATGCAGGACCTTTCCAAGAAGGCTGGTAGTATCACTGTGCAAAAGAACACGAGACTCACGGTTCACCTGCTTTTCATGCATTTTTATGCGAATATGACAGTGATCACATTCACAAATTATTATTGCTCCTTGCAGAGACCAACATTTCCTCTCTTCATTCTCCCCATCAAATGCAGCTTCACTTTCCAAAAAACTAGAGGCAGTTCTTTCAACACAGGTTGTGACAACACACACCTTGTGGTCTCACAAGCCGGTGGCTAGATGAAACACCAGCTGAAACACCTTAGATACAGGTTTGCTGAAAGAGACAGAACTCTACAGTTCACTTAAACACTTTTTGCTAAATGAGGATATGAGATTGGCTATGACCAAGTCATGTCTAAAAACTTTAAGAAGTATCCTTCCCATCTCCAGCAGTAGCCATTAGCAGATACCTAGAAAAAAAAAGCAATGACGTGGCAAGAATTCCCCCAGAAACTCTTCTAGCTTTCAATCACACTCAGAACAGACACACTGGCTCAGGAAGAGCAGGTATTTGACAACGTCATAGTGAATTTTTATTTCATAAACTAGTCCTCATCTTCCCTGAAACCATGCAGGTAAGCTGATGTTACCACTCAAGTATCAAAGCACTAAAACCCTGCTTCTGAGTTGCAACATTCAGCTCAAAGAGCTAAGCCGCATTTTTCTACGCTGGGCAAGAGTGTGGCAGGCAAAGTTTCACCAGCAGTCTCTGTGTTCTTGAATCGCTCAGTGGGCCCTTGTTTTCATCCTTCTGAACAACTCCATCACCTGCTCGGTGGGCCCTTGTTTTCATCCTTCTGAACAACTACATGTCATCAGCAACCTTTATCCTTCCACTGTTGACCCCTCTTTCCAAGATCACTTCTGACCATGCTGATGGTGTTTGTCTCGCCGCAGAACCTGTGGAAGTCCAGCATCTGCCCCTCTCTCTCCTCATTGCAAGGGGCAGTCACTCACCTTCTGCTTCCTGGCTTTTAGACAATCCATACAAGTACTGTATGTTTTCCAACTATGGCCCAGTTTACTCAAAGGCTTTGAATAACATTCTTCAAAGATTTTCTGGAAATTAAAACAGACTGTATCAAGCAGCTGTCAACTTCAGAGCCCCCCTCCAGTGTGTTCCTATCTGCCTCATCCAGTTTTTCCTATTCTCCTTGCATCAGTCTTTTCCATGTCTCATCCTTTAATCTTCCCTCCACTTTTTTTTTTTATACACAACTCAGTATCAGAACATTTGCAGTTGGAAGAACTCTTCTGCAAACTGAGGGGATACTACTGTTTGTCATGACACTGTCTTCTGACAGCTCTAGGAAACAGCTCTTGTGTGAGGAGGCTACAAGGCACTATGCTAACGGAACTACACTGGCATTTAGACTAATCTATGCAACCCACTAGCATGGATATATTGTTGCATCACATTTAGTTTATTGTCATTTACTTAAACAACCATAAGCTTCTCTGCAAGCACAGTTCTACTGGTAAAAAAAGTAGAGGCAGAAAAGGACTAAGAAAATGCATTCCCTAAGAGCAAACAGCCTCCACCATCTTTGCACAATGCCTACCACAAGGTCCCAGTCTAGTACTCAGAGCTTCAGATACAACATGTACCACAATCAGTAACACTAAAATACATCACTGCAGTATTTATATTGCAGTATGTCCTCAAAACTTAATCTTTGGATATAGTACTCCTATCACTCGGCTTTCCACAAGAAAGACACAGCCGTCCTTCCCAACTTTTTTCATAGGTGCATTTAGGACTGTGAACAGCAGCTGCCCCTTGGCACGCGAGCAGCATGAAGCTTTTACTGGTATCACCCCCTGAAGCAGTCCCTGAGAGATACCAGTTCACCAGTTGCCAGTGCAAGATATAACAAATCTGGCTACGGCTGGTGTGTTACTTCAAGCCTCAGTGTCTAGACAATTACTTTGGGCTGAGATACTACCTAGAGTCTAGGCCTCCTAACTGCAAGAAAAGGCTTAGAGTACCAATACAGGGTAGCCTCCTACCCTGTCCAAGAGCCAGCAGGCAAATAACCTCCTTATTTGTAAAATATTTTATTTCCCTGTTACTTAAACAGCTACAGCCAGTAGCACTGCATTATGGTCAAATACAGAGGCGCCCAGCAGCCTCACTTACAATGTTTTGGGGCTCACTGTAAAAATACACAGAGGAAAAGAAATAAGTTATCTTATCTTTGCAGGGCTTTAAAGAGAACACATAGGAAGTTCGTGCCACAAAAAGGAAGCAAAAGCACAGAAAAGCAAGCTGAATTGCACACTTTCTAATGGCTAAAGTGTCTTGGTTTCGGCTGGGATGAAGTTATTTTTCTTCCTGGTAGCTGCTGTGTTTTGGGTTTAGCAGAAGAATGTTGATAACACTGATGTTTTCAGTTGCTGCTATGAAATCATGGACTTTTTCCAGTCTCCCATGTTCACCTAGTGAGTAGGTGTGCAGGCATTGGGAGGGAGCACAGCCAGGCAGACAGCCCAAGCTGGCCAGTGGAAATACTCCATACCGTAGACATCATGCTCGGTTTACGAATGGGGGTTGGCCGGGGGCAGGGGGCTCTCGGCTTTTCGTTTTCCAGGAGTTCAAATCCTCTTTTGTCCAGGAGTTCAAACTCTTCTGGGAGTTCAGCCTTTTTCAGAAATTTTGTGAAATTTGCAAAAATCTGAGGGGTCCATGATCACTGCTCGGGGACTGCCTGCAAATCAGTCATCAGGTGGTGATAAAATTGTATTGTATATAGTTCATTTTGCATATTCGTTATTATCATTATTGTCGGTATTTCCTTTGTTGTCTTATTAAACTGTCTTTATCTCAACCCACAAAAGTTTTACTTTTTGTCCATTTCTCCTCACTCATTTCATCTCACTGAGGGCGAAGGGGAGGGGTGAGTGAGGGCTGTCTAGTCCTTAGTTGCCGACTGCCAGGTTAAACCATGACATGAAGTTTAAAACCTCTTTCATACAGGTAGCTTAAGCTCGATCACATGACTGCCTGCCATCACAAGGAATACGTTCTTTTTCAAAACGGAAAGGTTAGGAGACTTAATCCAGCACAAGCTTAACCAGTTTTGAGTGCATCCTGCAGAAATACTAAAAAGTAGCAGAACTCCCTTAAAAACTCAAGTCTTAACAAAACAGTATGAAATTTTGCTATTTTTGTGATATTTAAAGGACACTTTACCTCTTTAATCTGTCATGTTTATAAAGAAATTAAGTTTGATACTACAACTAATGATGCAGAAACTAGTAACGATACTGCCACGTGCTCATCCTCAAGTTACCCATTAGTAAGCTTTCAGTTTCCAGGGGTTATTGTTTCTTTGCTAGGCAATTTTGCTCAAGTGAGGACAGAAACACAAACTGCAAATATGCAACCCTTCCCAGTCTTCCTTTTTTTTCCCCAGTCTGCCTTTATCCACACAGAAACCAGTCTGAGTCTGCGCTGGCCGTGTTATAGCTAGGACACAAGCACGCTCGCGAGAAGCCTTTTCTTTCCAAAGGTCAGCTCCAAGCATCCCAGTATTAGATTACCCTGACATCCGCTCGCCTCAGGAAGGCGGGTCACGGCAAGGTGAATTCAGAGTCAGCTGAGGAGGCAAGACATTCCTGAGACACGTTCTTCCAGCAGAACAGCAGCTTTTTTGCACAAGCCCCAAGGCTGGCAGGCTGCCAGCAGATCTCAGCTGCTCAGCATCTCTGTGGAGACCATAACCACGTAACCACGCAAGGTACCCATACCCTTCCTCTCAGAAAACACCGTTTCCCTTTCTCTAGAGGAATTGCTCACACAATTCGCTTGCAACAGCCAGTAGAAGAAATTTCTCAAGCAGTTCAAGGGATACAAATGGGCTTTTTGAGGATACGGGACCCAAACTACAGCCAAGCCTTCTTCTAAAGATGCGAGCAAACAAATCTACCCTTTTGCCTAAACTAATTTCCCCAGGAGTCAGTAATTCAGAGCCCTGCAAACAAGTCAGCCTGTCCACAGAATAGCTTATCGGCCTCTTTCTGTCTCTGGCAGGCCTTGGGCAACTGAAAGCGATACATCAACAGAAAATACCTAAGACAAATGAGCCCTATGTGGGATTAAGAAGCTGCAACATAAGAAAATAAACTATGTGGACCAACTCAGATGTCATTGAAGGAAAGAGAGGCCCAGCTGGAGGACAGCTAGCTGGATTTAAAAAAAAAAAAAAAAATTAAAAATCAGGATTAAGTCCTGTAAGCTATTTGCAATGCCTGCAGAAACCAAAGGTGCCAGACAAATGACATCATACCAGCCAAGTTCAGCTCTCACTACAGACCAGGAAAGATGAGAGCAACATACTTCAAACTGTTGTTCTTGCCTAACATTCCAGGAGGGCAACTTGCAACAATTTCCTTTACATCACCAGTATCAAAAAACAAAAACAAAAATAAAAATAGTAGTGTAGAGATCCACCAAAAGATGCTCTCTGACTCTAGGTGTTCAAAATAATTGTTTGGGGTAGTTTGCTTAAACCACTGAGAGGTTTGTAACTTTGAAGAGCTCAGATGCTCTGCATAGTGCAGTTTCAGTCACATCACTGTCAGAACCAGGTAAACTGTTTAAAAAGTGCACACTATACGGCATAATTACACACTTCAACGTTTTTGGTACTAAGACCTGAAAAAACATAACAATCTTTTCACAGCTGCTAGTAGAAGCTATGGTACCAAACACCAGGTAGAAAACCGTTACATGAGAACGGATCCCATAGTCCAGCAGTAACTAGAAGAACAGTTAGCTCCTCTTCAAAAAGCAGCAACTGCATAACGTATCCGATTAAAAATGACATTTCAAAAGGGAAGCAAGCAGAAGACCAAGTGTTTCCTTTGACTTGTGTGATCAAATTCATGAAACATCTATTATCATTAGCATGGAAATTGGTCATGAAACAAGGGGATACTGAGCCTATCATTAACATGGCAGATAAGCAACATTACAAACAGATTATATCTTTCATATTATGGAAAAATATGCCTTCTTAGGAAAGCTGAAGGTCAAAAATAAAAAAAAAAAAATCTCACTTAAATGAGCAGAGCAGTCCTATGCTAGAACATCAAGATACCACATCTATTTGATGAAAGACATTATCAGCCACTGAACTCTCCAGAGACAATTTCCTTTTATTAGTGCCTCAAAGTGTTTCTGTTAACAAAAGATTTCTGACTGTTAATGTAGGAAAGCAAAAATTGACAAAGTTAATTTAAATTCCCAAATCTAGACTAGATAATTAAGATCGGCTGCCCAAATACAAGCAGACAAAACAAGAGTACGAGATAATACTAATACATAGGCTATCAAAGTCTGATAAAGAGACTAGGCAGCTAATGGGCAATGGACACAAGAAATCCACGTTCCTCTAGTACAGTAACAAGAGGGTGCCACTAGACCCTTGCACTAACTCAAACCCTCCTGTTTTGTTGCAATTTACTGTGCAAGCACAAACTCATCCACTACACCCAAAAGACACGCACAGTCAACAGCAGAAATGCTAACTGGCATGGTGGTATATGGGAGGGAGCCTTTAGCAGAAGCTTGAGTACAGTCTTCTGGACCAAGCAGACCAGGATAAGAAATTCAGATGAGTAGCTGTGTTTCACAAAACATACTCAGAACTTTTAACTATGTGCATCTGCTGAACTGACCAAGATGGGAAGCATTCAGATCGCCATGAAAGAGACATACCCCCTTCATAAAGAGAACACCCAAGTTTCTCCGCTGAATGATCTTCCAGTCAGCTAAAGCAAATGTAACTGGTAAATGCTGCTGGAAAAGCTTAACATGGTTCATCCGTAGCTATGCATATCCCCTTCCTTTCATCAGCAACATGTGAACAGCTGTAAAGTGGAAAAAAAAAAAGTGCTAGGTATTTTTTTTGTCCAGGGCTAGACCTGCAGTTACATGAGGAACAGCAGAGTCAAGCAAAGGCGACTGCTGCAGGCGAGTACCTTTATAACAACTCATGCATAGAGTTCGGCAAGTTACTGAGAAACAGTATGCTACAACATCTTACCTCATAACGTGGCAAAATTCAGAATTTGGTTGCAGGGAATAAAAACCACGCTAAATTACGATAATGCTGAACCAAGTAACACAACACAATTCATTGAAACTACCTGCTCTCTCCCCCTCAAGTGGCTGTTTTTGCTTTTCCTAGTAACTCCTGAAGGAAAGGCAACAGCTTCAGCCATTTGCCAACACAACTATTTCACCAGTGCTTGCAGGCCTCTGCACAATACATGTTATGGCACGAAAGCACAGATTTTTCCACATTTCAACTTTGAAGTGCTCTACAACTTGCATGAAAACACCAGTTACATGATGGGAAAAAAATAAAATTATTTAAAACAAATCAGAGTCATCACATATATAGCTAGGTTAGTTAGCTACTAGTAACTGCAGGGCTTGCTTTTGTTCATGTGGAAACACCTTTTAGAGGTTTCCCCTTCACTTATTTTTCAATCAGGAAATGAAAATTCAGTCAACAGATACTGAACTCCTATTTTTGTAATATTTTTATTCAATTTTAGGTAGTGCCTGTTTACTCTTGCAGCAAAAGAGTCTCTGTAAGCAGAAGGAAATGGACTACAGCATTACAATTTAAAATCAGGACTGAATTATATCTGCATGTTTGTCTTTGCTACTGACCAGAGCGCTCTGATCATGTTCTAAAAATAGGGCAATTAACACACAACGTGGCCTTTGTTCTGGACACCAAGATTCTGTAGCAGAAAACCTACCAACTCCTATTTAGGACAGTCTTTCACTATTAGAAAAGTACTCTAGAAGTTTGAATTCAAATCTGAAAAACCAAACAAGGATTTTTTTTTCAAACAAACTAATCAGTATAGCTTGTTGCAGTTTCTCCTTTCCACCACCAATAACAGGAAAACAACAGCCATCCTGACAGGCTGAAATCAGTACCTTCATATATAAAAAAGGTATTTAAAACTTCCTAAGACAGTATTTCTCAATGCAGTTCATGTCAGCACAAGTATTCAGTTTGTTAAAAAGTGTCATAGTAATACAAAAATAGTGTTTTAACAAAGTACTTCAGGTAGCAGGGTGCATTTTAACAGTTTAAAAGATCAACTTGTGCATGAAGGAGTGTCAGTTGACTACTGAGATTGCCACATAATCAAACACAACAATATTGGCAGTTACGCTGCTATCTGCAAGACTCACACGCTGCAGCATTGAAGTTTTATCCACTTTGACTTCAAAAACATCTAAACATCCTTATCCGAAAGGTAAAAAAAAAAATACTGAAACATGTATACAGGTTTCAAAAGGGTGTTTTTTGCTGGAACATCTGATGAATGCAATATTGTAAATTCATTCACACCCTAAGAAACCACTGGAATTTCTGAAATATATTTAGCAAATTTTTGTTAACTTCAGTTCAATATTTTTGCCATGGAAATCAAGCCATCACTAAATCGCAAACCTTAAAATGTCCAGTTTTCAACTAACAAGCCAGCATTCACTGGAAAAAAAAAAAAAAAAAAAAAAAAA
>Ga0065711_1030602_pt1 | contig 32031 bp, 11 predicted proteins | sample Hoacrofraction12_FD_59098 | JGI IMG/M metagenome (GOLD analysis project Ga0065711, IMG submission 59098) | Hoatzin crop microbial communities from Cojedes, Venezuela - Epithelial fraction 12 v2 (version 2) | ecosystem: Host-associated > Birds > Digestive system > Esophagus > Crop | place... | reverse complement strand
CAGGAGCACTGTAGATGTTAGATAAAAGTTCATGTAATATGGATGACGTTTATAGTGAGTTTTGCTATAATAAGCTCCCATCAGAAACAAGGTAGCTAAATTGTGAGGCACTTAAGGTTGACAAGGAAAAGGAGGAATGCAAGGGGTCTGTTTCATAGAAAACCTGAAGTTGCATATCATATCCTTGTATTAAGCCTTCTACTAAAGTGCAAGAAATGGAGAATTAAAACAAAAGAATTTAAATATAAAACAAGTGATTAAAGAGCTTAGTATGCATTAAAATTAAGTGCTTTTCATTCTCATGAATTCAGAGCTTTTTAATAGTTTTAAAAAAATAAAGTCTGGAAATAATCCACGTGTGAAATCATTTCCCTTGTGCCATTGATGCTATTTGTAAAGTGCCCAATTACTTTCTAAACAACAAAACCATTTGCCTTATCTTATGTTGTATAGTATGACATAGTCTGTAGTACACATGTAATCCATACTGCAATGACACAGTCAATCTGATGGAAAACAGCACATGCATACTTTCAGTCAGAAGTCTTACTTCCACCTGTCACTCTAAAAAGCCAGATCTTGGATGACACATCCACCAGTATATAGTGCAACCAACCTCCTAGTCTCAAAACGTAATTTGTTAAAGTCCCATGCTAAAGACAGACCTATCAAGCTTTTCCTCAGAGCAGCCTGACGCCCAGACAAAATCACAGATGGACCTCTATGTCTGGATCACATAAATCCACTAGATGCCAAATCTGAGAAGGATCTGGGTTCTGCCGGATGATGAAGAGGCTGAAGATGTGTGGCAGTCTGTGCGCTACTGATCACATCTAACTGAGAGGGATATGCTTCATGTACATTTCCTCCACTGAAACCGTTTTGGAACTGGCAGAAAAAAGACAATATAAATGGTTAGTATGGGAAACCAATTATTTATAAATTTTTGAAAATCCTCCTAAAGGCACAGATGGGATGAAATCATCTTAAAATACAACAAACAGATCTAACTTTTTTTTTTTTAATGATGAATGATGAGAGTTAATTTGCATTAAACTAGGGTCTGAATCATCAGTGAAACGTACTGATATTGGAGTCGGTGGGAGTCCTACTTCTGGCTAAGAAACATTGCTATTATCTAAAGCATAATATAGTCTCCATTTGTAGGAATTACAGTCTGACTGAGCAGTCCTAATTTCCACATCCAGCTGTTACATTTTAAAAGCAACCTATTTACATATTTTCATGTCTGCAATGGGATCCAGACTTTACAGATCTTCCAGGAATGCACATGCAGTCCTATCAGTAAGCTGAAGTGCACTGCATTCAACCCACAGGCTGAGCTGTCGCAGGGTGGGCTTTTTTGACAAACGGTCCTCATATTGACAATGCCAAGAAAGAGCAATGAATGGCTTTCATCAGTCTTGACATAATTGTTCACAGGATTATTTTAATCATCTGATGTAATGCTTCCTCTCATGCTATGGAAGTCACTTTATCTTCAAAATACTCCATTCAGTCATGCAAAGAAAATATAGCAAAGTATTTTAAACATTTCCACCATCTCTTCAGGAGTAGCTTATATCATAAGTACTCATTCATTCGAAGCTTGTCCTTAAAACATATATTATACATTCATTCATCTATTAAAATATGCTGATTTTTGGAAACTTTTCCTTCTGTGCAAACATTGAAATCTGACCAACTGTGCATGGATCTTCTAAGTTTTTAACAGGACTATAGCCATGTGAATTATGTTTTTAATCAAAGTTGCTGTGCTTTTAAAGACAGCTACAATGACATAAGCTAGGATTACTTCTGATAGAAGCAGACTATTTCAACATTCTTCATTAACAAGATGAGCTCGCTCATTAAAATTTCTAAGAAAGTTCTCAACCAGAATCTAGTAATTAGCAAGGTTTTCTATTGTTTAATAAAGGAATACCAAAACTAAACAAGCAATCAAATTACGTAGGGCCTTTTTCCCCTCCTCCATCATGGGAAGTGTTTTTAGACTAAATTGCTTATGAACCTACCGCAATTACAAGTTAGGCAGAAGGTCAAGGCAGATCCTTCTGGCTTTCTAATCCCCTAGTCTTTTCCCACAGAAATCGATGGGAGTTAGAAAGCGGAGGAAAGGATAGCAATCCTGGCTTGCGCAGCCATGTCTGTCCCCCCTCCAGACTCCAACCGCTGACAGGGATGTCGGTGTGCTAAATCCAGCCACAAAGACTGCCCTACTTTGGTTTGTCTATGTGAACACAGGCTCAGACAGAAGTAGCCTATCTGCTTAGTCACATCCTTACTGAAGCTGCCAATTAGCAATAAAATTACATCTTAAGTTTATTATCATAAGCAGTGATACAGTCTCCCCATCTACAATAAAGAAATGTATATTATTTGCCATCATGGCTTTGGCACAGGTGATATTTTACAAGATCACTTCAAGTGCAGTAGCTATACTTCTGACTTCATAGTTCCCATGGGTTCATACATTTCAAAGTTCTTAGTTCCTCCAATACAAGAATAAATACAATCTCTATAATATAAGCATATATAGATATAGGGTTGTCTTTCTCTGAGGCAATGACATTTCTAGGTAAAAATTGTTACTACATGAAAACATTTCTCAGCATGATAACTTTGGTTTACACAGAGCCTTACTTTGCCCTCAATATATGAAAATGTTAACTGGCAGATGTGACGAGGTCAAAACTGAGTACAGCCTGATACAAGAGATGATTTTTTCATGTGAACAGTACATAGCAGCATGGGCTGCAAAAGTCAGTGCTATCTGGTTTAGAAACAAGCAGTCTCTTCCCACCCCCACCACACCCAGTTGGCATACAGAAGTTTTGGACCCGCAAGGACTAGGAGATAGCTATCAGCTATCTACGATCACTCTTTTACAAAAGGGATACGAGGAATAATCCTTCCTTATCTCTTCAAGAAGCATGCCCCTCTATTAGGCTCATTTGGGCAAAGGTTCAGCAGTTCTCGTCAGTGGTGAACAGGAGCTAAGGTGCACAAGGGTAACAGCAGCTCTGCACTAGGCTTCTGCTTAAGCAGTGCTATCCAGAGCCACACAGCACAGGTTGCATCACAGCAAGAGGGGCTGAATTTGCCTCGGAACTTAAGGACAACTTTTCACAAAGTGGTCTTTGTTCATTTTTCACAAAAAACAAGCTAAACACTATATTATTGCAGCACAGCATTCTAGTCAATATAAAGTAATAGAAGTGTTTGTTGCATTCAGAGATGCTTAGTCATTAGCCATTAAACTTTTTACAGATAGATGAGAAGAAAAAGCAAGCAAGAAAATCACAAAAAGGGGGCACAACAAAAATTACTAAGGCAGCACAACAACAAAGTAATCTACAAAATAAATGTATTTGAAACCAACCACTAAAAAGAAACAGAATTGCTTGTTCACTGGCTGTTCAAAACTGATGCACCACACCAGCATAGCTTTAGTGAAAAGAAAATTCCATACTATTATAGGGCTAAACTTGGATGACCCTGGAACTGCTTTGCAACCCTACTACTAAGTACTATGAAGGACTAATAACACTGACCACAGCCAGGTGACATACAGCCAAGCACTGCGCAAGCCTGCGCACTGCAGGTTGCCAAAGTCACTTCATGCTATTTCAGCCTTTGGGCACTTGGGCAGAAGCTATTCATCCTGCTGAACTGTCCCACAGTTTAGCTGTATTTCTGTAATTCTGCAATTATATATTTTTCACTAGTGAACCAGTTTTAAAAGGATATATTTTGTACTCATATTAAGCACACTGAAAAACTGGGTATGTTCTACTTGCATTCCCCACCTCTGTCTTATGTAGGTTAAATGCTAATTAATACTTTAATTCTGCAAATGCTTATGCATGTGCATAAGCATTTGTAGGATAAGTACTTCAGAACATTAACTCATTGACGTAAAAAAAAAAAAAAAGAATTGTGGCTCTATACTTAAGCAGCCTTAACAGAAATAAATGGTAAAATTTGAAGTACCTCTAACAAAGGTTATTCAGCATCTGGAATTGCCTTAGTAAGTGAATTTTTTTATTTCTAAAATAATTTTACCTATGAAGAACTGTGCTTAAAACTGTAGTCTGTACTGCAGCCAGGCTCCTCTCTTCTAAGGCTTTTATTGTGCATTCTCCTCAGCACAATATGAAAAAAGTCCAACTTACCTACTGTGAATATAAATTTTTCCTGTTCTTTTGTCTCCAGCAGACAATTTAGACAGCAGCTTGAGGAACAAGCTGACTCTCATTTATGGCAATATATAAAAAGATTTTTGCAGTATCATCATGTGTAGAATTGCAATCATTCATAATAATTTATGCTATTTTCAACCTAACCAACAAATAAAGCAAGGACATTCACATGTTGCTAACCCACCAGTTTCAAACTCAGTGATTCGATGATGACAAACTCTGCATCCCGATAGCCACCCAAAACAATAAAAACACCATTCAAAGTGCAAGGAACGTAGCAATGCTGTTTCCCTTACCTTGTTCAACAATGTTTGTTGACTTGCCATTGTAGGCTCATATTGCATTTGATCCACACAGCTGGGCTGTGTTTCTTGCGTGCACTGGTACATAGAAACAGCGCCTGCATAGCATGTTTGAGGAGTTAGCATAACTGGCTCAGAGTTTATCCCACACTCATGATTTTCAGGGACTTTCTGCAAACAACTGAGAAAATCCTCCAAGTTGGAAGACGCAGAATAGGTTGATCTGTCAAAACCTGCTACAGGGAAATCCATTTGAGCAAAATTAGAAAGCTGTGGCACCACCTCTGTGGGTTGCTTGTAAGGAATAAACTCTTGCCTACATGCGTAAGGCGAAGCGTTGACTTCGGGTTTGTAAGAGAACTCGGATGTAGTGGCATGTGTGCTGGGGAATAGGTATTGCTGGGGCTGCTGCTGCGAGCCACTAAGAGGCATGCTGGCACCAGAGCTCCAGTTTCTGAACATCCCATTAACTTGCATATGTTTCATCTTTTGACAGAGTTGTTGCTGCTGCTGGTGTTGTTGCTCCACAAGCTGTTTCTGGTGCTGATGAAGTTGATGTGAATCTAACTCTTGCTGTATCAAGCAACCTTCATTCTGGACCAGGGGCTGCTGCTGGTTACAGCCTGAATATAGGAAGTCCGACTTATTTAAGGAATCCTGAACATAAGTCAGAATTTCATCAGTTATGTCAATGTCCCCAGTATCATCCATACCAGATAATTCAGTTTTAAAAAAATCCTCATCCTGCTGAATACACTTTAGATCTTCAAAGTCAATACCAAGGTTTTTCATGATGCTGTACAAGTCACTGGTTTTGTTATCTTGAAAGAGTGCTGCACTGTCTTCAGGAAGTGGAACATCACTGTCCTGGGAACACTCCATTAGCTCCTGTTTGAGAATGTTGTGATTTCCAGTAGGTAGGAGATTATCTGTCCAGCCTCTGCTAACACCACTGCCTAGTTCATCCCTGCTGTCAGCAAAAAAGTTCCGCTCAAAGGAAAGTTTATGTGATGCTGGAGGGCAGAGATACACAGACTCATCTTGCCTTAACATGGCACCTAGGAGGGAGTTTGGATCCACGGAATCATTGTGTAGCGTAGCTTTGGCTCCTTTTCCCATCGTGCTTTTGTTCTTCGGCTGAGAGGAATCCATAATGCTCGACACAGGGAAAGATACCTCATACAACACAGCCTCACCAGTTGCAAACATGAAGGGCAACTTCATGTTACGTTTCCGCAGATGTTCTGCCCCTTCTTCATCCCTGAAAATAAGCCAGATATATAACATAATACTACAGTACTGAACAGTTACCGTAATCTTTTTGTCCCCTGGAATTAATATTAAAAAAAATGATCTATTCTATTTGTAGGCATTTTTCAAATTCCTAGCTCTTCCAGCTCAGCTTGGCTGAGTTAAACTGAGAGGCAGATTATGAAATAAGGAGCTTATGACTGTAATACCACCTTTACATATTACATTTGTAATTAAATCTAGACAGTGTACACCATTTTCTATGCATTACGAGCTGAAATAAAAACAAGTGGGCTTTTTCCCATGCATTATGTTTTTATTCGCGTAGTAAATGAATACTTCAATACCGAACTATCTGTGTTTCTCCATTTTACAACCTGGATAATAATGCTAAATTCCATATTATGTAGTATTCAGTTCAGCACCATAAAGGACTTAATTTCTTTATGTTATCTGTTGTCTCTTCTATACAATTGCAGTTGGATTTCTTAATTTTTGCTAATGGGGATATTGAACTAAAAACAGGTTGGATGGAATAATGTGTGGCTTGTACTGCTATTCTTATTTATATGAAATCAAAATGTCTAAAGTTTTACACAAAGGACTATGCCACATAAGTAGAGAAATATCAGAATTCTTTTCAATGTTTGTTAGCAAATCAAAAGAGGTTTTCTTTCTGGAGTTCAAGATTTAAAGGAGATTTATTTAAAAATAAAGAATTCCTTTCTGAATATAAACAAATTCAAAAGTTTTCAGTTTTTGAAGTATACTGCTTTACACAGCAATGACTTACGTAAGAGGTCTTTGTGTGGAAATGATGTAATCTGGTCTTCCATTTTTGTAGACAAGACGTGCGTTGGCCTGTATCCAGGCCCATCGATTTTCTTTGGTTAGAAGCCTAAACACAGTCATTCCACTCTCACCTGTCTTCATCACTAGAGTTAAAGAGTAAGCATACCGTTTACTGTCCCATGAACAAAGCCAGGAAAATCTGGCATGTCATGAAAGTAATCCCATTTGTAGAGCAATTTTACAAATCTCACGTCCTCAATCACCCACTTCTGTGTGGCACTAATGTATCCCTAGTGAAATAGGATGATCGATCACTTTAAGATGTCTACTTTAATTTACTGGTAAAATAAAAGCCAAAACTGCAAGCAATTGTAAGACATCCACTACAGATTGGCAACATTCTATATGGAGTTTCATCCATTATTTCTGCAATAACAGAAATTAATAAATACTAGAACATGTAAATGACAAAAGCCCAAGTCTCTTTTACATCCAAAAAGTGGCTATTATTTAAGAAATTTGAAAACACATTAGCTCTGAATCCAGTTCTTTCACATTTTGACTGGTTAATGCAGAGGTACTTCAAAATCCATTATTTTTCACTCCTACTATCTCTTCACTAGGAATGCTTCATAAACATACTACATTTTCATTGTATGTTGCTGAAAACACTGCATTTCTAGACAGAGAAGTTAAATAAAAGATATTAGGAAAGTGTAAAAATCCTAACCAAAAATAACCTTTTGCTAAAAGACTTCTCTTTATCTTAGCATCAGAAATGGAGCAAGACCACTTGAAGACAAAGTTTCAAGCCAACATTTCACACCAAAGTTTCATTCCATACTATTTTGGAAATATTCTCTCTCTTCTTCCTTACCAAACAAACAAAAACCACTGAGAGGCAACAGTGGCCGATCTATACCTGAAATAGAAAATCTGATTAATATAGGTTGAGAACAAACCCACTGAGGGGGCATTATTTAATTGTATGTAAGGGGACAAAAGAAAAAAACAGATTTTCAAGAGAAGTCGGTAGAAAAGAAGAAACACTAAAGTATCCTGAAGACGTTTCTGTAACTTCCAAAGACAAATAAGTTACAGCTAATGAAAAAGTAAAGAAAGAAGTCCACTAAACAGTTATATATCAGATAGCTGATACTTATTTCCTTAGCTTAAAACACACTTCTCTCCTGAAGTTGTTACTGAAACCAAATCAAGCTGCTAAGAATCAAACCCAGAAATGGATAGGACACTAGCATGCTAAATCAGAGATTGATTTTTGTTTAAAATCTTACACCAATTTAAAAAAAAAATGCTTTAACTTTCTAATAGAAAAGCAATCTTTGAAATAGCCCCTTTGCCCAAAGGAAGTTGTTGAAACAGCAGAAGCTGGGTTGAGCAGAGAAGGAAGTGAGAAGACCAAGATGTGACAGAAACTGGAATATATACCCTAAAAGGGTCTAGATAGGAATAGTACATATTTCTTCAACCAGTGTAAGTTTTTCTAGGGAGGGAAAGATCGCATAAAATGAATAGTGTTCTTTTAGTTGAAGACCACTTTTTTTTTTTTTTTAAGAGTACTTCACAGTATTTTTTAGTACGAATATAATCCATGCTTTGATCTTTCAGCCCTTCTTAGGGAATGAAGCTTACTTCGGACATGATTTTCAGCACAATAAAGCATATCAGCTGCATGAATAAACTGGTATCCTGTTCCTCTCATACACAGCTCTGCTTCAGTGTATCCCAGGATGATCTTTCCTCTGGAAGGTAAAAATAAAAAATTGCAACACTGCTGACGAACCAACTCAAAGAAAGAATGCCAAGCAAGTTATTTATGCCTAGAACATTTCAGACATAAATGCTAACTACATTTTGTTGCAATATCAATTGTATGCAGAAGCATGATGGTTCTAATAAAAAATACAGTTAACAAATCATAAAATTTTTACGAGTTCCCCAAGTTGCCTTCAGTGACTAGGAACAGGTTCACAAAACTATTAGATCGTTAAAAAGAAAAAGAGTAATCTAACAGTTCAGCTGGACTCTTTATTCCATACTTTTAAACATTTTCACTTGTAGCAGGCAGCTCCCATTTATTGCAATGAAAGACACTGCTTGCTTAGCCCTGTTTGACAGCACTTGCCTACAGGTGCTTGCATGTAGAATTAAGTAAAGACTTATCTAAAACTTCTTGCCTAAATTAGTATTTTTAGTAGCTTAAAATTCAAAACAGCACATATCTCAAAACTACATGTCTCTTAATATTGAGTGGTTTGGGACCCCTGCATTTGCATTTAAGCTTTCTAAGAAAGCCCTCAGAGGAGTACTGGCAACGGAGTCATGTTTGACCCTGGTAGCTAAATTTAGAGTACTTTACTAGAGGTCAGGTAGATGAAGAACTTAACACCATTTGTGTGAGCGCTATGAGATACATGATAGAATGAAACAGTCAAAAACAGGCTGAAACAGGATTTGGAACAAAGAAATGAAGATCCAAAGATAGAAAAATAACAACAAAAAAAGGGAAAAAGTAGGGGTGGGGAACAATATACGCAGAAGTGTAAAACATCACAAAAATTGAAGGTTCCAAGTGAAAAAAAAATCAGTGGAAAAAAAATCAGAGAATGTTAACATTCACTTCTATCAGTTTATAGAACGCCCTCAAAAAATTTTGGTTTATCAGTAGACAGAATACTAAGTAGTTGGGCTCAACATTATTCTATAAGTAGGCATGGAAATCCATATGAGAGATTCCACTGAAAATGAGACTGAAAGCACTATCAGTCAAAAAATAGGAGGGAGGGGAGAAGGAAGGCAGGCTGCCAGACGTTTTTCTTTTAATAAAGAAGCATCTTAATAGGCTTCTTGCCATGTTGATGCATAGTTACGTTACGTTGATCTAGTAACACAGTGGTGTTTCCAGCTTTTATATAGGAAAGAGAATGGTTTGGAAATGGGTAAAAGTCATGCTATAAAAAAGGACTTCATTTTTTCATTTTGAAGTAAATAACATTTCCATTATGTTTTACATCTATTTGAACTGGAGGAGAAAATAAGCACGTAGAAGAAAATGAACCATTTGTTTATCAGTTCTAAAACCGAATTTTGAACAGATTTAAACATTAAAATTTTCTTCTTCCCTAATTTATTAGTATTCTGTCTTTTGGATTTTTTGTTTGGTTTGGTTTGGGGGGTTTCTTGTTTGTTTTTTTTTTATTTTAATGATGGAGAGTCAGAAAGCAATATGCTTTGAAATGGTATGACTGAAACAGTAACCAGCTTTATATTTCAAATACATACTTGAAACCTATATTATCAGCAAACAAGTAGAGTATTATGCAGAAGAATTTACACCTACTTTGCATCACAGCCAGTAGGCGTGAAATCCAGTTTGTGTTTAGTTCTGAAGATGAAGTTTTTGGTTCGTATCTCAAGGATAGATGGTGGCTGCAGGGGAGTTGCTACCGCAAACAGAGCGAGCTGTGGAGACAAAGTAGCACCATCCTTCCCTTTCTTGTTCTGTCCATGAAGAAACTTTAATCGTCCTTGAAAATTCATAGCCTTAGGATTAGGAAAAACATAACTGGTTTATGTTGGAGATTCAAGCTTTGTAGCAGACATACACGAAAGTTAGCTAGTAAGTACAGAATACTGTTGTTGTATCCCTGAGCATGTCACTTCAAGATCTACTAATAAACTCACTAATGGGAAGGTGGTTGTGTCAAAAAAAAACAAATATATAAGAGCAAATGCCAGCTGGATTGTCTAGTATTCCAATGAAAATGGCATTATACACACATACAAGTAACATAACATTATTTCTCTTGCATTTCTGTCAGCCATTAGTATAAAGTATGTAAATGTGTAGAATTGCGAAATCTTTCATAAACAATTCCATTTGTAAGAAGTCCCTCAGAGGGTGATAAACCCATATTATTTAGTTTAAAATCTACAGTATTGACAAACAAAAAGTGTATTAAAAAGAGCAAAGCACAGACTTTCCCAAGTAAGGGCAAACCATAGTTCTGCAAGTTATAGCATTGCATTTCAAGGTACCCAACAGAAAATGATCTTTGTAATGCCTTTTTATCCACAAATCACACAGTACTTTACAAAAGCAGATGCTTAGTTGTATTTCACAGAGGAAACTGAGCAAGAGAAATGAGGGAACTTGCATCTGGTTGTAACAACATATTGAAGTGGACCCCAGCAATACAATTTTTACTTGTCATTTAGTCTCACTAACTGAAACATACTGGTTCAAGCAGCTCAGACATCTACAGAGACTTAACAAATAAAGTAAGTTGCTGTACATCTTGCAAGGATAATGCAGATTTCCAACTTGCAATCACGTGTGGAAGTTTTTACATTACTCCATACTCACCAGGAACCCAGATGAATTATCCAGGAGGCATCGTAACCTGCAGATGAAATTCCTTTCCATAAAGGAAGAATTCTCTGGAGGAAGTTGGTCTGGGTTATAATAGGTTGCTGGCTGTGAAAAACCATTATCTCCTACAGGAAATGATTATTTATAAGGATTATTTTTAGAAGAACACCTAGTGAAGGCTATCTATAACAAATCACCTTCCGTCTCATAAACAAAGCGTTCGGTCATGACCTGAGCAAGAACAATGTAAACTGGAAACATCCCCCAGAACCTATACTGATTACAATGTGAGGTTAAGTATCAGTTGTTCTGATGGGATCTTGTCTTACAGGCTATGGTATTTGAAAAATGCATACTATCTATTTTTTATTTTTAAAATGTTTTTAAAGTTTTGGTGGGGTTTTGTGTGGGTCTGTTTTTTTCGTAAATTCATTCATTATGTATGTCAACAACTTAAATTCTGAGTCAGCTGCAGAGAGCAGAGCCCTCAGCAGAGAGCACACCCACATTTCAGCAATGGCAGGATCTGCAAAAGGGAAGTAGGCACCCAGGCATAGTAACTACAGGAACTGAATATTCAAACGCTCAGTAGACGGTGTCTAACTGTGAAATTGTTACTTTCCAGACAGCCAAGTGAAAGCTGTTCGTAGCAGTAAATAAAAAGAAGCATCTTTAGAGAACCACCACAATAAATCAATGTGAGCACTTTCTCTAATGGATGCAGATAAAGAGCTACTCAATAGTGAAAATATCTCTGGGCTGTGCTGATCAAGATAACACCACAGTTACCTCTACAGAGGAACATGGAGCACTTTTGTTTTTTTTAAAAAAAAGACTCAAAACCACGATTGGTAACTAGGATAACAATATTATGCTCTTCTGCCACTTCAGGAGAAGCATTTGCTGCTAAGCATTTGCTGCTAAGTGACATTCAGAAAATAGACTTAAACATTTGGAATATAAAGTAAAACCAGAAGGTAAATCAATAAACTTCTGATAGAATACGCACGTTCTGCATTGAGGCTACATATACAGAGATATCGGAGCACATCTACTCACAGCAAATTTAGCAAAGTGATCTTGTTTGTAACACACATAAAAAACCCCACAAACTGGTTATTCCCTAGGTATTCACACACACAGAAAACTAAGAAAAAACAGTGTAAAATGCTATTTTACAGTGCTAAATAGTCTGTATTTTAAAAAATAGTCCATATGCTCTGAGAGAACTGATTGTTGTGTATGGATAGAAGGCGAATACAGATTTTAAGAAAGAACCCACGCTGACCTTCCAGACTTAGAGACAAAGTCAGGGTGAGCATGTCACTTAATCACACACCACATTATGTTCTCTGGAACATAATTCTGTCTCTTGGACAGATGGAAAAACTTACAGATAGGCTAGGTGGTTTGTGCAATGGCGAATCAAACCCAAAGGAAAACAAATCATGACCAAAAGCCAGTTCAATTTTAATCTCCTCTTAATTCAAGGGACTGGAGTCAAACGAGATTGCTGATGGCTCACCAAGAGGCCTTGCAATCTAAGGCCATATAAATCCAACAAGAATGCTGAGTTACCCAGTTTTTCAGATAAAATCAGGAGATTCCTTTCTTCCCTTAAGAGAACTGCTATGCAAGGTCAATTTTTTTCTGAACAAACTTCAAGGTATGGAGAAAAAAAGGACCTTATCTGACAGTGTATATGAAAAGGGATAATCTGAAATTACAGCCATCTGCAGAACAGTGTATTGGTCAAAGCCACCATTATGAGCTGATCCGACAGGTACAGAAACTCAGATACTTGTAGTCCAAGATAGTTACCACCTAACTTTGATATTGGAAATTAACCAATTCCCAGACTTGTCATATGGATGGTTCTAAACAGACAAAAGCAAGCTTACTTCCTTATGCTGCAGATTATTTTTTTCTTAACTGCCTACTTGCTGGTGAGAATTTTCAACACTTCTGAGGCAGCGCCTGTCCAAGAGGCGCTTGGTTAGAAGCCCTCTGAAGCAGCAATGATTATGAAGAAAGGGCATGAAAGAAACAGCTTGCAAATCCCAACTCATCTTTCAAAAGTGCCAACTCTGACATCCTTGAGATTCCCTGCATACACATTACTTGAGGTCTCCCCAGAACGGTTAATATACTGCATATATCAACATTTACAGTTCACAAGTATCAGCACCAAGGAAGCTGCTAAAATACTTATTTTTTTCCCCAAGCAACCCCAATTCTATTGCCACAACTTTATTCCTGCAAGATCAACTACTACTGAAAAAGGTGCCAGCTAGTGAGGCTGAAAGAAAATTGGTATCAACAGCTGGCTACTGTCAGAAGAGGTGAATGGAAGAGCTTCTGGCCAGGCAGGCATGTACTGAGAGCTCTGAGTAGTTTAGGGTATCTTCAAGGCCCTGTGTGTGTTTGTTCAGCCGATTCTTTCACGGAGATTAATGAGACTACGGGGAACTTCTTGGAGAGGATGAAGGGAAAGACTTTAATCATCAGTAGCAGACTCCTTGAAGGGCTCTGATTGATTAAGTCCTCAAATTCAGATAAGTCTTCTGGCTGCAGAGTGCCTGCTGAGTGTAGCTCTAATATCCAATAAGCAGTGCAAGGCTTTCTTGCGTGGGTAGGCATGCCCTTCAGCATTTCTACCACTGTAAAAACCCAGTGTTCTTCTCTTGGTAAAAACAGAGCTGGAATTTGAATGCAGCTATCTTATCTGGGTTCTCTAAAGTGTCTGTCAACCTCTCTAGTAAAATGGGCAGCTGAGGAGAGCAGTGGTCTAGGGGCATGCCAGAGTACTGAGTGAGAAGCAACCAGTCCAGGCTAACTGAAGAAGAAATATTTCCCAGACTCAGGCTGGAATCTATGCTTAAGCCTGAGCACAATTATAATATGTCTATAAATATCTACATAATGCTAGCTGAATGTATTAAAAAGCAAATTGATTAAATTAGCAAAAATGTGGAGGATCTTTACGATCAAGTTATTATGCTTTGTTATAAATTGGAATTCAGTTTAAACAGCTTCATCATCCAAATATTTTACGCTACTTGAGGCCCAAAAATAATTAGCAGCTTTTAGTAAGCTAGGAACACAAGGTACAAAACAAACGATTGTTTGTAATCCTGCTCAGCACTTCTGTCACTCAGTCAAACCACGTGCCAAGTCAACCTGGCATCATATTTTTCGAACACAACCTTTTGTAAATTCATATGCACTTGCTTAAGTGCTACAGAAGACCATTTCATTCTGAAGCAAATAGTAAGCCACCCCATAAAAATCTGTCTTCTGAGTGCCAGCAGCTGTTTGCTATACCAAACTGCAATATTAACTAGTTCTGTAGCATGTTTTCAACTGGATTGTGTAGATTGATCCATAGGCAATGTAACAATGTTGATCACTAAATAAAAAACTGAAATATACTGACTGAGTTGTGCGCCAAACAAGTAAATAACATTTGTCTTTTTTTATTTCTCTATCAAATTGTGGCATTTCCATACTATGAAATACTAAATGGGAAACTGTTAGAGTTTTAAATCAAGTTGCTTTACGAATGACAGATTTATTGAAAAATAATATGGACTTTTTCTGAATTAAAAAAACCTAACTACAACCATAGTAAGAGTAACATAGAGCTTTATCTACATATTTCAAAAACTGCTATGCAAAATGGAGCATTACAGTTGTCTCAACAGATTTGTCAGTATTATCAGGCAGACATACGCTTCCCATATTACACGTAACTATCTGAACAAACACACCCCTGTTCCAATATGTAAACAATGTGTTTCTCAATATAGCAGGTCACTAAGCATCAGTCAATAACATGTGAAAATCTGATGCTCTAGCAGGCATGCTGTTTGGTCTTAAAGGTTCATCTATTTAATCTTTTATTCCTCTTCCCCTTTTACTCCCAAGAGAAGAACTGGTCTATGCAGCAGTCTGCGTATAACAGTGGTCAGGAATGCACTATTCCATATGTTAACACTAACTAAAACGTTCTTAGTCATTGAATAGACCTACAAGCCTGAAGAGCTTCAAGAAGCTGTCGTATCCAATTGTCTGGTAGCCTTCCTAAGCTAAAAAATTTGGTGCCTTGATCTGTATGTAAGCAGAAGTAGCAGATTACTTCAGAGAAATCACTTTCTCATTCAAACCGTGATTAAAGATAAGCCGTATAATTGAGGATGAACCCTGGAAAATCAAAATTCCTTGTTTCTTAGGTCATCAAAAGAAACTGTCCACTTCCCACTGTTGCCCTGTTCGCAACACAAACGTGCAGGATTACCTGCTTTGCTACTTACCACAGCACTACTGATCAGACATGCGAGACATTCAGTCATTTATGCTCCAAATTAAAGTCTTCCAATTTAAAACAAAATTAGCATTTTAATGGTGCTGTGCTATGAGTAGCAGTACCTATTTAAAGTACAAAAAATAGTAATTCTCACTGTTGGATAAACATATCCATAAAACTCAATTAAGTTTAAAAGACGTTATTCCTTCCTTTGTTCATGTAAAAGAACCTAAACTTTTTTTGCATACACGAGTTAAAAAAACCCAACTAATCAGACAGGCAAACACCTAACTCGGCTGAACTCTCACCTTGTACGCTTGGTCCAGAATCTGCAGACTGGGCAGGATTCAATGCCCAATGTAGCTGTCGTTGAAACTCAGGTCTGTCTTCTGTGTGAATCAATTCAAATACACTCTGGTGTATAATATCAGACTATGTACAAACGAGAAAAAGGTGGGAAAGAAAGAGAATAAGCAACCGTTATGACAATATGACATAAGTTTTCTGGCTGACAACATTACTATGGATATAGCAAAATCCATTTTGCTTGAGGATAAAAAACATACATCTGCATATACCTGGCAAAGCTTCATGAAACAATTTTTAGCAGCACAGAAATCAGTCACTCATGACTGCAAATGTGAAAAATAATAAAAAAAATATTACTTTAGACAAAAATAACATTATATCAAGTATTTCTTTACCTGCTTTTATCTAAGCAAGCCTGGAACTGTTCTGCTTCAGTTTTGCTTAGATAATTTAATTTTACATACTGGTAAATAAAGTACTTGCCAGCTACCACTTGGACCTGACTCATTCTGGGTGCTACAGGAATACAAAAGAAGCCAAAGACCTACAACCAAACAGCTTCCAAAACTAAGCCATGTAGATTATGAACTTTGGTAGCCGGCTTGCAAGCCCAAAGAAGTCAGCCATACATGATCTCCACCATAAAGTGTGAATAACAAATGTTGTTTTGAAATAAATTCACAAACAAATAAATATGAGCAAGAGATTCTAAAAATACTAAAATCACTCAGTTGATACTTAAAACCTCAAGGCATACGGAGTTAATTTTGTATGAAACGTTTCTATTAAAATAACTACCTTCCCATTGAATTATGTCTCACTTGGCATCATAAACTGGGTAACTCCACAGTATAAATTTCAAAAAGTTGTTCCAGTAAAGACTAATTAAGTGTGAAAATTTCCTATCTTGCTTAACTCAACTTTGGAAATTACATTCCTGTTGCCCTTGGCCTGAGGTCCCATTTCAGCTATGTAAGTTGCTAGAGAAGTAATACAGTTTCAAAGTAATCCAACTCAATGTACCTAACTGCAATTTTTATTACACAAACTATCAGACCCTAAATATGAACACTGATGGCCTCTGAAATTAAGCAAAACCTCTGTAAAAAAATAGAGGAAAAAATAAACTTACTTGTTGGAACCCCAAGTAGTCTTGGATAGTAGAAGAGACGTAGAAAACCAGAGCATCGGCTGTAACAACTAATACGAAACCATTTAAGGCCTGGGAAGGAAACACACCAATCTGTCAGCTTCAGAGACAAAATTCTAGATAATTATTGTGGTCTTAAGTTTACCTATACCCTAGTCTCCCAATAAAACCTGAAGCATGCAAAAACATATCATTACATAACAGCATAAACAGAAGGATCCTTCATTGCATCTCTCTACAGAATACATGGCACAATGAAGAATCTAATTAAAAAAAAAAAGTTATTTTGGAAAAATCAGGGAAGAAGCCAAAGCCTGTTGATGACTGTTATTTACTATTGATTGTAGGAGACGAGGGACAGCAGTATGAATAACTACAGGTGTAACTGCTATCAACCATGGCTCACACTGCTCGTGTGGCTCAAGCCTTTGGTAGCCCCAGCTGCCTGCAGCAGGAATGGGAGCCATGTCACAAACCCATTCCCAAAATCTGTTCTATTCATAGCGCAGACAGGCCTAAGTGGACAGGAAATCAAGCGATCAAGATCCCCTATATAGTCCAAAAAAACATTTTATAGCTTACTTAACATAGAAAACCTCTGCCCAAGCGGACTGTTGCAAGTAAACAATGTTTTTGAAGAGATTTCCCCCTTCCTGAGGCAGCAGACTAAGCGGCTCCTTACTCAAAGTCACGCAAAGGGCATTTATCTGAACTCCCAATCAATACAGTTCATGGCAATTGTTGTGATAGCAAACAGTACATTTGTGACTTGGCAGCTCATCTGAAAGGTGCTGATGTACTTCTATGGATTTCAGTCAAGATTTAACAAAAGGCTGTCTCAAGGGACTGGATTAAGTATATTGTGCCACTTGATTTCGTCAGCTGCATTCAAAGTCAAATTTGGCCAGCATACTCAAAACACATTTTTAAAAACTCTTTATTACACAAAATTATCATAACTCATAGAAAATGTAAAGTAAGTGAAGGATATCCTCTATCTTTCTTTAACTACAACATATTATATTTTTATTACAAAACTGCACCATTCTTCCACAAACACTAATTCCCATAGCCCCAGCCATGGTAACCACCATAGTTGCTTTTCCACATTAGGCAAAGATAGGGTTTTATCATTTCTTGTTCTTTCACAATACCGTCTAACTAAGTCAAGGTTAAAGACTGGATTAAATGACTGGTCTTAAAATGCTGTGAACCACTTTTTTAATGTGTAGACATTTCATAATCTAGTCTCCTAAACAGTTGTGACCTCTGTAAAACCTCTTTATATATAATGTTTAGTGAACTTTACTGGAAAATGGTATGAGCTAAAAAAAGTAGTTACATAAAATTCTTGGTTTTGATGAAGTTCGTACTAATTCCAAGGGAGCAGGATGCCACGATGGCAGGTGCTTGTGTCCTCTGTTGACCTATTCTGCAGAGCATTTCACCTCAAGAGGTTGATACAATACTTGTGCGAGCTGCACAGTGTCTAATTCTGGCCCACATGTTAAAATCAGTTATTCTGCTTAGTTTCACAAAAAGCCATGGAAAGTTTTGGTTTTGCCCAGTCTGTGACAAAGGCAGACGGCTCCTCTACCTGGAATTCAATCACATTTTACAGTGACTCTGGTACGCAGTTCATTTTGAACAGGATTGTTACTGCAGAAATCAGATGCCATCAGTAAGCTAGAAATTCTGTACAATTGAAGTTGTTTGCCCAAAAGTCTACTGCAATGAATTATTGGAAGTTTCTTAAAACATACAGATATCCAGCATATACCAATAAACAGGAGATCAGCTCTGACAGAGGTTTTGGCAAAACGTAATCCTAAAATGATTGCCTTTAAAGGCATAATGAAATTTCTCATCAAGTCATTGGGGATAAGATTTGTGCTTCTACAAAGATACCCTTGATATTCCTAATACAAGTGCAGTTACAAAACTGTTCATTACTGGTGCGAAATGTTACAACAATTTCTGACATTTGACTTGCACTTTGTATCATAAACTCGCTTAGACTATACTAGATTATGCGTCTAAAATAAGACTTAAGTAATTTAAATAATTTTTTTAAAAGGAGATATAGCTTAATTTTAAGGAAGGCACATCTATGTATTTGATCTGTATTTCCACAATGTCTTGAATTGGTAAGACAGTTTCTACACTGAAAATCAAAGACATCACAATTCTCTGTTTCTTATGAAACAGGAAAAAACATCTGATAAACCAATAAAACCAAATATAAACAATATGGTATATATTAATTCCATCTTTTCAAAAAAATGGAGAGATAATAAAAAGGAAATGTTCATTATCAGTTATAGTTTTTGGAAACCTCTGTGACACAGAAGACTTCTGAGCTTAGGCAGAAGGGAAGGTTACTACCACAATTTACGTATTACTGATGCTCCGTATCTTCCAGAAAATTTCCACTTTCATCACTTACCATTTCTTACTTTCCCTAAGAAAATTCTGCCTGCATATTCATTCTCTTTTTTGTTTTAATATAAAATATTTACAAACTAATAAATTTGGTTGATTTACTTCCCAAGGGGGCAGAATTTAGCATAGCAAATATATCATCCATTTTATTTTCATATTGGAAGGCAGCTTGCTACAGCTGTTTCATCATATAACTTCCATTCAGAAGTAAAAAACCCCCTAAATTTCACAAATAGATGCCTCCAATATAAACTATATACTGTACATTTTTAGATAATTTCTGTTTACAAAAAGCTGTCCACCTGGAGTAACTCTGCAACAGTTCTTTGTCCTATTTTATTAAGGTTAGAAAATTACATACATGTCCTAGTATTTTAGTTGGTTAGGAAACCATTTTTCACTACTATTAGTTTACAGTAATTGCTTGCTGGGATTCTTAGAACCTGTTTTCACTTGTACCCTTTGAACAGTTGAATTAATTTTATTCTAAGCAAACCTTTGGCTCTAACTGACCTAATGATTTGCCACTTCTGATACATCAGTGGGAAACCTGTGTACAATGTAGATTACCAACATATTTCAAATGGAGCTGCAGGTCACAGTAAAATCTATTTTGTGAAACTACTTAGAACACTGGAATACTTACATTAGTCATTTCTTGAGCTTAATCTGGACACTGTATTGTATGATTATATTTCATATGCTTTGACACATTAGGACATCAAATTAGACTACATAATTTCAAACCCCCCTATTTTTCATTAACACATTTTACAGTAGTTCACACTGCTAAAAGTTATTGAATGTGTTTTAAAATTTGTCCTGAACCTGTACTAAGAGCTCTGTGTTCTTTCAAACCACTGAGAAAGCAAGATATTCCAGCAAGCCCAAGGTCTTTTAAAGACAAATTGGTTTTTTTAGACAATTAGTCACCAAATTTACAGTACATGACTAACCTATCTGACCTTTACGAAGACTGTTTCTTTATATTAGTATCTTTCTTCACAATAGCTGCAAAGAAATGGGAAAAAACAACTCTAAGAAATGACTCAGAGTTAAGAGGACCCTGTAGACTCACACCTGCACTTCAAAGTCATTATTACCACCAGAGAAAAGTACAAAAGCTGTATAATATTAACCTAAGAAAAATGAGGAAAGAATCTGACAATAAGAAAACTTCATTTTTAAACCTCATCAGTGAATAACTAGTGCATTAAATACAATATAATAGTTTTTCTGAGTTTTTTTCTTTTTTTTTTTAACGTAAATCTATGTCTAATACATCCACTGGAAAACATACCTGCAGTAAGAGTTCTCCTTCCAAGATCTGCATCCCTTCTCCATGTTTTGCTGTTCTACAGTTTTCCTGAATGCCATTTCTTTCTGGTCTTGCAGAGTTATAAGATTTCAATGCAACTAGGAAAAAAACAAAAAAAAGTTGACTGATCTTTGAAAGGCTCACTAGAAGTTTATGAGATGTTGTGCTACTTTGTGTAAGAAAAAATTATATTTTGAAAATGATTATAATGTCAGTCCAATGAAAGATTTGTGTTTCAATGTCAGAATTTTTCCTTACCTTTAGAGATAACCCCCAAATTTGTCATCTGTCTCCTTTCTAAACTATAATACTTTCACAACAAAATCGGTGTTATTGAAATCAATCCAAATCTAATTACTTTATTACTTTTTTTTTTACTTTTTTTTTTCTGTTCCTTCTCTTTACTATAAGGCTCACTTCTAGTTTGTCACTCTTGTTAATAAAGGACATTTTTGTTTTCATACAACAACCTCCTATAACCTGTTAACAATTCTGCTTTAAGGTGTGACAACACTTACTCTTATTCTTATCCCATCTAATTTCAGACATCAAACTATGGTATGTCAGATTCATGCCTGCCCTAGACATAAAGCTCCCTTCAGAGAAAGGAGGGAAAGACACAGGAACCCTATATGCATATTACACATTAAAGAAAAAGTAAAGAAAGCTATTTCAGATGAAAAGGCTTTTTTTTTTCCCCGCCATAGTTAGATTTTAATCTTTTAAACAATTAAGCACGCTTTCTAATTTCAGATAAAATACTATAGCCATGAATCACCATTGTTCAGGTCACAAATACATCCAATTGAAAGAAAGTAAATTACTCAGTGAGTAAGGGATGAAGAATCAGGCCAAATTGCTACAAACTACCTGAAAGACATACTATCTGCCATCTCTGGCTGTGTCTTCTAATAAACAGGATGCTGTCAAGTAAAACTAGATACTCAAAGACTGCCCATAACTCAAGATTTACCAACTTTCCAAACAGTTCTAAAAAGAAAAAAAAAAGTCTCTAAACCCAGAATTGGTCTGAGTGGGTCTGTAGTGCTTAAACAGGTTGAAATCACTTGAATAATTCTAACCTAAACCTTTACCATACAGCTAAACACCACCCCTAGCGCTCTCAACCCCAAAATTTCTAAACTGCAAAACAAGAGAAATTTACACAAGCAACAGCACTTCTGTAAAATACCAACAGTGTATTCTCATAATGATGAGATATTCACCCCAAATTCCAAATGATTTTTCAACCTGCTGAAAACCTTCATTTTTCAGCTGCTCAGAAGTTTAGTCCATAGTCGTAAAGAACTCCTGTTCACTCACTTTTCAACTACATTAAATGATATTTTACACTAAGTATATTAACTGCAAGATAAATTATGCCTTTCAGGTTTTTTTAAGCTATCACTGCAGATAACTTTCAAGCCAGGCAGTTTTGATTAAAAGATCCCTCAAAGGCACCGCAGAGGAAAAACATGTTCTAAAAAGACATTAACTGATTAGTCAGTCAGGAATTTATCTGAGGGTTTGCTTTGAAATTGCTCTTCTTCCTACCAAACAGTCAAAAAGTCCTGTAATAGGCCACACAGAGTTGGAATTGCACATTCATTTTAAATTCAAGCAAGTGGAAGATGTAGCAATATTTTTTTTCCTGAAGTATTATTTTAAAAGGATATCTAGAACATTCACTAAAACCCCCTGAAGTCCACTGGCAGTATAAGAAATCTTCTTATCCTTTTAATTTATATTGTACGATTATTGAGAAAGCCCATATTCAGCTTTGGAAGTTGCAAGTAAAGATGCCTAATCATTCTTGCCATTCTAAAAATACATACAGTTTTTTTTTTTTCATTTATAAAGTGCAGATAATAAATGAGGGAAGGAATTACAGGTGGTTGACTAGTGAATGATGTTCTGCTCTACATCTATCAATTAACAAAGCTCTAGAGCTCAAACGTCCTATGCACTTGTATGGTTATATTCCTCCTAACTTACATGCAATAGATACATGTGAAGTTACTTATTTTGCTGAATTGGAACCCACACCTCTTGCAGAAGTCAGAACGTGGATGAAATCAAGCTGTCGTAAACTAAGACAGATGGAAAATTGCTGACAATCTGGGGTAAAAAAAAATGGAAGATACAGTGCAAATTACAGCCGTATTCATCATTGGGTGTGCATAACTCCTAGAAAAAACCCAACCCCACATACAAATTTACCTTGTTCCGACAGACAAATCACAGGCCTGCTAGAGCTCCAAGCCACTGGAGTTTCTCCCTCAACACCCATAGGTAGGGTGAAGGGATCGCACTACAGGGAACTTCAGCTTCTGAGAGGCTGGAGATCCATCGCTAAGCGACAGCTCTCAAACACCCCCACACTTTTATAGAATAAGCTGGAAAGAGTTTAACTGCTCCATCTACGGAAAGGAAAATTTTTGTCATCCTTCTTCTCAATTAATAAAGGGGTGTCGAAACTGAAGTGCAGATGTTGCACAAGTAGGTGTAGTCTTCTGTTGATTTCATAAAAACTAAATTCCATTTATTAAATAAAAACTAAATTTTATTCAGCTGGTACTAGAAAAAAGCCAGTTTCACAAAAATCAAAAGTCCAATCAGCTAGAAACACTTAATCGCAAAACCAAAACTGATTTCGTGTTAGGTGGAAGTGATTAAAAATATAAATAATAATGTAAAAAAATCACAGGAAATATGACTAAATATTTCTATTTTATACTTCAGAGAATAACAAGTGAGATACATTTCATCATGAAAGTCCGTTTAGTCCAACAGAGCTAACCAGAAGTGACTGAATATGGATACTTCAGATCAGTAAGACCTGATAAATTTTAGTCAAGATTGTAAAAGCAGCTTGTTGAATTTCCTACTGGGGAGACAGGGTAATGGAATGGATGATACAGAACTTTGAATTATAAATACTTAAAAGAAGGTTGTATTTAAAAAAAAACAACAACTGTATTTATAGGACACACTCATTTCAAACTAAGTATAAACTTTTAAAATGATATTATAAGTGTAACTTGTAAAGGTTACATTGTTAATCAAATTAAGGTATGGTAATTACCAGCCCTGTGTGATTAAACTTCTTTACCAATACTCTTCAAGCAAACCTTAAAAAGAAATTGCTAGTAAGATTTTTAGGTTGACACATACACTGTGAGAGTAACAGAGACAACGCAGGTCCCTGACACTGAGCAACCCCGGCTACCTGGATGCAAACTTGCAACATGTGGTTCAATAGAGCCAAATTTAAGGCTACCAGATCCCAACAAATGCTGGCCTTACAGTATGGAGGGCAACGTTGCAAAGCGGTAATTCTGAAAAGACACAGTCACAGCGCGCTATGCTGTGGCCTCAGAAATACCAGCTAAAGATACAGTAACAGATGATGACAAGGAGAACTAAAGTTAAAAAGGAAAAGTCATCCAAAAGTAATATTACAGTCAACATCACCTAGTTTAAAATCAGCCATGTATTCTGCTGCTTTTCATAGTCTGTTGCTCGTTCAGTCAGACAAAATAATCCCAATAGTTCATTGCTTTATACTCTTTGAATCTCTGAATTAAGTACAACATGTTTCAGCCTATCCCCTCTTAATTTTCTACCACAGGAAATTAAAACATGAATACTCTCATAGAGTAAACAGAAAAAACCCCCCTCTATTCATACTCTAAAAGACATGCAAGACACAACTAAATTACTTTTCAGAATTTCCCATGAATAACATCAAAGCAAAAAAAATAAAGCACAGTTGTTTGGGGGGGGGGATTTTCTGCTACACTGTTTTAACAAGAGGGCTAAGTTGTAAGCACGTGCTTTCCAAGTAGGTTAATGATTGTCAGTTAATCCTATGTCCAGCAACAAGCACCATTTCCATTGCCCAGACTTTCCTGAAGTAAAAGCTAAATCCCAAAGACAACAAAACTAGACAGTGACCTTTAGTAGGTTTTCTACACACAGAACAACATTATAGCTTCTGGTGCATTTATTTTACAGTTGTGAAATGCTTTAGCAGCCAAACCAGCAAATGTAAAAGAGTTTTATACTGTATCAACAAATTACATAACAATGGTAACATCGTTTTTTACCAGCTCCTTATCTCTGGTTATAACTGTTACATTCAGGTGATGAGAGATTTGTATAGAGATTTAGTGTACTTTCTTAGACTAACAATATATCTTGGGGGGGGAGGGGAGAGGTCTGACATATAACTACTTCAAGTCTGGAACAGAATTCAAGCAATTGAGTTGTAACTACTGCCCAAAGTCATGTTTCACTTTAAAACTATGTGAGTATTCATTCAAAAATTGTTTTCACCACCCAAGGAGAGCAAGTATTAAGCAGTCTTGCTTCTTTCCATGGAATAACATTCAGTTTGAGAAATTGCTTTGGGACATATAAACTGCATGAGTTATAAGCAGCATACTGAATCAATTGATAGTACATGATAGATTAATTTCATTAACTATTTGTTGAGATACTCAGAAATTATTCTCTTTGCTGTGATGCAGAAAACCAACATGCCTTGCTGTTGCTGGGGCTGTAGGAATAACAACACTTCTATGTCCTAACTGGACTTTTAAAATGCATTTCCCTCAGTATTAGACCTGTCACTTTCACCTTTCATGGGAGCAAACCCTCAGATTCCTCCTCTCCTCAAACTAGGTCCCTGAACTAAGACACACTTAATATCAGCTGTGACTACTCAGTGGATTCAGCTGGAAACAGCATCTTCATTCTCTTACTAGCTGTAAGCAGCGATCGACAAATTAACAGATTTGATGTAATGTAATAATCTTAAGTCATAACAACAGGAGCATAGAAAAGAATATGGGGAAAATTATTAAAAAAAAAAAAATCAAGAGTCTATCTACCATCTCATTTAATCTCCATGCTGTCCTCTAACAGAGGCCCTAGACCAGTGAGAAAAAGGTCTTTCCCACCTTCAAACATTTGATCTCTAGGGTTTCTGCTTGGTAGATACGTCTCCCCTGGCTGCAACCCACAACAACTGGTGTCCTCTTCCTTCCGCGCTGTCACTCTTGTGCTCAGCAAGAACCTTTGCCATCGGTTCCTCACTTGAGAGCCAGCTGCTTTCAAGTCCCATCTCCACTATTTCATCCAGTTCAGCCTGCAAAATCTATGACTGTGCAGCCACCTGTAGCTACCAGACCACCTTCAGCAGGAATCCTGTAAACAGTGATTCCTTACTCTGTTTACCAGAACACCAGAGAATCGCAAAACTGTCACAGAGTAAGTGCAAATACACTCCAGAGAGCTCTACCTGTACTAATTGTTGCAAAGTCAATAAAGTAACTGGAGATGCAGACAATTCAGCATAAGGAATATCTCTGCAACTACCTAGCCAACATTCTGATGTGCATTCACATAGAAGCCTGATTTAACACACAAACACTTGCATTGTCTACTGCACTATTACTTTAAGAAAATAATATTGGCAGTTAAACTTCTTAAAGTAGAAGAGAGGCATTCAAAAAACTTTCCAGTTCCCCTTTCCATGAAAGAAGTGACACTCCTACAACATCTGTACAAATATTCAAAAGGACTATCAGTAAAAATGAAATCTAATAAAAAGGCCTTTAACCTGCATGTGACTACTGTCTTGTAGAATATTCAGTTGTCTGGCCATAGAACCAGAGAAGAGCATCCCCCACAGTGGGGGGATGAGCATCCCCAATATCAGGACATTGGCAATACTCAATTCAGCCAAATCCAGTACTACTATACTATTTTCCTTAAATCTAGAAACTACTTAATTTGAAAAAAAAAAAGTGCATTTTTGCAAAGCATCAGAAAGAACAAAATAAACAAGAAAAAATAAAGGTAATTTTTTTCTGTGTTGAGTGAATAAAGAAGTTTTTCTGATATAAACGAAGAAAAGATACCACCACATTTGCTGGTGCTCAGCTGTGGAGTCTGGAGAGCTTATTGTCAACTGAAACGTCAGCATTCCTATAGCAAATGTCTCTTATTATTATGAAAGGAGTGAAGAAATGTATGCTTAAACAGATTTCTCATCTCAAAATTCGCTTAAACCGGCCACGTGCTGTAACAGTGCTGAATACAAACCGATTCAGTGATTGCTGGCTGAAAAGCTTCCTGGAAACCACACCAAGATACTCTGCGGTTAGAACCTTTACTCTTCCCTGCCTTTTTATCTCCAAAGAAAAAGCATAGTAAAATGTTTTTGAGGAGCCAAGCTAGCACACCGCAGGGAGGTGCAGAAAAAGGAATATCAAGACACCAAATTTTAACTGGGTCTTTTAAAATCATATTGAGATGCAACAAATTACTTAAATCAGGCTGGAGATAATTGTTACTTTTAGTTGAATGATCTGTTCAAGCCTACAACTGTATTGAAGTAGCACTTGCCTAATATCACAAGTATATCCTTAGCACATCAGTCATGCAGTCTTGGAATTTAATCTTGAAGAGCTTTCCAGAACCGCTTTATATCAAATTTTGGCACTGTTTCCACAATTCGGCCAAACAGGTCAAAGTTTGCAGTCAGAGCCAATTTAGACTGTTCCATAACCTTTTCAGCAGAATTGTGAATTCAGCTACTCTGTTCTAGATTACTGTAAAAGACAACAGTTCTCATGAAGGGGGTGGTCTTACTTGCTTCAGCAACAAATGTTAACCTCCAACATGAAGTTCACCAGCCAAAACAAGACAAGGAGGGCACTACTCAGAAAACCAAGTTTAATATTAAACTCTTGCCTAAATCATTAACATACACTAAACTGTTTATGCTGGGAAAAGATCCATTTTAAGTGGGAGAAAACACTATACATATCCATGCATCTATATGCAAGTGTAGCGACCTTGATTACTTAAGATTATATGAAAAATTTTTCACCCTTTATCTCTGAGAAGGGAAAAATGTTTATGAAAGTTATTAAGTAACACAAAGAATAAGTTGCAATTATTTTTTTTCAGAAAGATAAAATATGCATTGATTGCATATTTTGTACATGGGTACACTTCTACTAGATAGTTTTATTAATGAAATGCACAGTCTATGCTACATTGCTAAGGATTGCTCTGTACGTAGAGCCACAAGAGAAAATAAATACAATTCAGTGTTATCATACTTATACCTCTAATATTTTAGTAATGTTACACAAAGAGATGAGCTGGACTTCTCTGTAGGCTGCATGTACAAAGCAAAAATGTTACATATGGTGGAAAAAAGAGTCTTCACCATATTTTGCACACTTAAGTTTTGCATTTCCTATCCCTTCATTTATGAATTCTGAATATTTTTATTGCTTTATATTGTTTATTTATATCCTAGTAACAGCTGAGAAAGTATTCACACCCAAGTACAAAAAACAAACAAAAACAAACAAACAAAAAGGCAATGTAGGGTACACAATTTATCTTTGTTCACAGAAATTCTTATAAAGGTCAAATAAATTTGTATTTATTCCACTAAATTAACAAAATTTAGTCATTTATTTAGTCACCTGGCTCTTGCTTTCATGCACTCCCAGTTTCCACATGATTAGATTTTTGACACATCCTTGTTTTTAATATTGACAAGTTTTTAATACTGAAGGGCTTCATATTTTCATTTTCTAATTCCAGTATCTTGGCCTCCAATTATTCTGCCATCTATTAACAATTAAATCTGAAAGTTGTGATATGTATCAGCATTTTTATTTCTCATGTCTGAAGAGAAAACAATTTAAGGGCAGTCTTCCTTGTAAACTGTATTACAATTTACAATACAGCTTGTAAATTAACAGTAAACTCCGGATGGATGTATAAGAACACCGTATTTTCCATTTGTATAAAAACAATGTAAAAAATATAAACAATGTAAGAAATACATCACTATTCTGACACAGTCTGGAGCAATAAATGAAGAAAACAATTTACAAAACAAGCTATGGAAGTGGAATAACTGGATTTTGTAAACTTAAGCAAAATGAGGGTGAAATTCTACATTTAGGATTGACTAGTAACAAAGGATATATTTTTTCTCTTAAGCATATGAATGACTGAACGTGCCAAATTATGACAATACCGGAACTGCTTTCAAATAATATATTTTACTTTTAAAGCAGGAAAATACCAATAAAACACATGCAGGAGCTGCCTATATTTTTGTATTTCCATAATGAAAGCCAAACAAATGTTAAAAAATTAGTACCAATCAACCTTCAACTTCAGAGGACATGGTACTTCGATTCATAAGCATATTTTCAGATAATGTTGAGACATATAAACGTGTCTACATATTTAGGAAAAGCAACTGAAAGAACCTATGAGCCACAGGAGACAGGTATTTCTTCATTTGGCCTCAAAGAAATTATTAACAGTTCAAGAGTGAGAAAACACCACGAAGCAGCTACCCCAAGAGGATAAACCATAGCACCACAAATACTTTCAAAGAAATATTAGCGGTTGAGTCTGGGGAAGGAAGAGAAAAGAGACTGAGGGGGAGCATTACTTTTACCAGAAAATGTTTTAACAAGAGAGATGGAAAAAAAACCCTGAAAAAATATTTTCACTGATTAAAAAAGGAAAAAAGAACAAGAGTAAAAAGCAAGTAGTCAGGTTCTGAGAATATCCTGGGCTTTTGAGAGTCAATAACTGCTGTACAGATAAAGATCGCCTACTGATGTGTACAAATCTGTAGAAATCAAGAATTTCCAGGTGCGCGTCTCATTTACAATGCACATTTTGTGCCAGTGACTCAAACCAGAGCCCCTCGGTTCCATAGACCTGCACTGAACACAGTGGAAGTTCTGCACATGTGCACTCCTCAATTTCCAGTCATCCAGTACTTTCTAGTTTAACCCAAATTCAAACCAAGTCAAATGCAAACTCAGTAGCTATACATCAGACACAGCAGAGAGAGCACAAGACTAACCAGCTGTGAGGATGTTCAAATATACAAAAAATTTTCCTTAAGAGAGGAAGAAATGTAGGATTTGCCCAAAAAATGCTTAGGTTAGAGAAAACAGAAGAAAGAAAATTTCATATCTAAAAGTGATTGATTCTGAGGGTTAAAAGTGCGTGAATACAAAAAGATTTCAACAGAAACTATAGGAACATTTAGGGGTTGCCACCAAAGCAACTACTAAAATAAAGCTGCAATTGTTTGCTACACTAAAAAGAACCATTTATAATACTGGTATAAAAAAAGATAAACGTCTTCCAGTGTTGAGGTTCTATTAAGAACTGTCCTTGAACATTTCACAGATCACGGATGAAAACATATTTACGAAACAAAAATAAACCAGTAAATGTTTTGCCAGTATTAGACTGAAATTACTCAAGGTACAGCTCCAGAACATCCCAATGGCCCACTGTACTTGCACTTCAGACATGTCTTCATACATATTTTACACTCAACAACAGAAAAGCGCAAAAGTGGTAGACATTACTCGAACTTCCACAGGAATCTAAAATATTCTTTTCTTTGCAATCAATATAGAACTAACATACATGAGGAATAAAAACAGTACACAACATTTTTCTCAATGCCAAGTACCATGGTTTTTGAATGTGAGATATTTCAGATTCACCTAACAAAACCCACCTAATTTTAAAATGACCTTGGGTTTGCCCCACTATACAAAAAAGGTCCAAAGTGTAAAATATTATTTTCCATTTATCTGTGACTGAATAATATGCCTAAATAATTTAGCACAAAAGCTATTTTTGGTGTACGGAAGTCTGTTGCTTGCCCTTTTAAAACTGACATGTCTATGAGCTCAGACCAGTGCTACTTGGTTTCCAGGTCTATAGCAAGGATACGTTTCCAATGTTCATAGTTATAAATCATAAGACAGACAAAAACTTGGCAGAAGTATCACTTTTTTTTCTATCTAAACTTCAATCAAATTTTGCCGGCCAAGACTCAGAGGGAGCCATGAATTTCCCATAAATTATATATCTGGATCACAAGATTATTTATGAGACAATAAAGGACTTGACTTTTTTACTGCAGAAAGCATTTTTTAAAAAAGATCTAGTATCACTGTTGGGTAAAATTTACCAACACCACCAACAAACAAAACCAGAAAAATCTTTCAATAGCTTTCAAAACCCCTCTGTACACGTTTCCTTGATAAACCACTTTATCCTGGAATACTGTAACATAGCGTTTTCATTTCATATGTTATACTTTAACACAGTATGTATTTGAAAATGTATCTTCAATAGAAGTTTGTTACATTAATTTGTCATTTTTGTCATTTAAATAATTTTATTAAATGTTATATCTGTAAAAAAATTCATGCTTATCAGCAACTTTTGAAAGTGTCTTGAAGTGACACAACCAACAAGTCAGTAATTTACTTGGTGTTTTACTGCATGTAAAGTTACTTGTTTACTGAACCACAATTTCAATCATAAAACTCATTTATAATAAAACTAGGAGATATATTTTAATAGTTTGTTGTAGTAACAATCCATTGTTCTGCTAAGTGCATAACTACATGGGTAAATACTAAACAGGAGGAAGAACAAAACCATACACCCTTCTTTCTAGCACCTAAAATAGAGGAAAGCCTCTACTAAGAAGCTCCAGTTCTCCCAGGCATTCTTTTTATACCCGCAGAAAGCCTCTTAGAAGAAATGAACCCTAACCTCTCTTCCCTATGGAAAGCTGAACAGGTAATAGCAGGTAAGCAGGACAGGAAACAGATCTTACCTAATTAGTTTACTTGTGATGGGCTAAATCCCAGAACCACACAGAATTACAGAATGGTACGGGTTTGAAGGGACCTCTGTGGATCATCTAGTCCAACCCCCCTGCCGAAGCAAGTTCACCTAGAGCAGGATGCACAGGACCTGGCCCATATGGATCTTGAATATCTCCAGAGAAGGAGACTCCACAACCCCTCTGGGTAGCCTGTTCCAGTGCTCAGTCACCCTCAGAGGGAAGAAGTTCTTCCTCATGTTCAGCTGGAACTTCCTGTGCTTCAGTTTGTGCCCATTGCCCCTTGTCCTGTCGCTGGGCACCACTGAAAAGAGTTTGGCCCCATCCTCCTGACATTCACCCTTAAGATATTTATAGGCATTTATAAGGTCCCCTCTCAGTCTTCTCTTCTTCAGGCTGAACAAGCCCAGCTCCCTCAGCCTCTCCTCGTAGGAGAGATGCTCCAGTCCCCTCACCATCCTCGTAGCACTCCGCTGGACTCTCTCCAGTAGCTCCTCATCTTCCTTGAACTGAGGAGCCCAGAACTGGACAGAGTACTCCAGATGCAGCCTCACTAGGGCAGAGTAGAGGGGCAGGAGAACCTCCCTCAACCTACTAGCCACACTCCTCCTAATGCACTCCAGGATCCCATTGGCCTTCTTGGCAGCTAGGGCACACTGCTGGCTCACGGTCAACTGGTCATCCACCAGGACACCCAGGTCCCTCTCCGCAGAGCTGCTCTCCAGCAGGTCCACCCCAAGTCTGTACTGGTGCATGGGGTTGTTCCTTCCCACGTGCAGGACCCTGCACTTGCCCTTGTTGAATTTCACCAGGTTCCTCTGCGCC
>Ga0065711_1030601_pt1 | contig 32031 bp, 19 predicted proteins | sample Hoacrofraction12_FD_59098 | JGI IMG/M metagenome (GOLD analysis project Ga0065711, IMG submission 59098) | Hoatzin crop microbial communities from Cojedes, Venezuela - Epithelial fraction 12 v2 (version 2) | ecosystem: Host-associated > Birds > Digestive system > Esophagus > Crop | place... | reverse complement strand
TCCCCTCCGTTCCATCCTCTATGGTACATTGCAGGGAGTTGCTGTGTTAGTGGATTCCTCACATGCCTGCTGCAGCTGTGTCCCATCCTCAGAGCTCCTTTTGATTTCATGCTTTTCCTCAATGGGTGATCACTGCTACATTTTTCATATAAACCTTAATTTTACTAATAATTCCACAATGTGATGTAAATTACTTATTTTATTATAATGAGAAAACATACGTCATGCAAACATGGCATTACAGTGGTGACAGTTCCTGAATGGAATTCTAGTTACAACTTTGGGCTGGGTCCCAAACCCCTTCTTTGTACAGTCAGGTATCCGAGATATTCATCCTTTCCAAGCAAATAGAATTCGGAGTCTCACCAAACCTTAGCTAACATGCTGAGCTGGCTGTGTAGCTCTCAGCCTCAGTAATACATGAATTGTTTTTCTAGGAAGCAGTTGCACGGAAAATCCACCACTGCCCATGCCACTAAGGTACAAGGATTGCAAAGAAATCCACTTGCAAATACATGAAAATAAAATGCCTATATATATGCTTATCAAAGAAGTCCTAAAACACTGCTTCAAAAGAAATACAGCATACATCACAATTTCATCCTATCCAAAGCTATAACATGCCAAACATTTTTATTTTAGTCATACAATAATGACAGATTCTACTATTTGCATTTGTAAACACATAAGTTGATTCTAAATTTGGAGTGAATGTAAAAAAAAAAACTTGAATAAACAATCCAAGACAGTATCTCTTCTACTTCAGCTTAACACCACCCCCACAATCATGATAAACAGTTGGTGGGCAGATACACTGCATAGCCACCATTTTTTGTGGATTTTCTGAATACAAAAATAGGTGCTTGACAAGGTGACTGACACCAAGAAAAAAGAATATTTTTAATTGATTCTTAGTATACTTTAGCCTTTTGTAATTTTTCCTCCCATATTTCACAAATATCTCTGGAATTGCTTCACATTCCAATAAAGAAGAAATCCCTGCAAGGGTGGCCAGGTACTCCTCTGTTCAACATCCCAGGTCAGTACAACAGAAGAAATCACAGTTTCTGTTTACCCAGTGAAGAATGGCTAATAGATGTTTTCCTGAGCTTTTTGAGCTCCAGACACAAATGAATACTGGAATCTTAAAACAACATGTTTTGAAATAAATCTCATTCATTGCCTACCAGAGTTAAAATAGAATTGTTTCACACAGTTTGTAGAAGCACATTTCCAGAAAAGAGTAAAACTTAGGTCTAGGAAAAGTAACATAAAAAGATATTTTCTTTCATATGTACATTTTTACATGTTCTTCTATGTCCAATTTTTATTTTAAATGGCATGACTTCAACTGATGCACTGTTTATACACACAGAATTGTCCCCAGCTATCATTCTTGTATCTGCCATGGCTTAGTTTGTATAGTCAGAGTGAACATATGCCAATACATTTATAACAACTAACATTACTGAGAACAAAAGAAGAAACAGTCATAACTGAAATCCACATTATTGGATTATTCATCATGGTTATATCTACTTTGTGAAGAAGTGCTGTGAAAAAAAAAGTGCTATCTCAGGCTATGAAAGCAGCATAACCACCTTGCCCAGATTTACGTGTCTGCTTCTCCATGTCCCACTGTACTTTTCTGCAGGTACATTTTTGTGGTTTTACCCCAGCCAGCAGCTAAGCACCACACAGCCACTCACTTGCTCCCCCCCAGTGGAGTGAGACAGAGCATCAGAAGAGTAAAAGTGAGAAAAGTCATGGATTGAGATAAAGACATTTTAATAAGTAAAGCAAAAAACCACGTGGACAAAAAAAGCAAAATAAGGAATTCATTCACTACTTCCATTCAGCAGACAGGTTCTCACACATCTCAAGGAAAGCAGGACTCCGTCACACAGAACGGTAACTTGGGAAGACAAACACCATCATTCTGAACACCCTTCTCCTTCTTTTCTCAGCTTTTTATTGCTCAGCATGACATCATATGGTATAAAATACCCCTTTGGTCAGTTTGGGTCAGCTGTCCCAGCTGTGTTCCTTTTCAACTTCTTGTGCACCACGGGATGAGAAGAAGAAAAGGCCTTGGCTCTGTGTAGGCACTACTCAGCAATAAGAAAAAGATGCCAGAAGGGCAGGATGCCATCCAGAGGGACCTGGACAAACTTGAGAAATGGGCCTGTGTGAACCTCCTGAGGTTCAACAAGGCCAAGTATAAGGTTCTGCACATGGGTCGGGGCAACCCCCAGTATCAGTGCAGGCTGGGGGATGAAGGGATTGAGAGTAGTCCTGCCAAGAAGGACTTGGGGGTGCTGACGGATGAAAAGCTGGACAGGAGCCACCAATGTGCACTTGCAGCCCAGAAGGCCAACTGTATCGTGGGCTGCATCACAAACAGCGTGGCCAGCTGGTCAAGGGAGGGAATTCTGCTCCTCTACTCTGCTCTGGTGAGACCCCATCTGCAGTCCTATGTCCAGCTCTGGAGCGCTCAGCACGGGAAAGACGTGGACCTATTGGAGCAAGTCCAGAGGAAGGCCACAAAAATGATCAGAGGGCTGGAACACCTTTCCTGTGTGGAAGGTCTGAGAGAGTTGACATTGTACAGCCTCAAGAAGAGAAGGCTCCAGAGAGACCTTACTGCAGCCTTTAAGTACTTAAAGATAGCCTGTAGGAAAGATAGGGGCAATCTCTTTAGCAAGGCCTGTTGTGACAGGATAAGGGGCAATGGTTTTAAACTCAGGGGGGCTAGATTTAAGCTGGATATAGGGAAGAAATTTTTTACAATGAGGATGGTGAGACACTGGAACAGGTTGCCCAGTGAGGCAGTGGAAGCCCCATCCCTGGAAACATTCAAGGACAGGTTGGACAGGGCTCTGAGCAACCTAGTCTGGTTGAAGATGTCCCTGCTCACTGCAGGGGGGTTGGGCTAGATGACCCCTATAGGTCCCTTCCAACCCAAAGCATTCTATGATTCTATGATTCTTAATGTGAGGAGACACACACCATTTTTTTTGTGAGTGTAGATTGCCACATTCTCTAGATGTTTTTTTCTGATTGCATAGTGACTACTGGCGTTTAGTTATCTTATTAGCATGGCTGAAGAAAAGAAACAATCAACAAAACAGTTTGCAATTAATATTACCCATATTTACTTCTTGGCATTAATATCTACACTTAAAAGGAATAAAAGCACTGTAACTACAATTATCATTTCCCCAAAGTGCATGCTTTTCACATATTTTCATAATGGAGGAAAAGAAAAGGCTTCAGGTGGATCTTGGGCGGTGAGTTTAAAGTCTTGTCAAATCAAAATACTATTTCAGAGAGAGAGATAGGAGTTATCATTTGCTTTTTAGCGTTTTTCAATACTAGCGAGTCAATAGTAGCACTAGTAACAATTGTAGTCATAATAGTAGAACCAAGTCAGAAGTACCTTGTAATACAGATTGGAAAAGGGTGTCACTCTTATTCTTACTATAGTCCACTGTGGCAAGAACGGCAATGAGCAAAATCACACAAGTCTGCTCTTTCCCGACTTTTGAAATTAAGATTATCCCACAAAAGAAAGAAAAACAGCAACAAACAAAATCCACAAAAAAACCCCAAACCCAAAACAAACCCTAAAAAAATAAACAACCCCTCCCCATGCCCTCAAACAAACAAACCCCTAAACCCCAACCAAATTAAAAAAACCCAATCTGTATTATTTTAATGTATTAAATTATTCAGGAGTATTTGTTTATTCTAGACAAATGCAGCAAGTGCGTGCTGAAGTAGTTTGTAACTGTGAATTTTCACAGGAGGAAGAAAGTAGATCAGCTGAGGATGATTTGGGATAGGTTGTAGCAGAAAGGCTCCTGAAAGTCAGTAGTGTTACAGGACTGCAACGAGTACTTCAGCTCTTTCAGTTCTTACTTTATTACTAAAGTTTTAAATCTAATGCCTGATGAAATCAACTGTTAATCAAATTGTTAAGATAAATGTTATTTCCAGTAACTCCTGATATAGACTTAGCAGATCCTTCATCTTACTATATTGCTTCGGAATTTCAATTACTGCTGTATCGTTGTTGTAACAGAGGCCACACATCATAAAATCCTAATTTTCATTGTGATTTGTCTTTCACAATCCAATCATTGCCCAGGTCAAATAATAATAATAACAATAACAACAACATAGAACTAAGAGGTAAAAAATGAGAAGGTTTCTTGACAAGACAAATTTGACACAGTTATAGAAAACTTCCCTCCATGTCAACTATTAAGTTGAAATACAGCCTAATGCTCTGTTAATGTATTCTAGACAGCACACTTGCCCTGTTAAGGTAAACAGATTTCTCTTAATATAGAGGCAGTAATACAAACAGAAAAAAATAGAAAACCATAAAATACACTGCTGACCTTGTTCTGTCAAAAAATTAATGAAACAATAAATGAATGTAATAAAATACTACATTTGCTTCCAATCAATTATGGAATAATTGTGAAATTCATGATGCTTGTGTCGACACCTGCACCTGTTTATTCTGATAAACACTAATTAGCTATAGAAGTCTCCTATTTAATAAGCAGAATTACCTACTTTTGTGCAAGCATTGTCATCTTTTTCTATTTATTTCTTCTTTTATACAGTACATGAGATATGAATAATAGTTACATTACCCACTGTCGAAGCAGGCAGTATTTTCATGAGGAGAATGTCCTATATTTGATGCATATTCATTTCCTTCCTGCAATATGCATTATTGGTAACTTGCATAGCAAATCTCATTCTAAGCTTCCAACTGTTGAAGGTTTTCCTTTTCAGATTTTCCTTTGCTCTTCTGCACAAATGCAAACGCCTAAGTGACAATGCAAAACATGATTTTACAGCTGGAGCAAAGGATCAATCCTTCTGCTATTTATTCAGTAGCACAGCTGAAATGAAAAATAAGAGACAGTGGCTTTAAGCCTACTAGTAAAAATTGTTTTATTTGAAATAATATAGTGGGTTAACAAACCATATACCTGATGTTTTCATTGCTTGAGACTGAGTTGATTTTGCTCTTGAGAATAACTCTCTGAAAAAAACTCTGGATCATTATTTTCAGTTAGGTAAAAAAACCAAAATCATCAGACAGTTAACGAGAGGGCTGATGAAAAACTACCCTTTTTATTTGTACCGTGGATTTTAGGCAACATAGTCTGAGGCTTCTTATAAACACTTCTCTTTTGGGAAAAAAACAAACACAAAACCAACGGAAACTCTCTGAAAATTCTAGATCAAATCTTGCCATTATTACCCATGATAAGTCATATTTAATTTTGTAAAGATTCTCATTTGAACCTAATGTCAGAGATAAGTTACTACCCGAGGTGATCCAGAAATTTTCTAGAGATTTACTTACTTCCTCACCTCATACTGCTCTTTATGTCTTTAGTGTCTCACAACCCTCAGAGTAAACAATTTCTTCCTTATATCTCATTGAAATCTACCCTCTTTAAACCCTCTTTACCCCTGGTCCTATCATTACACACCCTTGTAAAAAGTCCCTCTCCAGATTTCTTGTAGGTCCCCTTCAGGTGCTGAAAGACTGCCAAAGCCATCTCTTCCCCAGGCTGAACAGCTCTAACTCTCTCAGCCTTTCCTCACAGCAAAGGTGTTGCAGCCCTCAGATCTTTTTGTGGCTTTCTCTGGGCCTGCTCCAATACGTCCATGTCTTTCCTGTGCTGAGGGCTCCAGAGTTGTGTGCAGGACTGCAGGTGGGGTCTCATCAGAGCAGAGTAGAGGAGCAGAATCCCCTCCCTTGACCAGCTGGCCACGCTTCTTTTGATGCAGCTGGCCTTTTGGGCTGTGAGCACACATTGCCGGGTGATGTCAAGATTCTCATCAATCAGCACTGACAAGTCCCTCTTGGCAGGGCTGCTCTCAATCCATTGTTTGCCTAGCCTGTATTTGTGCTTGGGATTGCCTTAATCCATGTGCAGGACCTTGCACTTGGCCTTGCTGAACTTCATGAGGTTCACACAGGCCCACCTCTCCAGCCTGTCCAGGTCTCTCTGGATTCCATCCCTTCTGTCCAGCATCTGGACCACACACCTTCTGTCCAGCATCTGGACCAGCTTGGTGTCGTCAGCACACTTGCTGAGGGTGCACTCAATCTCACCATCCATGTTGCGAACAAAGATGTTACACAGCACCAGTCCCAAAATCGACATGATTTATGGCTTGAAATGTTTTGCAATTACTTCATAATAACAACTGACAAAATGATATCCTTATTTTTCTGGTCCTTCCTTTTGCTATTTTTCAATAGAAGAGATGTAAGGTGTTTTGCAATATTTCACAAGCAGCACACTCTGGTTTGAAGGTGGTGATTCTGAGACTGTACTTTACACTGATTATAGTAATACTATTGTCCTTTGCATGTATGGTAAAGAATTACGATGGAGTGTATGTTGTGATCCTCCTGTGGACTGACTGACAAGTTCATGGCCTCCAGGTGCTTGATTCCAGCTTTAGTTGCCTGTCATTGTCTTAGTTAAGTGTGTCCAAAGTTATTTTTCTAAATAGTAGTCTGATGACAATGGCATATTTAAAGCAGATTATGGTGAGATTAACAGAAGTTATTGAATCAGACTACATATAAGGGAAAGGAAGACGATTTCATCGCACAAAGATCCCAGTCTCTTAGCATAATGGCATGTTTCAAAAGACTCACGAGCTTGCCATTGATTGCAATCTGTATCTATCAACTACTCTAATCATCATCATTTCTCATTATACGCTTGCAAGGTTGTCAAATAGAATTAATCAAGTGTGTCTCTTTTAAGAGTCATTTTCTTATAAGTTCAGGCTGACAACTAGACAGGCAAAACATCTGAAGTTACAGGAAGAACCTAAGACATTCTTGTGGTGGTTGTTTTTCAGAACACATAAAGATAAAGAACAATAAAAATGTATTTAATTTCAGGGCATTTGTCATACAATGACCTTTATTATTGACTTCAGTTGTTTATAATAATATACAACTATAATCTCCGTATTACTTTGCAGGGATATTTTCTTCTGTGGTCCTCTGACTTCACCAGAATGATGGAATCACCTTTACAATGTAGAATTCTGACCAACGATAACTACATTGCACCCACAAAAATATTGGAAAAAAATCTTGAAGGAAAAGAAAGAGAAATTAAATGTTATGAAAATTCTTTGTCTTAAATGCTAGTTTCAGATATTTTGCATTCTTTAAGCAGTCAACTTCCTGAAAATCATCCTGAGAGTGTTGTAAAGCATAACTGCAATTTTATAGAAGGCAGCTAGGAAAAAGAAGATATCTGAGGTTGGAAAACTAGCAGAACTGGAAAAATACCAGAATGCTTTCTGACTAGCAAAACTGCAAACTTTTGTGAAGTTGTTAAAATAGAAAAAAGACCCACCATAGTTAAAAAATATCTAACAAAACCTTGGCTGCTTAAAAATTATCAAAGGAAAGCATCTTCAAGCATTTCTCACATCAAATTCATTCCTGTCCAGTGTTTACTCATAAAAGAAAGAATTTATAGGCCACAGGGGTTAACTTCTCCTGATCAGCCATATTGTAAAAAATCTTTAAGGATTTTTGCTATTTAAATGAAAAACACTAAAAACATGCCAACTGAGAAAAAATGCCCATGAATCCATATACTGACTCCTACATTCATTTTAAGATTTGGATACCATTAAATGGGTAACAATATTCTGAAAAGAATTCTTCGATCATTTTACAGTAATTTATTTTGAAGCTCTGCTGCACAAAGTGGCTGAGTCATTGCTTTTGTCACTCCACAGACTAGAAAATGATCATAGTCTTCTTAACACCACTATAAAGTTCAGTTTATCATGTAGCAAGCTGTCAATGCAATTAAATCTTGATACACTCAAACAGAAGAGACTACTAAGTAGAACTATTAAAGATAGGTCTAGTTTCAAAAAAATCCAAAATTTTAAAAAGCTCTAATTAGCAAACAATGACAAAAGGATAACTTTTCATATAGTGTCATTGAACATTGAAGATTTTCTGTTAGTTCATATGTGAACATGAACGATGTCATTGTTTGGCTGTTTGTTCACAGTTCATAGTCAGATCTAATAATAGACCACTTGGGCTACAGGAGTTTTTACATAATAATGTAAGTCTGTCTCATTGTAATAGGTAAAAAGTGAGAAACGACAGAACTTAAAAAATCCCTCTATCACCTAAGTATCTCCTAAATTTTTATTTGCTGATTAAGAAAGAAATAATCTGGAGTGATCAGTGAAATAGAAAATCAGGTTCTTACTTTTTCAACTTATTAATAGATGTTTGTCTACAATGCTTTCCAAACAAATAAATGTTGTTCTGAAAAACTATTTCCAGTTTCCTCCAGAACACCAAGAATGCTGAAGATCCTGAAAATTAACTGAACTTAAAGGTGTTTCTAAATGAAGAGTAGAGTCATGCTGTGCGCAAAGTCGTTTCCAGAGGCCTTAAAACCTTCAACTAAAAACATTAGAAACACAAGACTGAAGTGTGCCATTTTGGACAGCAACTTCCAAGTATTGTTCAGAGGTAGGAGAACATGCTATTGTTAATTAAGGGAAGTAAAAAGAGCACCAGGATGTGATCTCCATCATTAAAGAGAACATTCACAACTAAAGCAGGTGTTACAGAAACGAAGTTAATCATGGTTATGAGATTAATTACAAGGGTATACAAATATTTCAGAGAAATATCTGAAATATCAGATGAAGATTTACAAAGTTAAACTGAAAAAAAAATTCAAGCCCAAAAACATTTCAAGAAATAAATCAAATACTGTAAAGCAGGGAACACAGGTTCTGGAAATGACAAGGTATTTATATAAACTGTCCATTAGCCCAAATTGTGCACCACTTGTCTTTACTGTGCCAGTTAAGGTAAAAGGCAATTACATCTCACACTCTCCCAAAGGCTTTCCCATACCGCTGAATGGATGTTCAGGTACCTGGAATACCCCAAAGCTCTCCAGGCTTGGAGAGCTAGGAAAGATTGAATTTACACTGCAGAAGAATTTATGACTTCTCTGAGGATCCAAAGCAGTCCTTCGAGGAAAGAGTGAAGCCATCACGTCTGTTCTCCCTGGTGAAGAGATGGCTCAGGGGGACCTCATCCCAATATTCCAGTACTTCAAGGGCAGATCTTTCCATAAGGAGCCACATGGAGAAGACAAGGGGAAATGGGTACAAGTTGCAGTGAGAGAGGTTTCATCCTAACAGAAGAAAGACCTTTTTTTACAGTGAGAACAGTTATTCATGAGAACAACCTCTCCAGGGACATAGTGAAGTCCCCATTGCTGGATATTTTCAAGATGCAATTAGGCAGGGTGGTAGATAATCTCACCTGGGCTCCCTTTCTCACAAAAGACTGGACTGGAAAATCTCTTGAGGTCCCTTCTCACCTGGGATGTTCTGTGATTCTATGAACCGATACCAGAAAATACTTTATTAGGTTTCCAGACCTGAATTAATTGCCATTATCTTTTTTTCTTTTTTAAACTGAAAAGCAGTTGAAAACATGTGTTCCTCAGCCAATAACAATGGGAAATTTTTCTGTGCTTCATAATACAAATTTCTACGTGAACTCTCATGGTTCATTTCAAACATTAGGCTGAATTTGGGAAATAATAACAGAGTGTAAAAATTAATAAAGATTCAAAAGTAAAAGCAAATTCGAATTGACCTAATGTACATCTCAAGCAATTAGTATAATAGGAATTAATCCTGCAACTCAAGAAGCAAGACTGTTGAAAGAAAACAAAATACTAATCTTGTAAATCTTCTTTTCTACAGAAATTATGATGCTTTTTGCAAGTCACATGTTTTGCTCATTAACTAACATAAATCTCGTGCTGTCCAATGATGCACGCAAATGAAGGCAAACAATTCATATATATCAAAACATTCCATGGTTGCAATTTTAAACATGTTAATGAGAAGTGAATTTCAATGATTCTAAGTCAAAATATCTCCATTGTTTCGAGGAGTTTTTAATTTCAGGGCTGTGTTTAATTTTAAATGTGATAGTGAGCAGCTCGAGCTTTACATGGATATAGTAATTTTCCCTTGTATCTGTGAACAGATGACAATACTAGTCATAAGGTCTGTGCAAACAGGTTAATTCTAAGGTGAGAGCCACGTTCCCAGCAATGCATCACCATCCATACTATTTTTCTTTTTTGTGTGTATGTAGTTCTTTTCTTCAGATTTTGATTACAAGTAGGAAATATTTAATAAGAATAGGGTCCGTAATAAAATAATTAGCCCAGTTTCTTTACACGCAAGGATGGTATCTGAAATTTTGACTGAATTCTGCCCTTTTCTGCCACCTACTGAAACTAAGTAATAACCTGTTGAGTGCTTATGTCTAAAAGAAAAATGTTATATATTTTCATGACCTCTGTCACCTACTAAAGAAAAATAAGTAAATGCATGTAAAAAGATCATGAATTGCTCCATAAATTATCGATTATGTGCTTATGCCACATATTTTGTACAATATATTTTGTGTTCCATGCCTTGCCCTTTAACAGCTAGAGCTGTTGCTGGAAGGAGAAAGAAGTCAGGAAGTGACCAGAGACATATCAATTTCTTTAATAAATTGTAATAAATTTTAAGGGAAGTTTTGGTATTTTTAGTAATAACAAGGTCAGTGTTTAACTTCTATATAATTTATTTTGCTGAGCCCATGTGGAATTTGAATAATTTTCTTTGAATTTTATGTTATTTTACTTTTGTTCTCCTATAACTTTCATGTTTTTTCTGTCATTTTAGCTACACATTCACAGACTCCCATTTTCTCTCTCTCAATATTCTATGACTGTTATTATTCATGTCATACTAACATGCTTTCTGCGTTTCTGCTAGAAGATTGCAGGAATCAGGAAAGAACTTCCCACCTCCCCAAGAAACCTTATCCACTTCATGAATGGGTAAAAGAATTTTCCTCTATAGTCAGAATAGCAGAAATGGAGAATTTTCCTTCCTTGTCATTTGCCAACTGCACATATGCAAAAGTATAATATGGAGACTCCTTCCTTATGTAAAAAATATTGTGATTCTCAGAGTGGTTACGATGTGTGTGTTTATAAAGATAGTGATTACTAGAAAACAAACAACTTTTAAATTAGAATAGGTTAAAATTCTCAGATATATTCTGCATGAAACCACTTCACAGAAATTATAAACAAATTCAGTTTCAAAAGGATTGCAAAGCAAAAATTGTAAAACTGTGCTAGTCTACTCAGAAGTAAAAATTTAGGGGGCTTAAAAAGAGGTAGTTTCACTAAATAATAATAGATGTACTTTCCGTAATTTACCAAATCTTTTACTTTCCAATAGTTTTTTCTTGTCTAAGAAGAAGGAAGAATAACAAAACACTGCCATCTCAAACTACATCTGATTTTAATTTTATGGTTTTACTTATATCACTGATATAAAATGCTATTTTATATGTAAGATGCCATTACGTATTTATGATACATAACAATATTTGTACCACAAATACAATTCCTTTAATTACTTGAATAAATGGCTTTTTCACGTTGCTTAGTTTCAGAATTAGTTTCAGATATTTATAAAGATATATATTATGTTCTAAACTAGAAAAATAAATGAGATTTTTTCAAGGCAAATTTCGTAGTGCATTCATTACCACTTATGCTGTGGTTTTGGAGTTCAAGATAATTATGCCTCCTTTTTTGCTGCATTGCTTTTGCAAAGGTTGTTCAATAACTGTTCTTTACATCTTATTTTTTTTATTGATATGCAGAATCCACACAGATGAAGGTATTATAAAGTTGCAATGCATCAGGCAGAGCTCACTGTATTATGTGAGAAGGTTTCAATCAACTTCTTTTGGGTTTGGATCAAGTTTTATTTGCTTGTCATTGTGATAGAGACACCTGTATCTACCTTATGTCAAAAGAACTCTAGTGATTAATTTGGTCCACTACTAACCAGTCTTTGATCAGTATGGCACAGAACACTAGCAGCTAGAGAGTGAAAAATGTATTTGTTTTGCATAACACTAATGAATTACGAGTTACCCCTGTCAAATTTAAGCAAATAAACCACTCTTCTTCTACAGCCAGACTGTTAACTTTGTAAAGCCTGATGCTACACGGAAATACCCAATTAAGTAGGTAAATAAATAAAGGCAGAAAATCAAACACAGGAATATTTTATTATTGTTTTGATGATATACAGAATTATGCTTCTAAGAATATTTTGAGAAAACTAATGAAATAAAAATTGGCAGCTAGTGTTGCCCTGTGCTGCTTTGTATCAGCCATATCAAAATGCAATGAGACCTTGTCTTCTACGGATTTTGTCACCTTTTCTAAAACTCCAGCACCATTTGCTGTGCGTTGTGGTAATTTGCTTGGGAACTGTTGTCCCTTCTGCCAATGCACATTTATGTTTTCACTTTTTTACGGAAAAAAAGTTTTCTACGGAGGCTTGCAATGACTCAAGCTGATCAAAGATATCAGATTGCTTTGGGCAGGTGCATTTTCACACAGCAGCTTTGTGAACTTTTAAACTGCAAAATTGTTCTTCACAAATCCTGTTTATATAAACAAACTCAAAGCAGAACAAGCTGAGAGAAACCATGTCTCCAGACAGACAAGAAATTACAGTGTTTATTAGTGCAAATCTCCTGAGAGATCACATTACTTTCTGACAGTGGTGCAAATTAAGCTAGTCTCATCATCAGTTTTTACAGAGGAGATAAAATAAGTTAACAGCTACCCCCATGTTCCAACTGCCCTCCTTGCTTATTTTTCATTTTTCTTGAATTGCAGATCCACATAGATGCTTAAGTATTTGTGTCTTAAACTCTTGATTGGTAGATCTTTGGGAGGGGGGGAAGGTTAGCTTCTCTCTACAAATCAATGTTCTGAACAGGAAGATCCATGTCAGTTTGCACAAGTTTACAGTCAACAGATTTAATCTTTCAAAGTGGTGTCATGTATGCCTAGAGCATAATAAAATCAAATTATTTCACTTCTATTTTTCAGATATCTCCTCTCAAAAAGCTGCAGGCATGAGGTTTCTAGATCATAATCAGTACTAACTTTCAGCTGTGAAAGTTGATTTTTTACCTGTCACCACTGCAAGTACAAAACCAGGTCCTTACTAGGCATCTTGATCACCCAGTACAGTTCGATAATTGAAGTCCAGCTGCCCCACATTTGGTACCCACAGATTCTGAAGCATTTTAGTGAGTTCAATACCTTAAACCTATCTTTGTACTCATCTTGCTCTGTATGAACTCGCTAAGGATTTCAAGAGTCCAGGGACTGTTGATCAGCATATTGAGCATAGTACTGCACGTGAAAGGGAGAAAATGCAAATAACAACAAATCAAATAAAACATCTATAAAAAAAACCTTGAAATGTTGCATTAATTCGCTCTTCATTAATGTTCAGCTTCACAGCTTTGCTTTTTTTCTTGGGGAAGAGAAATAGAAAGATGTTTCTGCCTTTCAGTCTTTTTGTTCAGTCATGTCAATGAAATATAGGAAGAGATTGTTAGAGTATTTTGTTGGCATAGGTCTCACCAATACAATTTTTAAATAGCGTCAGCTGCACATTTCTTACCAGGGAAGACAGGAAAGGTAGCATCTTGGATAACTGGTCATAGGAAGATATTTTGAATACTTAGACAAAGGTGATATTCAACATACAGTATACTTTGAAATAATAAATATGAAGACTTCTTATTCTGTGTTGTTCTTATGCAATGACTTTCAGAGCAGAACTTGCACTTTAAATAATAAGATTTGTGTGCATAAATCCTGAATTACTTTGAAATGTGCCTCTGAGGAACCAGTGGCCTTTTCCACTTAGCTCTGCAACTGTAAAAGACTAGAGTCAGCCTCAAGGCCTCTCTGAATAAACAGCTTTTATTCAGCCTCGGGACTGTGGAATAGAATAGGTGTTTTGTTGAAATGCAAACAGCAGTGGCCCACTTCTCTTTACTTCAGTTTGCAAACAGTAATTTATTTGAACCGATTGGCATTAGGAGTCTTGATTTCCCCTATGTGGTTCACTTAATATGTTTTTCTGTTAAGCTTCTTATGATGGGAGCATTCGACCTGTTTCCTTCAAGAGGATAAACACGACCAGATTAATCAGAACACAGATATTACCAGGGCTTTTTACTCACTCAGCAGCTGAGACATCTGCACAGCTCCATGACTTAAGTCTGAGACCCATGCCTTTTTCCCGTCTCTGCTAAAGCCTTTCTGGACATAGATGTCCTGGACGGCATCACAGTTTCACCCTTACCCAGCAAGGTACCTCAGCCTCAGTAAAATCACACAGTAAGAAGAAGAGAATTAAGCTGTTTTTTCCCATTGTACTTATTGACTAATATTTTCCCATCTACCCTCATTACTGTGAACACTGGCATTAAGCAGAACAGACTGCACCCTATGAAGCTATTTTCACCTTTTTCTTTTTTACTTTTATGTACATTAACATTGGAGTTTTCATGTCTGGTATGAATCTAAAGAAACTCAGTGTTCTGAATTTTGTTATCTCTGGTCTGGTGAGTGAACTGTGCTGTGTTAATTTTTATTTTGCTAGATAAACAGTACTGTGGAGAACTAATCAGTTCACATCTTTTTTCTCATTATTATTATAACTTACTGTCTCACACTGAATCAAGGGGGATTTCTTCTGTCTGTTCCGCATTCTGAGGAACACCCCTTTTTTGCTTACCAAAAAGATGAATGTCCAAAAAAGCCTGGGCCACATTTCCAGAGATTAAGCAAAGATTCTGAATTAATGTGTTAAATCTATTGAAAATATTTTGTTCTCTTCCCTTACACAAAAAGCTAAATCACAATAAATGGACTGGAATATACTGAATTTTCTCTTAGGAAGCTCTACTTTTTAACTGACCCTGAAAATACAAGCAGTTCCTTTCCATCCTATCTCTCTAAAACAGAATGTGTAAAAATACATACAGCTGTGTTATATTTTGAGTCAAGTCTTTGCCAATTTATTTATATGAGTTTCTGGCTTGTATGAATGGGCAAGAAGACTAAAGGGCAGAATGCAGACTGTTTGGCTCTTTTGTAGACTCAATTTATGTCTCACACTGATGTCCAACATAAAAAATTCTCCAATAGCTTGAGTTGTTTTTGGAAAGGAGAACTTCACACCCAACACAGCTTTGCCACAATAAATGATAGCATATATGCATTAGAAATTTCTGCACAACTATTGAAATTTCATCAGAGCTTCCTTTCCTTCTCTCTGAAGAACACTCTTCCAAGTAACCTTCCAGAATTAACTATTCATATTAATTCAGCTCTATGTTCTGTAGAACTATAAGTGCACTTCATTTTTTTTCCCCCAAATTACCAGTTTTCAATGCCAATTTCCTTAAGATAAATTCCTGGGACATGATCTACCCTGTAGAGTGAATAGTACAGCCATATATATATCCAGGTTAATTTTTCTGCTTAGTTTAATTGCACTCCAGGATTTGAATTTGTCTTTAACTTGTCTAACTTGCTGATCCTGCTGTAGTAGGTATGGGGGAAAGAAAAGAAATTTTGTTGCACTATTAGGCGTGTACTGCTGCAAAAGACATACTAAACTAAGATTCATATACCTCTACCTGCCGTTCAGACAGAATTTGAAGAGTCTACATCTCTTCTTAACAAACCCCAAAACACTCCCAGTGGTCTGACGTCTTTCAGATTTCTGTTGTTTAAAGCCAAAGAAATTTTCTTACAACTGAGTTCATTTACAGACCTACACACTTTGATCCATTCCTTTCTGAGTATTTTAGTATATCTAAAGAATACGAGATATGACACAAGCCACTAACATACTCAAGATTATGTCAGGGGAGGTTTAGATTAGATATTAGGAAAAAATTCTTTACTGAAAGAGTGGTCAGACATTGGAATAGGCTGCCTAGGGAGGTGGTGGAGTCACCATCCATGGAGGTGTTCAAAAAATGTGTAGATGTGGCATTTCGGGATATGGTTTAGTAGGCACGGTAGTGTTGGGCGGATGGCTGGACTTGATGATCTTAGAGGTCTTTTCAAACTATGATTGTATAATTCTATAAGACTCACTAGAATAGCTTTTCTGTGTAAGGCCCATCATCAGAGATAATATTTTATTTACGCAGATGTCATAATTGAAAACTTTTAAATGAGTATCTTGTGACTTATTCACTTACCTTGCTAAAAGCAGTCTGCTTTCCCATGTCAGTAGAGAGTGCAGTGTGAGCAAAGATGAAATTACTAGGGGCATTATACTAACAAACAAAAAAGTGAGTTTCAGTGGCTACATTGGTGGCATATGAGTGGGAAGAAATATATTCTAGAACTAACTCTGTTATTACGAACTCTTTTTTTTTTTTTTTTTCCATGTGGTGTGTTTTTCATCTATTCTTTTCTGGGACCTGATCCTTCAAACAACTAATTTAATTTTTTCTATATATATTTCCCACAAGTTATTCAGCCATGATATAAATACACTGTGCTTTCTATTCAGAAAGTGTTCTGACTGCACAAAGTCTTTACTTCCTTATAACATTTGTGGTGGCCAGAAAAATTGATAAACAACGGTAAAGATTAAAGCTGGTGTGCTGAGTGTCACAGATTTGACTGAAACAGCTTAATCCCCTTGCAGAGCATTAACGAAGATGTTAAATAAACCTGGATACAGAAAGCTGTTTCAATCAAATCTGTAGATGATTCTAAACTGAGAAGACTTGTAAATACCAAGGAGAAAAAAAAAAAAAAAATTCACCCAAACACACATAAAGAAATTAGCAAAAAGGAGAACCACAGGCAGAAGGTCAGAAGAGTGTTAGGATACAACAGGGAAGACAGCTTTCTGGGCCATCAGAAACAGTCACCTGATATTGAGTTGATAGATATTATCTGCTTAATGAATGTTACCCATTATCTTGCTATACTCGCACACTGTCCCAGGTTGTTACACCTTTTTATACTCCACATTCTTTTGTTCCGAATTCTTCCAGCTTGTAGTCAATAAGAGGGACATGGAAAAGGATTCTCTGGAGTTAGTCTGCAGGCAGAAAACTAGACACATTTTTGCAGAAACATGAAACCAAAGGACCTCACTGTAACTTGAACCAAGAATTAATATCCCATACAGTTCTCTTTTATCAAGTTGTTGCCACTGTTTATCCTGTGATATCAATGTGAGAATCTGAATGGTTTGGTGCATAGAAATTTATTGCCAAACTGAAAGGAGTGAAAAGAAGAGCTATAGGTATGAGAAAAGCTCATTTAAAAATATAATCTCTCAGCATGAATGCAAGAGTGCCAGCACGGGTAGAATCAGACAGTTTGGTAATGAACTTAAATACAGCCCAAGCATGAACAGTCAGAGCCGTAAGAAGTTTGCAGACAACAACCAACCATAATAAATAATACCACTAAGACAGTGTTCAAGAGTTAAAATATGCAAAACATTAAACTGTAAGTTCAATTCAGACCTAGCTTCTGGAGTATATGTATATAACCTATAACATACACTACAATAATCTTGGCAAATGAGATTTTTTAAAAATTCTGATTATCTGTAAATATTTTGCTCCATCTCAAACCAATATACTGAACAAATTTAAGTCAATCAGAAATACATTTAAGAATTAATGTAGGGCTTGGTTTGGCTAATGAGCTGAAAACTTAGTTATTCACAAAGCTGCAAGAAACACATTCAATCAATCCACCTACCTAAAGAATTGCTTTCAGTTTTACCCAATGCAGTTTTCTACAGTGGAGTAGTTCTCCATTCCCTATGTGTGAGGAGAAGTTATATTTCTTCTAGCAAAACTGAATGCACAGCTGCCTTCAGTCTTTTTGACCCCAAGAAGTACTGCATATTTAAGTGGCTAAGGCAAAAAGAGGTGTGTTTCCCAAAGTGTTTAAAAATGAGGTATTTCTGCAAAAATAACTTCAGCTTGTGGTCCCAGTATTTTTTTTGTTCAGGTTGCAAAACCCACCAGTTGTGCCATTCCTGCTTTTCTTGAAGATATGAATCTCAAGATGTAAAGTATTTCTTAAAATAAATAGAAACATTATTCTTAAATATAATATTTGCGATTTTCATTCATATGTGGAATTTTAAACAAATGAAGCCTGGTAGATTTCACAGGTTTGGTTATTCTATAGTATCACATACTGATGAATAAGGGGATAAAAATTTATGTAGGTACGTGGTTTCCTGGTTTTTACCTACCCGTCATTTCTCAATCAGTTACAGTGCTGGACTGTACTTCCCCTCTCACCACAAAAATGAAGTAAGAGGCAGGCTTCTGAAAAAGATTATATATTAAAAATCCCAGCAGATAGGAGATCTGCCAGTATCATTCCCTTGAAGTCAACTTTCCAGAACACCGTGGTAGTGTTTTGCTGGTGCCAGCCCACAGAAAGTGAGACATAAAGAAAGATGGATCTGGCTGCGTCTGCAACACAGGCCACAAGAGGGGACTCCAAACAGCTGGCTGGCAACCAGTTGTAGATTGTGGGGCCCCAAAAATGTTCACCCTCACTCTCGGCACCAAGGAAAGCTTTTTTGTCCCCACTATTATAGGGCCTGGCTGTCTGCCACCTGCCCCAGGGACTACAGGGCCTCTTGGGGATGGGGGTGGGGATAGGGATGGGATGGTGGACTGCAGGTTGTGGTACCCAGCCTGACCCGTGTCCCAGCAAACAGAAAACTGAGGATGCACTGGGGTCCAGATGGCATTATCTCATTGCTGCTTGCTCGCCTGCACTGTCCACAGCATCGCTCGGTGTGAGGTTGGCAATCCCTGTTTACCCCTGTCTGGCACATACAATCGAAACCTGGCTTTAAAGAGGCTCTGCTCTTGTATCAAAAGCAAAATATGTGCTCAGAGTTTTAAAAGGATTTAGACATTATTTGCTGGACAGCATTGGATGGATGTGGGTTTGTTCAATGACGGAAACAAAGTTAGGGTCTTTGAAAAGCTTAGCAATCCATTACTGAGATGTTACTACTCCTTTTTGAAAATCTGCTCTGTGTAATAACAGCGAGTTGTATTATATTTTGCTTTTTTTTTCTTCAAAAAGCTTTGAAAAACTTTTAACATAAGCTCTTCTGTCAGTTCAGCAGTTATCTTTTTTAAAAATGAATCGGCCTTTGTTTTATTTAATATTAATCTAAACCTCTGTCATAGACAGAAATCGTGTAAACCTTTGATGGTTTTATTCATAATATATGCTTAGACACATTTTACTATCTCTTGAGACTAAATATTAATGTTTTAAATAACACTGAGATATAAAACTGTTGGAAACCAGACATAAGGAAAGCACTGACAAGGATTTGCTGAGACAGGAGTATGTTAAATAAATAAAGTGCAAAATGTGTATGAGAAGAATAATGTGTCAAAATACCATCTGGGAAAGAAGAAACAAACTAATTCAGTGTTGATATAAGCAAAGAACAAGAACTGATGATATATGCAATGATAAATATGAGAGCACAGCTAGTCTTTGTGAGAAGAATGCTGGTGGGGCCTCAAGTGGGTTGAGGAGGGTCGTGGGAGGAGACTGCCCTTGCTACTCTTCCGATCACACAGTAAGCTGAAATAACCAGCACAATAAAGTAAGTTTTATTTTCTTTCTTGCTTACCAAGTTAGTTTCTTGCTTACCAAGTTAATTTTCTGCCCTTTTGGGGAGCTGAATCAAATTATGATGTGGCCAGATAAGTGCCACAGAGAGAGTAAAGTAAGGTGGACAGGTATGAGAAAAGGAAACAGGTCACTTATCTTTAAGCAGAGCAGAGCTGTTAGTTTAGCACAAGTCATCTTATGAAAATACACCCTCAGGGATTTGCTCGCAAAACCTCTTCACAGAAGAGACAGTCTACTTCTGACATGCCAAAACCAAGGAAGGGTAGGATTTGCACAAACATTTGTGTTCTTGAATTTTTAAAATTGCAGAATTTTATTTTCTGCAGCTTTTCTCTTTTGGTAGTGGTAAAACATTCTTCTGAAGACAATCTGTGTCAGAAAAATACAGAGCTACCTACTACAGTTTTATATGAGTATTTTTGTCCTTCAGGTGGAACACAGCCATTTGTATAAATTACCAAAGTTTGCTGCAAATAAAAATACAACACTGTTGATTTTAAAGACCTTATAAATATTCACACTCATTAATACAGTACTTCTTAGGAGTTGGGCAATCTGGTTCAGAACACTTCAATAACAGGTTGATCCTGAAACCAGAACCTGTGTGACAGCTGGATGTGTACACTGGTCTCTGAAGAGACATCTTCTACTATCACCCGTTACAAACTCTGGAGCTCTTCCTGGGATAGCTTTGTTTAAGGCATTCTCAGACTAGTCTTATCTAGTAAGTCATGCAGCTTGTGTTTATTTTGACTAAAGATTCCAATGAAATCCAACAGTGTACTTGACTGACTGGAACACAGATCTGGGTCAGAGAGGTCAGAAAGGTTCTGCTGACTGCTATGAACAGAGGTCAAGCTGATGAATAAAGCCTGATTGCTGCAGCGACAAAGGCAAAACCCTTATTGACGGAAAACTGGAAAGGGTAGGTATAAAGCACATGGAGCAACATGAAAGGGAGAGCCAAAAAAGAGATTATTGTAGCTAATTTTTCAGAACGTATTTAAAATATTCTGTAACTTCCTCAATTTGATGAATGATTGAAGCACTTTTTTAGTTGTCCCATTCAGCTGAGACTGCAAATATATCACAGAACAAGGATAACCAAATATTTTTTCTAATTGTAAACCATTTCTGTTCAGTAATATTTTGCAGTATGGTTGTTATGTGAAGGTTGATCCTCCATTTGAAGGAGACAGCACTTCATGTATATCATAGTCCCTTTCTTGCCAATTGGTAAATATTGAAATAGAATTTAAAGGGACTGTATTCCCAATTTGATTAGTTGAAATTATGAAACAACATCTACTCGAATGGTAAATATTTCTTACAGGCTTTTGTAGAAACTATCAATGTTTAAACAGTTTATAGAAAGTAAAAGCTTGTAAATTCTGAAGTTAAACTGTTTTTCTGAGCTTTCTAAGCAGACAAAGCTGTATTGTCTTTGATAATTTTTGTCACAATTTGTGAGCTTGGTAATTTCTTAAGAGCTGCACGGTTGCATCAAGAACTGTAAACACTCAACAAAATGAAAATTCTACTCAGCAGTAAGAAATTAAGGTCTTTATAGTAAAAAACAAACACGAAATTTTCAAATATAGCTATTGGAAAATGTATCTGTGTATTTTGGAATGTTATTCTTCTTCCCTGGTTCAATTTTTTCCCCATGTACCTTGTTCTGCTTGTAAAGGTGTTAGTAAATAAAACTGCTATATGTTACTGAATATCATGTCTTAAAAATCCATCCAAACAATTGGATGCCAGGTATCTCTCCGTCTAAAAGGTAGGATGACCCTTCTTAGGCTGTTCCTTACAGATTCCTTCCACCTTTGAAATGAAAAATCTGCTTTTCAGTTTCTCCTTGAGAAAGAAATCCATAACCCTCCTCCAGGACTGTCTTCATTGGTGTCCCTGGATTATTTTTACCTAATTTTTAGCTGTAATACATTTCCAGGCATGTGGCATTTCCAAATGTTTTCCTGAAAATGGTTCGAATGGCAGTTGGAATGTGGAGGTACCATAACAACTTTTTAAGATAAAAAGTGTGAGTATTGGCCAAAAGGTATGCACTCCTCCAAGAAAATATTTTAAACAAGTGAGTTTTATACGTAAAATCTCCTACCTATGCTTGCTGTTTTATTCCACTCTTTATCCAAATATGCTTTGGTATTTATGTCCTTTACTTTTTGAAAGCCAAGTGACAGAAGTCTTGCTGCAGATTCAGCGCTTGATCTTGCAGAATCTCATAGTAGCAAATCCACACAGTTCAAAGCAATGCCGTGTCAGATCAGATCTAGACACGGGAAATGCACATTAGGGCAAGAATTTCATCTGAACTAATAATCCCCAAGTCTCAACAGGGCTCCAGAACTGTACCATCTCTGCACCATGTCTGGACCTAACCTACATTACATCTGACAGCTCAGTGCTTCTGCTTTATGTTGCCATGTACTTTCCAGGCTAGGGTTAGGACAGATGAAGTCCATACCTCACACAAGCCCTCACAGACATTGTGCTGTCAGTTTCTCTAGGCTTCGCAAACCTTCCTCTCATATTCTAGGTTAGAGGACTTGCAACAGTCTAACATAGAGCCCAGATTTAAAATTAGACGAAAAAAATCCATCTTTACCTGTGCTGTCGCCAAATTGCAATTTAGCTGTTTCTGCTCGGTTAAGCTTAATATCTTTTCTTCCATCCATTGCCTGTGTATCTCCTTTAACGACTATCCAAGTAGCAAATAACCCACCAAGATGAATATGCACACAGAAGCAGGTGTCATGTTCATTAAAATAAAACTGATATTCCCCTGTCTGTCATCTCCCAAATTTACCATTGTCATCATGATGCATTCCCATTAATCAAATTAACGCACATTCATGGTAAAAAGCCCTCATCTTTTAAGGAGTTAGAGGCATTTTTTATGTTTTTCCACTTTTTGCACTGAAGGAAGCTGATGCAGATACCAGTCATGACAGAAAGACATAAACTATCCATGTAGCAGAATGTGTTCCTCATTTTAAAAATAGCATCCTGTTGGCCTCCTAAGGCAACTGCTTTCCTTGTGGATGCTGGTACGTACAGATTTGCGAGTTGTGGCTGTACAGGACAGGCAATTCATAACAAGCTGAAGCTCTGTGGCATTTTGAGAGCCCAAACTCTCTGTTTAACATTGCATTTATGCATTTATATTACAGTACTTGTACTGCTGGAAACAACACTTTACAGTGTACAGTTTTCTTCTGGCATTTCTATTTCATGATGCACAAATTTATTTTCTCACAGATCACTGAAAGATACAAAGCATTCATTTCAAATGCTGAGTTAGTTCAATAACATTGCTCAAGGGATTTACAGTTAATCTTAGTTTTGGCAGCAAATCAACTCAGGCACAAGTTTACTCTAGAACATAATTGGCATCTAATTTGATACAAAACAGTGACATTCTGACTTTGACATCTGGGAGATATTTCTGATATCTGACACAGTTTCCTAGCGCTGCCAAGACTGAGATGGTAAAGCGTTCCTCAATATATTGGTATTGCAATGTGATGATTAAATGCCTGCAAATATTTAATACAGCATAAAGATGTGACAAGACAGTATTCATCTTCTTCCTTTTTCTCTCCCCCCTTGGAGCCAACTGTGTTGTTTGTAACCCTGAATCTTGCATTGGCTGCTGCTTGAAGTCTAGAGGCTGTATGACCCTGTTTGTTTGGTCAGAATGCTTTTTTTATGCCTCATACATTACTGTCATTATCATGTGAAAAGCTCTTGCAGAATGTAGTATATTTTATTTTGCTGTACTGCTGTAGCTCCGTTGTAATTCAGAGAATATAGCCCATTTTCTTTGAGATTATGCATCTATCTATCAGATAAATGGAGCCTGCATGTCCAACATGAATTATGAAAAATTGTGTTTATAATGAATAGTTCTACTAGAGAAAAATAGATTAAATTGTGCCCTAAGTTACACAAAAACCTATCAGTTTATCTCTGTTATTCTCACTGCTACTCCCAGCATAATTTAGGATAATGTGGGGCATGATCCTTTGTATAACTCAGTATATCTGTACTGATCTCAAGTCACTGTTTACAAATGCTCATTACATTAAAAAATACTTCAGATAAAGGAAAATTACCATATAAATAACTTCCAGTTCTCATTCCCCTTCCTGTTTCCTACTCACCTAGGCTTTTTCTTATGATTTCTTCATACAAGAAATCATATGAAACGTAAACACATTTTATTATTATTTTTATGTGAACTGATTTTATGTAACTTGGCTAAAAGAACAGAAATAGACAATGAAATGGGCTGGTAATCTGTTCTCACTGAATAGTCAAGTCTGCCTTGATTTCCATCTGAGCACTGCACTGTTTTGATATGGAAGTTTAAAAAGTGTACAATAGTATCACATCATTTGGCAATTATTTTGTTTATATAAGGACAAAAGGATTTGACTTGCATGCCAGGATTTCCTCTACTTACTGTTGCAACTGTAGTGACCTCTGTGAATAAAAAGATGTTAGATACCATAATTAATTAAAAAATGTGGCATATGTTAATTAGCATTGACAAAAACATGCTGGTGTTCTGCCAGCTTAATTTCCTTTGGGATGCATCATTTGAACCACAGTCTCACTGCAACCTTCAAAATTTGGAATGCTAGGAAACAGGTTGATTCCTAGTTAGAGAAATCAGTAATAAGTAGTTTCCAAAGTATGCCTATTTTGCCTTAATCCCATCGCCTTCCCTACTTCCCCAGCAAGGTGGTTGCAGCATGCAGTGTGTCTCAGCTGCATTCCAGGACTGAGCTAAGCTATTCCTTTGGGCAGTGACACAAATGTCACATTTCCCTCTCTACAGGCCTTGCAAATGTCACGTAATTGAGCTCCTTGCCCTATGTCAGATTTGGCTGATGGTGGACAAGAATTCAAAAAGCAGAGGCACAGAGGCAGATAACACAATTTCATAGGCCTTGTTTCTTCAGGGAGCTAGGCAGGAAATCAAATGAAGATCACAAAGTTCAACTGAAATAAAACAACCTGTGGAATCATAGAATCTGTATCTGAAAACTGATTCAGTGGAGACAAACTTCAAACAATAGATGAAGAATACAAACAATATGTGTGTTTTTCTCTCAAGGCATCAGTAAAAAAATAAAAACTATACTCACTTAAACCTACACAGATTAATGTGTTATTTAGAGGGCCAGACCTCCATTGTTGTGTTTTACTGCTAGTTGCTTTTTAATCTATGGTGTTCTAGGCAGAGATTTAACAGATGGTTTGGATTTTATCTAAGCTATCACAGCTGGCTGCTACATTGAAACCAACCCAAAACCTGTAATAAACACATCTGGATTAAAACTCAAACATTAAGTAAAATAATCTGACCTAATGCCTGTTCTGCTTGATTTTCTATCAAGCGTAAAATAATGGGAATGAAGGGCCTTTGATTACAAAGTCAGGACCAGCTACCTGATTCACTGCGACAATATCTGGAATCTAAGTTTCTCTTTCCTATGCCCTCACCCTCCCTATGCCACATGCCCTCCCCTTCTGGCATATACCATATCATCTTGCACAATAAGAGAGCTATTCAGAGCTCTCAGTAGGATACCTATCCTCATTTCTTTGATTTATAGGCAATATTCTTGGTCCTAAACCAAGAAAGATACAACAGCATTGCTTTTACTTCATTCCTGCTAAACATCAAATTCCAGAATGATATGTTTGACGCTGTATTAGATGTAGAACAATCTTAAAAGCAATATTCTTCAGTTAAACACACTTACTAATAAATAAGATTGGAAAACAAATTATCTCTCTAGCCCCTAAAGTTATTTTAAAACCCATTGTATCATTACGAGGTTCATTCACTATTTTAACAGAAAGAACTGAAGTAGCTAACTTCCAATGTTTTGGTTCAGCCTCCTTGTACGTGGATGAAGTTGTACTTTGCCCTGGCCCCAAAGCACCAGAACATTGGGGAAGATTGAAATTAGGTACAGTGTTACAACTCCTTGCCATAAGGAATAATTGCATTCTACAGATACTCGAACTTTGGGATAAACGTTACTCCAGGAGACAGTGACCACTAAATCCAAAGAAACAAAACTGTTTGGGCTGAAAATATAGTGTGTTCAGTGCTCAGTGGCCAGGAGGCTGAAAAGCTGCAGTCACAGAATCACAGAATCACAGAATCACAGAATCACAGAATCACAGAATAGTAGGGGTTGGAAGGGACCTCTGGAGATCATTTGGTCCAAACCCTCCTGCCAAAGCAGGGTCACCTACAGCAGGCTGTACAGGACCTTTTCCAGGTGGGTCTTCAATATCTTCAGAGAAGGAGACTCCACAACCTCCCTGGGCAGCCTGTTCCAGTGCTCCGTCACCCTCAGGGGGAAGAAGTTCTTCCTCATGTTCAGACGGAACTTCCTATGCTTCAGTTTGTGCCCATTGCCCCTTGTCCTGTCGCTGGGCACCACTGAAAAGAGTTAGGCCCCATCCTCTTGACACCCATCCTTCAGATACTTTTAAGCATTTGTGAGATCCCCTCTCAGCCTTCTCTTCTTCAGCCTAAACAAGCCCAGCTATCTCAGCCTTTCCTCACAGGAGAGATGCTTCAGTTCCCTCATCATCCTCATAGCCCTCTGCTGGGCTCTCTCCAGTAGCTCCTCATCTTTCTTGAAGTGGGAAGCCCAGAACTGGACACATTACTCCAGATGGGGCCTCCCTAGGGCAGAGTAGAGGGGAAGGAGAACCTCCCTCAACCTGCTGGCCACACGCTTCTTGATGCACCCTAGGATTCCATTGGCTTTCTTGGCAGTCAGGGCACACTGCTGGCTCATGGTCAACTTGTCATCCACCAGCACACCCAGGTCTCTCTCCGCAGAGCTGCTCTCCAGCAAGTCCGCCCCAAGCCTGTACTGGTGCCTGCCTGGGGTTGTTCCTCCCCAGGTGCAGGACCCTGCACTTGCCCTTGTTGAACTTCATCAGGTTAGTCACCTTATTTATCGCCAGCTAAGCTGCTGCTTGTTGACATTCAAAATAAATGGTTTAACCACTAGCAGAGCTAAAATCGGGGTGCAGAAGTTCCTTGCTCCCAATAACAATAGTTGATGCTACTTCTGGGAAAACCTCAACTTCAACAACTACAGAATTAGAAGTCAGTATGAACTCTATCCAAAGCATACTCAGAACCTGACAGAAACGATGTGTATTGGGATGAATCATTCATCCTTTTAACAAGTCTTTTAGGTACTACGTAGTGAACCAGGTGATTTATTTATTTAAGCATTTTGCCAATCACCTCTTCCTAAGCTTCCTTGCTCTACAAGAAAAGAAGCATTTAAACATTTTCATTCTGGAGGAACAGATTTTTTTTCATAAAGAACACACCAAAACAGCTGTGCTGAACATATTCTTTTAAATGAGAAAGAAAAAGTTCATGCTGTATAAAGATGGTAGTGGTCAACTGCATCTATTTTTGACAGCTGAGATCTCAAAAGGGAGACTACTCAATGGACACTCCTTTTCCCATTTGCATCTTCAAAATGGCTAAGCAATTTTTAACATGAAAAGGAATATTGAGCAAGTATTCTACATTGTTTAAGCTGTCTTAAAATGGAGTTCAGCAGCTGAAGTCCAGGAGGCGTGCCAGGGTCTTACAATGAGATAACATTGCAGAAAGAACCAGAAAATACTCTGTGGATCAATTCTTTGAGATGAGATATCAAAACCAGTCCACTGCCTGAAAACACAGGCTGATTTTCATGCTCTCACACCACAGCAACTGTCTTTGCTTCTCTTATTACCGTGGTAATACAAAGTATCTTTGCTGTAGACTGAGATGGCAGGTTTTATTATAGCTCCTTTGTACATTTACTGCAAAGTCACCAATACATAATGCTTTCAATTTTTGTGTCTGTAGAGGGATATCGTTTTGCAATTCTATTAAGAATCTGTTAGAGAAATTAAGGGCTCAAAGCCAAAGAAAAGATCACCATTGTTTTTACACCAAAAGATGTAAGAACATAATGGGTTTTTAACATGAAATATACACTTTTTAACAGAAAGATGATGATGTCCTAGGTTAGTGGACTCACCAACAATATGCAAGGCATGCATTTGACTGAGACAAGAGTTGCACAAGCCTTTCAGATCTCGTTGTTAATAGCTGCCTTGTGGCTTACAAGTAGTCAGTACAGATTCTTGTCTGAAGTAATCTTATCTACTTTTTTCAGTATAGGTGCAAGATGTTCTTGAATCTGCTGTCATCAAAATATCACTGACATTCAGGTCAATTAAGCCATTTTGATTCCAGGCTTTTTGCTTCCTGTAGCCAGCAAGAAAAATACCTATCCTGGATTTATGCTGTCGAGAATTGTTGAAGGCTCTTGTAACCTTTTAGCAAAATAGAAGATGTATGTCCTTAATTAACAAGATGTTGCATTACTTGGGACTCTAGTGGAGTGACTCTGGTTTCCAGATCTCCCAATGACCATGGAAATGTCATTGATCCAAAAGAGTAAATGTTCTTTTCTCTCACATTCAATTTAAATGTGGTTTTCTAGTTGTGCATTACTGCCAGGATACATTAGTTTTAAAAAAGGTAAAATCAGGGGGTGACTTTGCAAGTCTTCCAGAGCCAAAAAATGGATTCACAAGGCAGCCAACATGCATTTAAGTGGACAGACAGACAAGAATGCATTTCTACACAGGCTGTAAATTAAATTCCCAACTTGACTTGTATGCTCAAATGTGTAGTAGGTATACTACATGCTGTAACTCTGCAGCTAGCATGTTGTTTCTATATTGATGAAGCTGAGCAAAATGCACTCGATTAAAAGCTTTTCACTCAATAAAGCTCAGCAATAATCCAGGGCTCAAATTTTATTACTTTGGAGATATTTTTTACCCATCAAGACATGGAAAAATAAAAGGCTTTTCCTTACAAGGAACTGATTAGGTAGAATCAAAGGGAATGGAGGAAAAGAAATATTTTCTTGTCAAGTAATTTGTAGATATGCAAAAATTCCAAAATTCTTACCATAAAGTGAATTTTTGAAAAGAACTGATAGCAATAATTATGTATTGTACACTTATTAAGACCTACACCAGAAACAGATCTTGGTATCTTAACCCACACTCCAATATGACTTCATAAAATTAATCTTGATAATATTAATCTCCAAATACTTTCTTGTATCTCAAAGGTATTTTGACAGCAGACCGACAACAAGTTCTGCAACAGTGAGAATTCTTTCTTATTTACGTCAAGGGCCTGAAGTTCAAGAAAACCACAGTACAGGGTTCTGTCAAATTTAAACTGTTACCCATAAACCAAAATATATGTTTTCTTGAAGATGATACATATAGAATGACATGCTACTTAGTGATGCTATATTGCTGGAAGGGTTTTTTGTGTATCTGGAATAGCTGAAGTAAAATTACTTTTACAGCTGTGATAAAATATTGAGCATATTTTAAAGAATAAAGTAAATGAACATTCAATGGTATGAATACAACAGAGCTAAAGCCAGAAGGGTTTTTCATCGACCCTGTATTTTGTTATCCATTTTTTATAACTAGGTACCTGAGATTCAGAATTTATATTATTTAAGCTTCTATAATTAATACAGATGGTGTCAGTATATCCTGAATAGCCATCTCCTGTGTTGCAGGATGGATTAAAATGATGTTGGTTTTTTTTGTAGGTTAAGAAAGTACTAGTGATCAGTGCAAGTGTCTTACTAAATCAGTGATGGTGATTGCTATTCCCCTCTCTCTTTTGGCATGTAAAAATACAGCTTTAGAGTTATATTGTAAGAATAATAAATCACAAGAATAATAAAAAGTGGCATCTAGCTGTCATTGTAGGAAAGCTGAATTAGTACTTATTTATTTCCAAACAATAATGGCACAGCCATCCTCATAATTAAAATTCAATATATTTTGCCTTCAGTTAATGTAGCCCTACTGAGATGAAATCAGGAGTCTAGTTCCTATATGGCACACACATTGTGAAATCAGATGTGTATATTTAGGCCCAATACCAAACTAAAATAAGCAATAATTATTAAGTTAGAAAGAGAACCCAAGCCTGCAAAAGAATACTGGGGTCTCACAGAGTTTTAACTAGAAATAAATGCCATGGTGCCATCAGGGTTTTTACTTGTGGAACTGAGAGTAAAGCAAAGTTCTGTTCGTGCAAACAAACTTGCCTTCTTCTCCTGCATCATCATTAGCATTCTAAATGAAATTTATTAATTTAATTACTTTTCCCACTTGGCCATGCATCAGTTCTGCCCAAGGTTGTCTTCCTATTCTGCTCCTGGATACTGCTACTGTTCTTCCATTTAGTTTCTTCTATGTACACACCTGTGTACTTGGAGTCAAAGTCTTTCTAGTCAGTGTATTTAAAGCCATGAACATTTTCATATTTGGCTTCATTTTAGACATTTTTTTCTTTTAGATCTGCCCTAAATGAAGGCTGTTAACAACCTGACCCACTCAACAAGGTCACCTCAAACTAAAATAAAACTCACACTTAGTGAATGCTTAGTGACGGCACTGAGCCTTCCCAATTATCACTTTGAGCACGTATTTCAATAAGAAAAGTTGGACCAAGGGAAGCAGAGATGTAACAGTTACTTGTATGTATTCTTTGAGACTTTCATATTCTGGACAGTCAGCCCATTCTACTGCCAGGTGATTACGATAGCCAGCTCACTGCAGGTATGTACGATACATATGCTTTATAAGTAGACCTGTCTTCATCAGGAGAGCAGATTGTTGTGACATAAAGACCATATTTCAAAAATGTAGCCAAAACTTGCTGCACTAGAGACACCCAAATGACTGCCTAGTATAAAAGGTTGCCTCATGAGAGCAGATGTCACTGGGCAGGAAATGCTGTGCAATATCTTTTTCTTTCAAAAAGATTTGTTTTGTACAAAGTGAAGCTGTCTCAAATATCTCAGTCTCCTAAGAAATAAACAACTCCCTGGTCGCTGTTCTCAGAAGGCAAAGAAAAAAGCTGAAACCAAGTTTTCTATGTCCTGGACATAGCCATAGAAATTGTGTATTTTCTTTGAAAGAAATATTTTCTGTTTAGTTCTTACAACAACAAAGGAGTCTTCAAGAAAGTGTCTCTATTTTCAGGAAAATGTTTGGGCACTGTCAAGACACTCCTTCCAACAATATATTTTAGGGGCACTTGCAGGGCCCACCCTTGGCCTGGATAACACCACCTCATCTGTTAAGAGAAGAATGTTAGCATGAATAGTGTGTATTTGAATTGAATATACAAAAATGAACATGTTAAATGACAGAATAACTATCAGCTGAATTAAACATTAAGGAAATAATTAGAGACACTAGACATGAAGAAGGAATCAGCCTGAGAAAAAGTATAAGAGAAGCAAGAAAATACCTAAACTTAGGGAGAGAACTTAGAGTGGAAACAGCAGTAATGAAAACTCCCTATGTACCTGGAATTCATATACTGTAACCCCTGTATAAGGCATGCTCCTGAGTGGAGTATTTCTGTCAGATTGCACCTCGTTGTGCATTCTGGCTTCTGCAGTCCCATTCTGAAACAGCCACCGACTATATCCTGCATTCATCCATTCAGATATGCACATTATTTCTCAGACTCAATCAGAGGTTTCTTTCTATGTCTATGGAATACCCTGCTTACTATGTAAGTTGTTTTCAATAACATCCTCATATTTATCATGCTGAAATACTGTTAAATAATTTGCCTTTGCCTAGAGCTCTGTGTCTCCTAAATGATTTATGGGTTTCCCTGAGGTTCTTGGATTCTGGTATGAAAGACATAGGAAAATATGCTCTGGACAAACTGGACACAGATTTAGAGGCACAGGAATTTTTTGTATATAGAATATGAGGTATGTTTGTGTATTTGAGCTTCTGTTAGTGTCTGAAAAGGTACTGAAAGTGCTATTTAAGATATGCCCTTTCTGTATCCATAATTACCAGCTATGAGAAAGCCACAACTTCTGGACTGTTTTTTTATCTCGAAAGTGCATGAAACACATGGAAACACATTCAGTCTCCAGTTTTAGTCCAGATGTTGTACAAATTCTGTCAGAGTTATGTTTAATTAAGGGCACAATAACTGTCCATGTAGAGGCTCTTTCTTTTCTCTCCCTTATTTTTTTTTCTTTCTTTTTCTTTTTCTTTCTTTCTTTCTTTCTTTCTTTCTTTCTTTCTTTCTTTCTTTCTTTCTTTCTTTCTTTCTTTCTTTCTTTCTTTCTTTCTTTCTTTCTTTCTTTCTTTCTTTCTTTCTTTCTTT
>Ga0065711_1030600_pt1 | contig 32033 bp, 22 predicted proteins | sample Hoacrofraction12_FD_59098 | JGI IMG/M metagenome (GOLD analysis project Ga0065711, IMG submission 59098) | Hoatzin crop microbial communities from Cojedes, Venezuela - Epithelial fraction 12 v2 (version 2) | ecosystem: Host-associated > Birds > Digestive system > Esophagus > Crop | place... | reverse complement strand
CCTTTTTTTTTTTTTTTAATGGAAAAGGGATAAGTTAGGAAATGAGAGATGAGAGCTCTCTCTTTTTCACTCTTGGTTCAAACAGTGGGGAGTTCTGACTAGCCACAGTATATGGGTAATCACGTTTAGTCTGAACAGATGTCATTAGTTTCCTGCTTTGGGACCACTCACCTAAGTAACCCATCAAAAATGGAACAGAAGAAAGAAGCCTCTGTGAGATTTAGTGCATCCTCCCTAGATCCTGCCTCCTAAGGCAGGAGAAGCCAGGGATTTTCTGAGCCCCTGATGATTTTTAAGTCTGTTTCCTTGCAGTCTCATGGGCCACCTGCTCTCTCTGGTGGAAGTGCTGGTGATGTGCTCAGTTTCGCCTGTGGGTGGAGGTCCCCGAGGTGATGTGGGGAAGGTAACACAGCTGATGTTACCCTCCCAGAGAATTCCTCCCCAGGGACTCTTTTGTGTTTCACATTTAGGGGTACTGGAGAGGGAGGCACTGGGGCTTGCCATGAGTACCCTGGGACGGTAACTTCAGTTGGCTCTCCCTGTACATGTGGTCTGGGTAGGATGATAAATGAGCGAATGTAAGGTGGACGTATGAAGTATGGACTGTGTTAGTATATAAACCAGACTCTCTGAGTTCATGTTTGCACATGCTGTCATCTATGGCATTTAGTAAATTATCTGTTACTTTTTTTTTCTTTTTGAGAGAGAGAGAGAAGTGAGTGAGTGATCTACCGCTTTGTACCCTGACACCAGTGAGGTTTTATCATTGCACTGTACTTTGGCAGGAAATACATGTGAAGTCTTAACTGATTAATTATTAAAAGCATATCAGGCGTGTTGCAAATTGTGGCCTAGTTCTTCCAAGCGTGGTCCGGCCGCATGAGCAACCATGTCCAACCCCACAGCTGCGCCTTGCTGTGTGGGACCACTCCCACGTGGGGAGCTAGGCACTCACATACATTTTTAAATGCATGCAGACCTTGGAACTTTTTATCGCAACCATTTTGCTAAATCCATTCCGGCTGATTTGTCTTTCCTTTTCATTTTCACTTAAGCCAAGTCATGATGACGTTTTACTATTGCTTGCTTTTAGAAAGAAACAGAAGCCAAAGGAGATAGCAGAATAGGTGGAGATCCTAAGTCTGTGAGGGCGTTATTGTGCTTTACAGCCTGGTAATATCACGCTTGTACTCCTGGGTTTGTTTTCTGATGTCTAAAGAAAATTGTGAAGGATTTTTATACAACATACCATGGTTGTGGTGGGAAAGTTTGCAGGGTTTGTACTTCAAAGTCTAAATAGATGGAAAGGATGAAGTACTTCCTTAGAAATGAAAGGACTGAATGGAATAGATGTATGGCTTTGGGCCTTGGGCTTTTTGGCTTGACCATATGGGAGGCCTACTCAAAGCAAAGAAAGATGTGTTGAACTCACTGGGCTTTAAATAGGTATATCCAGCTGGACCTTGCTAGGCCTCCCTTCTCCTCTGCCCCAGCCTATCTAAGCCTTTATGAGTCTCGGGGATTTTTCTAACAACTTTTTTCTGAAAATGGTGTAAATGCATTCAGCAGCATTTTTTTTTTTCCTACAATGCTCTCTCACACTAAACTGAAGTCTAATAATTGTTTCCACATAAATTACCAAGAAACATGGCGGTAGCAAGTTGAGTGACACCTGAAAATGTTAATTCTTTGGAATACTGGCAGCTCTGCATATTTTTCAAATCAAATTAAATCACAAATCTGTTGCAAATTGGAGGGAATTCCAAGACCAGCATTAAAATAATTAAGGGTCTGGGGAGATTGAGTTGGCATATGGGAAAGATTTAAGGAGAAAATGACACATTTAGCTGCATAATGATGCTGAATGTGCAAAAAGTAGGAATTATGATAACAATAATGCTAATTAATAATTACTAGGGGGGTTTCGATAGTAAAAGGGAAAATGTAGGTGAAAGGCCTGCAGCACTGCAGAGCAGTGGCCCATACTTTCTGAAACCAGTTTTTCACATCTGACCCATATTCTCTGCTCTTTAGTGATACTGTGGGGTGACTAAAACAAATTCACCTCTACAAAATGTGTAGAAACCAGACTGTCACATTCAGCCCATTCAGCACTCATGCATCTGATACTCTCCCACCTGCCTTTGTGTTTTTTTTTCCCGTGCAGCCTTTAATGTTTTCTCACTTCAGTTTCTGACCGGGCACATCATTGTGATTTGTTTTACATTTGCTTTGCCCATGGCAATCAAATTTACGTCCTTCCTAAACCCTCCTGTTTTGTTCCATTCTTGTAGATGGCTTTGGCCTATAAACAACTTACGCATCTGCTTGGGTTTCGGCTAATGCCACTGGCAATGTCCCCACTTAAGAAAGATACCTGTTGGTTTGGTATTTTGCTAAGCATTGATACATAGTGGGGTTTTTGAGTGTGTGTTTGTGTGTGTGTGTGTGTATAAAGAATCACAGAATCACAGAGTGGTAGGGGTTGGAAGGGACCTCTGTGGGTCATCTAGTCCAACCCCCCTGCCAAAGCAGGGTCTCCTACAGCAGGCTGCACAGGACGTTATCCAGGTGGGTCTTGAATATCTCCAGAGAGGGAGACTCCACAACATCCCTGGGCAGCCTGTTCCAGAAGGATTGTAAAGAAATATCTCTGGAATATTTCTGTCTCCATGCTGGTGCTGGGTCAGGAGATGGTGGGCTAATGATGTTCTCCAGAGAGTGGGAGACTCTTTTCTTTTAGAACTGCCAAAATTCCTCCACTGCTTTTAAAGATGAAGTGTTAAAACTATAGTTATAGTCCACAGTAGAAATTGAAGTTACCTTTAGAGGCTTCTTTCTCTTCTCTCCCCATCTTTGAAATTGTCAGTATTAGTTGTGTAAATCTGATAATAAAATTTGCTTTATATGTGCCACTGCCCAGTTTTCACTATCCTATCAGCCAGAAAATAAACTCCCATCTGGGTTTTTTTGGTATAGCATATAGCTAAAGGTTGGGTCTTGCCTCCTTTTCCTTCATTAATGCTTTGTTTACAATGTAAGTCTTCTGAAGATGCTTATGAGGAAACAGAGGCAGCATCTTTGCAATGCTAATGCAGCCCATCCTTAACTCCTGAGAGCAGATGCCCGCACCGTGGGAACCACCAGTCTGGTATCTGGATGGACTTGAAATGCCAATAAGAGGGACCTGTGATTTTATTGAAAGAACACAGCTCAATACTGTTTATAATTCAGATCCCCAGATTATCAGGGGTTTTGCAAGCTGCCCAGTTGTTACCCTCTGCTTCTTGAAAGGTACAGCTATTTTTGAGGGGGGAATATACTCACCGCCACATGTTTTTTTTATTACCATAGTCCTCTGACACACTTTGGATGAATGATTCCTCTTGGCATCTAGAAACTCAAATTCATAAAAGTGCATCTGCCTGTGGGCTTCCATGCGGATTTCACTAGTTTATTTTTGACTTGTAAATCCATCAATTGTTTGGGACATCAACAGTCTGAGAAATCTTCACTTTTTGCTATACTGTGCAGCAGAAGTGACATTTAATGGCAGGGATACTTGAGAAAAAGTTTTGTTCAATTGCTTCTAAGGACACTGAAGGAAAAATCCTGCTTTAATCCCTAGGGCACAGGCCAGCTAAAATTTCAGACTTGCAATGCATTCCTTCCAGATGTTCAGGATAAGTTCATTGGTGGGTTCTGACATGGGGTTGGAAATGGGTTTGCACCAGTATACGTTGGTAGGAGATAGACCCCAGCTAGCTGTCAAGAGTGGGTATTTTACAATATCATGTATTACTAGTTATATTTGTTCCAACTGTACATTTCAATTCCCACAAATGAGTTCTGAGAACTGAAAGGGTATGCCTCTCCTTTTTTAAAATGAAGAGTAAAATCTAGCTTACATGTGAGGAATGTGGACCATGTTTTAGCACCTGCACCAGTCTCTTCTAAAAGTGGTATAGTTGCCTGGGTTTCCATGGAGGAAAGCTGCTGTAAGACTGATGTAATTCAGAGTTGAATGAAGTCATCCAGCTTCTGTGTTTAAAGCTGCATATTTGTCCTCAGTTAATTAACAGTATAAAATTGGCCTGCTTTTTCAGACACACAAGAGCATCCACAAGTCATTCTGAAGGTAACAAATACTGATAGTGGTTAGTACAGTGGTAAATGAGGCCACATTTTAATAAGAGACTAAATAAGGCCGCAAGGTGCAACTTTATTCAGCACTGCTGTATACCCTTTACCCTTCACTGCTGCAAAGAAGTTAAAAAAAGTCCATGACCTCAGATTAGTCATTGCTTACAGTATAACAGCTTTGTTACTTGAAAATACAGTAATGTGAAACATGATGACAATAAAAAAGCTAATTTCTTCCCATTTATTTCCCTTGACTTATTTTGAGGAATTCAGCAACATTTCAAGTTTTCCTCAAGTTCTGCAGCTTGTACAACAGCTGAGGTCGTTGACTGTGCTTAAATAAAGACAGAGTAATTGTGCAGCATGGTGCAAGTGACAGAGCAATAAACAAGCATACTGACAGGGGATTGTTGTGACATCACTGGATGACATACTACGGCTTGAGTAAGGAAATGTTGTAGTCAGCAAAGCACCAGAGGAAACACTCAGTTCTGGATTTATAATGATGTGGGCAAGATAAGCCATCTGTCTTTTCCATCTCTGATTTTGGAGATCCCCTGCCTCCCGATTATATTAGAAGTAAGGTGCGTGCACATGCATTACCACACATTGTAGTCCACACTGCACTGAGGCGTTGGTGTCCAGCTATATATTCAGGGTTGCTGTTAGTAATAAACACTGTAGAAGTCAGCTTGTATGCACAGAGCATTTTTAACTCAAAACCCATTTGATTCTGATTTCCATTACTTGGCCCAGTTTTCATTCTGCTTTATAGTGTGTCAGCCTACATGAAACTCTCAATCCTCTTTCAGGATAAATTCTCTCCAATATCCACTTTCTAGCTGTAAGATAATTCACAAAGCTAATAAAGGAATGATTGTTCAGACTGAGCTTGTTGCTATGCGACTGCATTAGCAAGATAACAACACAAGTCATTTTTATATATCTGCTATATCTTATACAATGGAACTAATTTATGCTGTCTTTGGATTGAATCGGGTTATCATTGACAACTTAGTTTAGAAGCTGTTTTAAGTTGGAATGAGACCTTTTTTTTTCCTTCCTAAAGGGTACTTTTTAGGTCCCATTTCCTCCTTGGTTGCTGACTCCGTTCGTAACAACCATTCATCTGGCTATGCAATTATAACAGGATTGATTTCTCAGCTGATCAAAATCCAACACATTTTTAAAGGATCATTGATCAATGTGATTTGAGTTGATAAACAGAAAATGTATTCCCTTGACAAAGATATGAATGTATGATCTTCAGTACTGGATGCTTAATTCTTTTACAGAAATAATTCTTTTATGAAATATATGTATATTTGGTATATGTCTCTGTGTGTCTATAGCTATCTATCAATGCATTATAGAGCTGGATTCCCTATTGGCCTTAGCAATAGAGGATGGCAAAAGGTATTATATCAAAAGCAAGTCTCTATTTTTGCATTTCTACGGTTTCTGTATACTGTTTAAAATCTGTCTTTCAGCAGAAGCAGACATCAGAATTGATTATTTTGTTTTACATGGAATATATTTTGTACTCTTAGGGTGATATATATATATGTATCAATATGTCAAAGGAGGTACAGATATCAACTTGAGAATATACTCAGTTTGAAACAGTAACTCAGAAAAGAGTGAATAGAATAGAATAGAATACAATAAACTAGACTAGACTTGACTAGACTATTTAGTTGGAAGGGACCTGTGATGGTCATCTAGTCCAACTGCCTGACTACTTCAGGGCCAAAAGCCTAAAGCATGTTGTTAAGGGCACTGTTCAAAAGCCTCTTAAACACTGACAGGCTTGGGGCATCGACCACCTCTCTAGGAAGCCTTGTTCCTAGTGCCAGTGTTTGTGCTTGGTGAAGAAATGCTTCCTAATGTCCAGTCTAAACCTCCCATGGTGCAGCTTTGAACCATTCCCACATCTTCTATCACTAGATGGTAGGGAGAAGAGATCAACACCTCCCTCTCCACGTCCCCTCCTGTGAGATCTTTCTTTCATGTAAAAACTCTGAAATTACAATATTTTCAAACATTAACATTGCTTAATGTTTATTTCACAGTATTACAACAGACATCCAGTGAACCTGCTATTTCTCAGTGTTCTGAACCCCTCTACAGTTTCCAAGCACCCAGCGTCCCTTCACAGCTTCTGCAATGCAGTTATGTGCTGTTTTAGTACAATATGATTGGAAATTAGAGATCTCGGGGTACAGCAAAATTAGCAGAGTATATTGTAAAAACAGACAATCTAACAAACCATACAGCACTGAATGAATTATTCATTTCCATAGCCAATTACATTGACTCTTCATGTTAGAATTTTACTGAAGTTGACACAGGAGGTGGGATTCCTTTGCAATTAAGACATCCAAATGTAGATGTCTTCATCTAAGATCACACTGTAATCAACAGAGGTCAAGGATTCAGCTGGACCCAACTCAGTTGTCTATTTACAGGTTCTAGGCAGTCGTCAACATGGGATTAGCAGATCTGACACAAGACCTACCTTGCAGATCTTGTGCTTTTGAGTGACAACTGGATGCAAGTGGAGTAAGTTACCTCTTTCCATGGGTTTGAGTCCCTTACCTGTGGGCAACTCAATCCCATGTTAGGTATCTATTTTAGACTTGTTGAGTTCTGTATGTTACACTGACTGAAATGGGAACTTAGATGTCTATAGCAAGATCTGGTTGCCCAGTTATAGGTCTAGTGCCTTTTTAGATGCTGTGGTGTGTCCTGCTTGCGCTCCAACTGCTGTTACAGCCTTCCTATATAGCTTCATGTTACAACCTTTGCTGATGTCTTGGATACCCGTGAGGTGCCAGACTTGATGTGACTTTTTAGCCAGCTGTGTGTTTATGCAGTGGAATCCTGCCCAGTACTGCACACATAGACACCCGAATTTAAATACCTTAATCTGGAGCTGAATTGTACCCAGAATTACCAACAACCCAACAACTGCAGTTTTTCTGTAGAAGAGTTGAAGTACAAGAGACTGAAGAGTACATGGGGGATTGTCTTGTTGAAACTTCTTCATCTGTTCATTCCAATACTGGATAGTAGTTGTGGACTGTGGGAATTAGGAAGATGGTAATGAGGGGATGGCTGATATTAATTAACTGCAACGTGACAACCTTTCACAGCTGGACCTCCCCTGGCCCATCTGTCTGTGGATGGTCGGAGACTGTGAAAGATAGACTGCAAAGATCAGGAAACACAGTAGATGGCCTTGAGGACAGTTTCTTTGAAGTTGTAAGGGTCTTTCTGGCTCAGGAGATGGGAATCTGCTGCTGTCTCACTGAGCGAGCCATAAGTGAAGGAAGTTGGCTCGCTCACATCTCTCATGCCTGCTCCAGCTGGTGACTGCCTCGTGCTGGAGGAGCGCAGCCTGTTCTCAGAGGGACTCCAGCCAAGGGTGGGGAGAGACTGGAGCTACTGTGTGAAAGAAGATGGTTTTTAAGAAAGGGAACAATGGAGCTATTTAAGGTTATGTGGTCATGCTGTATTGAAGTCAGCAGTTTTCTACACATTCACAGTAAAATCAAGGTGACTATAGCTATGACATAAATTAGCCAGGTTAGAGGGTAGTAGATACAGCTGGTGGTATATTGCTATAATGTCTGTCAGCCTGCTGGTATTCTGCTGTTGAAAAACATTTCCAATCTTAGGATAACACAGTTGTAAGAAAAGGCAGAGGATAAGAACAATAACTGTCTGTCAAGACTCACAAGATGAGAAGTAACATTTTTAAATTTTGTCCAGGGCTTCAGAAGCCTTTTCTTTAAATATTAGAGCTGCAAGTGTTTTCTTTGAATGAATACGGAAGTTTCTTGTTTGGGCAGATATGAATCCGTGATTTATTTCTGGTCAGACAATCTGTGAGCATGACAACTTTTAATTCTTTATAATTTGATTCCCATTGCATGCTACATGGCATGTCCAGTAATCATTGACTCCTGAAACAACTGAGAAGTGTTTGTTTTTCAGGAAATGTTTATAAGAGTTTAACCTGCTTTATGCTAATGGCAGACTGTTTGCTTAACTCATGTTTTATACTGTCAGTCATTGTAATTTAGCATTTGTCATCTTCTTTGACAAATCCTTACTAGGTTTGTCTCTGCGATAGATCTTTATCAATATTATTCCCTTTTGTCAGTCTTTTGGACTGATTATTTTTGACTTACAGAAACAGATGTACTTCGCTGCATCAAATTGCTTCTTCAAATCAGAAATTAATTTCTACAGCTAGAATAATTAAGAAACAGCATTTTGGGTTACAACCCTCTCCTACAGCCATGTGCTTGAATAGTGGCCTTACTTGTGGTATAGACCCCTTGACCACAGCAGTGGTGTCCTTGCTAGTCCTTCTTTGCATGTAGAATTATGCTGAAATCTACCCTGAAATGCGTTGGTGCACAAAGTAAACATATTGGGTTTATCCACTTCAGTGACTCATCCGGTGTGTGTGTTCCTGTGCGTAATCCCAAAGAAAGCTTATATTTTTAGTTCTGCATGTAACTTCTGATTCACTCTGAAATGTGCTGGTGATTCTGCAGCCAGGCTGTAGCTGGTCCTGCACAAATGCATAGCGTGGAAGCTAAACTCATGCATTTTCCTCCCTTCTGTTTCTGCCTAAAGCTACTTTCAGTTCCAGAATTTACTACATCTGTGTTTGCCAGTTCGTCTAAGTGAACAAAGAAGACAGTGTGAGTGGCAGGACCTCTCTGCAGCAGTCAGAAAGACTGGGCCAACAAGAAGGAGCAAATACCACCTACCGAGAAAATATATTGGAACCCATCCTTAGAGTTTTCTTCTGCTGATGCCCCAAATCATCATCATTAATTTGAAAAGTTACATTGATATAGAGAGAAGTGTCGCTGTCTATGCTGTGCTCCTGTACAACAGAACCCTAAGGTTCTTGGGTGAAATTTCACTTTTGCTAGTGAAGATACATATTGTGAGGCAGTGTTTCTGAAAGTACTGTGTCTACAAAGATACTTGATATTTTTCCTGAGGACATTCTCATTATACAGAACTGTTCTGTTGTGTCTCTTTTTCTTTTTTTTTTGAAGAAAACACTAGAGGTTTTGAGGCATCTTCAAGACCAAATTAGAAAACTGAAACCAGAAATTATTTCAGAAATGGTAATCGACTTAATTTCTTGAAGTCAGTCCCCTTTGCAATTTATATAGTCAGATGTGCAAAGATTGAGGGTCTCCTCACAAATAACAAAAAAGTTTGAAAATCTCGACATTTCTCTTGAGAATTAAGAGCTCTGTCAATAAGCTTAGCAATAAAATAAGAGGCTGCTCTGCCTAAAAGGTTTGTAGGAGTTCTTGTGGGAGTGTTTTTTCTTTCTGACAGGCTTCCAAATAATCTTAAAAAGACTGTATCTGTTTCCTACTGTCATTATATGCTGCAATCTTTTCACATTATCATAAGTATAGTCGTAGGAGAAATGGTGCAAGCAGTTGTATCTATTTTATACTTTAAATGTGAAAGATATTCCAGGGAAACACTTACAGTCAGCTAGCTTGATTAGCCTGTAACTCACATTGCACCAAATCAAAAGTCACTGTTGTCTTCTGTAAGTGTTCTTTAAAATTTTCACAAGAAGGCAAGAAGAATTAAGTATCTTAATGTTTTATCACTATTATTTACCTCATGTGTTGCTTTAGGACTGAGCATTTTGTGAAAATGTACTTATTTATTTGCATTTTATTCCTTTATTTTATTTACCTATTTCAGTGTGTTTCCCTTCCAATATATTAACAAGAGAAATAAGCATTTGGTTTATATATAATATATATATATAAACCAAATGCTTATTTGCATTATATTTTTATTTATATTATAAATATATATTATGCCAATATATATTTATATATATTTATATAAATAGCGAACAGAATTTCATTGTGAATACTGATTTTCTAATGCAAAATAATATTAGAGTGGTAGACTGTTTAATCATGCAATAAAAGATGAATTTATACTATCCCAAATATCTGTCTTGGCAGATATTGAAACTAATTTGTAAATACTTCCTAAGTTAATGTCCAAGTCACATGGAAATGGAGATTTGGACTGGACTGACAAAGATAAGCAGCTCTGAGTCACACAGACCAATCACCAGGGAAAATATATTGTCAGCAGCAGTAATTACAGCAGGTAATTTTGTCATTTACCCTGTTACAGACCACTAAATGTGATGAGTTTGGAACATACCAGCTGTCACACAGTGTTAACTTTGATGTTCAGGGTTTGGAAACCTGTAGTAGAATCTTTTAATGACACTGCGTTTGAAAAAAAAAAAACAAACCAAGATAAAGGTTTCACACTGTTCAAAGTGGGCATAAATGGCCAGTTCTTTTCAAGATAAGATGATGTATTTCTGGAAAGGTGGGGGTCCATCAATAGTAATCAATTTTAATTATTTTTCTGTGTTTTTAAAAAGTTTGGAATGTGCACATGCTTGGTAAGAAGAATTTATTACGTTGTTCCTAGCTCTTCAGAAGGTGGAAATGGATGTAGAATTCAACTTAACTTCTGTCTACATCATTTTAATGTTTGGGAGGTAAATGTTTGGGAGATTGTGGCTGGTGGTAGCCTGAACAGCTATTCCAATCTGCTTTGAATGCCCTGCGTTTATTCATTTAGTACACCTTCCATGGAGTGAGCTTCATCTTAGTATGAAGTCCTTCAAAGTTGTTCACAGCACCTCAGCTTAAATCCTAACCTTTCCAAAGAGGAAATATGTAAAGGAAGTAGGATTAAAAGGTGAAGTCATCATGGGGTGACAGGAGTATTAGGAAAATGGAGTGTCTGGTCGAGGTTGCTCTTTTCCTGAACTCCTTGGTTTGATTCTAAATTCATATTTTGAGTATTTGAGTCCTGAACAATAGTGAAGACATAATGTAATCCATGGTTCTGCTTATTAGAGGAATTCATGGTGTTCTTAGGTCAGCAGATTTGATGGCAGAATTTTTCCAGATGTGTAAAGTTTGCTAACATGTGTTTATACAAATATTTATTTATAAATATAAAACATATGTAAGTATCCATATATGTAAGTACAGAAATAAGTATTTGTAAGCTTGATTGGCACTAGCAGTTGAACTGTGGAAACAGATGCACAGTGCGGGCTAGAGAATCCACCCGTGAAACAAGTAAGTTTGCCAGTGTAAAGTTTCATACCACTTTAGGGGGGAAAAGGAAAATGAAAGCTAGTTTCATTGTGTCTCCATTACTGTACTGTGCTGGTTTTTTTGTTAGCAGCTGTGCAGACAGCTCTGCGGGGTATCTCCTGGCATAAAGGGCTATGCCTGAACTGCAGAAGCCAGGAGCACTTCCTGGCTTCCAAGGCTGGGTTATGTGTGTTAGCTCTTCCCTTATGCTGTGCTGTGGTAAGAATTGGCTCTACCATTCTCCCCAAGAGCTTTTGTTTCCAGGGAAGGCAGCTGAGGTGCAGTGTTTGTGAAGGATGCATTTGCTGTGCTGGATTGGTGTGTGTCTGTAAGCTACTAAGGAAGATGTGCCCTAGGGAAAATGAGGAGCATCACTAGAGACGGTATCAAGGCTGACCTGCGGGCAAAACCTCAATTCTTCTGCTTTACCATCACTGAACCTTTTCTTTGTCCCTGTTTTTAAGTAGAGAACCCTTTTAAAAATCAGGTGAGCAGCACTGAAGGAAGGTCTTCTCCCCCATCGAGCTCAAGCACTACAGTTGCCTTATCAAAAATAGTACTGTCCTACTTGATATCCAGTGAGTCATCTGAGTGCCCGTGTCACAGTACCATCAGGGAAATATGAGGAACAATCTCATGCATTAAGAAATTTCCCTCCTGCATAAGAGGAGAGAAAGAACATTTGTTTCCTCATATTTATGGTTAGGTAAATTGCTTCAGATTCCTGTGGACAAGAGCAGGATCAAAGCAACAGCAGCATTTCATCCACCACTGTGGTGCCTCTCATTTTCTTCACCTGACCAGCACTGTCATTGATGATGGCAGTGGTGCTGTATGTTGTAACTGTGATTTCTCCAGGAGCCCCTGGAACAATTTGGCAAACTCTGGTCATGATGCTATCCCCAAAAGATAGAAGAGGGGGACCAGGTGTCTCCAGAGAGCTTTGAGTTTGTCTGTAGTGTATCAAACCAAACTTTGGATGGTACTTGGTTGCTGAGACATTTTTCTCTCGTCCCATCATATATCCATCCTTCTGTTATTTCTGTGCTAAAAACAGTGTGGCTCAGAGATTTTTTTTGTGGAGTTCTCTGGTTATGTAGGTGGTCTGTAAGATGTCACTAGTGAAATATGAGAACAGGCAGCAAGTTACGAGCCTCAGCAGCAGTCGGAAAGGCACGTTCCTGCTTTCTTTGTGTAACAGAAATATGTGTAGCATGGAGGCCAAATATCCAATACATGTATCCGTTGCTGGTGGCAGACTTGTATAACATGGAGCCTTTTTACTAAGGAAACAGTAAATTAAAAAGGTTGGCATTAGGAGAAGACGTAGAATAAACATTTTTCAGTTGGCTGAGCAAATTGGAGAGGGATATTTACAGCTCTAGCCTGGCTATTCTACTAGCAATATAGTAGGGAGTACTACTATAGATGTAGAATTTGCTATCATTGTCACTTTTGACAACGTAATAGAAGATTTTGAAAGCGTCAGTGCCTGGGAGGTCTCCTGTACAATGCAAGTTGGAATTTAGAAAGATTTACCTAGGAACAAACAATACATCTGCCTAGACAAAAAGAAAAGAATTTATGGAGAAAATCTAAATGATGAAATACCTTTTGAAAGATAGAAACCTTATTTTAAAATGTCAGTGGTAAAAGAGACAAGATATTAAGAGATCAGTTTGAATTAAGGCAAGAAAGAAGTGGGTGACAAGGTCACAGACCTTGTGTCTAGACTGAAATCTCTTAAGGTGGGATTTTCAAAATTGTTTTGCATTTGCATTATAGTCCTGACATTGGAATCAGTGGGAGTTACAGATTTTCCTTTAGGGGAAACAGGCGTATGCTAAGTGCTTTACAAAATCCTTCCCTTAAACTTTTCTGTTCAAGAAGGAGTATAGAAAATGGCAGACACGAAGGAAAGTGGAGACAAATTAAAGCTTATCTAACTTTAGCTGTCATACTAAATATTCTTCAATATATTTCCTCTGCCTAACTGGTTGAAAAGTGCAAAGATTCACGGGATAGTACATGAAGTAACACTGATTAATATTACAATAGAAGCCTCCGTGAGAGGAGTGTGAGTGTTTTGCAAAAATGTGTCTTGCTCCATGAAAGTGGAAATCATAACACACATTTTGAAGATGTTGAAACTTAGGTGGGTTTAAGAAGGTTTAAATGATTTGCTCAAGAGCGATGGAGGGAGTAATGGTAGGCCTACCTTGAATTATGTATTTTACCCATCATCTTGTCCGTTGTATCTGAGACTGAGAATATCTTTGTCTTCCCTGAGTTCCGGGAGATCTTGGCACTGACTTCTTGGTGTGTGGATACCACAGGAAGGGTGGACTGGTCAACATTCAACTCGTGTGTTAGGCTCTTCAAGCTGAGTGCTAGGGGAGAGTATACCATTCTTAGAGCCATAAAACCCACCATTAGAGCTACAGAATTTGGAATTACTAGTGGACAATTCAAAGAGACTTACAGCTGAGAGTTAAGTATTCCTTCAGTCTAGGAGGAAAACCCGGAACAGGAATAACCAAAAAAATAAAGAAAAGCAATTTTGTGTAAAGAAAAAAAGTCTTAAAGTCAAAGGGTAGGGAAAAAAACTATACACCTCTTATAGGCTTTGGTGTGTGAGATAGTTTTCTTTAGATGACGGTCTGTTGTGAAATAAAACATAAAACTGAAAATCTTCTTAGAATAAGTTTTCAAAAACTAGTGTTTACTAGGATTAGAATGTCCTATATTTTTCAAATTATATTTGCATATAAATATGTAGTATTTCTCTATGGATTTTTGGTCCCAGGAACTTTCTTGTGTTCTCCACATTGGTGAAGAACAGTGCACACGTTACAAGATTTGGTTCTCTCCTAGAGAGAAAAGAATTTCATGACTGGAATTGGGAGGTGTTTTAGGGATGGATTTAATCATCACATTCAGTGTCAGGATTTGTCTTTTTGTGAAATCAGTTATACCAGTTCCAAAAGTCCAGCTCAGTCCATGCCTGTCTCGAGTCTTGTCAGACCTACAGCCGCCTTGGAGCTTTCTCCAAAGTCCTCCTAGCCTCACAGGCAGACACAAGGAGAATGAGAGCCTGTTCCTGGTAATGCATGCTCTTCATCAAGTGTGTTTTCAGCTGCTTCTAATCCTGCTTCAATAATTGCCATTAATATAGATTCCCTTTCATATCTTCCTAGTAGTATAACTAAGTTGCAGTCCTGGAGCTTCCTCATAATGGATGTGAAAAGGAACACTGTATTTTGGCTGTATCCCCAAGTGGTTTTCTTCCTAAGGTTTCATTATAGTTTTCCTGGTTTTCCTTTTTTTCTCATATTAACACCAAATATAGAATAAGTAAATCAGCCAGTAGATAAAAGAGAGAAGCAGACATCTGGATGAGACGATGGCAGCTGTTCTCCCTGAAGAACAGCAATGGACTAAGTAATTACAGACAGAAACAGCATTTCAGAGAGAAGGATGGTCTCTAAACAGGCCTTGAAAATAAAACATGCACATGCCAGAGCTATTTTTATTATCAACATAATTAAGAGGAAAAAAATGTAGGAAAATTCTGGACATAGATCTACAGAAATTGTTATTTGTGGCTGCACTGAAGACAGAATTAGAAAATGAGGCCCAAGAGTAGCATCGATATACAGGAGTGGATGACGGTGAAAATCAATCAAGTAACAGGATTAGCAGTGAATAGCCTATTGCAAGGAGACGTGGCTTTTCATATCCTCAGCTTTGAACTGAGGACAGGTGCTGGTGCTCATTAATTAATGATTAATGACTTTAGCGTTAACTAAGGGTAAACTGTGTGATGGTAAGTCTATGCGTAATTAAAGATGGGTTCCATTTTGCATTTGAATTAGGGAATATCTATAGAAAAATTAATGGGGGCATAGTTGACTTGGGGAATATCGGTACAAAAATTGAACATAAATATATGGAAAACATAGCATAATCATCAATAAATTTATAGCATTTGCTCTATGAAAATAAAGTGCATATACTGAGACTTTAAGTAACCCTACCAATTTGAGTTTAAACTAGTTAATACGAAGTCTTAAAGAAATTAACCATCTGTCATTTCCCAAATGATCTAAATGGAATAAGTCTTCCAAACTACTCATATAATTACTACTAATTTTTGTCTTGTACATGAACTATCTGAGGGAAAAAAGCTGTAATTAAGATAAACTGTAAGTGGCCATTTAAGTGTGTTGGCTATTGATAGTTCAGGTAACTCTGTTGTCGCTGCTGTGACTGTTGTCACTGTCATCTCAGTTTGCCAGCTGGTCACCAAGGCTCTATAGATCTATACCAGATCAATGGGAAGGAGACAGGAGGCCAAAAGTAATTCGAGTTCAAGACTTCAGAGGCATCAAAAGGAGAAAATACCTAATATATTGTCTTCGTTTAAATTATTTTAATTTAATCCTGGTCCACAAGTTCCTCACTCAGAAATGAATGTTTGCTTCCATTTTCAGAATTTGGATGTGAAAGGCAAAATTGGGAAGGCTTGCAGTACACAAGCAGGAAATGCTTTATAGATTTTTTGTTTATTTTTGATCATGAAATACACAGTAGGAACGATGGGGACCGATGTTGCGTGGTGCTAGGAAAAGAAAAGGAGGAGGAGGTAGGTGACACACCTTGTAGACAGTGTGTTAAATTTTACTAAGCTCTGCAAGAATCTGCACAGAGAACAAACTTGACAAGACAGATCCCCCAGCTGTCATTGCATTTTCATACATCACAGGGTGTAGTGGGTCCTGATCACTTCGTGCCAGCAGTCTCTAGCATGCGCTAGGATGTAGTACTTCACGATAGATATCCTAAAGTAACACCATGTTTGTCAAACAAACCATGTGGAATATTCTAGAGTAGTATTTCATAATGAACCAAAGTAAAATAAAGTACATAACCTTTACTCTATGTGTATATATATGTATGTGCATATGTATATATGTATTTGCATGACATGTGTATGTGTGTGTGTGTATATAATCTATTTGCTGCACACCCAAATGCTCATAAGTGAATTAATTGCATTGTCAAGTGGTTTTTTTCATCTCTAAGTTGTCTGTGTCATAAGAACTATTTAATGGAACATTCATACACACTAAACTGCTGCTATTGCTATTACTGTGGAGTAATAGCAAAAGTTAGAGTTAATTTTTTTTTTCTGTCTAGAAATACCTGATTCCAGAGATGGTTAGTTTAGTCAATACAAATACTGTCTTTAAAACTTAGATTGATTCTCACTCAGAACAGAGATTTTATGAATTTTAATTGTTGAGCCTAGAGTCCTGAACAGAGCAAAATGGAATTTAGATATATTAGACAATAAAGCTTTAGAAGTAATCATTGAAACCAGTGCATTTGGTCTTTATAGAAGACGTTTATGCAAATTCAGGTGTGTTAATCATGAAAATCTCTTTGCAAATATAATTTTTATTTCCTTGCTTCTGTAATACTGTAGTACCTGGCCTGTCCCCATCATCATTATGGTGTGCAGTGAAATAAGTACAGGACTTTTGTTAAATGTACCACACAATTTCTAAAGATATTTAAAATAAATGGCCTCAGTGTTGCTTCTTGCAGCATCAGAAATATATTTGGGCAATACCGAAATTTCTAAGTAATGTAAGTAATATTTCTATACTGCTTTTTGAACTTAAAAATCATATTAATGATTCTCTTTAAATGATTCTTTTATAATTTGCTTTTTGGTTCTTTGTAATGCACAGTCCTGTCTGCTTCTGCAGTTCCTAGTTTGGTATTTAAGATTGCTGAACTCTGTGTCTGCAATGTCCTGCTATTTAAGGTGCCTTTCCAAGTATTTGGTTAAAAAAGGAAACCAAAATGTTCAGCATAAATTAATGAAGAATTATCCACAGAGCACCACCCTTTTTATTACAAAGAAGTATTTCTATCTTTAACAAAGCTGGACAGTCTGCCTTGTTATTAATAGCGAATTCTGGAAGAAGCTGTTTCTGATGGTCTCTTTAAATTGGTGTGGATAGTGTGCCATGTGTTGGAAGAGTAAATGTAGTAAGATGCTTTATGTACAGGATTTTTTCCGGTGTAGTTTAGCCATTTGTAATTATTCCATAAAAGAGCAGGTCCTGCAGTGTAGGCTGACTGCTCTTTAGGTGCCACTGTAAGACGGAATATGAAGAAATACTATGTTTAAATGGTTTTAACTGTGTTATTGAACATAAGATCAGATGGTACAGGGCAACAATCTAGATGGAATGTAAAACATCCTGATTATTTTTTGCTGATTTTTTCCTATTCCTACCATTTTAAAATCTTTGCTGCTTTAATTGAATCCCAAAATTTCCTTTTACTCTGAGACATTTTCCTCCTAAAAATTACATGTAAACTTCAGTCCAAGAATCATTTATCAGACCATTGAATTTTTTGTGAGTTGCTAATATTTGATTTAAATAAAAATAGACCTGAAGTTTGAGCAGATAACCACAGAAGCAGAAATGCTGGCTGTTTTGATACAGTTTGGGTTATGTGCTGGACCCTCCTCCCGAAATGTTAGCAAACATCCTCCATGAACTTTCTTACAGGAGGGTAAGAAATACAGAAGTTTTTACATAGACTAGGAAATGAGGCATATTATCTTTGAATCCAAGCTGCCTTACTTAGCTGACAGAAAGTTAATTTTATTGATAGTGTATGCTCTAAGAAAAGTCTGTCTTAAAAGACTCAGTAGTCTTTCTTAGCCCAGAGAGTAAATGTTATGACGGCACACTCAAGTGTGACAGTCATCTGGTTATATGAAGGACATACATCTGTGCAAATGATTTTCAAGGCCCTGGTACTGCAAGGGGTTAGAAATATGGTTAATACATTGTTGTAGTGGAATATCAATAGCAAGTTTGCTTGGCATAGGGGCCAGAGTACTTGGCCCTGCTTGTGGGTGCCTAGATGGGCTTTCAGAGCTGTTCCAGCTGTGCGCTTAGAGCCGTTCCTTTTAGCGTAACAGCCTGCGATCACTTGCTTTCCTCTAATAAGCTCTTACCCACAGTAAAGAGCTGCCGTATGTGCCAGGGATGCGTTTGCATCCTCAAGGCATGGGGTGGATGGCTTCACTTCCTCACTGAGGATGATACTTAATTTGTCAGATTCAGTGATTTAAGCTGAGTTTACCCATGTGGTGTGTTGTACAGAATCATAGAATTATTCAGGTTGGAAAAGACCTTTCAGATCATTGAGTCCAACCATAAACCTAACGCTACCAAGTCCACCACTAAACCACGTCTCTAAGCAGCATGTCTACATGTCTTTTAAATACCTTCAGGGATAGTGACTCAGCCACTTCCCTGGGCAGCCTGTTCCAATGCTTGATAACCCTTTCAGTGAAGAAATTTTTTCTAATATCCAATCTAAACCTTCCCTGGTGCAACTTGAGGCCATTTCCCCTCATATTTTCACTTGTTACTTGGTAAAAGAGACTGACACCCACCTTGCTACAACCTTCTGTCAGGTAGTTGTAGTGACAAAGTCTCTCCTCAGCCTCCTTTTCTCCAAGCTAAATAACCCTGTTTCCCTCAGCTGCTCCGTGTAAGACTTGTGCTCTAGACCTGTCACCAGCTTCATTGCCCTGCTTTGGACATGCTCCATCACCTCAATGTCTTCCTTGTAGTGAGGGGCCCAAGTAGTAGTATAGACCCTACTTCCTGAGATATGAAGGTAATGGCTTTGCAAGACATTTTTGCCTGCTGTGTGCATAATGTTTCTCACATTTCCATAGTTATTTCCCTGTTGCATGTTATATAGAACTTTTAAAAATGAGAAAATAATATATATTTAATATTTAAATAGCATGTCATATTTAAATAATATCATAATATTAACATGAACTAAGAAAGCCAGAATATTAGTACAGTACAAATAACACTTTTTACATTATTTGTGTGGTCATGACTTTTGTTTTTCTTTATTTTATGGACTGATTTGGCATAAAAATTGTTTCAGCCAGCACAAGAGATCTCACTATGTTAGGAGTTTGGAGTCAAATATTATAACTGGATTTTAGAGGGGCTGGATCATCTGGTGAACAGTTACAATTTTAGTTATTCGTGCTGAGAGCAAAGTAATTAAATCTCATGCTTCAGGGCAGAGGCCTGCAGCCTGTGCTCTGCTGCATCCAGCAAGAAACTCAACTCATTAAGTACTGATGCCTTGGTTCTGAGGGTTGATGAGAGTGTTGTTGGTGATATAAAAAACATATAAGTGCTTATTTAGAAGACAACAACAAACCCACCAAAAAAAATATCTAAACCTATGGCGTGTTTAAAATTGATTAGCTATACTGTGGTGAATTTTTTCCCCCTTTTAAACAACGGGTACTTACCATTACTACAGAATAATTTACATCTACTGATGGATTAGAGATGTGCCATTCTGCCAGTTTTATACTTCTACATTTTATGGCCAGTATTGAAATAGTAAGTTGAACATTTCCATAGTGATTTGCAAATGTTAAGAAATTAATTTTCCTGACAACTCTATGGGGTCAGTGCAGACTTCAGCTCTTTATTTATAAAAGGGAAGATTCAGAGCAGTGTGACATACCCAGAACTGGGGAAGAAAGAGCATCCAGTTCCAGATTTAAGACTTGTGCTAGCCAGAACTGGCATAAGGTGTGCTAATGAAATTTGCTAAAACCTGGGCAGAATGATGGCTATGAAAACCTCACATGTAGGTTAGTCCAGGTGTGCTGACTGAAGTTAGGTGCCCTTATATTTCCCAAACAGTCGGTTTTCCTGAAATTATAATTTCCGGGATCTGAAATTATTTATGGATAGGTGAATACTGTTGATTCAAAGAAAATGCAAGGGATATTTCCAGAAGACAGAAACATTTCGTTTTCATGCCTACAGACTACGATACTGCATTTTGAAAATACTAGAGCATTTTATGTGGCATTTTGAAATGACACTTTAGAGGATCATATTTTGAATTTGCATTTTCTGTTTCTTAAAAATCACAAACTAAAACATTAAAATGTTCAGTAACCTGGACACTTGTGGTATGCTTAAACAGCGCATTGCAAGTTAACACAAAATCGTATTGTCAAGTCATTGCATTAATTCCCAAAAGGTGTATTTCCCAGTATGTCTAAGTCTAGTCACCAGGCTGGGGAGTCTCATCCATCGCACTCTGGTGCTAGGACACACCATGCCAAAAGTCCCTCGAACACCAGGCAGACTTGTATTTTTGGGTTACTTCATCTAAATGAAGTGCTGTGTACACACTGAAGGGAAGGAAAACACAGGCTACGTTTTGCAGCCCTGCCTTCTGCTAACCGTATCTTTTGCAGTTTGGAGCGTGTGACTCGCACCATTAGTCAGCTTTCTGAAAGAAACTCTATGAATCCCACATAAGATAAACCTGCATGAAAAAATTATACAGAAGAACTAGCATATGGATTTTCAGTATGTTAGCCGGCTCTTTGGCAAATGTTTACGAGAACACTGTAGCCCACATGGAAAGTATAACTATGGTGAGTCCTTGTTAATGAAGCTGGAGTTACGTTGCAGCAAAGTTATCACATACTAGTATGTGCTGAAAATACATCCCTGGCTATCCTATGGTTACATGTTCACATAGCTCTATTGTCAGTAACTACTACTGTGTTTATCCCTTTTTAAAGTGGAAACCTATACAAAGCTTTTATTTTGTTGTGTTTTAAAAATTCAGGACCATCCCATTCTTGTTTCACTTTTCAGAGCATGACGAATGTATAACAAACCAACACAACTGTGATGAAAATGCTCTCTGTTTCAACACTGTGGGTGGGCACAACTGTGTCTGCAAGCCAGGTTACACGGGAAACGGTACCATCTGCAAAGGTAAGCTGCTGAAAGCCCCAGGGGTACGTCAGTCTTTGAACTGGCTTTGTCATAGTCGATGCAAATCTGTTCACGTACCTTGGAGAGGCAAAATGCTAGGCTAGTCATTTAGGTCCTGCACCTATAGGAAGATCTTCATACAGATACACACTGACTTTGCGTTTGGCAGAGTTTGCAGTAATTTGAGGATGATGCATACAGAAGTTAATATACTCAAAAATTTGAAGTAATTACATTTCACATATATATTATATATATTTTTTATATGTTTTATACATAAATAGAAGTTTTGAGTTAGCAGTTTCTATACATGCTACACCATTCAAGGAAGCCCATAGTTACCAGCAAAGTTACAGCTGTGAAAACATTCAAACTTCAAACTGTAAATGGTATAAGTTTTTAAGTTCTTCAGAATCCCTTGAGAAAAAGTTACTATTTTTATTGTTGCTATCTAATTGCTTAATCAGTGAATGAGGGAGCCAGACAATTTAGTGTTCAGTTGTGCCTATTATGCCCAGGCCTTTAGTTGGGCAGCAGAGAAGACCAGCACTGCCCTAGGAAGAGTCTGTTCCCGGGGAAGCGGCTGCCTTTCACTGCTTCCCAATGCGTGTGAAGGAGCATATATGTGAGCTGCTGTCTTCAGACCATTTGCTCTAATCTCCTTCTGTAGCTTGTCAGACCATCTGGCCAGTGAGGCAGGGGGGCCATAAACCATCTCTTCGTGACCTCTGTCCGTAGGAGAAGGCAGGCTCTGCACTCCATGCCGCAGGGACCACGGTTCGTGCCAGCCTGACAGCGGCTGGTGGCCACCTGCAGGGTTGCTGAGCGTGGTTCTGTTACCCGTATATTGTGATTTTGCATTTTGCAGCCTTTTGCAGAGATGGGTGTAGGAACGGAGGAGCCTGTATTGCTTCCAACGTGTGTGCCTGCCCACAAGGCTTCACTGGGCCCAGCTGTGAAACTGGTAAGTTTGTAATTGAATTTACGGTGAAGGTAATCCAAGGAGGATGTTTGAGGTAATCCAAGAACAAAAGGTTATTTAAGTGGTAAGAGGAAGCTACTACTAGAAAGTTACTCACTTTTCTTACATGCCTTCCAAGAGACTATGTTGCAACAGTTCTAATTAGAAGGACATGGACTGCAAAAATGAGAACACGAATTAAGACATATTGAGTTTTGATGTTTCATAATTAATAAGGTTACTATAGACTTCCTTTTCACCTCAAATGGCCTTTGGTATCTCCTATAAATGGTTTATAATCTGACATCTAGAAATATATTCCAAGAATTAGTTACTTCTGTGCTGAAAATGTGTGACTGGTTCAGTAGCCCACCTTTGCTTGCAACCTTATTTGAAGACTTCTGATTAACTTGGTGTTCTGACTTGGTGTTAGGACAGGTTTTGGTGTTCCTACTGCTTTTATCTCCTTTTGCAGGCATTCCTTTCTCTTCCTGCTACGCTGAAGATGGCAGTACCACATAGCCTTGTTTTAGAACTTTAAGTCTTGGATCTAGTCAAATTATATTGCCCAACAGAGTATGCAGAATGTTAGTACTTAGCATTTCAAGTGCCTTTAAATAATTTTTCAAAGTTCAGATTAATATTTTCAGCACCTTTATTTATTGCTGCAGAATTTTTAAATGTGTTCTAACTGTACATGCCTCCAGGAGGTAAAAGGAGAAAGCACGCTTAGATTAATTGGCTTCAGTATGCCTAATAAAAGGGCAGTCTGCCACCTGTGATTGACTATTGTTGCTGTTCTATATTTCCTTCAATAAATCTTCCAAACAGAGGAAAGGAGGTCATTTGAGCAAGTATTGCTTTCATCTGACTTGTAAACATGTCCAGTTTAATGAAAAACACAGACTGATCTGAATTCTGTATTATCTGGTCCGTTTGAGAGGTGAGAAATTTGATTGTTTTCAATATTCTGTATTTGAGCAGATATTACCACAGTACACAAGAGGGATGCTATGTGAAACGCAGTGTCCTGATTTTTCATCTATTTCTAGAAAAATGTCAGAAGAGCAAGTTTTCAAATATTCCTCACTGTTTCACAGACTGCAAATAAAGTAGTGCAAGATACCAAGGTCTTTTCAATGTAACAGTGTTGTGTTTTTGCTTGAAACAAATTGTGTGCTAAGATAATGCTCAAGTATTAAACAGTTACTTTGTTTTTGTAAGATTTGCCTCATATGCTCCTTGCAGCATTCTGCTGTTACCGAGTATAACATGTATAGTTTCGAGGCCCACATTCATCTTTTCCAGTTTTATACTCTTATCTGAAGTGTGTAGACTAGAAGCATATTTGCTTTAGTCTCCTTGTATAGTCAATATTAATAGCCACTATCTTACTGGCTTTTCTGAATTGCCCCTGAAAGTCCTGTCTCTGCTCCCTTCTTTAGAGGAGAACCCAGGGATGCTCTGTTCCCAATTCAGAAAGTTCAGGCACGTAAAGCTAACTTGTCTTACATGCATTCGGCCCCAAATGTCCTTTGAAAGCAGCTGGACTGCTCACCTAACTGCCTGTCCTTCCTGCCCTTCAGGAGACATAGAAGAGGGCAGGCAGAGACTTGGACCAGATCTGAATGCCTTTCTGAATATCTGATCTCAATATGTAACATCAGGTTAGGATGGTAGTTTTCACATGGTGTTACGATTTGGAGCCAGTTTGCCAGCCCCAAACCAGTTTCCTAGGTCAGCTTTACAAGGAGAAGCTCCTCCATCCTGGTGGACCTCCACTGGACATCATACTTACTATTGAAATAAGTAATGCTAGAGATGAGCCACAGGGGTACAGGTCTGGTCACCTCATTTGGATATTAACGTGCTATAGTAGGATCGTAATCTACTTGTGCATGGCTTTGAAACATACTGTCTGAAACACCATCAGCATGGTAAATGGAAGAGCTATCCTGTCAATAAAGAGCAAAAGCTCGTTTGTTCTGAGACTGCATTGTCAGCAACATGATGGCTCATACAGCCATAAAAGAGAACCTGAGCTTTGGACAGTACATATTCACTCCCAGTGAATGCAACAGAGTTTCCTGAAGGCACTTCTCGTTAGGCTTGAAGTGATTCAAGACATTCATACTACAAATAATTTATGCTGGAATCTTCCCTTTTTGAACAGTCACTTTATCTACAAAGGTGATGTAATCTTTTCTAGGCAGACATCCCTAGTTGTGATCACATACAAAGAAGGAGGAGGATTGATGTAAAGATGCCAAATCTATTTTTAAATCACGTGTTACTTATTTCTGTTTATGCTACATCTATTTAAAAACTGTTTATTGAAGAATCTTGGCATTTTCAACTTAAAATAAAACATAAAGTTTTAGAGAAATTGTCACCAGCTGCTGAACCTATGAATAAATTAACAGGAGACTGAATCCACAGCCTGGTAATAACCTAGAAAATACAATCACCATTCTTACTGTTTCCTTCTGTAAGAGGTGGTTTAATAGCTCTGTTTAAATAATTTCTCAGAATCATAGAAAGGATGAGGTTGGAAGGGACCTCTAGAGATCATCTTGCCTAATCCCCCTGCTCAGAGAAGGGCCAAATAGAGCTGGTTTCTCAGGGCTGCATCCAGCTGGATTCGGAGTGGTTTCAGGGTTGAAGACTTCACGATCTCTCTGGGCAACCAATTCCAGTATTCAATCACCCTCACAGTAAAAAAAAAATTCTTTTCATTACATTCAAATGCAATTTCCCATCCCCCTAGTCCCTTTCCTGGGAATGACTGAGGAGTGTCTGGCTTCCCCCAACACCATCAGGTATTTATACACATTGATAACATCACCCTCAGCCTTTTGATTTCCAGGCTGAACATCTCAGCTCTATGAGCCTCTGCTCATATGACAGATGCTCTGGTCACTTGATCATCTTCAGAGCACTGCGCTGGATTTGCTCCCTATCTCTCTTGTACTGCAGAGCCCAGCACTGGACCCAGCACCCAGATGTGATCTCAACAGCATGAAATAGCGGGGAAGATCACCTCCCTTGACCTGCTGGCAATGCTTTTCCCAGCACAGACCAGGAGACTGTTGGTCTTCTTTGCTGCAAGGGTGTGTTGCTGGCTCATGTTCAAATTGGTGTCCATCAAGACCTCCAGATCCTTTTCTGCAAAGCTTCTTTCCCACTGACCAGTACCTGACCTGTACTGGTGCCTGGGGTTGTTGCTTAATAGCAGTAGGACTTGGCATTTCCTTCTTAACTTAGTGACGTTCCTGTTGGCCCATTTCTCCAGCCTGTTGAAGTCCCTCTGAATGGCAGCAGAAATACCTGGTGTCGCAAACCTTCCTCCAAATTTTGCATCATCTGCAAACCTGCTGAGGGTGCATTCTGTCTTATTGTGCAGATGTTAAACAGTACTGACCCAGTACCCAGTATTTACTCAGGTGTACACTGCTAAGAGACTGACCTCCAGCTGCACGTTGGATGGCTGATCACAGCCCTCTGAGCCCAGCTATTCAGCAAGTTTTCAATGCACTGCACTGTCCATTTATTTAGCCTGCATTTTCTGGCTTGTCTGAAGATCTTATGAGAGCATCAGAAGCCTTACTAAAGTCAGGATAAACAACATCCACTGCTCTCCTCCCATTCATCAACCTCTTCATCTCCTTTTAGAAGGCTCTCAGGTTGGTCAGGTATTATTTCCTCTTCATAAATCAATGCTGACTATTCCCAATCACCTTCTTGTCTATTATGTGTTTAAAGTGGTATCCAGGAGGATATCTCAAAGATAGGATGGACATTTGCTTGCTTCCAGTTCTCAGGACCCTCTCTCAGTCACCATGACCTTTCAAAGATAATTGAGATTGGCCTCACAATGACATCAGCGAGCTCCCTCAGCATTGCTGGGTGCATCCCATCAGGTTTGATTGACCTGTGTTTTTTCCAATTTATTTAGATATTGATCCTCCTCCACCAAGGGTAAATTTTCCTTGCTCCAGACTTTCCCACTGGTGTTGGCAACCTGGGACTCCTGAAGGCAAATCTTAATCATTAAAAACCAAGGTGAAGAAGGCATTGAGTACCCCCCTTCCCCCCCCCCTCCAGTTTTCAATAGCCTTTCCAAAACCAATCCCTGCACACTTGATGAGTGTCTCTGTATTCCTCCCAAAGCCTGAGAGGGATGATGCTCTCTGTGCTTAGGTCCTGCTTATGGAGCCAGGCTCAAGTTGTAGAACAGGCCATTGACCAAGAACAAGAGTAAACCAGACCTGAAGTAGCTGGCACTGCTGGTGTCCAGAGCATCCCCCTAAATTTTTGACGAGGCGGTTTACTGTGTGGCAAAGACCTGGCCTGTTTCCTTGGTGGCTATATTGGCTGGGAGATGTACTGTTCCACGTTGTGGGACAAACAGCTCCTCTAAGCCTTCCAATGGAGCGAAGAGGAGCAGAGGCAGTGACTGATAGGGCACCACTGAACAGGAAGCAGACAGCCTGCTTCTGATGGGAGAGGTCAGAAATCTTCTCATAAAATTATTCTGAGATTGAAACATGGTTTCAGAGTAAACCTATTCACCGAGAACTCAAAGCGGCTTTCCCAGTTCTGGTGGATTAGCACCAGAAGCTCGTTTGTGTTTATGGGCACAGCTGTAACTCTTTTCACCTGTCAGCTGCCATGGAAAGGCCATGTCAGATTCCTAAACTCAATGCAGCTTTTGCAAAGAGAAGTGAAGCCCTGTGTAATTAAGTGCAGTAATGGATTTAATAAATTTTTTTGCTTCCAAATGGGTGCTTCTGGGGTGTCAGTAGGAGCCCCATCTCTCTCAGAAACATGAGGAGGAGAATCAACTACTACTGCTAGTCAGGTATTTGCATGAGAATGAGTATTCACCTTGCAGTTAACAGAGCTATCGAAACACCTTAGAACAATCCATTGGAAGCCTTTTAGATTAACCATGGCACGTGCCCTGTGGAAATGGATCAATGGAATGAGGAAGCAGATGCAAGAATCATGTGCAGATAGATCAATCTCTGGCACCTTTTTTTTAATTGGTAATAGGACATAAAAATGAGATGTGGGAGAATTCCTGTTTCTCTTCCCAAAAGATGCAGACTAAGGCATTGCTAATGTCAGGGATGCATTAGTTGGGTTAGGGAGGTAGGGTTTATGTGTTAAAAGATTTTCAAGTCTTACAAGGCACAGTAGCAGTTAAGCCAGTAGAGCAGCATTCTGCGGTGTAGAGAGCTGAGACTACCAAGGGCATCTAAAAGTATTTGTGCCTGTTAAACCTTCTCAAAGTACATGACTTAATACTGTCTTGTTTGATTGCAAAATTATGAATTCTTCAGTGGGCATTTTTAAATGCTATCTTGGGGTACTGTTGGGGTACTGGTGCATGACAAGCTGGACATGAGCCACCAATGTGTGCTCGCAGCCCAGAAGGCCAACCATATCCTGGGCTGCATCAAAAGAAGTGTGGCCAGCAGGTCGAGGGAGGTGATTCTGCCCCTCTGCTCCGTTCTGGTGAGACCCCACCTGGAGTCCTGCGTCCAGCTCTGGAGCCCCCAGCACAAGAAGGACATGGAGCTGTTGGAGCGGGTCCAGAGGAGGGCCACAAAGATGATGTGAGGGCTGGAGCACATCTGCTATGAGGAAAGGCTGAGAGTTGGGGCTGTTCAGCCTGGAGAAGAAAAGGCTCTGGGGAGACCTTATAGCTGCCTTTTAGTACCTGAAGGGGGCCTGTAGAAGAGGTGGGGAACATATTTTCAGCAGGGCTTGTTGCAATAGGACAAGGAGCAATGGCTTTAAACTAAGAGAGGGTAGATTTAGACTAGATATAAGGGAGAAATTTTTTACCATGAGGGTGGTGAAACACTCGAACAGATTACCCAGAGAGGTAGTGAAGGTCCCATCCCTGAAAACATTCAAGGCCAGGTTGGACGGGGCTCTGCCCACCCTGGTCTAGTTGAAGATATCCCTGCTCACTGCAGAGGGGTTGGACTAGATGACCTCTAAAGGTCCCTTCCAACCCAAAGCATTCTATGATCCTATGACTGCAAAATGATGAATTCTTTAGTGGGCATTTTTAAATGCTATCTTAAATTGTATTTGAAGAGTGTTTTATTTCAGAATCCAGCACAAGATGACTTTGTTAGATCTGCTTGATGTTACTGTAACTCCCCTTTAATTTGACAGAGCTTCAAGCATGGGCTTGTTCTCCTACATATGCGTATCTGCTAGTGCATGTATACCAGATTACTGCATTTTTGCTGCCTGTCAGCTTCTTTCTTGAGTTCCCACTCTGGTTTTCTGCTTTCCCCTGGACCGCTTTTAATTATGCATGAGATTATATAGAAGAGTTTTGCTAGTAGTAGTGTTTTGGTGTAGTTTTTGTTAACAGGTTGGCTGGAGGTAGGCTCTTTTAGGGGTGATTGGCTGTAACTTGCATTTCCTGATAATGAACTTTCCTTGGATATCATGGAAATCATGGCCACCTGTTATTAAACAATCCATGGCAAACTGCTGAAAATAAACTGTCACATAAAGCTGTCACCTTTGAAAGGAACTGTTGAGCAAAAAGTTTAACTTACAGATTCTACATTCATTCAGCCATACATTATTACTAACAGTTGGCTTAATTAAATGTGTAACTGAATTTATGAAAAAAGTGGTGAGGATCAGGTATGTGAGATCACCCTCTCTTATCTGATGTCTTACCAGAAATAGCCAAATCCAAGTAAAATATATTATTGGACTCTTCTCTGTATTTTTTTGCCTTTTGTTCCACATATGGAAAGCTCAAACAAAAATAGTGTAAGTGTTGTGAGTACTTAATGGAGAAGGAAAAAAATTTTGATGTTGCTAAAACAAATTTTTGCAACTTTGTGCTTAACATTTGTAGTTCAAAATGCTGAAATACAACTCACACAAGTGATGTAGGTAAACAATTGTTACAGGCCAGATCTCTTTAGAGTTTTGTGCCACTTTGTATAGAAGCTAAATAATTAACATGCGTGACTGTTGCTCTTTTCAGCAAATCCAAATTAATTTGTTCATGTGCACTGACCATAATAATGGCAGCCTTCAAATTGTTGAAGGCTGTAATTATTCCTGTTCTAAAGGAAGCTCATGAAAATCTTTTAATTCTGATACCGTAGTTATTAGGAAAATAATTTTACTGGTATTGGAATAGAAGGCTTTGTCAAAGTAACCAGAAAGCTTGTTAACTTTGCTGATTTTGCAAAAATGAAGTATTTTAGTACTTTAGCATCTCAAGAGAACTGCTTCCATTTAAGCCCTTGATCCCTTGTGTTCAGCTAAAACAACCACAATCAGCTTGTGGCCAGGTAGGCTCTGAAGCTGAAGCTGTGACAGAAATGGCATTTGAAGTCCATAGAGCGTTAAACCAGTTCTGAAAGGTCTGGAATTAGTTTTGGCAGAACTCTTAAAAAATCTTGGCCCCAGTCTATTGAAAACTTTCTGTAAGCTATGAAAGTATAACAGTCAAAACTTTCCCAACAACTCAGGAATCTGCCACTTACTCAGTTTTATTTTTACAATGAAAATTTAAATTACTGATAGTCGGATTGGGATTTACAACAATAATACTAAAAGGCTCAAATTTCTGGTACAAGTATGTGAGGTCCCGCGCAAACCTAGAGTAATAGGAATGGCCTTCAACAGTTCATAGTCTAACCAGGGGAAGGCGGTTGCGTGCTGGGATGAATGAGTGTAAAACACAAACTCCTTGAGCAGAAAGTGTATTAGGGTCAATCATTTTATCCTCTGAAATCCTTAAGGGCTTGCTGGGCTTTTTAATGAAGGAGGAAACAAGAGACGGGAGCAAGAGGAAAGTGGTGGAGCGAGCATGAAGGAAGCGCAGGAATGGACTGTCCAGAGCCATAGCTGTAGGAAGAAGGGACGTCTCCCATCGTACATTAGTTTTCATAGCCCAGCTAGCTTGCTTGGATCCTGGTGTCCAGCGAATTCAGGCTCCCGTATTTGGGGAGCCTCATAAGTCTGAGACTTAGAAATTACAGGATACTTTCAACAGAAAATGTTTTAATTACATTAAAGGGCTGACTTCAATTCACACAAATAAGAAAATGTTGAATTAATGTGTAGAGCCTGGATAAATTTTTTACAAATAGTACATGAGCATGATCTGCAGTGTAAAACATTTTAATAGATCCCAGTGTGCAGTAGGAGTTCATCATATTCTGAAAGTCAGGCCTTTTGGAGTCACTCAAGTCCAGTATTTCAACTTCAGTAATTTTCAGTTTGTAGGCTATTTGAAGCTTTTCCTCTGGTGTAAGCAAAAATTAAAATCATCCAGGAAAATATCCGAAGAAGCCACATTGTGGCTTGCAAGCAGCGGAGATCCAGGCTGCGTGCTGGGCTGCATGCTGCTCTAGCCCTGCAGCTATGCTGAGGCTCTGGTGTCAGGTCCCTGGGCAACCCTGAGCCCCGGCTGTGGGAGGAGGTGGGGAAGCAGAGGTGCTGGAGCTGATGTGCCCAGCTCGGCGGTGGACTTAGCTTACGTGTGCAGCATAACCCTAGGGTGTCACTGCCATTTGTCCTCCTTGAGTCCTGCCAAGTGCTCCCCGTTTCCTTGGCCAGCCTCCTGGCTTCCTGCCCCGTGGAAATCTCAGTATGTGACATGTTGGGTTGGTAAGTTTGACCTTTCCAGCCATCGCTCAAATGTGGATGTAGACACAGAGTTCTCAGTATCCTGTTTAAGCTGTTTTAACTTAAATTTTTAAAAGTAAATATCTAACTGTACTTTCTGTTCTCAGGAGCTGAATCTCTGAAATGAAAACACTTCTGAATTACTGCACGCACCTGCATTTAATTAATATTTTCTGTGGTTTCCATTTCAGCAGAAAGAGGCAGGACCCAGCTGCTAAAAATAATATAATGATTTTGCTGAGGGTGTTGAAACATCTTGCTTTATAACTTGTATCTTTGCTATGTGAAGTCACTAGCCAGCTTGCACGTGCCGGGTAATGAGTGGTGTGTGATACAGTCTTGGCCTTCTCTAAAATGGCTATTTAGCATGTCAGTTACTGACTTCAGTGACATGAACAGGGTTGTTTGAGCTAGCCTTGGTTTATTGAGGTAATGCATATAACTAGTGTGTTTAGTGATGCCACATCTTACTCTATATTATTCCATTTTAAATGCTGTCTTACTGTAGGAAAAGCAGATAGCAGAATCATGGGCAAACTTGTGGGAAGCATCCTAGAACATCCACTTCTGTGTCTTCTTTACACAGAACAGCTAATTCTTCTCAAGAAGCCTGGTACATCACTATGATAGTTTTTCTGTACATTGATACAGAACCCGAATAATGATTTTTGAAATACATAATTTGTGGTCTGCGGTTCTGCCACTGATCTACAGTTATACAATGTGAAACAAGCATCTTCACATACAATTTTTTTGGTGACTTGAAGAGAAGTTAGCAGGAAATGACTATCTGAGTTATTTCCTTATGAAGCCATACCAGTATATCAGTCACCTGATTGACAACATTTCTACTTTTCTTATCATTGCAAAATTTTTTAATGTGTTCAAAATATGAGGTGATTTTTGAGAGTTAAACAAACACCATCCGGGAGTAGGCTAAAATCAACATTTGCATGATCAACAATGTAATTTTCTTGTTGCCCAGGGTGAAAGCTATTATATTTTACCTGCTGAGCTACTCTAGGCAAATAGTGCTTAAGAGCAATGATTCAAATGGTTCACTGTGCCCGAGTGAACCATCTAATCCAGTACCTTGGTGGTGTCCCCAAGTCCTGTCAGGGCTTGGAAAGGGTATCCATTCTTTTTTTTTTTTTTTTTTTTTTT
>Ga0065711_1030599_pt1 | contig 32033 bp, 15 predicted proteins | sample Hoacrofraction12_FD_59098 | JGI IMG/M metagenome (GOLD analysis project Ga0065711, IMG submission 59098) | Hoatzin crop microbial communities from Cojedes, Venezuela - Epithelial fraction 12 v2 (version 2) | ecosystem: Host-associated > Birds > Digestive system > Esophagus > Crop | place... | reverse complement strand
TCACAGGCAGCTGCTGGGAAGGGAAGGGAAGGGAAGGGAAGGGAAGGGAAGGGAAGGGAAGGGAAGATACTACTTTGCAAGGAGTAAGGAGGTCACATGCAGAAGGTCCCTGTTTAGTTTATCAGGCTATGGCTATGGAGGTTGTGGTGACTATATAAACTTTTTTTCAGAAACGTTTTTCTACAGAGTCAGCATTGGAAAAATGCATACGATAGTTTTCCACAAAATCTCCATCGATTTCTGTGGCCCAGATTCAACAAAACACCTACATATGCTCTTAATTTTGGCCTATTTTGTACCGTAGTAAAACAACCGGACACCTTGCTCCGGGCAATATTTCTGTCCCACTGAAATCAAACCTGTCCTTACTGTCACAGCAGAGACCAGCTGCAGCCTTGCTCTGCAGAAGACTGTGTTTGTGGACAGTTCAGTTGCCCAGAGATTGAACATGAGGAAAGCACAGAGCACTCGTAGCTGAAAGAGCGAAATGGAGCCAGCAACTGAGCAACACAGGCATAGATGATGGGGTGCTGAAAAATGTATGCTGAAAGAAGAATGGAAGTACAATATTAGTTGTTCATCATTTATTTAATTTTTTAAAAAAATCTTTAAAAAGTAGGCAAAGAATGTAGAAAAGATCTACAGAAAAAAGGAGTCCACATTTTTATGTCTATATCACTAGCAACATTTCTTAGGCTATTTGTAATGATGTTTAAAAATAAAATTATTTGACATTACTTCAAAGAAGCAGGCAGGCTAGTCAAACTGACAGCACAAGCTATAGCAGCAGTTTGGTAGGAAAAAATAATTATTATAAGTCTTTGTATGAACACAATCCAATTATATGAACTTCATACGGAGAGAAAATCTTTATTTAGAAAGAAACCATTTTAACATGAAAAGCAATCATGTATCAAGTAAGTCCCACTTCCAAACAACTGTAAGTGCTCTTCTGTGTAAGATTTATAATTTTCAAAGATTTTTAGTACCATTTGATTTGTTCTGCATCCAGCTGAATGATCCCCTTCACAAGAGAGCACTGGCAGAAATCAGCCGAAGATCTTGCTGCTTGAAAATGACAGCAGTTTTGATAAGGTTCAGTACAATTTCACTTAACACTGGTTTTCTGATAAGGGTCCTGTATGTGACCACAGCAAGCAGAACTAGTGGCTCAGCAACGGGCATTTAAATGTTGCCGTCCACCTAACGCACACACTTATCAACCTGAATATCACCTCGCTGACTCTCGTTTTGCAGCTATGTGATGACACACTAATTGGGGGAGGTATCACATAAAAATATGTGAACTGCATATCGAATTTTGATGCTTAAAGCACAAAAATAATGTTTTCTTTTTCAAGTGGAGATACCGAAGATCTCCTGCTGAACAGCTGCAGTATTTGAGGAGGTAAAAGCGTGGCAGAGGCATCCATCTTTTTCTGCACGGCAGCTCCACAGCCAATCTACTCAGAGAAGCAGTGTTTTGGGATTAAGAAGGAACTTGTGGAAGGAGAGTTGAGAGTGACTTAGATTTCATCTGATTCTTGGTATGCAGCAGCAGAATATCAAGACAAAATATTTATCTTAAAATCTGGAAAAATTGCCTCAGTTAACCTTTCTTCCCTAGACAGACTCTTCACTATGAGGTAAGAAGTTGACTCAACTATTGTGAATCAGAATGCTGAAATTTCTCCTCCTATGTATGTATGTATGTGTGTCATCAGTCACAGAACCAAGCGAACCCCAGTGCACCTCCCCGTAGCCTCGGACGGCACCACAGGACTGGCGTCATGCCTCGCATCACTACAAGGAGGTCTAGCATTGAACTCACGACTCCGCAGGTGACTCCGTAGTGACAGACTCTGCTTTCCAAACAGCAGAACTATTGATGTTGGTGGGGTAACCTGTGAATGAAATCACTTGCCAATTATGAATTTTTCAGATTTAGGCCATTTACTTGGCTTGTCCTTTGTTGCTGTGACCAATCAAGTCTAAATCAAGTTTCAGATTGGAAAAAGTGTGCCAAATGCTGTTACTTTTGCCATTTAATACACTGTGACTTTACAAAGCTGAAAAATTCCCAAGGCATATGTTGTGCCAATTAGCTTCCTTTTAATAGTTGAATACATCCAAATAATGAACTAAATTACAACCTCTGTGCATGTTACGGAAATGGGATGATATCATAGAATCATAGAATGGTTTGGGTTGAAAGGGATCTTATAGATGACCTTGTTCCACCCCCCCAGCCATGGGCAGGGACATCTTCCACTAGACCAGGTTGCTCAAAGCCCTGTCCAGCCTGGCCTTGAACACTTCCAGGGAGGGGACAGCCACAGCTTCTCTGGGCAACCTGTGCCAGTGTTTCACCACCCTCATGGTGAAGAATTTTTCTTCCTAATATCTAATCTAAATCTGCCCTCTTTTAGTTTAGAGCCATTCCCCCTTGTCCTATCACTACCTGCCCTGGTAAAAAGTCCCTCTCCAGCTTTCTTGTAGGCCTCTTCAGGTACTGGAAGGCTGCAATAAGGTCTCCCCGCAGTCTTCTCTTCTCCAGGCTGAACTGCCCCAACTCTCTCAGCCTTTCCTCACAGGAGAGGTGTTCCAGTCCTCTGATCATTTTTGTGGCCTCCTCTGGACCTGCTCCAACAGGTCCATGTTTATCTTGCCGTCTCAGGACAGTACACTTAACATGAGAAAAAAATTTAGGAAAGATTATTGTCTTCACTGGTGAAACAAGAGTGCAGCTAAGTCCTGCCCGTAAGAGGTCCGACTATGGCGGGGGTGCTGCAGGGCCGCGAGGGCCTGGGGACAAGCCAATGCGGCTGGGCAGGGGGTTCCCATGAGCTTCCACCGGCAGCAGCTCAGGTCCTGGGCTTACTCCCAGGTAATGATAATATCTTTGTGAGTGCAGAGGAAATATGGCCAGCAAGACAATTTTTGCAAGGCAGCAGAATATGTCCCCTGAAAGAGCAATATTGTGGTTGGCTCAAGAGAAAGGAGCAAAACCTCCTAACCCTCCTTTTACACCTTAAGGTATCATACTGAGAGTTTCCCCCAGTGAGGTCCAGAATACCCATTTCTTGCACAGGCTTGAAGGAATTGGAAGTCTTTATAGAGAGCTTGAGCGGTTTGTGATAAACCCTTGTTCAAAACACCGAGGTAGAAAAACAACAGACATGCATTGTGAATTATTTACATGGGTAAATATAGCTGAAATCAAAACACTGCACACTTCAGAGAGACAATGTAGAGTTCAGTGCTCATGAAAGCTCCTCAGCACGCCAAACAATCTTTGTGCCACATCTGCCAACAGAACTCAGCAACAGCGATGTGGAGTCACACATCCGCATTCAGGTATGTTGCAAAATATCTCGAAACCATGGTCTTTAGGAGATTAAAACTGTGCACTTAGAATTTCCACCACATGTGTTGTCTTTAAATGTTTTCTGCCTAGTCCTCAGCTGCAATGCAGAATAAAAATCCTCTAAGCTTCTAAAAAGTGCTTAAAACCAAGTTAAAAATTCTCAGTCCAAGAAATCTGTCCTCTTTCTAATTTGAATTAACCCATGCTGCTTTTTTTTTTTTTTTAGTTTCTACTTTTCTTATTTTAACTGAAAAGCCAAAGGAAAATCAAAGGACTAGTCTTAAATAAAACTGGTGATAATTTGTTGTTTACATGATATATTTGTGTTTGCTGAAATTCTTTTCTCTGCAGATAAATGCATACAACTGTATTCTTAGCTCAGGAGAGAACAACAAATTGATCACACATGTATACACTGTGAAGACATGAAAAAGTGCCTACTTTGTTTCACCAATATTTAACTGCTCCAACGGCATGAAAATACAACTTTCAGCATTGGCCTCAAGCACTGAATAAACAGAGCATAAGGAAAATCTTGTATCCCTTACAATTCTTGTGCTATATCCCTCCTGACTGACCTGATCACTCTTTATCATAAGCTTGCATTTAATTATGAGCCAAATAATTATTTTGCACTAAACATAGCATAAACTTCATGTTAATCAATTTAGGTCACTAGAAGCAATTCCTATCGAATCCCTGTTTATCAAAGTTGCCGTAAATAAAAAGGAGGACAATTTAAAGCATTGGCTGAAATTGAGGAAGCCTGAAGGCCGTGCTGTCCAAGCAGCGTTGCTCGCCAGCTGTCCATACAGCCCTGCTGTCTCATGCCAGCTCTGAGGTGTCCCTTGGTGGCTGTAATGTCAACAGGACCAGTCACCCACTGCCTGAAGCTCTCCTGAGGAGTTAGATCAAATGCCCCAAAATGCAGGTAATGGATCAGTTTAGATGTAGGTAAACCAGAAGAGATTTTAATACAAAAAATGTCTGAAAAAGCTTTTACATGGTAAGGGGTTTCTTTTCTTCCTTTATAGCATGGGGAGCTGCCCACCTGCGTGGGTTTCCCATGCCATCTAACCCATCCCTTGCCATGGCAGGGACCTAGTGTGATACGCTGCTCTTTGAGCCACGTTACACCTGCTTTGGTTATATTTTGCTTCTAACTCTATTAGAAGTGCTGGCAAATATTTTGTGCGCTCCAACACCTAGGTGTTTGCAGTGTAATGTAAAACCCATTCACACTGCTCAATTAGCGGCCTGAGAAACAGCTTGCAGGGGTGATGGTGGTCCCTTCTGAATCTGCATTCCCAAAAATATTTCCTTGCAGAAGCTAAACAGTATGATCTTGCCTTTTGACACATCCTGTGCAAGGCTATGCTTATTCAAACAAATGCTTTTTACTATATTGTTGCTGCTCAAAACAGTAAGAACAAACCTAACATAACCCATAGTGCAGCAGAGGAATTGTAGGTCAGAGGCTTGAAGCTCAGTCTCACTGAAATTTATTACAGAGAAAATCTCTGTAGGGTAAACATTGTCCAGGCCAAAAGCAGAGAGGTTATATGGACAGAAGGAGAGAATAAATTAGCATCTTAGGAATACTTAACAAAGTGACCCTTGCTCCTTCTATACTACTGACACTCAGTTCCTCACCTTGCGCTGAAAATATGTATCCGAGGCTTGAGGGGATGGTAGGGTATAAAGATTTTATTTGAGCTCACTTGGTATGGAACAGCAAGAGAAATACAGCATGCAGGTCATCACAAATTAGAGCCAATAAAACTTTTATGTACTCTTTCCAAATACTTATATGATGCTCTCCTCTCCGTGCTAGCCAAGCCCCACGTAGCATGAAAGTGCCTTGCCACATCACACTGCCATGATTCTGTATCTGCTTCAGGTGTTTTGGGTACTACTGCCCTGGAAGCCACAAAAAGGATGTACCAAATCAAAATGCATGGAGCTAAGAATGTTTTAAAATTAGTATTAATTACTATTTTATCTCTCTAACTAGAAAGCAAATTATTTAATTTGTCCCCAGGCCATGCTGTCCCAGCCGTGCAAAATGCCAAAGGAGGGTCTCCAACAAAGGCAATCTCAGTGACGGAAAGCGAAACATCCACTGGTGCTCTACTACACTGCTGTGGGTGGCACTGGGCCTGCCTGACGATGAGGAACAATCTCACCTCAGCCCACCTGCAAAGCCACGGCGCCAGCTCGGCCCTGCTGTTGGTAGGTGCCTGCCCAGCAGCAGTCTGGGGAGGCCAGCGTGCACAGGCAGCAGCGTCCTTCTCACACTGGATATTCAGGGCATGTCCCTAACCACCCTTTACTTCCCAAATCCAGCCCTCAGGGGCTGCCAGGAACTAAAAGGAAACTGAAACAGTTTTTTCGTGCACGAGAATGTGCTGACTGTAAGATCTACACTGACGTTTTTAGAGCTAGAAATAAATGCTATTAATTAAAAAGAAACTGAGAATATCCCTGTTTTGGTGGTATTGAGCTATCCTTCAAAACCTGTGCATTGCAAAGCACTGAATTTTAAACATTTGAATAGTGACAAACTGAATACTGCCTTTTTAAATGTGAAGAAAGAGGTTGGTATGAGAAAAAGAGAAAAAAAAAAGAAAAATTAGTAACGAAGAGAGACTGTTTCAATGTCCTGAGTCCTTGGAAATTAGATTTAATACCAGAGAAAAGGACTTTCAGGTATAGGGCAGGTGCATAAATCATTAGTGCAGTAATCTATGCATAAATTCATATTTACTATAGCTGCCTGAGGAAGCTTAATTTATTCTCCTTGTGCTCAGATAATAACAATGGGTTTGGCCAGAGGTCTTTCTAATCAGCTATCTGCATCTGGTTTAACTTCCATATCCAAGAACACACTCCCTGGTACAAAATGGCCAACTCCGTTTCTCCTCCATTTTTAACACATTTTTTTCAAAGGAAACCCTTCTCTGTGAAAAGATGACCCAGCAGGGATCCAAGAACTGAGAAACAGTACCGAGCTGTCAGGCTTAACATCCTCCTTTGGTCTTGCCCATTTCATTCTGCCCCAGCTGTTTTCTCAACTGCTGTAATAAACAGGCCAGTCGATTGCTTTTTTAGTACAAGCTCACTGCAATTTCCATTTTTAAGTATGAATTGGGCACTGAAACCCAAAGTCATCGTTGCGCCTGGCAGTCCTTCCTGTAGCTAATGTCGCCAGGCTTAAACCTCTTCTTCTCAGATGCTCGTGATTTAGTAAGCTTTAACATTTGCGCCAAAATTTTCCAGGCTGGAGGCTTGCTTTGGGTTGTCTCCTGTTGTTGACTTGAAGTTTAAGTCACAGGGATCCAGCTGTTCCAGGGAATTAAGGGAAAGTGTTGGTAGTGAAAAAATGAAGTATGACAGACAGGGTCATGCTGGTGTCAGCAGTGTGTCTTGATCACTGCCAAGAAAATCTATCTACTCCAGTGCTGTAAGCGACGAGCACCATAAAAGCAGAGTTTGTTTATAGTTGGCACAGACTCTTTAGGGGTTAACAGGGAATTTTCCAGACATTATAAGTGAACTTCAGCACCTTGCAGCTTTGCTGCTCACATACCCACCGTCCTCACCCAGGAACCGAGCACGCTTTCCCATCAAGCGATGGGGACTCAGCCGGTCTCCGGCTTGGTTTCTTCCTCCAGCTGCCCCAAGCCAGAGAGGCACAAGAAAGGCCCCAATGCCCGTCCTCCCTCCGGCTGCCGAGCAGTGCCCTTGGTGCCTCTGCTGCCACTTGGGCATTCAGGAGAAAGCAAAGGCCGCTCATCGGAAACACAACTGATGAGGACTCGGACCTAGAGAATGCCAAGGAAAAGACAGGGACAAAGCGCCCAACAGAGCGGGGGCACTTGAAAGCAGGGTGCTTGAAACTGTTGAGCAATTTTGCTTACTGCCATCACCATCACCTCTACCTCTGAAACCTGACTGATCTCTGTCCACAGGGTATTTGCTCCAGTTTAGGCGAGGTGCCCTCTTGAGTAATTTCTGGACAAGCACTTCTTTAAATCAGACCGGCTGGTGAGTGGGACAGCCTGGGTCCTCTGCAGGAGAGTGGGAGCTGGAAAGCGTCACGTGCGCTTTTGAGGCTGGTGTTCTGCAAGCACTTGGTGGGGATGCTGGAAACCGACTTCATGATTCCTGTTCTAGCTGAACAGACAGACACCAGGACATGAAGTATCAATCTTTGGTGGAGGTGCTCTTCGGAAGGGAGAAGCCACCATTATTCTGATTGGGTGATCACTACAGAGAAAAGTTGAGGGATTTTGATTTCTCCCTAAACATGGGGAAGATTACCGTGCTAGTAAAGACTGAGGTTTGCTTATGCAGAATTAAGTCTCTGTGTAGCAGAAGCGACAACCTGCCTCAGCAGAACCCCTAATCTGCCTCCTAATTAACTATGAGCTCCAAAGAGCCTGGATCAGCCATTCAGGTTGCCACCTGCAAATTAGGACACGGTGAGGCTTAAGACCTTGGTATGCCAAGGTAAAATGCTTTCTTGCTGAAACGAGTAATATCTTTTTCTTTTACAGCATTTAACACTGCCAGATCAAAGTGCTTCGTAACTAAGGTCAGTATCATCATCCCCTTTTTCCACAAAAGGAGAAGTGGCAGCACAGGGAGGTGAAGTAGCATGTCCGAACTCATCCAGCGTGCCCAGTGGCACTACCAGAAAAATAACTGAGGACTCCCAAGTCTCAGTCTGGTGCTGCACCTACCAGATTTTCTTTTATTGGAGAGAAACCGTCTTTCACACAGAATCAGAAGCACCATTTAAAACTGATGGAAAAATTAACACAGAAGAGAAGCTGAGGAATACATAGACTGTATAAATGCTCGCAGAGGGATTAGGCCTTGCCTTGTATGCTGGTTTAATTGGTGGGACACTGTGCTACAGCACAGACCTGCAAATTGAGCCTCAAGGTGTCAGGGAAAATGCAGTGAACTCCACAGCTTCTTGTATGCTTCCTGATAACAGGAAAAATTCTTGCTCCAGAAGCCAATCCAGCACACTGATGTGGTCCAGCAGGATGTGGCAGCTGGGCAGCACTGGCTTACGCAGCTCTTCAGAGTCTGGCACTCTGGCTCCTGTCAAGAGACCGCTTAAATTATAGATAAGCAGACGTGAAGCTTTTCAGAGGCACACATCAGACCCTGTGTAGCACAAAAGGCACTGCCAGCATCTTTTTGTAGAAAAACATACACAATGCATTAGGACTGGAGAGTGATTCTCATGTTTGGCTCAGGAAACCCAGACCATACTCTCACCGGTCCATCTCTGCCCTAGCTGGTTTCTCATCTGTGAAACTGCGGCAAATACTTTCCATGTGAAACTGCTCTGAGAGAACTGGAATATCCACTGATTTTAATGTCTTTCATTTCACGAATCCTTTCGTTAAAATGAACTTGCTAAAGATAGGGCGAGGATATTCTTTGCCAAGATCTGACACTTACTTCTCTCGTTTTTCCAGTACACTGAAGTAATCTCTCAATGGAGATCACAGCACTACATGACCTGATAACCCAGCGCTTCCTGCCTTGTTCTTCATTTTCTAGTTTGTTTTTGTCCACACCTGAACTCAAAAAGGTCATCTCATGAACACTGCACATCACTTCTTCTGCTCCTCTCCATGCAGTTTTAAGAGCAATCTGCACACTAATTCCATATCAGGTCAAGCCCCAAATGGCATAAACAGCGTACTTTCTGCTAACTTCCCATTACCTGCATACATACATAGCAACTACCACGGTGGACACTAGAGAACAACCAAGACTCTACTTTCGTATTTCCAAGGTCTGAACTTAGCCCTGACTCAGAGAGTCTCTCCTGTATTTGAAACAAATCTCCACCATGTCTATTGCCATCGAAGCGGTGCTCTGCTTTCCCATTTCCACTTGTGTGAATCAGGAGCATGTTCCTCCAGCTTACAGAAAGAAAGTGATTACATATGCAAAAATCAAAACTGTCATGCATTAGTGGTGACATTCTTAGGGTTGGATATGACCTGCACTTTGTATTATATTGGCTGTGATATTGCCAGACTGAGCAACCGAGTGGAAGATTATTTTTCCTAGCCATTCTACTTTCTATCTTACTATTTACTAAACAAAACTTTCTCAGCTGTGAATCTCAGCTAGCAGTAATGTAATTCACAGACATTTACTTCACTTGGTTCAATCCACATTGAAGTAGAAGGCATACTTCTACTGCATCAAATTTGCTGTTTGATAAGAAATAAAAAAGCAGAATTATGTGCTAAACATGCTTTTTTAAACAAAATGTACAGATTACACAGACTAAATGATTGTCTCTGATGTGCCAATATACTCAGGTATCTGTGCGAATTCAGGCTTTGGGTCTGACTGCAATACAAAATGGAACAGATGCTCAGTCCCTGAAAATTTCATGTTAAACCTGAAGAGACAGAAGCAGTCACTAGAGGGAGCCAACGTAATTTCACAGAAGAACACCTCCAGAAAAGCTTTCAGTTGGAGATTCTATAAAAAGCTGCACAATCGGTGCCTGTGAGTCTCGTGGGTTAACTCGCTGGTATTACCTTGCCCAGTGAACTCAGAACTACAGAACCAACAGGAATACTTGCCTATGTTGGAAGCAGAGAATAGGTATTACAGAAAAAAAGAACTAATCTGCCCACTTTTCTGTCATGAGCCGTATTCACTTTTAAAATGTTTTTTTCTGAGAGCTTGAGCTGAAGTCGTAGTCCCTGTACCTGTGTATCTATTGCATGACTAAACACTCTTCCACCTGAAGTGACGACTTCTTGCATTTTGCCCTTTTAGCTTCTGAATGATCTGAAGTGTCCTGACATTACTGTTCATCTAACCATAACGAAACTAAAGGTCCTGGTACACATTTTCCTAACGCTTACTGACTCCTGTCCTACACAAATTTATTTAAAAGTGATGGACAAGTTTCCTCAGAAACAAAGCTTTGGGGTCTACGAGAAAATATGGAAACACGATGAGGCAGTGATAGGAACACATTTGTAGCGTATTGGATTCAGAATATATTCAAATTTAACTTTTAAGGGCTGTAGAGGAAAGTTAACAAATGCACAAGCTCTGATGTATGATGTGGAAATATTGCTTCTGGTAAAAATATTCACCTTAGTTCACCAAAATGAACTCACCTCAGCAGCCGTTCCTCTTCTTCTTTCTCACTTCTTTCCTTTAGTTCTCTGTTTCATCCCTTTCCCCATTCTTCTTTGCCTTATGGTGCCTGTGTCAGCATCATCGATCACCTAAGGCTTAGCCTTCTGAGCGTGTCCTACTATGGACCTATCAGATGGTTCTGATGAAAGATCCTAAGAGCAGGGCAGCACAAACGTTCACCATTTAACAGCTTTATTATGACTAAGACCTGGATAAAGCAAATAGCATACTGGACTCCTTGCTGGGAGCACCTGGAGCAGTGAAGCCAACAGGTTTCATGGTATGTTGAGGAAGTTCAGGCAAAACATTGAGTGAGGACTGGCAGTAAAATAGCAGTCCCTGACAGGGACTGTAAAAGGACTGAAGATAATGCTGCCTCAGGGAGCTCCTTGTACTTTCTCAAAGGTTTTTCGATACAGCAAAGTCGTATCAGTTTAGCTGCACTGATTTAGCAATATTCTTCCATGTGAGAATTGTTTAGACTAATCTAATCACCATTATTCTTTTATAACAGTATTCATGCTGGAGGCTACCTAGTATAATTATTTCTGGTTTCATAATAAAAATAATAACTAAAATGATATAAAACTTGTTTTAGATGGACTTATAAGTACGCAAAATCAGCATCCGATGCTAAAAGTGCTAGTCTAACATAAAGCATTTGTAAAACAGATGCTTTACGAGCATCTACCACTCCAGTCTCCTCACATGTAATTATGGAGCAAATGCTGCCTCCTAAAGACTGCTTTCTATTTATCTTTCAGATCCTTCTTGAGAAAAAACTAAAGCATAATCAGCTTCCAATTAAATTGTGTTCTCCGTCTTCAGGGGAGAAAACAATTCTACATTCTCCTATTTCTGCCACTTGTGACAAAACTGGAGTCGTCCTGCTTGCTAGGTTTGCTTGCAAGCATCCAGTGACAACTGCTGTAGCAGATGCCCTCAAGTGTGACACGGAATGTTTGTTGTTTTCTTTTACCCAAATCAGAGTTCTACTTTTGTTGTTAAAACTTTAAGGAAAAAAAATCCCTCTTCTCTCTTCAATTCTCATATCTGCTTAAATCTTATGCAAATGACAAAGGTAATTACATAAACTACAGAGAGTGAAAACTGATGCATTCATTCACTCAGGGCTGAAAACTAAGGGAATGAATATTCAAAGCAGTGTGATGTACGGAAAGACTTCAGCCAAACTGAATTAACTGTTTATTGGTAGCATCTTTGAACTGGATCTTGCTTTTACAAGTAACAAGGTCACTCACCAACTAGTACCCACTGAACTCAGCAAGCCGAAGAAACAGCGAACCACCAGTCCCACCTTTCACCACACGCAAAATCCTGCACACAGCAATCCCCCTCCTTCTCAGTTCAGAGGATCTGGACAGCTTCTGTAGGAATGGATAGCATTTCTAGTGCAAATCCAGTTTCTGCTAAACTGGATTTAGATGCACTTCACTTCTGTCTCCACCCCAGGCATGACACATTCTTAATATCTATAAAAAAAACACCACTAAGAAAATGCACAGTTCAGAAACCCTACAACTGGGGTGCCTTCATGTTTTTTTCACCTAATCCTTGCCTCTTGTTACAATACTCAGCGATTTTCTTCGTTTGTGAGATTGCTGTGGCGCTGCCTTTGATGGCAGGGTGAATTCACCTGCCTGATCCTACACAAAGAGCACTCAGGATTTACGATGACAAATAAGGTATTTGAAAGACGCAAGGTCAGCTAAGCCACGAGCGAGCTGTATACTCCTGAAACAGCACGGACTGGAAACCCTCTGCAGACAGATCTTTCTCATCCGGAGGAAGGGTCTGTTGCCTTTTTCTCCTTGTGCTCTGATTTGTGGTTTTGCTCGAGGGAACTAGCAAAGAGCAGGCTGCTTGAATGATTTCAGCTGACTGGTTTCCATGTCTCCAGAGCTGCCTGAACAGGCTTCTGTGCCATTGCCAGGACTCTGCCTGTATGTATTATAAACCATAAACTCTTCAGATGGCAAAGTATATGACATTTGGGTGAGAATTTGCATGAATTTCCTACAAATGGATGAAGTAACTGCTCAGATCACTGTGCGGGTCCACAGAGGTACAGTGGGCGGACTCTATTCCCATTTCGATCCCTTTAAAACCCCTCTCTGCCAGGGTCCTTCTTTGGCATGGAACAAAATTTTACTCACAGAAATACTTTTAGTGTTTATTTGAGAGTAACTTTAATGGATTTATTTACGTTCTGACAATTATATCAGGCACTTCAAAATAGTGTTAATGACTCTGACAAGTAGCAAGAAAAATGCATCACTTATTTATACACACTTGATACTCCCAACTTAAGGTGTCATCTACAGATGAAAACTGTTACCACTAATTTCAACCCTTCTATAGGACACAGTAGACATTTACAGAGCAGTTTGTGCTGCCAGTCTTCCCTGTAGCCCATGTTAACTCCAGATTTTCATTGTTTCTGAATGTCATTCACTTATTACTGTGCGTGCAATCTCTGAAAATGCATTAGTGTCGGAAATCCCTATATTGCTGTAAATTATGGAATAATCCTTCTATTTTCTGTGAGGTATTATTTGAACAAAATGTCACTAGAAACCTCTATAACCCTGCTGCAAACTGAAAATTAATTTTCTTCTTGTTATTTGAAAGTGTTCATCCACAATTCCAGGGGATCAAACACTAATTTCCTAAACAGTCTGTTTTTCTTCCTACCACAATATTTTGTTCACTCTTATTATCATGAATATTCATATTCTTGCCATAATTAGCATTATATTAACACAGCCTCATATCCTCACCGCTAATGCTCCGACTACCATACTCAGAATAGCTGTTCTCACCAACAGGTAATTTGTGTTATTCTGCTTCGTCAAAAATTGTTGCACTCAAGAGTTGTGCTAGACTACTTCAAGAGTATTAAAATCAGGCACTAATCTGACTTTTCACCTGCTCTGTCTAGAAGTGTCTGTAAAATCCAGGCTGCTTTTTTTCTTTTGTAGGTTTTCCTTAGTATAAAATGAAGAATAACGAACCGGCGTGTGCAGCCTGTTCTGCAGTTTCTCCTGCCCTCTGCTGGGTGCCATGTTAGAGCAGCTCCAGGAATTCATTGTCTTTAACTATTTTGTGCTTGGTCAGGGTGAAAAATTTACCCCCTTTTCTGCTTCCCAAGCGAACACTACTATTTATGCACTCTCAGGTGATCATTCGTATCTGTGCAAATGAAAGACAAAAAAATTATAGCTACTCTTTTATTTAACAGGAAAAATAAAATAGATAAGGGTTTTTAGGTTTCAGCTTTGGCACACTTCTTGCTGATAGTTCAGCTTAAGTAAATCTGTGGTCTCTCTGAAATTAGTTTAAACACAGGAGTACCTTGAGGTTAAACACTGTGTTTGCTGTCCACTAAATCACAGAATCACTTATACTGGACGGGCTCTCTGGAGGTCCTATGGTCCAAGCCCCTGCTTGGTCCAAAAAGTTCGTTGTGTCCAGCGGAGTTCTCAGTACATCCTGGGGTGGAAACCCCACCACCCCTCTGGTCACCTGCTCCAGTGTCTGACCACCCTCACAGTGAAAACGTCCTCTCATCATCATCCACGAGCTCTCAGCTGGCTCATCACCCCACCACCCATTTGCACAAGCCACAAGCCTTCCTTGCTGCCTCCCTGGCTTGTCCTTGCTGAAGAGCCTCTATCCACCTGTGCAGCACTCCAGCCACGTAGGCGATCTCACCACGTGTCCCAGTGAAGTCACAGCTCTGCAGCTTTGCACAGACCCCTAATTTCTCCTCTTTCTTTCCCCTGCAGCATGTTCGTGTACAAGCCCTTGAAATGGACCTCATCACTCTGCATTCAGAGGAGAACATCGTGCCATCACTTCCCCACTGCTCCCTGTGCCTTTACTCCTCTGTAGGTTACAACAGACTTTCACCAGCGTACCTAGTTTCAAGCTACTCTCACTAGGTTTGAAGCCTGCCAAAGACACTCTTGTGACACTTTGTCAGATGGATCTTGCTTTTGCTTTGAAGTCCTTGCTCCTCCAAAATGATCGCATGCGTGCAGAAGCCAAACTCCTCTCTGTGACACCATGCACGCACCAAGTGTTGATCCACTGGAGGTTCCCACTCCTCCCCAAACCTTTCCCTCCCACTGGAAGGACTGAGAACACCACCCATGCCCCATCCCGTGCCATACTGCTAATTACTGCCGGTAAAAACCCACAGCTTTTCAAAAGCCCATTATGCTGCACCCTTGACCACGTCATGTATGTGTACGCCCTCATGAAGAGGCTGGGCTCTAAAGGCAAAAAAAAAAGCTGTAATACTAGTGGCAAATTTCATAAGCATCAGCAAAGACAACAGCACGTTAAACATGATCTTAATTTGTGACATGCCTTTGAAGCTATGCTACATGCTGAGAATGCTGACACCATGTAAGTGGCATGTTCTATGCCCTTATCTGCACTCCTTTGCACACAAAATGAACAAGCAATCTCTCTCAGATAGAGAATCCAAATCAAAAACAAGTAAAAATTTATCTAGTCATACCACTGGCAGAAATTATCAGGGTAGAAAAATTTTAAATGGGGAGGGAAAAATTCCCATGCCTTATTTTCAATGAATTTTCAGTTCTCTTGAAAGGCTCCTAACTAGAATTTCTAGTGAAGTCTCCTGTTTACTCTCATGTCACGCATACACTTGAGAATACAAAGTCAAAATTTCTTTCTGTGACTCATTATTGTAGCCAAGTCTAACCAAATGCATCAGTTCTAACTCTGACAGGTATGGTCTTTGCTGCCTATACGTCTTTTTGCCTATTTGCATTTCTGTTGAAGCCACTGCCGAGGATGCTATACATTTAATTAACTTTCTACAGTTCATTTTCACCCATGGAAATATAATTACTTCAATCTGAACTAAGTATATACCTAGGGAATGTACTAAAACACTATTTGTTTGATGAATTTTCCTCATCATTATGAACTTTAGCCTGTAATCTGTATATCATTCTTTAGTGTGCTGTTATTTTTGTTTACTTTTGCTTATGTTTGGAGGTGTACAAGGTTACAAAATAAAATGGTTCTGCCACTAAGGAACTTCTTTCTAACCTGATAGGTATATACAGAGAAGACAGAATACCATGAGGACCAGATGTAGGTATGATTCCGATCTCAGTGGATTAGTAAAAATTTTTACCACTTTCCTAGGAATTATTTTGGATTTCCACTCATGAAAGTAGAATCTGATCAAGAATATTTGTATAGCCCAAGAAATCCTGTATGCTGACCACACTTCAATGGCAAAAGATTCACCATATTCACAAAAGTGGAAAAAAGATGAAGGCTTTGATTTAAGATTAGAAAGCTTATGCTATCGGGACATGAATGAAAAATGAAGTGAGCTACTTTCTATGTAGGAAGAGGATGAGATGACACCAGACATGGAAAAATTCTAGTGGCGAGGAGTCCGGACGTACACTTTAACACACTGGGGCAAATTAGAGCAACTGAAACAAAGAAGCATTTTCAGCATTTCTAGAAAACTTTAGAATTCCAAACCGTACTAACTAGATGACGGATTCCTCATATCCTTCTTAAAAGGAGGCAGCTACTGAAGGATCACAGTTACACAGACATAACCCTCTTTAAAAAGGCCCGGGGTGGAGCTAGGAAATTATAGACCAGTTTGACCTTGGTGGTAGGCAAGATCCTAAAGATATTAATAAGAGATGAGATCACAAGGAACACAGACTGGGCAAAGTGATTAAAGGACATAATCTACTTGGATTTCAAAAAGGTATTTGACATAAAACTGTAAAGTAGATTAATGCACAACTGTAGCAAGCAGAACATAGAAGGTGCCATCCTTGAATGAATAATGAGAAGCACAGACACACCAATACTATCTGCAACTGCACTCTCAGAGGAAGTATGTTAAAAAGTCAGATTCATTTGACATACGGACTGCAGATGTACTACTAACACACATCAAGGCTAATGTACTGTCTTAAAGCTGCTGGTCTCTTAAAGAAATAGTGGACATGTTTTGCTCTCAGTTCCATTTGTGAAGTCAGTAGAGTCGCTCAAGGTGTGCAATGACAAGATAGAGTGGAATCTACCCTAGGTCACTTGCCTTTGCTTAGCAGGCATGTTTCCGACTTTATTTTGTTAGAACCAGGGGGTTACTTTTGGTTGTTTTCCCTCCCCAGCATACTGCATCAATTTTTTACTTTAGTGTCTCATCAATACAGGTGGATTGTTTGCTAGCACAGATTTACCATTATGGGTGCTAAAGGCTACATACATCCATACTAGTATCGCATTTTCCTGTCAGACTAAATTATTTTGATTTGTCAGTATTATTTTGGATTTACAACAGTGTAGATGAGATAAGTATTTCGCCCTTCTTCCGCAGCACTAAGTACTTTGATGGTCACTTTCAGGAACCTGATTCTGTATCCTTTGTGCATTTATATCAATATAAAGCCAGGGCAAACCAGGGAAAGCTGTTTCACCAATTTAAATAAAAAAATAAAACTAGCACTGAAAGGATTAAATGCGTACTTTGGGCCAGACCGTTTGAAAAGTCAATTGCATCAATTACTGCAAGAGAGAATTTGGCTTATGTAGCTTCTTTACTGCTGATCCCTTGTAATGCCAAAAGGAAGTTCCAACCATTTACAAGCTGACTTATATAAAATGTGAATCCACTAGGACGTTGTAAGTCTCCTTTGGAAACCGCGTCAACATCAACAGCTCAGGCTAATGTCAGCAACTGCTGTGATAGTCGTTCAGAACAGTCATTCCTTTTCCCAAGTGTAAAGTTGAAACGGCAAGATAAAGTTGCTGCTTACACTCGCGGTGTTACTTCAGTTGGTTATATTTATCTCATTACTACTGGAGAGCTTGGCAGTTTGCTGAAGCATCGTGATGAACCAAAGTTAATGATAGCAGGGAAGCCAGCTCCGTTCCAGATTTGTCATGTGGATGTGATACCATGCACAGTGGGCTGTGCTATCAATGAAAGAATCAGAAAGGAGTCAGCTGATCACTGCAGATTCAGTCACTAAAAGCTACCACATATCCACAACCCGAAGTCTCCCTACAGCGAGAGGCAATCGTGCCGCAGGCTTCTGCAAGAGGCAGCCGTACCACAGACTTCTGCTGGCAGGAAAAGGTCCAGAAGTGTGTATACCAAAGTGGCGATGAACCTCTAAGTTCAGCTGGGTAACTGAGAAGGAAATTTGACTCAAATCTGTTGACAGTCATGCATGTGCAAGTCACAATGCCATTCAGACGTGTTGTGCTGGGAGTATGGTTTATTTTGGTGGGGGTGATGTTGCACCAAAACATGTCCTGAATTTGTTTTGGACTCTAACAGAAGTATTATCACCCCTTGACGGCAAAAAAGATCCGCTAAATTCTCTCTACATCATAGACATCATATAAACCCAAGCCTCTGATTTAGCAAAGCCGCACAATCTGGGTTGAGAAAATGCATGTTTCAGCTATTTACATTTATCCTTTTGCTAATGACACTCTCCTTTTATTGGACCTCTGTCTGCTGAGAATTTCACACATCCCTTCCCAAAAGAAAGAGAAAGCCAAAGAAACTATGTACTGATCCTGCTTCTTGTCCGTGCCACAAATTTCCTGTATAATTCACCATAGGCAGCCTTAGGGATTACAGAACATGACCCCTTTCTTGTGGATGAAATGTACTATAAAAAATAACCTTATCTTTTATTTTTAATTATGTCTCCAGTCTTTCTCTTTGTCAGAATAGTCATAAGCTGTTAGAAATCAAAAGAAGGGAACCTGGTTGCCAAGAGACTCTTGGAGATGACAAATAAACAAAAAGCAATCCTTCCTCCCTGCAAGCATTTAAAATCTCCAAAAGAGATGTCTCTCTCTCACAATATATTGGAGGCTAGTATTTCAGCCTGTTCCTTTTCACTGGCTAACTTCTTGGCTACTGTTCCTCTCAATCCTCCTCAACACCTCCTTTGACTGATACTTCAAGTTTTCGGTCATTCAGATATGGTGGAATAGAAAGAACATGGAAAGAAACCTGTGTGTGTAGGAACTAATGAGACAAGAGTAGCTAAGAAAAGATGTAATTATGATACTTAAGAAGGATCCAATTGCTTCACTACAGAATCTAACGGAAGAGAAAATCAAATTCACAGATTTCCTAAAGCAGAGAGAAAATGACTGCTGGACAAAGAAATGGCAGGACTTTTATCTACTGCATTCTATCCTAAGACAGAAAAATTGAGTAAAGCCAAGAAGAATAAGAAGGTTTAGTGAAATGATCCATGAGTACCAAAGGCGTGTGGAATCATCTCGCATGCCAGGAGCTGGCACAGAGTATAAGACATATTTGGAGAGTCATGGCTGAAATTTTTGTTTTCCCACGCATGAATGGCCTTCTCTTCTGGGAAACACAGTTCAGCTCAACGAGCTATCAAAAATATAACCAAAAGTGATTTTTGACCCCATTACAAAAGCATTTTGCATTAGTGCCAAGCTCTGCTGAGCTTCATTTCTTCTTACACAGACTCTGAATTTTATACAGTTATGACTTCAAACCCTTGAGCTTTGTGGCCTGGAGCAAGCACGCCCAATCAAGCCCAGAATTCAGACAGCACAGAGACAGCATGAAATTAGTTTTGCCCACCTTATTCTCTGCTGGAGCCTCATGCCAGGCTAAACACACAACATGGCCCATCGCTCTACATGACTTGAATTAGAATTGTTACCCAAGCTCATGTCCACTTAGGAAATACGTTCTTACTAGGAATATTTCAGTTAGAACATTAAGACAGCAACAACGTAAGTATGCTAACCACTTTTTGTCTGGGATCACCTTACAATTTTGTCAGAAAATGGGTGCTAATCTCTCAGTATCTTACTTCTAAATCTTTTTTTTAAGTGAAAATTATCAAATTGCATTTTTTTTCACGTAACACATTAGAATACAGTGGCTGCTCATTGCTTAGAAGCCAATTCTGCTGACCCAAACCTGCACTCTGTTTTACATTCATGCAGCACTCTGGCAATAAAACTAACATGGCTTACTAGGGGTAGTGAGAGGCAGGTTTTTTCCAGAGAACATACAGAAGCCCGTGATGGGGAGAACAGAAGTGCCAATATTCTGTGCTTTCTGTAAAGCCGTGGAAAAAGATACACATGGCTAAGAGATCCCTCCGTCTTCACGGACTCTTGCTCCTTTTTGCTAGGAAGTAATGACCAGGGAATTGTTCCCTTTTGGTGTGCTATCTATAAATTAAGGGCTGTGTTGCCGCGCTGGAGGTTTAGTCCCAAGGACAGTGTGTTTTCTAAGTCCTATAAAGGATTTCAGTGAGCAAAGGGTACTCAAATAAAGCTGTGAATCTGCCTGAATCCGTCTGTTCAGCCTTGTGACTAATTAAGCATCTCACAAAATGAAGGCAATGGAGGGAAGGCGGTACCAACTAGGCATGCAAATTAAATTGTTACAAAGATATGTGTTGAACAACTTTAGATAAAAAGAATCACATTGCTATGAAAAATTATAGGCTGTACAATTACACAGACTAAAGATGCTTCTAATTACCCAGTGTTAATTATCTACTTAAAATACTTCAGGGAGGACGAACAGACAGGAGATCTGTTAGGAACTACATTTCTGCTGTTTATTGTTCAGGAAGCAGTCGCCGTATATGAGCTGAACTGCCTGTTTTAAATGAGCAATTGAAGAGCAAAACAGAAGTGTTTTGCATCTTGGAGAGCAAATGTCTCAATATAACTATATTTTAACTGTACTGGCAAAACGACATGCAAGAAAAAATTTAAACTGCCTCACAATTTCTAGGCCAAATTCAGAAATTGTCAACATGTATTACGAATGCTCTGCTTTCACTGAAGATGCAGGGATGTAGCTGATGCAGGTGCTTTTCACACTATTTAAAGAAAAAACACCCTGTGTCGTTCTTTTTTTGCCGGAAATGCTACTATTCCAGCCCAGAGTGCCCCCTACACACACTTGGACCCTGGTGTTCACCGTTACAAATTATGAGATGTGGTGCAAGATAATAAATGCTTACATGCAAACACATGCCAGTATAGTGACACTTGCACAGCTGATAGACATCAATGCTAATAAACCATTGTATTTGTCTTAGGAACAGCTGCAGAACAAACAGAACTGGGATCTAACAAAGTTTAGCAAGATGCCAAGGCCTCACAGAGACCAGCAAGGACTGTGCAGAAACAACACTTTGCACAGGAGCGGGGATTTCTAGACCATGGCAGTAGTGTAACACAGAAAACACAAGTGGTCAAAGATATGAGACAGATGAAGACATCATTCAGGCAAAAAACCAAGAGTTTGGAGAACGCTACGTATATAAAAAGATGACAGACTAGAACTACCATTTCAATTTTAGTTACAAAGCTCATCCTATAAATGCTTGCCTAAACTGAGCTGACAAAGCCTTCTTTTCAAGTTAGGACTCCAGGTGATCACAGCACATGCATGGTGGTGAAAGGACAGTGATCTACACAGGCCTAATTATGGACTTTTCCTGTTCTTAAGCTACATGCAATCAAACTTCAAACAATTTAGTCTCTGGTCACCTCGCTGGAAAGCAACTGCTGTTTTGGTCTATTAACGATCTTTAATGAGTGTATTGCACTTGTAAGAGATTCTGGGTGGTCACTTGGTTTCAGGGGAATTAGCTTGCCATAGCAAAATCTAGATGAGACTCTCAGCTTACACTGACAACTGAGGGGACTGAAATGGAAATATAAATTAACAGTATGGGTGTCTCTGATGTCTGGGGATCCTGTCATTAACAACTAAATGCCACACAGCAACGAAAATTTGCACATTGTCATAACTCATGGAAGAGAAAGCCCAGAAAAAAAATAATTTACCTATAAGAAGAAAGATATGCATGTTTAATTCTCTTTCAACTAAGTATCTCTTTCTCTTGATTCTCTTCTCATTTATTAAGGGTCTGAGCCCACACACACCAACTCAGGGGGAAATCTTCCTGCTGCATTAGGTTTAAGTGTGCTCCTTAAAAATTTAAAAATAAACCCAGCTGTGATAGGTTTAAGAGTTAATTTTTGTACACTATATGTTTTTTCTCTAGTTACTTGAAAAACAAACAAACAAAATCAATGCTGGTCCCACTTGATTATTGTCCTAAAACCTGCCTCATCCTTAAACAAAAGCAAACAGAATAAGAAATCACACAGCTTTTGCAAGCCCTTGCAAGCTTATTGACTTCAGTAACATTTTTTGTATGAGTGAAGCTGCAGGGCTGACAGAATTCAATAGCACAAACTCGCTCCTGGAACTATACCAGCTCCCTCTATGTACACCTTGGCAGGCACATCTCCTGGCTGAAAGACCGCAATGAGATAGGAAACAGAAGAGACAAAAATCAGCCTCAGCTCCCCTATGCTGACGGGCCCCAGAAGATTTATGGTGTTGCTAAGAAAGGCGCAGGGCCAGGAGCCCTGCAAACCCTTTGCTCCGGGGATACTAGCGGAGTTTTGTCTACGCTTTGAAGCTGGCTGCCTTCCCATGCAAATGATGCATAAGGATTAGCTTCCGTGCCAAAGGGAGCACAAATAATTTTGCCTTGACTTGAATGTTAACAAGTAGCAGACCCTCTGCAAGTGAGGTTTGAAAGGTAATTTTAAAAAGCAGTTATTTCTTTAAATTTCACTGTGCTTTCTAATTACTGTAAAACTGACTGGCTTTCACTTGAAACCAGACACAACGCAGCCTGGTAACTCCGGGTGGCAGTTTTGGAGCGGGGTCCCCATTTCCAGGGATGAATAACATAATTCCAACTATTCTGTTGCTGACGGTACATTTTCAAAGGCATCTCTAGACTCTGAAACAAAATGTTTTCTTGGGGACAAGGTAGGCAAAAAAACCAACTTTCCATACCTGCAGACCACAGTCTTCAATAGTATGCCCATCAGCCACTGTCTAATGTGAAAAATGCAACCCATGCCAAGAACATGCTTTTGTGTTTAATTGCAATAAAGGATCGCGTGGCTCCCTTGTGGCAACGTAAGTTAACAGTACACAGCTATCTGTGTTTGGAAATTAGTAGCTAGCTCACTTTAGATATAATTGAAAGTGTGTGTTAAGAAAACAATTGAAGGGAGGGGCTGAAAAATACGATTCTTTATAGTGACACTATCATTAACAACAAGGGAAATATTTACCCTGTGTTGTTTACTGCTTCACCTAGTTCCCTGATATTCTTTCTCTGAAATAAGGAGTATTTATTCACTTTCTCCTCTCCATTAATTTCAACGTAATAACGAACATTTTCATTCTTTTTAACTTGCATTCACTGTGTTTACTACTGTGCTGGCACAAACTTTGACACAAAGGAAAATACGTAGCTCCGAAAGGACATTCCATCTCTCCAGTGGAAAGCTGAATGTCAGATTAAAGGGTTATTTAAAAGGTACTAGTTCTCTGAGTTATGTCTCTCTGATACTCAGCATTCATTTTATTTTATTTTTTTTTTCCCTTCACTCCTGTAAGCTTTGCCTAGCTTTTCAAACTACCAGCCTGAAGGAAACCACTCACCCTAATTTAGCCTGGTCGTACAATTCAGGAGAATTGCTATAATTCTCTTCCGCTTCTTCTGCTTGCTCTTATTCCTGCAGTATCCGACAGAAGGTTAATCAGAACTTGTTTCCGTGCTCCGATAACCTGTGTAGAGAAAAATACGCAAGGCTGGACCGTAACAGCCTTGAATAGAACAGAACAAATGTATCTAAGCTACGCATTTTAGAATAGCTGCCCAGTTCCATACATTTTAAATGTTCCATACAAAACCAGCAGCAACAAGTTCTTCCTTGTCTTCAGAGAATCTACTTCATTTCATTAAGGAGAAAAACAGTGGACTAAGTTGGAGTCTTCACTCTTACAAAGAGCAGAAGGGGTTGAATCTTTATTACAAGTGTCTCAGTGAAAACATTTTTCCATAGACCTTTTGGATTTTCCTAAAAACGGTCTTATTCATCATTCATCTAATTCTGCCTGGTGACAGCAGTGTGTGTTTGCAGTTTTCAAGTGCTTTATATTAGGTCCTGTAACTAGCTTTTCCCAACCAACCAGTGGTCTGTGGATCAAAACAGAATCATAAATTGATGCTGTGTGGCTCGATTCATTAATTCCTTTGAAGTCATTACCAAGTAATAGGTAGCAGGTAGCAAAAGGACCTCAGCAGAGAGGTAGATGTAAGAAGTGAAGACCTTTTTTTTGCTGTCTTCACATTTCGCTTCAACTGGGGTAAATCTGCTAGTAGCAGTACCTGCTACTATTGACCGCAGCACCAGGCAGAAAGAAGGGACAACGCTTTTCAGGCAGGTGGAGATGAAAGAAGCCCCACTTGGAAACTAACGCAACTCAGCAAGCAAGTTTACTAACAACTCAAACCGCACGTATGACCTGGTACAACTTTGACAAGCAGAAGCCATGTGCCCCCAGCTCTGCATGAGACACGTTTGTAAGTGACTCTGCAAAATCTCAGTGTTGCATACAATAGTCCATAGTGCCACGGCTGCAGAAGCACACGGTACTACAAGTATAGAGGTCACATTATGAGCAGTCCTTGAGAACCACCAACACTGCCCCCTGCTCTGCTCTGACCTTAGGCTATCACCAGACCTTTACAAATATTCACACGTCACAGGCTGCTGGGATTTTAGTACTTCACTGATCAGTGAAGTTGTCCTGAGGTGGGAGATTGGAACAGGGAACGCAGTCAGCGACGTCTGCAAAGTGTTAGCTTCTCAGTAACTGAGGGTACTATCTCAATGAAGTGTTGCAGCACAAACCTGGATTTCAATAACGAATTAGCCTCAACTCTTCCTGAACTATCACTGTTCTTCAAGAACGCCACGCTTCCTCTACAAGTGGTGCTGCTGACTTACAGAACTGTTCTGCCTGTAAGATGTTATGCAGCACTAGCAAGATAATCATAAACAGGAAACCAAGATTTTTTAAACTATTTAATTATGGGTGTCTGCCTTAAGGCTTCCTTTTTGAGGTCCAAGAAGTTATATGCTTTGTCCAGTGACTTGAGAAAAAGTCCTCTGTTATGACCTACCGACACATGCAGGTCAAATCACGTTAATCTCTGGCTACTAACCCAGCCTACGCACTACGACACCACTGTAGCCCCTGCGCAGATGCCTCCACAACAAGGGCTGGTTGCAGTGTAGTCAGGCACGCTCACATTAACTTCTGCCTAGCTAGAAACAGCGACAGGAATAATACAGACTCAGCAGTGCACACTTCATCACTGACTGCACAAACCTGCAGAAAGCCCTGCATAAAGTTTGTGAACCCTCACTAAAACATACAGTGCTATGCTTTTATAACTGTTAAATTGTATAATAGCTAGATTAAACTTTGGTTATGCTCTATCATTTACCACGTAAAGATACTATAAGCGCTAGCTCAACAGATTGAATGCTAACTGTTTTTCGCACATCTCAGTCCTACTGCTGCCCCAAAATATTTCAGTAGAGCTGAAACTAAACATTCCATATCAGGCTATAAAATACTATCAAAACAACCACAGAATGAGCTATATTGTATTTCAGTTAATGAGTAAGAACCCCCACAAACCTCATGTAAGTATTTGGGTTTTATTTGTATCCTGCAGCATGGTTGCAACTTTCTGTAGTATTACAGAATTTTCAATTACACTTGTGTATCTTTTGGTATATAACAACAGATATCAAAAGTAAGTATTTGCATCGCAGTCAAAACACGCTGCTCCTCCCCTCTGGAAAAAAAACCACAGCTCTAACACCCTTTAGGTCTCTCTTGCCCAACAGCTACAAGGAGGAAAGCAAGGAAGACTATAAGAAACTGTGGTGGGTTGACCTTGGCTGGATGCCAGGTGCCCACCAAAGCTGCTCTGTTACTCCACCTCCTCAGCTGGACAGGGGAAAGGAAATACGATGAAAGGCTCGAGGGTCGAGATAGGGACAGGGAGAGACCAGTCATTAATTAGCATCATGGGCAAAACAGACTCGAGAAAATTAGTTTAACTTAGTGCAAATCAAATCAAGGTAGGGCAATGAGAAATAAACACTAAATCTTAAAACACCTTCCCCCACCCCTCCCTTCTTCCAGGTCTCAACTTTACTCCTGAATTCTCTACCTCCTCCCCCCGAGCGGCGCAGGAGAATGGGGAATGGGGGCTGTGGTCAATTCTTCATACGTTGTCTGTGCTGCTTCTTCCTCCTCACACTCCTCCCCTGCTCCAGCATGAGGTCCCACCCACAGGAGACAGTTCTCCACGAACTTCTCCAACGTGAGTCCTTCCCACAGGCTGCAGCTCTTCACAAACTGCCCCAGCCTGGGTCCCCCATGGGGTCACAAGCCCTGCCAGCAAACCTGCTCCGGCGTGGGCTCCTCTCTCCACAGGTCCGCAGGTCCTGGCAGGAGACTGCTCCAGCACAGGGCTCCCCAAAGGGTCACAGCCTCCTTCAGGCATCCACCTGCTCCAGCATGGCGTCCCTTCCACGGGCTACAGGTGGATATCTGCTCCACCGTGGGCATCCACGGACTGCAGGGGGACAGCCTGCCTCACCATGGTCTTCATCATGAGCTGCAGGGGAAAAAATCTCTGCTCTGGCACCTGGAGCACCTCCTCCCCCTCCTTCTTCACTGATCTTGGTGTCTGCAGGACTGTTTCTCTCACATCATCTCACTCATTTATCCTGCTGAATTTTTTGTCCCCGTTCTTAAATATGTTATCCCAGAGGCGCTACCACTGTCACTAATGGGCTTGGCCTTGGCCAGCAGCGGATCCGGCTTGGAGCCGGCTGGCACTGGCTCTAGCAGACATCGGGGAAGCTTCTGGCAGCTTCTCACAGCAGCCACCCCCATAGCCCCCCTGCTACCAAAACCTTGCCACGCAAACCCAGTACAGAAACATTTGATCCTCAGGCAATAGTGCTTTCTGTATGTTGCAGAGAACTCCTAAGCATTCCCATGAGTATTCCATTTCTACAGGTGGGTTTTTCTGACCCAGTCATTCCAATTGCTCTGACTAGCCACCGTATCTGATGCGATGCAGTAATCTGCTATCTGCCCATATTCCTGTTCACAGGATAAGCTGCCATTGAGCAATGACTGGGCCACTGACACTATGTGATGATGAGTTCAGACAAGCAGTCATTACAATTCAAAAGTACTATCTCCCTTTCAAATGTCACACCCTCAGTGAAAAATCTGGGAACTGGAAATACCACCCTGGTACTACTAGATCCGGTTACAGGAATCACGGCAAACATGTTACTCTCATCTTGAATGGACTGCAAACCACCAAATCATCCCAAGCTAAGAAGAGCATATGCAATCTTCCATCATGACAATTTACAAATGTATCTCTTTTATCTCTAAGAAATTCAAAATCCTTTACCAGCAATTTTACAAATCACTTACTCGCCAAGCCAGGCATATCTATAAAACATATGCAGGTCGTGAACTGTAAAATGGACTTAAACCACAGCCATTGTGTCCACTGCGGAAGTACAGCCACACCTAACAAAAAAAGGACAGCTAATTTTATAGAATACGGTAGTCTCACACAATTGCATTGGTACAGAAGGTGCAAATGACATCATTCATTTAAATTCCTGCTACCACATGGAAAGTCTACGTATTTATAAACTGGAATTGACCAGAGAACCAATGATAATTGTAATGAAAAATACCCCCAAAGGAATCAATTATATATATAACCCAAAAGACAAATACAGTCTTCATGTCACTTTAGAAAAAATAAAATCACAAATCCTCTTTGAATTGTCTTACTAAAGCCTTTGAACCCTAACAATAAAAATGCATGCTCAGAAAGGCATACATGCAAGCATGACTTTTCACTTCCATTGCGCTACATACCCCATGCAAACAGTCAGAAAACACCGTTGCCACGACACTTACTTTATATGTTATGGCTGATCCAATTCACCAGCCGTTCGGCACCAAGTAGCTCCAGTGCCAATGACTATGCCAGGACTGCAGTCATTAAGAAGACTCTGCAAGGGAACACACCTGAAACTTCTCCTAAGTTTTTAAGTGTGCTTACAGAGAACCTGCATTTCTGTAGAATCTTGTTCTTTCAAGTCACAGGCTAGAAATCTGTAAAGCAGCAAGCTTAATTACGGAAACTGCAAACAGAAAAATGGGGACTGCTCTACAGCTTTTCCTCAAGGAGAGAAAAAGCCAACTGCAAGGTGCACGGTGGCACCAGCTCTACTGCTCTTCCCAGTGCCTGCGCTGTACTCTGTGTCAAAGGACCACTGCCCAAGCAGCAGCAGAATTCTGTCCCTGCCTGCCAGACTCACGGAACCTGAGCAATGGAAAGGCACACCTTGAAAACGTTCTGGTGTATATACAGATGTGACCATAGTGTTCTGTGTCTAAGTGGAGAACACTAGACACAGAAATGATAACTGAGAAGGACAATGCCTTCTCATTCACCACATACATACATATATATATATATATATGCACATTTCTACATACACCAACAGGTTCCCCAACCTGTGCTGGGTAGCCCTTCTCAGGGTGTAACAAATGATGGTTGTTCAGATCTGCACTTCATAAGGCAGAAAAGATTCCACCTTAAGACAAAGTAGTAACATTTTTTGACTGCTCTTAGGAACCTCTTCCATGTTCTCAGAGGTTTATTTTGAATTCTCAACTTTAGTATTGCTGTGTTTACTCTTATCTTCATTTTGAACTCAACTTCTTGATCCATGATCCCTGTTAAAACAATAAAGACTCTATACTATTCTCTCCAAGTCACATGGCGATGTCAACGTGAGACAGAAAAACAAGCAAGGTACGTAGTGGAGTCAGAACAGCTTTACTGCAAAATGAAAAGTACAGAACGCGATACATAGGCCCAAAAAGTTTGACTAACTTTGGAATCTAGTAGATGAATGGTGCTCTACAAAGTGTTTTTAGGGCACAGAATTCACCTTAAGATGAGGGAAGGTCAAGGATACTTTCCTTAAAATGTAATGAAAGACAGAGAAGTGAGGTGGTCTTACAAATCAGCGACACAGGATTTACTAAACAATAGCTAGACGGTTTGAGGAGTTTAAACTGACAAATTGAGACTAACAATTTTCTATTTATTTCTGCAGGCAGAAGGATATTACCACAGGCCCACAGATTACTCCGCATAGACTTCAACCCAATGTAATTTCCTTCCGTATGAAAAACAATACGAAAAAATGGTACCTCTTTACTCTAGACACATCTTCCTGACTTTTTTGTAATGATGTTAATTACTTCAAGTACACAAAGACCAAAAATGTTACTTCTTTTTGTAACTAAAACAACAATAAATGGATTCATTCTGTATCCTACTTTATGCCTCATCAAATAAAACTGCTAGGCATATTTCAGTGACAAAACACACATTATTGACCACAGTGTAACAGGAAGAAAGAAAACAGAGAAAGTCAGTTTGACTTTTAGATTCAATACTCAGCTTACGGTGCTCACATTGAAAATGACTCTTTTGATTTATAAATGGAACTAACTCAGTATAGGAACTATTCAGACAGAAAACATATGGAATACTAGAGGGCCATTTTATCAAGATACTTTTCTAGCTGCAATTCTTAGACACAAACATGCAGAAAATTGCTTTCTTCCAAAATAGGAAAACAGGTCTCTTAGATTGCTGTTCACAAAGAGAAAAGGGGAGCAGAAATAACTACATTTTTGTTCTGCTTAAAAACGAATGTAAGATAGAATTTAAATCCCAACCTGAGGCCTTTCAAAGATGGGTAGTAATAACTACCATAAGCATTAAATCTTTTAAAAAAAAAATAATCACACAAAACCCGGGACATTTTCATCTAGAAGTTATTACGGAACTGGATTTAATAATGAATTCCATTCCACTTTGAGTTAACTGTCTTAGCTGAAAGTATTGAGGTTTAGCTTTCAAATTCTTCATTGCATATACTACTTTTTTAAAAATATGAAAAAAAATAGTGATTTCAGAGCCCTGTCTGATACACTGGTTCTCACACAGCTGTCTAAGAACTGCCCTGATTACTCAGTGCCAGCTCTCCTTTTTTCCAGCTGCTAAATCCCATTAGAAGCAGCTAAAAATATATTAAATACTTTCCTAATATTACTTTTCCGTATAATCAATTGTTGTAGTTATCATACGGATGACAGGAGACAAAAGAACTGGGTCAGCAATAAAACGAACTCCTCTCAGAGATGTGTTCAGCGAAGTTAAAATATGTACAATCTTTGATTTCTGGGGTAATCAGGCACCTAATACCCGTAAGGATTTTTTTTCCTAGATTGTTGAGCAGAGCACTGGCTCTGCTATGATTAATTGTGAAGTTTCAAGACTGATTAATTTGCCAGTAGCACAGTCCTGGTCTCAAATCTATGACTAGCTACGGGCAGATGAAAAATACAAAGTCTCTGCAATTTCTGCTGGAACACTCCCGCTTTGAAAGTGGGATGGTTACAGACAAATGAAGCAATGGCCACATGACAGTCTTCCATTACAGTCCATTGCAGAGGAAAAGCATCATTTCCAAACAAAAATAAAAGATTGGTTGCTGCTGAACTGAAATGGAGCCATGGAGCTTACTCATACGATGTTACACAGGTTAGCCAAAACACCCTGGAGCTGTAATACAGGGAGTTTACAGACAGACTGTGAGAAACAGTAGCGGAAAGGTTTGACTTGGATGTTGATCTGAAAGATCTGGAAGCAACAAATGACAGTATGAATTAAGACAGTAGCCGGACAACACAAAAAATCCTGAACAAGCCAGGGCCAGTATGCATGAGGATCAACAGCTGTACAAAGGGCTATTTCTTACATTTTAAGAAGGCAAGAGACTAGATAGAACTACTGGAACTATTCATTGGGTCCAAAAGCACGCATTCATATTATGAATTTTTGCTGAGGAATGCACATTTCAGCATCCTGATACTAATTCCAATCATAGGATAAGAATCAGTCTCTGTTAGGCAACAGTATTGTTGCACCCAGATCCTGTTTACTTCTGGTTTTGCATCTTGCCTCTCCAGAAATACTAGTCAGGCTTGGCTTGTTTTCAACGCAGGGATGAGAGTACAAGAATTCCTGAATTAACTTCACGCAACCTCTGACACAAGAGCCAAGGCCTCCATGATGTGGAGTCAGTAATGGCCACACAAGATACATGCCCCCTCCTTCCACCCCTTCACTTCCCAGATCTGAGTGACAGCAGGTGGTTACAGGAACTCTGCATCTGCTCGGTTAATTTCTTTGCAACGGTGTTTCTGTGGCTCTGATGAATAGCGATAAGAAGGAAAAAAAGATCTGCATAAGACAGATGCTACCTAAACAAAGAAAAATATCTGAACGCAAAAGACCCCACGAAACCCAAACCATGGTATTTATCATTTGGGAGGAGATGCTTCAGACCAGCTTACACAGGCACAGAATCATAGAATGTTAAGTAAGGGACCTTAACGATCATCTGGTTCCAACCCCCCTGCCATGAGCAGGGACACTTTCCACTAGACCAGGTTGCTCAGAGCTCCATCCAGCCTGGCCTTGAACACTGCCAGGGAGGGGGCAGCCACAGCTTCTCTGGGCAACCCGTGCCAGGGCCTCACCACCCTCATGGTGAAGAATTTCTTCCTAATATCTAATCTAAATCTGCCCTCTTGTAGTTTACAGCCATTCCCCCTTGTCCTATCACGGCACACCCTTGTGAAAAGCCCCTCTCCATCCTGCCTGTAGGCCCCTTCAGGTACTGGAAGGCTGCTGTAAGGTCACCCTGGAGCCTTCTCTTCTCCAGGCTGAACAGCCCCAACTCTCTCAGCCTGTCCTTGTAGGAGAGGTACTCCAGCCCTCTGGTCATCTCTGTGGCCCTCCTCTGGACGGGCTCCAACACATCCATGTCCTTCTTATGTTGGGGGCTCCAGAGCAGCACTCCAGGTGGGATCTCATGAGAGTGGAGTGCAGAGGCAGAATCACCTCCCTTGCCCTGCTGGCCACGCTTCTCTTGATGCGGCCCAGGGCACGGTTGGCTTTCTGGGCTGGCCCAGCCAGGGGATGAAAACACCAGCGCACGCCCACGAAAGCACCCGGGAGGCTCTGCCTCCACAGGCAGCCTTCAGCCCCCAACGACGCCAACGAGGAGTCCACGCTGGATCAGCCCGAAGCCCGCGCTGCGAGCGGAGGGACGCAGAACTCCCCTCGGGACGGCACCGCACGCCGACAGCTGAGGGCCGGAGCGCCCCACGCCGCCCTCTCCGCGCCCAGCGCCGTCCCCCGCGACGTTAGGGCCCCGCCGGGGGAAGCCCTCACACCGCGATGCCCGCTCCCACCGGCTCCCACCGCGGCCCTGGGGCCCGCTCGGCCCCTACGACGCCCCC